>Ga0265316_10002417_pt1 | contig 19422 bp, 18 predicted proteins | sample 4522metaG_FD_202092 | JGI IMG/M metagenome (GOLD analysis project Ga0265316, IMG submission 202092) | Rhizosphere microbial communities from Carex aquatilis grown in University of Washington, Seatle, WA, United States - 4-5-22 metaG | ecosystem: Host-associated > Plants > Roots > Rhizosphere >... | reverse complement strand
TCTTTGAATGATCTTATCAACCAGTTCGGGCCTCAATTGCGATTGAAGGGTAATCCCTTCGAGCCCAATGTATACTTTTTGTTTCTTAATATTCAATATGTTCATTACTGTTTCAACTTCATCGAGATCAAATTCAGATTTAATAATGAATTTAAATATACAAAATTCCTGAATTGACCAATATTTTATGCATTCTTCGTTCAGATTTTGTCTTGAGTTCGACAATTTTGGCGATACGACCCAATTAAATAGGCTAATTGTTCCGGCATCCATTGGATCCCTTTTTATTTTAGTTCCATCATTTAAAATGAGTTGAAGAGAGTTTACCGGATTAATACTTCCATTTGTTTCAACATGAAATTTTTTACCTTCGGTAAACAAATGATCGAGCCTGTAAAAAGTCGGTTCACCACCGGTGAAAATAATGTGATATGGTTTGCTTTCAGTAATAATTTGCTTTAATTCCAGTGCCGAATATTTTTTGAAATTGCCTGATTTTTCCAGCCATGTATATTTTGTATCGCACCAGATGCAGGTAAGGTTGCAAAAGTGAAACCTTATAAACAGGCTGTTCACCCCGGCATAATTTCCCTCGCCCTGGATAGATTCAAAAATCTCTGTTACGTAAAATATGTTGTCTTCAATCTGCATAATCCACCAAGTATCAGTTATTAGTTATTAACTATTGATTAACAGGTGTTAGGTGTTAGGTGTTAGCTATTAGTAATCAGTAATCAGTATTTTTATATTCATCAAATCCTTTCATTCTTAATTTACAGGCAGGACAATTGCCACAACCGCGACCCCAATCATGAAGATTTTCATCCCCATTATAACAGGAAAGGGTAAATTCAATTAATTCTTTCAGTTTGCCAGCTTTATCGGCCATTTCGAAAGTCTGGGCTTTGCTTTTCCACATTAAAGGAGTGTGAATGGTTACAGGCCTGTCGAGACCAAGAGATAACTCGAGTTGTTTAGCCTTGATATAACTGTCGCGGCAATCAGGATAACCGGAATAATCTGTTTCACAAGTTCCAATTACAATATCAATATTTTTTTCGCCATTTTTATATGCATGATTTGAAATAATGGTAAGGAAAATCCCATTCCTGTTGGGAACAAAACTGGCAGGTAAATTTCCGGCAAGATCATGTGACATATTATGGTCGCCTTCGTTCAAAAGTGTGCTTAAAGTCATCATTTTAAAAAAATCACCAATTTTATAAACCGAATGTTTCACCCCGAAAAGCTTTGCAATTATGGAAGCATATTGTATTTCTTTATTGTGGCGTTGTCGATAATCAATACTCACCGTTTCCGCCGATTTAAAATTTTGCAATGTCCAGATAAGACTAACAAAAGAATCCTGCCCGCCTGAAAGAAGTAAATATGCTTTTCCTGATTGATTATTCATCCTTCCCAAAAATACTTATTAAAACACAAAGGTAATACTCCATATTAATGCAGGCAATTATTTTACTGCATCAAATATTTTCTTAAAATAAACTTCTATTTTTGAAAGTTATGAATAGAAATGTATACAGGGGAATTATTTTGTTGTTATGCGCGGAGCTATGCTTTGCCGGAGCAACGGTATTTGCAAAAATTGCCACTACCGGAACGGACATTCCTGCTGTGGAAGTTACTTTCTTTAGATTTTTCCTGGGTTTTTTTATTGCAGGTTTTATGATGTTAAAAACAAAAATGTCATTTAGGCCCAATAAAATTAATTTGGTAGTATGGCGTGCTATCTTAAATACATTGGCTGTTATTTTATTTTTTTTATCGGTAAAATATACCACGCTCACGAATGCCAATATGCTTAATACCACTTACCCTATATTTATATTTCTGTTTGCTCCATTTATAATGAAAGAGAAAATTACTTTAATGCAGGGATTTTATCTTATTCTTTCAATATTCGGAATTTATCTTGTAATACATCCAAACTTCTCGAATATAAACATTGGTGACTGGTATGGCCTTTTATCCGGAATTTCAGGTGCTTTGGCAATTATGACCCTTAGAATGGCCCGTGAATATGATTCAACAGCGCTGATTTTATTTTATCTCATGCTTATTGGAATTTTTATAAATGGCGCTGTCCTTATTCCGGTTTTTATTATCCCAAACCATATAGAACTATGGGCTATCGTTGCGTCGGCTTTATTGGGATTTGCAGGACAAGCCTTTATCACTTCGGGTTACAGGCATGTTGAAGCGGCGAAAGGTTCGATCATTTCTTCATCGAGGATTATTTTTTCAATTGTCCTCGGAATAGCAATCTTTTCTGAAAGCATAACCCTCAGGTGGATTATTGGCGGAATACTCATTATCATTTCACTTTTTGGTATTTCTTTGCCGGGTATGTGGCTAAAATTAATAAGTTATTTCAAAAAAATAGGAAATTCTTTAATTGGCTTGTTGAAAGTTTAAATACAAGGATTTATTTTTAAATGTTTTTGGGGATTTGAGAATCAACCTAATAATAAATATTTTTTTCCTAATTAAACAACTTTAGACTTGCCGCTGTTAATTTAAAAGTCAGGCCAGGTTTAAAAATGCCATAATATTCCATCTGAAATTAGAAAAAATGTGTAATTAATTAGGGATTAGATTATTTTTGAATAAACAGGGAATTAAATTATTCAATAAAATTAATTATGAAAAATCTTAAAAATATCGGAAGGGTATTATTTGCCGTGCCTTTTGGAATATTAGGCCTGAATCATTTTTTTATGAAGGATTATTATCTGGGCATGGTCACATCATTTATACCTGGTAGCGGTTATACAATTCTGGTGGTTGGAATTATTTTAATATTGGTTTCAGTAAGTATTATTTTGAACAAATATATCCGGACGGCTTGCATAACATTGGCAATTTTACTTGCCTTGTTCATTGTCACAATTCATATTCCGAACATTTTTGTTAAAGAAAATAGCACCATTGCCATGATAGACCTTATGAAGGATACTGCTTTACTTGGGTGTGCACTATTGATTGCAGGTTTGTATGGAAGTAAAGAAAAAATTAAAGTTGATTGATTTTGTTAATTTATTTTTATTTCAGTCATCTTTTACTTATTTATGAATAACAGTTTTTTAAAATACTTATTTTTGAATATCATTTCAACAAAATGTTATGATGTTAAGCAGGAAAAGTTTTTTTATTAATTCTATTGGTATTTACCTGATTTTTCTATTCCTCTTTATTACACCCGGTTTCGCTTTTTCTGAAAATGATTCTTTAAATAAAAAAAGTATTTCAAAAGAAATCACGCAAAATTCTTCCCATGATATCAGGATTGGGGAAAGAATTTTTTACGGATTAATCCCATCGGGTTCAAAAACCATTAACTGTGCTTCATGCCATAATGTCGATCATATCGACACTTTCAATTGGAATCCTTCTGCCTTGGATATTGCGTTGAAATTTGCAGGCAAGGATTTCGAAACTTTTAAATCTGTGGTCATGGACCCGACAGGTTTGAAAATGACAGATATTCACGACAGCCTGCAATTTAGTGATCAGCAACTCCATCAATTGAAAAATTACCTGGATGAATTGGCAAAGACCGGTGAAGAGCCCACAAAACCTCTTTTAACCAACCGCATTATATTCATTATCCTTATTTTATTGTTTGCATTGACTATTATAGACCTGACTTTAACCAAAAAAATCAGGATTAAATTAATTCACACCATTGTTTTAATAATTTTAATATTTTTTATAACAAATTATATTTCCGGAGCTGCAATTGGCCTGGGCAGGTCTGAAAATTATCAGCCAGATCAACCGATTAAATTTTCGCATAAAGTACATGCCGGGCAAAATAAAACCAATTGCCTGTATTGTCATTTTAATGCAGAGCACAGTAAATATGCAGGTATTCCTCCTGTAAGTGTTTGCATGAATTGTCATATTATCGTCGGTGAAGGCGCCAGGAGTGGAAAATTTGAAATCAATAAAATTTATCAGGCAATACAAAACAATATGCCCATCCAATGGGTTAAAGTGCATAATTTGCCCGATTATGTTTTTTTCAGTCATGCACAGCATGTGGCAGTAGGTAAGATAGATTGCCTGAAATGTCATGGTGATATTGCAAAAATGGATCAGATTGTGCAGGTCCATGATTTATCGATGGGTTGGTGTGTGAATTGTCATAGGGAAACCGGCGTTCAATTTGATAATAAATTTTATGAAAAATACGAAAAGCTTCATAGGGATCTGAAAAAAGGAAAAATAAAAAAAGTTACTGTTGAGCAAATTGGAGGTATCGATTGCATGAAATGCCATTATTAATAAAATTACTTTAAAAATGGAAAAATACTGGCGAAGTATTAATGAGGTTGAAAAAGGTAATATTCAGGATGATTTTGAAAAGTCTGAATCTGCGCATAATGATGAAGTGACAGGATTTCTGGAAAGTCTTCCTCTCAAGGCTTCAACCTCACGCAGGGATTTTCTGAAACTCATGGGTTTTAGCGTCAGTACGGCTGTTCTTATTTCGGCCTGTAAAAAACCTTTGCAAAAAGCCATTCCATTCCTTAATCAGCCTCCGGAAATAGTTCCAGGGAAGGCATCGCATTATGCCTCTACCTATTTTGATGGAACAGAATATTGCCCGGTTGTGGTAAAAGTTCGGGATGGCCGGCCAATTAAAATTGAAGGCAATGATTTATTTAAGTATACCCAGGGAGGTACTTCTGCGCGTATTCAGGCATCAATAGTCAGCTTGTATGATAATGCACGAATTAAAAATCCACTTAAACATAATCAGGCCATTTCATGGGCAGATTCAGACAGGGAAATTATTTCAGGATTAAAAAAAATCAAAGGCAAGGGTAAAGAAATAGTGATTTTGTCGTCTACTATTTTTAGTCCCTCAACATTGAAAGTTATGGAAGATTTCAAATTGAAATTTCCTTCGACGAAAATTGTGTATTATGACGTGCCATCTTATTCCGGCATTATTGACGCCTATATGGAATCGACTGGTAAGGCGGCTATTCCTTATCCGGTTTTCGACAAAGCGGACTTAGTAGTCAGTTTTGGTGCAGATTTTTTGGGATCATGGCTTCTACCAACTGAATTCACTCTTGCTTATGTTTCTAAGAGAAAGGTAGAAAAAGGAATAAACAAAATGAGCCGACATATTCAATATGAATCCAATCTTTCCCTTACCGGCAGTAATGCAGATGAACGTATCCAAATCAAACCTTCTGAAGAACTGGCGATACTTTTAAACCTTTATAATGAAGTTTCAGCAAGATTAGGAACAAGTAATATTGATGTTGATCAGGTTAAAGGTGAATTTAAAATTGAAAAATTGGCTGCTGAATTGGTCGAAAATAAAGGCAAATCAATAATAATATCTGGTTCCAATGATATAGTTATACAAAAAATTATCATTGCAATCAACCAGTTACTGGATAATTATGGGAAAACTTTTGATACAGAAAGGCCAATACTTATCAAACAGGGTTCAGATGCAGAAATGTTCAATCTGGTTGACAACATGAATGCCGAAAAAGTTGGGGCAATCCTGTTTAATAATGTTAATCCTGCTTACGATTATTACAATTCAACAGAATTTTTAAAAGCACTTGAAAAAGTTAATTTGAAAATTTCATTTGCTGGATTTCCAAATGAAACTTTACCCTATTGTAACTTTGTCTGCCCTGATCATCATTTCCTTGAATCATGGTGTGATTTTGAACCGCGTACAGGAATTTATAGTATTTCCCAACCATGTATTCACAATATTTTCGATACACGCCCTATGCAGGAATGTTTACTTCTTTGGGCTGATAACTCGATAAAATGGGATGTTTACCTTAAGAACAACTGGGAAAAGGAAATGTATCACAAACAAAATAACTTAACCGATTTTGAATCATTTTGGGTTTCAACTTTACGCAATGGGTGCACAGAAATATCAGAAGTAGATAAAATTAATATTTCCAGAATTTCAGATATCAAACACATCACTAAAAATAATAAACTATCGGATTCGTATGAATTGCACCTCGTAATTCCTGTTGGAATTGCTTCAGGCTATCATTCTAACAACCCATGGTTGCAGGAACTTCCAGATCCTATTTCAAGAATAACCTGGGACAATTATGCATCAATTTCACCTAAATTGGCCAATGAGAAGAACCTCAAAACCGGAGATGTAATAAATATTGGTAATAAACTTGAAATTCCGGTCGTTGTTCAGCCAGGACAGGCCTATGAAGTTATTTCTGTTGCATTGAATTATGGTCGTACCGGAGCAGGTAAGGTAGCTGAAGGAGTCGGTATTGATATGAATCCGTTCATTGTTAAAAAAGACAAAACATTATGTTATTTTCAAACAGAAATAAATTTCATTAAAACCAATAAGACAGCCAAGTTTGCCCAGACACAAACCCACCATACTATGGAAGGCAGGGAAATTGTCAGGGAAACTACTTTGGCTGAATATTCAGCAAAACCAAATGCCGGGAATGAATTTCATGAGGAATTTGAGAATACACACCGGACACTTTATCCAGAATTTAAATTTGAAAGTTTTCATTGGGGCCTCGGTGTTGATTTGAATGCATGCATAGGTTGTGGTGCTTGTGTAATGGCCTGTCAGGCCGAAAATAATGTTGCAGTTGTAGGTAAAGAACAAGTTTCAAAACGACGGATCATGCATTGGATTCGAATAGACAGATATTATACGGGTCCGCCTGAAACTCCTTCAGTACTATATCAGCCTGTTATGTGCCAGCAATGCGATAATGCACCTTGCGAAAATGTTTGCCCGGTTGCTGCAACAAGCCATAGCAACGAAGGCCTGAACCAGATGGCTTATAATCGCTGTATCGGCACCCGATACTGTATCAATAACTGTCCTTATAAAGTGCGCAGGTTCAATTGGCTGAAATTTGTAGATAACCCGAAATTTGATTACAATCAGAATTCCGATTTAGGGAAATTAGTATTAAATCCTGATGTAGTTGTTCGAGAGAGGGGAGTGGTTGAAAAATGTACATTTTGTGTTCAGCGTATCCAGGAGAAGAAGTTAAATGCCAAGCTTGAAAACCGGTTATTAAGTGATGGCGAAGTACAACCAGCCTGTGTTCAGGCTTGTCCTGCGAAGGCTATGACCTTCGGCGACTTGAACGACAAGCATAGCAATATATTTAAGTTATATTCCAACGAGCGGAACTATCATTTGCTTGAAGAACTTCATACCTTATCTAAAGTAGGGTATTTAACGAAAGTACGAAACAAAGAAACTTAGAAAAATTATGTATAACCGATCTGTCAGAGGTGCGTTAATTCACGGAAGTAAAACACTGGGAGATGTTACCAGCGATGTGTTGCGTCCTATTGAATCAGCTGCACCCGGTTGGTGGTATGTTGCTATGGTTTTAAGTAACATGGCTGTAATTTGGGGTATATATTCAATGTATCTTACCATTTCACTGGGAATCGGGGTTTGGAATCTGAACAACAGTGTAGGCTGGGGTTGGGATATAATCAACTTTGTCTGGTGGATTGGTATCGGTCATGCCGGAACGGCTTTTTCAATATTCCTGCTAATACTCCGGCAAAAATGGCGTACATCTATCAATCGTGCCGCTGAAGCAATGACGGTATTCGCGGTAATTTGTGCTGCGGTTTTTCCTGCTTTGCATATGGGAAGAATATGGAATGCATTTTATGTTATTCCATATCCGAATACACGTGGGCCACTTTGGGTGAATTTTAATTCACCATTGTTCTGGGATTTTATTGCAATCAGTACATACCTTACAATATCAGCATCATTCTGGTATTTGGGAATGCTGCCCGATTTTGGTACTGTCAGGGACCGGACAAAATCTAAAATCAGGAAAGCCATTTATGGATTTTTAGCAATGGGCTGGACAGGTTCATCCCGCCATTGGCTTCGTTACGAAGCATTGGCTTTTATCCTGGGAGGCATAGCTGCTGTTCTTGTTGTTTCAGTTCATTCGATAGTTTCAACCGATTTTGCTTCATCAATAGAACCAGGTTGGCATACAACTATTTTCCCTCCTTACTTTGTTGTAGGTGCTATATTTTCTGGCTTTGCAATGGTTATGACCCTCATGATCATTATCCGAAAGTTTTATAAATTTCAGGATTATATAACAGATTCCCATTTGAATGCCATTGCAAAAATACTTACTTTCATTAGTTTAATAATGGGTACTGCCTATCTTACGGAAATTTTTACTGCCTGGTATTCAGGAAATAAATATGAAATATTCACATTTTTTCATAACAGGATTACCGGCGACTATACCATTCAGTTCTGGACCATGTTTATTTGTAATGCGATTATCCCACAACTATTCTGGTTTAAGAACATCCGAAAAAACCTGGCAATGCTTTTTATTGTTTCAATTATGATTAACATTGGAATGTGGTTCGAACGATTTAATATAATTGTAACCAGTTTAGCGAAAGATTATTTACCTTCCAGTTGGGCTACCTATAGTCCATCAATCGTGGAAGTAGGGGTGTTTGTTGGTACACTCGGGATATTTGCAACGGGTGTGTTAATTTTCTTCAGGTATATTCCGATGTTGGCAATTAGCGAGGTGAAGGGTGTCATAAATATTGGTGAAAAGGATCAGCTTGATTAAAAAAAAATAAATTCAGAAATGAAATGATATTAAGATTTGATAATTTGAAAATATTTTATTTAAATAATTTATTGTTTATTTTTTTGAAACACTTATTCAAAATTAAAAACCGTGAATAATATAAAATATGTAGGAGTGTTTGATAAGGAGGAATTGTTCGATCAGGCAGTTCGCAATATTAAGGACTTAAATATTGAAATCGAAGAAATTTATATGCCTGTTCCTGTTCATCATTCGATTAAAAGAATTGCGGGTGGATCCAAAATGCCTGTTGCTGCTTATCATTTTGGAGTAGGTGCCATAATTTTGGTCGGGGCTTACTTATATTATGCTGCAGTTCTTAGCTGGCCGCTTAATTTTGGCGGGAAACCATCGAATACATTTCCTTCATTCACGATTGTAACTATTGTGCTTACTATATTTACGGTTACAATTTTAAGCCTTTTTACTTTTGCACTTCGGGCAAAACTTTATCCCGGGAAAAAGGCAATTATTTATGACGAAAGAGCACTTGATGACAAGTTTATTATTGTTTTATCGGATAAAGTGCCGGATGCAGAGACTATTTTGAAGCAAAACGGTGCAAATGAGGTAATAATTAAAAAGTAATATGCAACAATGGACATGTTCTTTCTGAGAAAAGTTATTTATTACAGTTTTATAATCTTTTGCCCGATAATGGCATCTTGTGACAGGGACAAAAACAACCCGGGATATGACTATTTTCCGGATATGGCTTATGCAAAAGCATATAAAACTTATGCCCCGGATCCGAATTTTACTGATGGCAAAACATTACAGGCTCCGGTTGAAGGAACTGTTTCACGGGAAGGAGAAAATTATCCTTATAAAAAGACAGATGAGGATATGGCAAAAGCAGCAAAAATGAAAAATCCTTTCTCTCCGGATGAAAAAATTATTGAGCGTGGTAAACTTGTATATCAGAGTATCTGCCTGCAATGTCATGGTGAAAATGCCGATGGGAAAGGACATTTATTTTTATCGGGGAAATATCCATATCCTCCGGCTGATTTGGTCAATGGAAGACTCGACAGCAGGAAGGACGGCGAAATATTTCATAGCATAACTGTTGGGTATGGAATTATGGGGCCACATGGATTAATTGTTCAACCTGATGACCGATGGAAAATTGTTTTGTATTTAAGAAGTTTGCGAAAGAAAACATTATAATATTGAATTATTAAATTTTTATATCATGAAAGATCGGGTTCATCTTTCAAAAACATTTGTAATTGTTTGTTCTGTCTTTATTGTTGTTGGATTGGCTGCATTTATTTATGGTATTATTTCCGATCAGCAAAGAACTTGGGCTAATTATTTATTAAATAATTTTTATTTTCTTTCTTTAGCTGTTGGGGCTGCGTTCTTTTTATCGCTTCAATCCGTTACGCAGTCAGGATGGTCTGCCGGTTTCAGGCGCATACCTGAAGCAATGATGGCATATATTCCATTTGCAGGCATTTTATTGCTTTTTCTGATCGTTGGGATGCATAATATTTATCAATGGTCAAATTCAGACCTGGTTTCAACAAGCAAAGCTCTTCAGCATAAGTCCGCATACCTGAATATTCCATTCTTTTTTACCAGGTTGGTTATATTCTTTGTAGTTTGGATATTCCTTTCCTATAAAATCAGGAAAGCTTCACTTAGAGAAGATGAAATTGGCGGATTGGAGAACTTTAAAAAAGCCGAATGGTATTCCAAAATATTCATTTTTGTTTTAGCCATTACTTTTTCACTGACAGGGGTCGATTTAATCATGTCAATAGATGCAAATTGGTCAAGTACTATATTTGCCTTAAAAAATTTCGTAGCCGCATTCCTTCATGGTTCGGCTGTGATATTTATCATTATAGTAATCTTAAACCGAAAAGGATATTTTAGCTTTTTAAATGTGAGCCATATTCACGATTTTGCCCGTTATATTTTCATGATTTCAATTCTTTACGGTTATTTCTGGTTTGCCCAATTCATGCTTATCTGGTTTGGAAATATTCCTGAGGAGACAATATATTACGCAATTCGCTGGAATCATGAATGGCAACCTGCATGGATTGCCGATATAGTATTAAACTGGGCAATCCCGTTTTTTGTGCTTTTACCTGTGAATACAAGCCGCAATAAATGGATTGTTTTTTCGGTGGCTTTAATACTGATTGCCGGTCAGTGGATCGATTTATTTATTGAAATTTTTCCAGGTTCGGTTGGCCATAGTCATTTTGGATTTATTGAAATTGGAACTTACCTGGGTTTTGCAGGCCTGTTTATTTTGGTTGTAGGTTTTAGTTTAACAAAAGCATCCATTGTTCCTCAAAAACATCCATATATCGAAGAAAGCTATCATCACCATTTTGAATCGTACATTTAAATTATTTCAATACCTGAGTTTTGATGTGGCAATTGGAAGTGCAGGCAGTTCTGTTCTTGCGGTAAAAGTATTAAATGTAAAATTACCTGCTGCATATTGGTTTGTGCTTCCTTTGTGTGTTTGGATAATATACACAGCCGATCATTTGCTCGATTCCATTAAAATTAATAACCAGCCTGAAACAGGAAGACATTATTTTCATTTCTTATATCGAAAAGTCTTATTTTTTCTAATTTGCTTATTAGGAATTTTATCTTTCATTCTTATTCTCAGAATTTTTAATAAGGACATTATTATTTATGGATCTTGCCTGTTTTCTATAATTTTAATTTACCTGCTATCAAATTATTTTATACAGAAAATTTTTAAGTTTTTTCCCAGGGAATTATTTATAGCTTTGGGATATATTGCCGGAACATGGTGTATACCTTTAATATCAGCATATCCTGAAATCAGATTCATTTATTTTTTGGCTTTGTTCAATCATTTTTTAATAATATTTTCTATTCCTGTAATTTATTCAATTTATGAATATATGTCGGACACAGAAAATAATTCTATTTCATTCACAACATCGTTTGGAATTAAAAATGCGAAAAACTTCGTTCTATTTACAATTATTTTTGCCATTGTCATTTCAACAGCTTCTCTCTTATTTATTCATCAAAATTTTTATCTGATACTGTTAATTATGGAAATAATATTATTTATTATTTTAATATCAGGGGAAAAATTTTCTAAGAATGAATATTACCGTACTATTGCTGATTCTATAAACTATTTGCCATTTCTGCTTTTAATTCATAGTAGCAATATAAATTAAAATAAAAGTGAATTGATGTTAATGGAATTTTAATTCTTTTATTTCAACAGGCAAACAATTTCAAAAGAAATGAGTTAATTATTTATATTTAATTGCTTTAAAAATTTTATTTTTATAAAAGCTGAAAATAATAATTGTTAAAAATTTAATCCTGGAAAATGAAAATTACAAAATTTATTTTAGGTCTTTCGGCATGTGTAATAATTTCAGTTTTTATTATTCTAAAGGGCGAGGCCTCGAATTCTGACAGTGTTCAAATTGGAATTTTTGAACACCTGAACACCTTTGTTCCGGATAATATTTTGCTAATAAATGAAAAAGGAGATACTGTAAATCTGAAGAAACTAATTGATAAACCGACTGTGCTTTGTTTTGTATATTTTGAATGTCCGATGCTTTGTACTCCATTAATGAATGGATTGGCTGAGGTAATAGATAAAACGGATATGAAAATAGGCAAGGATTATCAGGTCGTTACCATCGGGTTTAATACTGACGAACCCTTGTCACTGGCGATCAAGAAAAAAAATAATTATATTGCTCACATGAAAACAAAAGAAGCCATTGAAGGCTGGAAATTTTTTGTTTCAGACAGTAACAATATTGCAAAGGCAACAAATGCCCTTGGATTCAAATACAAAAGAGCCGGTAATATATATCTCCATTCTGCTACTTTAATTTTTATCAGTCCTGAAGGAAAAATAACACGGTATCTAAATGGTACCTATTTTCTTCCATTTGAATTTAAAATGGGGCTTGCAGAATCTTCTAAAGGTGTTTCGGGACCTACCATTAATAAATTATTACAATATTGTTATGGTTACGATTCTCAGGCAAAACGTTATGTGCTTGATGTTACTAAGGTAGGAGGCAGTATTATACTTTTTATGCTGTTAATTATAGTTTTTTATCTCATTTTTAAACCCATGTTGCAAAAAAAGCCAAATAATAAAAATAATAAATAACTATGAGCCAAAATTTTGTCAGTTACCTGGAATATAGAGGAAAATACAAAGGAATTCTGGGATGGATCTTTTCAACAGATCATAAAAGGATTGGGCTTTTATATTTATATGCCATCATGTCTTTTTTTATTGTTGGTGCTATTTTGGGCCTTTTAATGAAAATAGAACTTATTGCACCCGGAAAAACAATCATGGATGCACAAACCTATAATGCATTTTTTACCCTTCATGGCATAACTATGATATTTCTTGTGGTAATTCCGGGAATTCCGGCAATATTCGGTAATTTCTTTCTGCCTATCATGATTGGTGCAAAGGATGTTGCTTTTCCAAGGCTTAATTTACTTTCGTGGTGGCTTTATATAACAGGGGCTGCCATAGCATTATCATCACAATTTTTAGGTTCCGGACCTCCGGATACAGGCTGGACATTTTATGCTCCTTATAGTTTGAGTATTCCCACTAATGTTCTTTCAGCAGTACTTGGTGCTTTTGTGCTTGGGTTTTCTTCCATACTTACTGGGATAAATTTTATAACTACAATCCACCGGATGAAAGCACCGGGAATGAAATGGATGAAAATGCCACTTTTTCCCTGGTCACTTTATGCCACCGGCTGGATACAAATTCTGGCTACACCTATTATTGGAATTACATTATTAATGATAGTAGCTGAAAGGCTTTTCAAAATAGGTTTTTTTGACCCGACATTGGGAGGCGACCCTCTTCTCTACCAGCATTTATTCTGGATTTATTCCCATCCGGCAGTTTATATTATGATTTTGCCTGCCATGGGTGTTATATCCGAGGTCATCCCAACTTTCGCTCGAAAAACCATTTTCGGTTATACAGCAATAGTGATTTCTTCTTTCGGTATCGCTTTTATTGGATATTTTGTCTGGGGACATCACATGTTTGCCGCAGGCCTGAGTGCCCGATCACTCTGGTTCTTTTCATTGCTTACATTTATTGTGGCTATTCCCAGCGCAATTAAAGTTTTCAACTGGGTCGCTACATTATACAAAGGTTCAATTAATGTTCAAACACCTTTGTATTGGGCAATCTCATTTATTTTTGTTTTTATGGTCGGCGGACTTTCCGGATTATTTTTAGGAAGTCTTTCCACAGACGTTTATCTTACCGATACTGCCTTTGTAGTTGGACATTTTCACTTTATTGTTTTTGGCGGAATGGGTTATGCTTTTATGGCCGCCATTCATTATTGGTTCCCGAAAATATTTGGACGTATGTATGATAAAAGCTGGGCAAATACAGGATGGCTTATATTTTTCATGGGATTCCTTGCACTTTATTTCACCATGTTTTACCTTGGAATGATGGGCCAGCCACGCAGAACATACGATTATTTTCCCGAATATCATGCCGGTAACATTGTTTCGTCCCTGGGCGCTATTATTATGATTTTCGGATTGGCAATCATTATTATTAATCTGGTGCGTTCAGCGCGGCATGGAGAAAAAGCCGCAGCCGATCCATGGGGAGGAAAAACATTGGAATGGACTATTCCATCTCCCCCACCAATAGAAAATTTTGAGGAAATGCCAGAAATTACACACGGACCTTACGATTATAAATGATAAATATGGAACATGGCTCAATTATAGAACACCGCGATGATGAAGCTTCAAGAATAGGAATGTGGCTGTTTATTTTTACTGAATTATTTCTATTTGCAGGTTTATTCCTTGTTTTTACGGTTTACAGAATTAAATACCATGATGGGTTTCATTTGGCTGCAAAAGAATTAAATGTTACCATTGGAACTATTAATTCCATTATTCTTTTATTTAGCGGGATGACAATGGGAATTTCTTATTTAACTATTCAGAAAGGAAAAAATAAAATAACATTGATTATGCTGGCGATGACTATTTTGCTTGGCATTATTTTCCTCGTGAATAAATATTTTGAATGGCGGGTCAAGTTTGAACATGGTTTATTTCCGGGATCTTCCGAATTAATTAGCCTAAGTAAAGGTGACGTCATGTTTTTTGGTTTATATTTCTTCATGACCGGCTTGCATGCATTGCATCTTATTGCAGGGCTTATTTTTATTGCCATTGTTTTTTGGGCTGTTATCAGAAGTCGTGTTCATTCTGCAAAATTTGCATTACTTGAAAATTGCAGTTTATACTGGCACCTGGTCGATTTGATTTGGATTTTCCTATTTCCGCTGTTCTACCTTATAAATTAAAACTGATGGAACCTGTAAAAAAAAACACTGAAGGCTACAAGTTATATCTGTTCACTTTCATTATACTGTCGATACTTACATTGATTGCAGTTGGACTTGCGCAATTGAGGATTGTACCACCTATAGCAATTGGAATAATTTTAATTATAGCCTTAATACAGGCAGCAATTGTACTTTTTTATAATATGCATTTAAAGTTTCATGATAAAATATTGACCATATTTGTGGGAATCATTTTCACTGTTATTTTCTTAGTGATTATCGTTACAATGCTTGACTTTGTTAACCGCTAAAATCTGAAATATGTTTTCAGGAGCTTCTAATTTCGTGAATAATGCCGACAGGGGAACGATGTTTATTTTTCTTGTGGCATTATTTTTTCTTTTGGCAATATCAGCAACCATGATTTATTTCGTTGTCCGTTATAACAAGATACGCAACCCTAAATCAAAACATATTGAAGGCAATGTATTACTTGAAATCAGTTGGACAATTGTACCATTAATCCTTGTTTTAATCATGTTTTTCTATGGTTGGTCGAACTGGAAAATAATGAAAAGCCCTCCAAAAAATGCTTTTAATATTACAAGCACTGCCCGGATGTGGAGCTGGTCGTTTAAATATCCTAACGGATTGGTAACAGACACATTGTTTGTTCCTTTGAATAAACCCGTTATAGTCAATTTAAATTCGTCCGATGTTATTCATAGCCTTTATATCCCGGCTTTCAGGGTAAAGCAGGATGTGGTTCCGGGTAATAAAAATTTTCTTTGGTTTATTGCCCAAAAGGAGGGGACGTATGATATATTTTGTGCTGAATATTGCGGCTTGCGGCATGCATATATGACAACCGCTGTTGTTGCAATGACACAGCAGGTATTTAACAATTGGTATTCAGATACGTCATCGGTGGCTGCTATTTCAGGAAAAGGAAAATCAATTATGCCTGGATTGGCAGTCATTAAAAGGAACGGATGTACAGCCTGTCATTCTTTTGATGGCACAAAAATAGTAGGTCCTACTTTTAAAGGAATTTATGGAGAAAAAATACTCGTACTTGTAGATGGGAAAGAAATTCAGGTAACCATAGATGACGATTATATTCTCGAATCAATTTATGAACCCAATGCAAAAATTGTCAAAGGGTTTCAGTCAAATCTTATGCAACCATACAAAGATTTAATTAAAAAAGAAGAAATCAAACAGATTATTGATTATATAAAGTCTCTGAAGTAATAGTTTTTTGTAATTTAATAATTTATAATGAAAAAATTAAATTCTCTTCTTATTCTTTTACTGGTTACAATTTTAGTAAGTTGCAATTCCTCAAATGCACCTTCCGGCATAGTTGGATCCAGAATAAAAATTAAAATGAAAGTGGAGGGTATGACCTGCAATGGCTGTGAAGTAACAATTCAAAAGAAACTTATGGAATTGACCGGAGTCGATAGCGTTAAAGCTTCTTATCCTGATTCAACAGTCAGGGCAATAGTTGATACTTCAAAATCTAAGATAAAAGCAATTTCTGAAGCCATAGAATCTGCAGGTTATCATATGAAGGAAATAAAGATCGACTAAAAACTAAACCAGGCAAGGCAATAAATTGTATTATTCTGGGAAGCATTCCTATTCGAGCCATCATAATTTTTAGAAAGCCCATCGAATTTATTATACATAATGTATTGAATGGAGAATTTGGTATTGTACCAGGGCAAATAATTGATCTCTATCAATGATCCATTACTATCCGGTTTACCAATGAATGTTTGATATAGTGTTTTATCTGCATCACCGAATGTGTTGAAATAGCCTAAAGTCAACCCAATTCCCTTTTGAAAATAAATATTTCCGTCAATTTTAAATGAATTCAATTTTGACGAGAGATTATCAGCACCACTTTTTGCAAAAGTGGCATCGAATTTTCGATTTTCCAGGATTAATGATGAATGTGCCGTAATAACAGCCTTCGGTAAGTAATATTCGTATTGGAGATCAATCCCGATATCGGTATAATGATCCTCTGGTCCTGAAGCATACTGAGGAAATAAATTTGTGTACATTCCAAAAGTCCCGATCATCAGGTAATGTTTACCGAACTGATGTTGCAGCGCTATACGCCAGTATGGGGCAACTCCGGAAATTGTATTATTACTGGATGAATCAGGTGGATTTATTGCACCCTGGGGGGCCGATCGATATATGCTTAATTCATAATAAAGAAAATAGTTAAACATGCCATATGTTCCAAGTCCTGCTACCTGCTGCGCCAGGCCACCATCAATAAGAGTTGATGCTGATGGTGAAGGGGCAACTCCGGAGGTAGAATAAGGATAATGCCATGCAGGAACAGTGTTCCAGACGTCCTGAACCGATGGATTATTGTTTAAAGTAAAACCATAAAGCAAATCATTTGACATTAACAGGGTATGATTTGAATAACGGATATCTGTATTATCTAACCCTATGCTTCCGCTTTGCGGGTCATAAGTTAACTGTATGAATGTGCCTAAATGCCTTGTAATTTGTCCTGCACTGAATAAACTCAGTTGCTGGGGAAATTCGACATTATTGTTTTGGGTACCCGGCATTTTGGTATTAACATTACTATATGATGCCATTAACATGGACGAAATGGGTGATGTAGCAAGCAGGTTCAACCTGTTTATATCAGAATCATTTACTGCATCTATAGTAGGAATATTGGTCATGGTGTACCCATTAAGTTTGAATTGCCGGCCAAATGAATTCAATTCCGGAAACGTTGTATGGCACGAAACACAAGCTAAACCTGTTTGACGTGCAAAACTGGGAATCGCATAACCTGTAAAACTGCAATTTAATAATATTAAAGTTGTTGCTAAAAATATCAGGAACAACTTTACTAAGTTGTCTTTTTCGATTCCCTTTTCCTGCTTCATAATTCCTGGTTTAAATAGTAAAATATTTTACTAAAATTTAAATTTTCGTTATAAAGAATTCAAAATAAATTGTTATAACAGCAGAGAGCAGAATTATGTTCGATTCTAAATTATTATTTTGTACCGGATAAAGTTCGGATATAATTAACCAATTGCCATATCTGATTTTGTTTCAGCGAGGCTTTAAATGCCGGCATAGGGTTGCTACCGTTTGCAATTTTCCAATATATTGCTCCATCCGATTGTTTTTGAAATTCAGCAGTTGTATGATCAGCAGGATGCTTTTGTAACCCTGCTACGGAAGGTCCATCACCTTTACCTTTATTGCCATGACAAATTACACAATATTGGGTGTAAACCTTTTTTCCTTCAGCTCCAGAAGATACGTTATTCTTTAACGGGTTTTTAATTGTATCTGCCCAGGCAGGTGAATTAAATTTTTGTGCATTTACCCTGGCAGCAAATATGCTAATTAAAACAGTGCATAAAAATAGTTTAACTACAAGTTTCATAAAATTCAATTTAAAAAATGATTAAGAATAGAATTAAATATATAAAAAAAATATTATTGACTGTAAATTTAAAGATATTTTATACAAAATACTTTTTTGTCTTAATTTTTTATAGTTCATTTTTATTTAATTATTAATTTTTAACCAATCTATAGGATAATTAACTATAATTTTTAATTTTTGGGAAATAGAGGTATATTTATTCTAAGAATTGTAGCTATTTGAATTTATTAATAATAATAACCGCAATTTTTGTAATGAATATATTGGATATTAATTATTGGTGTTAAATGAGAAATCAAATGTTTCTTAAAATAAACTATTTTATAACTTAAAATTAAAATTAAGGAGGACATGATTATGAAAATTTTATTATTACTTGGAAGAATACTTTTTTCGTTGATCTTTTTAATGGCAATTATGGGTCATTTTTCTTCACAATCAATCGCATATGCTGCTTCACAAGGAGTGCCAATGGCTTCATTATTAGTACCACTCTCCGGCATAATGTCATTAGTGGGTGCTTTGAGCATTATTTTAGGTTACAAAGCAAAAATGAGTGCCTGGTTAATTATTTTATTCCTGATCCCTGTAACTTTTATGATGCATAAATTCTGGGCAATTGCAGATGCTTCTATGATGCAAATGCAAATGGCATTTTTTATGAAAAATTTATCCATGCTTGGTGGTGCACTAATTATTACCCATTTTGGCTCCGGCCCTTTAAGTCTTGATGGTGGTAAAAAATAAACTGCTTAAAAATGGTCAGTAAAATTATTTTTAAGACATAAACCTTTATTTAAATGGATTTTTTTTATTTGAAAAGATAAACCCCGTTATTTCGGGGTTTATCTTTTCAAAATTCAAATATTTTTATTTAACATCTTTAATTGCAGCCTGTGCAGCAGCCAAACGTGCAATAGGAACGCGGAATGGGGAGCAACTT
>Ga0265316_10002416_pt1 | contig 19426 bp, 17 predicted proteins | sample 4522metaG_FD_202092 | JGI IMG/M metagenome (GOLD analysis project Ga0265316, IMG submission 202092) | Rhizosphere microbial communities from Carex aquatilis grown in University of Washington, Seatle, WA, United States - 4-5-22 metaG | ecosystem: Host-associated > Plants > Roots > Rhizosphere >... | reverse complement strand
TTGACCGCGGCGCGGCCCGCCGAGGTCCTGGGCGCGGCCGCTCTGTAAGGGGCCACGGCCAAACGCCGCCGGGGACGGCCCGCTCCAGGCTCCCCGCTCCCCCGTTCCGAGCTCCCCGCTCCCCCGTTCCGAGCTCCCCGCTCCCCCGCTCCTGGCGGGCTATGCGTACTTCAGGCCGAGCGAATCCATGATGCCTTTCATGTAGCCGAAGGCGAGCACCTTGCCGCCCATGGTGTAGCCGCTGGCTCTGCCGTTCTGCGCCTCCCCGGAGAGGGCGGGCGCGTGGTCCGGCCGGATGGGCCCAACGAATCCAGCCTTGCTGTAGACTTCCAGCATGCGCACCATGTCGGTGGGGCCGTTGTCGTGGAAGGTCTCGTGGAAATGGCTGGTGTCGCCCTGGATATCGCGGTAGTGCACGAAGAAGATTTTCTTGCGCGTGCACCACTCTTTGGCCAGAGCGTAGACGTCTTCCTTCATGAGCACGAAGTTGGCCTGGCAGTAAGTGATGCCATTGTACGGGCTGGGAACCATGTCCATGATCCGCTCATAGTTGCGTTTGCTGACGACGATGCGGGCGATGCCGCGCAGCGGGCTGATCGGCGGATCGTCGGGATGGAGCGCCATCTTGACTTTGAATTTCTCGGCCACGGGCATCACGGCCTTGATGAAATACTCGCAGTTCTGCCACATCTTCTCTTCGCTGACTTCGCCGTACTGGGTGATCCCCTGCGCTTTGGCGGCGGCCAAATCGAACTCGCTGGTCAAAGCTCCGCCGCGCTCCTGGACCGACTGGCTGGTTCGCGTCCAGCCCAGCCCGGCCATGAAGTTATAGCAGATCAGGTTGATGCCGTTCTTGGCGAGCGCTTCGATGGCCCACTTGGTGTTCTCGATCTCCTCGTCGCGGCCGTCCAGCCCCAGCTTGATTTTCTCGAACGGAACGGGGTGGCCCTCCACGCCGGCGATCTGCATTCCGATGGCTGCGAACGCCTCCTTCTGCTGCCGCACGGCGTCCACATACTGTTCCTTGCGCACGCCGCGGCCCATCCCGCCGCCGGCGATGACCCAGTTGAGCCCCACCTGCCGGGAGATCTTGACATCGTTGCTGGCGGGCGCGCCCAGCAGTTCGGTCAGGTAGAAGCAGCCCTTGTTATTGCTTGTCTTGGTAGTTTTTGCCGATGCCGGCCCACCGGCGCCGGCGGCGACCAGCGAAGCGACCGAGCTCTGAATGACGTTGCGGCGGGATAGTTTCAATGCAGTAGACCTCCAGGGAGCGGCCGGCGGCGCGGCACTCGTTCTCATCGGGCGATATCGACCGCATGGTAGCACTTGGCGGGGCGGGCGGTGGAGGAGGTCCGCTCAAGCGCGTTCGTCCAACCGCGATCGGCGAACCGCGGGGCGGCGGCATTCACGCCGCCTTACTGATAGAGGTGTTTCTGGAAGCCGGCGAAAATGTATCCTATCTCTTCCGGGCGCCCCAGGTCGGCTACGGCGTCGGCAGCTTCTCCCGATCCAACTCCTCCACGCCGACCTTGACATATTGGGAGAGCACAAAGCCGGGGAAGACCTGCTGCCTGGGGTTGAAACGGGTGCCGATGGCGATCTTGGCGCGAGTGGCTCTTTCCTCGCGGATCAACGTGCTGGCCGCAAATCAAATCGCACAATTGTCCCAGCTTCTGTCGTTGCCAGCCCGGCTTCACAGCCGCTCCTTGTTCATCGCCGCCATACTGCTCTCCGACTGGACGCCCACGGCCATGCCGCGCCGCGATCCCTCCCGACCAACTTGTAAGTATTGCTTACAAGTTGCCCCCTCCTGGAGTTCGCCCTCCCGCTTAGTCATCCACCCCATCCCGTTCCCCAATCCACTCCATAAGCTTCTGCTGCAGCTCATCTTTGCTGGGCAGGTAGAGCTGATACTCGCGGGCGTGGATGTTGGCGTCCTTGGGAAGGGTGATTTCCACCAGCGCCTTGTTCTTCTGCTTGCAGAGCAGGATGCCGATGGTGGAATTCTCGTCGGCGGTTTTCACGAAGCGGTCGAAAGTAGTTGACGTACATCTGCATCTGGCCGAGGTCCTGATGAGCGATCTTGCCAATCTTCAGGTCGAGCAGGACATAGCAGCGCAGCAAGCGGTTGTAGAACACCAGGTCCACGAAGAAGTGCTCTTCGTCGAAGGTGAAGCGCTTCTGCCGCGCCTCGAAAAGGAAGCCCTTGCCCATTTCCAGCAGGAAACGCTCGATCTGGCTGATGATGGCAGACTCCAGGTCGGACTCCGAATAGCGGCTCCGCTCGTCCAGGCCGAGGAACTCCAGAACCAGGGGCTCTTTGAGCAGATCGGCCGGCTGGGCCACGATTTGGCCCTCCAGCGCGAGCCGGCGAATGCCCTCCTTGTCGCGGCTGAGGGCGAGGCGCTCGTAGAGGCCGGAGTCGAACTGGCGCCGGAGTTCGCGCACGGTCCAGTTCTGCTCGCTCGCCTCTATCTCATAGAAACTGCGCTCGTTGGGGTTGTCGACACCGAGGAGGAGGACGTAGTGAGTCCAGCTCAGGGTGAAGGGAACCTGAAGCCCGGATTTTCCAGACAGCGTCTGGAGAATTGCCAATTGGCCAGTCGCTGACTGGCCTTTTTCCAGGGTGTCGAATTGGCCAGTCAATGACTGGCCAATTCGATCCTGATTCTGTAAGTAGAACTGCCTCATGGACTTAAGGTTGGAACGGGAGAATCCCCGGCCGAATTCTCGTGTCAAGCGCTCGGCCAAAACCTTAATGATCTCTTCCCCATAGGCGGCCCGGTCCTTGCCGCGCTGTTCCTCTTCAACGATGCGCCTGCCAATCTCAAAGTTGGTGTGGACCTGTACCAGGTCCACGCCCCGCGCCACGGTAGCGCGCGCCCCGGCGATCAAATCCCTGATGCCGGCTAGGAATTCGGGCGTGACTTTCACATCTGCCTCCTGCTATTTTGCATCAATTGGCGGAGGTAGCCGTTGATCCGGGTCTGATATCCTTCACCCGACGCCTTCAACCACGCCAGGACATCCGCATCGAGTCGAATGGTCACCGCGGTTTTCTTGGGCCGGTAGAACTTGCCGATCACGGCGTCCGATGGAATCTCCCGAATCTCGGGGATGTCGGACAGGTCGATTTCACAATCTGGTTTGGCCGCGAGCTTCCGCAGCCCTTTGCGCTTCTCAGCCGATAGTTTAGCCATCTTTCAGACCGCTTTTGTACCTATAGTAGCGTACATACGCCGCCGAAAGCGTTACAACAACCCCCTGAGCGTCGCCAGCACCGCCGCGCTGTCGGCATCCAGCGCGGCAATCTCGTCCGTCCTCGCCTTCACTCGCAACGGTTGTTGCGCATCGTGTTAGCGGAAGGCTCCACGCCGGGCGCAAATCCGATGCACCGTTCCTTCATCCGATAGCCCGAGATTTCGTTGTCTGCGACTACGTTGCCGCGCGCGGGCTCGGGCCAGAGAATGCCGCGGCCCATATAGATGCCGGTCTGTAAGGCGTCGGGCTCGCCCTTGGGGTAGTAGCAGCCGGACTTCGCGGCTTCCTCGTTGCAATGGGCCAGGTTCAGGTGGAGCAGGCGATTGCGCGCGATTTCGTGGCCCGTGCCGAAGGCGAAGATGCCGGTGTATTTCATGCCGTCCAGCAGGTTGCCGACCACGCGGATGCGCTCGGAGCGTGTGTGCGGATTGCTGTCGTTGAAGAGAATCCCGATGTTGCCGAAAGGGTAGAGCGCGGCGTCGGGGCGGTTCACGCAGGAGTTCCCGATCACCTCGCCATCGTGAAAGCCGTCCAGGTCGATGCACTTGCCGTCGATCTCGGTGAAGCGGTTGCGCGCGTAGGAGCTGTGGTCCACATCGCCGGCGGTATCGATGGCCACCGGGTACGCCTGGCTCTCGAGATCCACCAGTTCGGCCGGATATCCGATGCGCGTGCCCTGGTTTTCCTCCACGCGGACGTTGGTCGAGTGGCCCACCTGGATGGCGTCGCGCGCCAGGTCCTGGAAAAGGTTGAAGGCGATCCAGCCGTCGTAGTTGCGCGGCGAGGTGAACAGAGAATGGGTCCAGACGCCGTTGCCGCGGATGTTGCGGAACACGGAGCGAGTGACGCGGAAATCGCCGGTGCCCTCTTCGAGCAGAATGCCGCCGGTAGTGTTGTTGCGTCCGCGCGGGTCGCGCGAACCGCTGTCGGCCACCTCGACCTGGTCGATGCGGATGTCGCGCGAGCGGCTCACCAGCACCGCGAAGCCGGCGATGTTGCGGAAGCGCACGTTCTCGATGCGCAGTTTGGAAACGCCCACGGCCAGAATGCCGTTGCCGCGGGTGAATTGCGAGAAGGGCTTGTCGGAGGGCGGCAGGCCCGCCGGTTGCTCGAGCGCGTCGCGGTTGCCGTCGAGCGAGAAGCCGCGCAGGGTGACGCCAGAGCCGTGGACTACCACCAGCGCACGGCCCCGGAAGTCGGATGCCGCGCGCAGCACCGTGCCGGATGCCGCGGCGCGCAGTTCCATGCCGTTCGCCACCACCAATTCGCGGTCGAGTTCCACGGTGCCGGCCGGCAGTTCCACCACGCGCGGTCCGGGCGCGGGCAGGAGGAGCACCAGCGCCACCACTGTCAGGGCCAGCATCAGCAGCGGCCTCACGGCGCCTCCATGCGCGGCGGCCTCTCGGCACTTCCTTCAGCCACGGGCGCACGGCGCAATCCACGCACAGCAGCCTCATGCGACCTCCGCCCCCCCGGCACCTGCACCGCGCCTCCACGCGCGGGCCTCACAGCACCTCGATAGTCAGCGGAGGGAAGTCGTGCCTGCCCATCCCGATGCGCAATTGGTGCGCGCCGGGGCCGACGCCGCCGGGCACGCGGAAGTTGAATTCGTAGCGCCGCACCATCGGGTCGGCGCAGAAGGAATCGGTCTCCAGCACCGGCATGCCGTCCACCGTGGCGCGGAACTGGTCGGCGCTGGGAACCTCCACCATCGTGACCTTGACGGAACCGGAAGCGGTGCGGTGATCGAGCAGCAGGTTCACGCCATCGGTCACGGTGGTGAGACGCGCCACCGCGGGGCCGGGCGGAATAATCCGCACCCAGCCCGCGCAGATGGGCTCGCCGAGCCAAGCCACCTCCACCGGCACGATGCCCGTGCGGATCCGCTCGGGCAGGCGCACGTTGATCTGCTGGACGCCATCGTTTGCGGGCACGCCGATGTATTCGGGGCGCGCGGGAAGGCCGTCCACGATGACGGACATGTGGTTGAGGTCGCACTCCGCGGGCAGCCGCGCGATCCACAGCGAGAGCGCCGCCATGGGGCCGTTCGCGGGGGCCACGGCTTCGCCGGTGAGGGCGTTGCTAATGCTGCGGATGGCCGCGCCACCCTCCGGCCGGCGGCCCTGGAGCGAGCGGACCCAGCCGGCGGGCCGCTTGCGGCAGGTGAGCCACATGTATTGCGTGTGGATCATTTCGAGGGCCAGCAATTGGAAATCGTTGTCCCGGGTGAACCGGGTGATCTCTTCGGGCGCGATGCGCACGCCGCTCCAGGTGTCGTACTTCTTGGCCGTGGCGGGAAGGCCGTTGATCTGGCAGCGGAGGATGCCGCCGGTCTGGAGCACGCGGCGCGCCTCGCGCAGGTATTGGAACACCACCTCGGCGCTGGGGATGTGCTGGAAGACGGCGTAGGAGTAGACGAAGTCGAACTTCTCGCCGGGGAACAGTTCGAGATCGGAGCCGGAGTTGTGGTGCGGGAAGGCGTTGGGGGTGTCGCGCAGGCGTTCGCGGGCCAGGCGGATCATGGCATCGGAGACATCCACGCCATGGATTTCCTTGAAATGGCGGCTCAGCGGCCGCATGAGGCGGCCGGGGCCGCAACCGATTTCGAGCGCGGCATCGCGGCCGGAGAAGCGCGGCAGGTCCCATTCCAGGCCCTTGACGACGGCCGCGGCAGTGGCGAAGAATTCGGCGTCTTCCTGCTCGCGGCGGCCGAATGCCACGTAGTAATTGGCGTCTTCGCCGGCGCGCGAGTTCCAATCGGCGCGCATGCGTTCCAGTACGTTAGGGTCGTCCATCGTTGCAGTTGTTATTCTAACGTTTATGGCCCTTGCATTTCGCCGTGTCAGCAGTGAGCCGTTGCGGGATTTCGACGCCGCCGTGCCGGATGGCGCCGTCATCGGACTGGTGGGAGAGAACGGTTCGGGGAAAGGACGGCTGCTGCGCCTGGCCGCCGGGATCGAACTGCCGGCCGCGGGCACGGTGGAGCGGTCGGGCGCCGAGCCGGTGGTGCTGTTCGGGGAGACGCTGGCCAGCCGCGACGCGCTGGAGCGCGAGAAGATCGCGATGGCGTTCGATGGGTTGCGGCGCGCGGGGCGGACAGTGTTCCTGATCTCGCACGAAGAGGGATTGCTGCGGCGCCTGGCGGATGAAGTCTGGTGGCTCGACCAGGGGCGCCTGGCGGGCCGGGGCGATCCGGAGGAAGTGCTGGTGGCGTATCGCAAACATATCGCGGCGCGGCTGCGGGCGTGGGGCGAGACGGCGCCCATGCCGCTTGCTGCGCGCTGGCGCCGCGGCGACGGCCGGGCGGAGATTCTGGCCGTCGAGACCATTGGCGAAAACGGCCAGCCGACCGTTGTGTGGCGCAGCGGCGAACTGGCGGTGGTGAAAGTGCGGGTGTGTTTTCGCGAAGCGGTGGCCGACCCTGTGATCGGCATCATGATCCGCACACGGATCGGGCTGAACGTATACGGCACCAACACGGAGCTGGAGAATTTGAAATTGGGGCCATGCGCCGCGGGCGATGTGCGGGAGCTGACCTACGCGTTTCGATGCGAGCTGTGCCCGGAGAACTACACCCTGACGGTAGCCTCGCACGACCCGGACGGCGTATGGCACGACTGGCTGGAGGATGCCGTTTCCTTCGCCGTCAGCGGCGACCGCTACACCGCCGGAGTGGCCAATCTGCGGGCGACGGTGAGGGTGACGAAGGGGTAGGGGGCCATGCTCTGCCCAGCCATAGCCCTTGGGTCACGCCAATTGTCGTAACGGTGATGCGACAATCTCGGGCTCCGGAAAGGCGTTCTTAATTGGCCACGAATAAACACGGATGAACACGAATAAGAAAGCACTTGGGGCACTTGGTCTTATCTGCGTTCATCTGCGGCTAATAATGCCCTTTTCTTACGCCTTCGGATCGAGGATGAACGTGGGCACGATGCCGGCGGCGGAGCTGAAGCCGCTCTTGCCGCTCGACAGCCAACTGGAACAGCCTTGCACTTTGCCGAGATAGGCGTGCGGGTGGACGTCCACCTGCATGTCGCGGAATTCCATCTCGCCGAAGGACATCAGCGGGAAGACCGACCGCACCGGCTCCACGCGCTCCTGCACCACGTAGGGGGCGCGCATGGCCTGCTTCAGGGCGCGGTCCCAGCCGGCGGCGTCCATCTCCCAGCCGAGATACGTGTGCTGGTCGCTATAGTCGTCGTTGGGTTTGAGCGCCAGACGCTCGCGGTTCTGCGCGATGAACTCCGGCAGGTCGATGGTCTTTTCGTCGTAGGTGGTTTTGGCCGCGGTGACCAGCCGAGTCCACGGCACGTGGTCGCGAATGGCTTTGCGCTCCGCCGCGGGAAATCGCGACGTCACGGATTCGTCGGTGAGCAGGCCGAAAATGGCCTTCTTGTGGGCCAGTTCCGACCGGAAACTGTTCACCACGCAGACCGCGCGGTCGCGGTATGCCCGCACCAGCGGATGGCTCAGGTCGAAGCGCAGCAGGAACTCCTGTACGCCCAGACGGCGGTAGACCAGGTCGATCTCGAAAGAGCCCTTTCGCAAAATGCCGTTGCGATACTCCAGTTGCTCCGGCGAGACAATCTCCACGGAGTAGCCTTCCTCGCGGAAGAAATCGCGGAAGAACTGGTATTCGCTCTGGCCGGAATGGTAGGTGGAACGGAATTCCACGATGGCGATGTTGGGCTTCTTGGTGGCCCCGCCAAACTGCCGGTAGGATTTGAGCAGCGCCTGCAAAAGGTACTTGCGGCTGCCGGTGCGCGTGAGGGTGTATTTCTTGCGGAATTCCTTGACCGGGGGCGCTTCGTAGAACAGGTCCGCCAGAGCGTCGGAGTAGCCGGCGCCGGTGGGCGAATCGGCATTGTACTGGACGAAATGCATGTGCCCGTTGACCAGGTGGGTGTCGAGCCGCGCGGCCACCTCTAGCGCCTGGTAGCCGGGATCGATGGAAGCCAGCATCTTCTCCGCGGGAAGCAGATCCAGGCGCGCCAGCAGCACGGGATTGACCATCACCATCTGCTGCACGCGGTCTATGGCGGCGATCAGAGACTCGCCGGTCTTCACCAGGGTTTCATACTGGCGGCGGGAAATGAAATTGGGGCGGAGGAAGGGACAGATCAGGCGTCCGCCCGCGGAGAGGTTGTTGCTCTCCATGTTCTCGTGGAGCGCCTCGACCCACGCGATGTCGCGATAGGGTCCGCTCTCCAGGAGCTTGTTGTATTTGACGACTGCCTCGTCCAACTGGGACATTCTTCTGTGAATACCTTGCTACAATGAGTATCCCACAGAACTCCCAAAAACGGTAGGATCGGACCTCGCTATCTGCTGGCAAGTTACTTATTTTAAACCATTTAACAGATAAAATCGGGATCTTCGAAAAATCACGCGAACAACCCCTTCGGGCCTTCCACGGTGCGAATTGTGAGCCGGGCCACGCGAAAACGGCCGCGGTTACCTCTTGTTTTCCTGTGCCAGTTTCACGCGCGCTGCGTCCAGTTTGGCGCTCACTTTCGCCATTTCTTCGGGGTCCGTGTCGGACGGCGGCTGTTCCTTAAAAGCCTTTATGGAAGCTGTCCATTGTGCAATGGCTTCCTTGGTTTTGCCGAGCTTGTAGTAGACGTCGCCCAGATGTTCGTGCACGGTCGCGTCCTGGCCGGTTCGGTCCACGGCCTTCACCAGGAAGGTTTCGGCTTCCTCCAGCTTGCCCTGCCGGTAATAGACCCAGCCAAGGCTATCCAGGTACGCACCGTTTTCCGGCTCCAGGTCAACCGCCTTTTGAATAAGCTGGTAGGCTTCGTCCAGGCGAACGTTTCGGTCGGCCAGCATATAGCCCAGATAGTTCATGGCGCCGGCGTGTTCCGGGTTGAGGGCGATCACCTTGCGGAAGGCATCCTCGGAGGCGTCAAACTTCTTCTGCCGCTCAAGCAAGGCGCCGCGCATGAAGTAAACGGCTTCCTTCTCTTCGTCCGAGGTGGAGAGCTTCTCGGCATCGTCTACAGCCTTGGCAGCGTCGTCGAACCGTTTGGCCTTTTCGAGGATCTCCGCCAGGGCGATCAGCGTGTCGCGGTCGCGGGGACCATTCAGTTGCCCGCGCAGTTCCTTGACGGCGTCGTCGGTTTTGCCGAGGTCGCCGAGCACATCGGCGTGTTCCCGCACCACCATGTACTCATCCGGAAATTTCTTGAGGGCGGCGTCGGCCTCACGCTGTGCGCTGGCCAGATCCTTGGCGGCGCGATAGGTTTCGACGGTCTGCACGGTCACCAGCGGCCCACTGTCCTTGAACACGGCGCCCATCTGCTTAAACGCCTCGATGGCTTCGGGATAGTGTCCCGCCGCGCGGTCGAGCGAGCCCAACTCCTCGTACCAGCCGGCGCGCTGCTGCTGTTCTTCCTTGGAATAAATCTTGCGGGCGGTATCGTCCAGGACGCCCTTGAGCGCGGCGATCGCCTGATCCAGCTTCCCCTCGGACTGGAACAACTGGATCTCCTCCTGCCGCGGTTCCAGGCCGTCGGGGTCGATCTTCTTGGCCTTGTCGAGGGCCTCGTGAGCCTTGGCGTAGTCGTGTTTGCCGCGGTAGATTTCGGCGATCCGCAAGGGGATGAGGGGGTCTTTCGGGGAGCCGGCGGCAAGGTCCTGGTAAATCTTGAGAGCTTCGTCGTACTGGTCCGAAAAGAGCAGATCCTCGGCCAGGCTGCGCGCCAGCCGGTCGTTCTCGGGCTGCAGCTCCAGCGCTTTCTTCAGGGCATCGGCGGCGTCCTTATAGTCCTTCTGCTCCTCGTAAGCCTTGGCGAGAATCATGAGCGAGCGCTCGTTGGGGCTCTTTTCGGTGGCGGCCTTCAGCTTTTCGATGGCCTTGGTGGTGTCGCCCATGTTGCCGTAGACCATGGCCAGGCCCGTGAGAGCCTCTTCGTTGTCGGGCTCTACGGCCAGCGCCGCATTGTAAGCCTTTTCGGCGTTGGCGGTGTCGTTGTTCCCGGCATAGAGCCGGCCCAGCGTCACCCAACTATCGACGTCCTTGGGGGCCTTCTCGGTGACTTTCTGAAACTCCGCCGTGGCCAGGCGCATCGCGCGATCGTCCACCTGGCCCTGTGTGCCGCGGTTGATCTGGCTGAAGTAGACCCGGCCCAACATGCGATGCGCATCCACGTTGTCGGGGTCCTGCTTGAGGACTTCCTGCGCCATGGCGGTGGCATCGGCCGGCCGGTTGACCGCAAGATACAGGTCGGTCAGCTCCTCGTACGCGGCGCTGGCCTTGGGATCGGCCTTGAGGGCGTCCTTGTAAAACTGGATGGCCTTCAGCGCGTCATCCTGGCTGCCCTCCGCCTGGGCCATACCGGCGTACAAGCGGCCCATGGCAAAGTTGTAGTAGGCGGCGGCGTGGTTGGTGTCGGCGGGCTGGTTGGGAGTGGGTGCGGTCTGCGCGAGCAAGACCGGCCCCAGGAGAACTGCGAGGGCGAGCGCGTTGGCTGAGCGAATCATGAATTTCTAACCTTCTTTTTCGACGGCTCGGGGGGCCCAGCCGGCCGAAGATCACCTCTATATTGTATAACGGGGTTTCCCCGCAAATTGGCGGGGCAAGCATTACCGTGCCGAACCAAACGGAATCCGCCTCCCAATTCCCCGTTGTTCGAGACGCGCCGGAACGGCCGCTGGTTGCAGTGGCCGGCCCGACAGGCTCGGGAAAGAGCGACCTGGCGCTCGATATCGCACAGAGATTCGATGGCGAAATCGTCAACTGCGATTCGCTGCAAATCTACCGCTACTTCGATATAGGGACCGCCAAACTGGCGCCCGGAGAGCGGCGCGGGATTGCGCATCATCTCATCGACATCCTCGACCCCGACGAACTCTTCACAGCCGGCGAATACGCGCGCCTGGCCCGCGAAGCCATCGGCGCCATCTCCCGGCGGGGACGGCTGCCGATTCTGGCCGGCGGCACGGGCTTTTACCTGCGTGCTTTGTTAGACGGCCTGTTCGAAGGTCCGTCACGCGACCAACCGTTGCGTGACCGCCTGGCGCTGCGGGAGGCGCGGCGCGCCGGTTCTTTGCACCGTCTCCTCACCCGGTTCGATTCGGCGACGGCGCGGAAGATTCATCCCAACGACGTTCCCAAAGTGACGCGGGCCCTCGAAGTGTGCCTGCTCACGCGCCGCCCGGTGAGCGAGCTGTTTCAGCAGGGGCGCGACGCGTTGCGGGGATACCGCACGCTCAAGCTCGGCCTGCTGCCGGACCGCGATGCGCTCAACCAGCGGCTGGACCAGCGCTGCGCCCGGATGTTCGAGCGAGGGTTAGTGGAAGAGGTGCGGTACATTCTGTCGTTGGGATTCGCGCCGGAATCGAAACCCTTCGAATCGCACGGCTACAAACAGGCGCTGCAGACGATCCGCGGCGAGTTGAACTTGCGCGAAGCCGTCTTCTACGCGCAGCGCAACACGCGGCAATATGCCAAGCGGCAGTTCACCTGGTTTCGCCGCGAGCTGGGGCTGATATGGCTGAAGGGTTTCGCGGACGCACCCGGCATCCGCGAAAGTGCGCTGCATCACGTAGCCGAATTATTAACAAGTCTGGCGGATAATTGAACGGAACCTTTTGTTGGTTCGCCCGTATCATCCGGTGTAAGCGAGATCTCGCCGATCCAACAAAAACTAGAGAGAGGGTTTGGTCCAATGAAGAGGAAACTTATGCTTCTTTTCGCCGTCGCCGGTCTGGCGCTGGCCAACGCGAAATCGTACACCATGAGCCTGTACCAGCCGGCCATGGTAGGCAGCACGCAACTCAAGCCTGGCGATTATCAGGTAGAGCTGGTAGACCAGAAGGCGGTGATCACCAGGGGAAAACTGCGTGCCGAGGCCCCGGTGAAGGTAGAAAACGCCGGTAATAAGTTCGACAGCACCAGCGTGTCGCTCTCTACCGGCAGCGGCGCGCCCCAGATTCGGGAGATCGATCTGGGCGGGACCACGACTAAGTTGGTGTTCAGCGAATAGGAGAGTTCACCGCAGAGGCGCAGAGACACAGAGTAAAAACGAGGGGCCAGCGTTATTTGCGGCTCTGGAGCGTTCCTCGGGTTGGGGCGCAGAGGAAGCAGAGAGCGCGGAGACGCGCCGTAGCGCGGGCTATCGGGAAGGCCGCGGCTTTCCTTTTTGTGTTTCTCTGTGCCTCTGCGTCTCTGCGGTTAGCCCCGCGATCCACTTACTTCGGCGCCGGGGCCCCGTGTTCGATGTAGCTCTTCAGGCGGGTGAACTGTTCTTTCAGCGTTAAGTCCACCGGAGCGGCCAAGCTATTCATTCCTGCCGGAAGATAGCCGGCCACCGCGTATGTTACTTCCAGCCTGGTGCCCTTGTCGGCTGCGGAAAGCTGGATCTCCATGGTGCCGGTGGCGGCCAGCGACCCGAGCGGTCCCAGAGCGCCGGCGAGGCGGATAGCTTTGCCCGGCACAAGATAGACCACCTCCATATGTTTTACGCCGCCGCCGTTGGGCAGTTTCTCACAGAAGCAGCCCGCAGCCTTTTCTTCCAGGCTCAAGTTGTGAGCATCGCCGGAAAACGTGTGCTGGGAACTCCACCATTCGCCCACGCGGAAGATCCGGCGGTAGACCTCCTGCGGCGCCGCCTGGATGTCGACCGTCTCCTTCACCGTGAATCCGCTGCCGGAAGAATCCACCACCTCCGCCGCGAGCCAGGCTGGCGCCAGCGCGCAAGCCATCGTCAGAATTGCCATCCGCCGTGGGTTCATAGTTACTCCCCGCCGCGCCGGTGGAGCAGCTTCACCACACGCGGCAGGCGTTGGCCGGGGCCATGGGCTGCCCGGGCTTACAGGCGAAGGCCTTTTGGAACTCCGGCATGTTCACCACCACGCCATTCACGCGGAACTGCGGCGGCGTATGCGGGTCGGTCTGGACCAAAAGCCGCAGCACTTCTTCGCGCGCATTCTCGCACCAGATCTGGCCGAAGGAGAGGAAGAAACGCTGCTCGGGTGTGTAGCCGTCGATCTTGGCGGTGTCGTTGCCGATGGTATTCAGCAGGGCCATGAGGGCGATGCGCGCGCCGCCGTTGTCGGCAGTGTTCTCGCCCAGCGTCAGCTTGCCATTGACGCTGGCGCCGGGGGCTACGGAGAAGCCGCTATACTCGTCGGACACGCAGGCCGCGCGCTGCTGGAATTCCTCGGCGTCCTTGGGGGTCCACCAGTCTTTCAGATTGCCCTGGGCGTCGAACTGGCGGCCCTGGTCATCGAATCCGTGGGTCAGCTCGTGGCCGATCACCATGCCGATGGCGCCGAAATTCACGGCGTCGTCCACGTTCTTATAGAAGAAGGGCGGCTGCAGAATTCCGGCCGGAAAATTGATGTTATTCATCTGCGGGTCGTAATAGGCGTTGACCGTGGGAGGCGTCATCTCCCACTCCTCGCGGTCCACCGGCTTGCCGATTTTGTTCAACACGCGATGGAACTCGAAATCGTTGGCGCGGAAAGTGTTGCCGATGGGGTCGTCGCGCTTGATGACCACGCTCGAGTAATCGCGCCAGTGGTCGGGATAGCCGATTTTGTTGGTGATGGCCTTGAGCTTGACCATAGCCTGCGCCTTGGTGGCGGGCGTCATCCAGGGGAGTTGCTGGATGTCCTGGCCCAGCGCCTTTTCGAGCGCGTCCACCATCTTCAGGGTGCGCTCCTTACCTTCGGCGCCGAAAGTCAGGTCGACATACTTGCGGCCCAACGCCTCGCCCAATTCCTGGTCGGTGAAATCGGAGCAGCGCTTCCAGCGCGGACGCATCTCTTCCGTCCCGGCCAAGGTCTTGCCGTAGAAGTTGAAGTTTTCCTGAGTGAACGGCGTGGGCAGAAACGGCGCCGCGCTGTGCACCAACTGCCAGGTGAGGTAAGTTTTCCAGCCGGCCAGCGAGGCGCCTTCGATCCCGGCATTGATGGCCTTCACGAAATCCGGATAGGAAACGTTGATGGACTGAAACGCGGGCGCGGCGGCGGCGGTGAAGTACTCGTTCCAGCGGAAAGCGGGGCTGAGCGCCGCCAGTTCCTGCCGGCTGATCTTGTGATAGACCTTTTCGGGATCGCGCCGGGAAACCAGGTCGAGCGAACCCTTGGCCAGCGCGGTTTCGATCTGCATCGCCGCGGCGGCATCGGCCTTGGCCTGGCCGGGCTTTTCGCCGGCCAGCTCCAGCATGCGCTGGATGTGCGCCACGTATTTCTGGCGCAGTTCGACGGACTTGTCATCGTCCTTCAGGTAGTAGTCGCGGTCGGGAAGGAGCAGGCCGCCCTGGTCGAACTGCGCGATCACCGCGTTCGAGTCCTTGAAGTCCTGCCCGGAGTTGAACTGGAACAGCGCCCCGGCGCCAATGGCGTGGAGGTGGGCGATTTCTTCGGCGATCTGCGATTTGTCCTTGAGGTTGCGGATGCGGTCCAGCTCCGGTTGGAGCGGCGCGAGGCCTCTGGCGTCGATGGCCTTTTCGTCCATGCAGGCGGCGTAGTAATCGCCGATCTTCCCGGTGGTGGCGTCGCGATTGGCGGCGGGCTTGGAGGCGTCTTCCAGGATCTGGTGCAGGATCTCGCGGTTCCGTTCGGCGAGCTCGCTGAACCGTCCCCACATGGCCTGGTCCGCGGGGATGGGATTATTCTTGAGCCACGTGCCGCAGGCATAATGGAAGAAATCGACGCACGGGTTCACCGATTTATCGAGGGCGGTGAGATCGAATTGCGCCGGTGTGGCGGCCGGCCGGGCAGGCGTCTGCGCGGTTAGCGCGCAAAGCGAAAGCGACGCAACAAGTGTGAACTTGAACAAGGTTGACTCCCTTTCCTTACTGTAACCCACTCGTCGCATGAGATCGACGATTGCCTTTCGCAGCCTGTGCCGGCCGGGCTTCGCGCCCCCATCCTCGCTCCTGCTCCCTTCGATTTGCTACCATTCCAGCGAATGGACGCCGTACAAATCTCGCACGTAACCAGGACCTTTGGGAATGTGACCGCGGTGGACGACCTCTCGCTCACCGTGCCGCAGGGTTCGATCTACGGGTTTATCGGGCCGAACGGCTCCGGCAAGACCACCACGATGCGCATGATCGTGAACATCTTCTATCCCGATCGCGGAGAGATACGTCTGTTCGGAGATGGCCGGCCGGAAACCAGCGCGGACCTCATTGGATATCTTCCCGAAGAGCGGGGCCTCTACCAGAAAATGACCGTTCAGGCGCTGCTGGAATTCTACGGGGAACTGCGGTCGGGCCGCCGTGTCAAAGCTGAAGTGGCGAGCTGGCTGGAGAGATTGGACCTGGCCAGCCGCGCTTCCGCCAAGGTGGAAACTCTCAGTAAGGGCATGAGCCAGAAGGTTCAGTTCATCGCCGCCGTGATCCCCGAACCGAAACTTCTCATTCTGGACGAACCATTCAGCGGCCTTGACCCGGTGAGCGCGGACACCATCCGTTCCGCCCTTCTGGATCTTCGGCGTCGCGGCGTTACGGTGATCCTGAGTACCCACGACATGAACCTGGCGGAGACCATGTGCGACTACATTTTCATGATCTTCCGCGGCAGGAAGGTCCTGGACGGCACCCTCACCTCGATTCAGGATCGGTATATGGAGGACACCATCCGGGTTACGGTCAGCGGCGGCTTCGCCACGGTGGAGCATCTGGCCGGGGTGCAGCAAATCCGCGACCTGGGACAGGTGCAGGAACTGCAACTGCAGCGCGGCGCCGACGCCCAGGAGGTTCTGCGCGCCTTAGTTGCACAGGCTCGCGTGACCAGCTTCTCGCTCATGAAGCCCTCCCTCCACGACATCTTTCTGCGCATTGCCGGCCCCGCGGCCGAGGAGACGAACCATGCGAACGCATAAGGTCCTCACCATTGCCAAGCGCGACTACATAGCGACCGTGCGCACCAAGGCGTTTGTGTTCGGCTTGGTCGTCGCCCCCATTCTGTTTGGCGGCGGATCCATCGGGATGACATTCCTCAAGGGCAAGCCCGACCTGAAGGACCGCCGCGTAGCTATCGTCGACCACACGGGGGTTGTGGCCGGCGCCATCGTCAGCGCAGCGAGAGAGAAGAACGACCGGGAACTTTTCGACCGAGAGACACACCAGCAGATTGCGCCCCGCTACGTTTTCGAGGTGAACGCGCCGGCCGCCGAAGCCTCCCATGCGAAAGACGATTTGCTGGCGCTCTCGGACCGCGTCCGCCGCAAACAGCTCGTGGCCTTTCTCGAAATCGGGAAGGATGTGCTGCACCCCTCCAAGCCCGCCGAAGATCCCGAGCAAGGAATAAGCGGCCGGACCGATCCCAACGCCAGTGTCTCTTATTACACGAACGCCGGCGGCATCGACGAGACTCGCATGTGGCTCAACGGTCCCATTAGCGACGGAGTGCGTCTGGCGCGCCTGGCCGGGCTCGGCATTGACGTCAGCCGCAACCGGGGCCTGTCCGCCCCGGTTCCGATAGAGGGGCTCAGCCTTGTGGAGCGCGATGCCAAGACGGGCGAGGTGCGGGAAGCGCGCAAACGCAGCGAGTTGGGAGGAGTCTTCGTGCCTTTCGGGGTGGCCATGATTCTCGCCATGATCGTCATGGTAGGCGCGGCGCCCATGCTGCAGAACGTCACGCAGGACAAGAGCCAGCGCATTGTGGAAACGCTGTTGGGCGCGGCCACTCCCTTCGAACTCATGAGCGGCAAAGTGCTGGGTTCGGCCGGGGTTTCCTTGACGAGCTCCGTATTGTACGTGATTGCAGGCACGGTAGCGGTGAACGCCCTGGGAGTCGCCGGCCTGCTGCCGCTCACCATCATCCCCTGGTTCTATGTGTACCTGCTGGCCGATGTTGTCATGCTGTGCTCGTTCGCCGCGGCGCTGGGGGCGTGTTGCAGCACCCCGCAGGACGCCCAGAATCTGGCCATCGTGCTGCTGATGCCCTGTCTCATCCCCATGTTCATGCTGGTGACCGTGCTGCGGCAGCCCAACGGCATGCTTTCCACCGTGATGTCTCTGATCCCGCCGTTCACCCCGGTCCTCATGCTGCTGCGCCAGGCCATGCCCGACGGCGTTCCGGCGTGGCAACCGTGGGTGGGACTGGCGGGTGTCCTGGTCTTCGCTGGCGGAACCGTTTGGGCTGCTTCCCGCATCTTCCGGGTGGCCATCCTGATGCAAGGCAAACCCCCGCGGTTGGCGGAGATGGCGCGCTGGGCCATCAAGGGATAAACGGGAATGGCGCTCCATTTGCTTGCGAGACTCCCCGGTAACGTGGCATAGCCGTTCGAACCGCGCTTACTCGCCTCACTCAGTTGCGCAGACGGTTTGATGAGCCCAGGGCGCTGGCCGCCGCCGCGGGCTCTCCCAAGCCGCGCAGCCTATTTGCCTCACCCGGTGCGCATGCAAGTTGGTACACTGAGCCGTGACGCAGGCGCAACATCCAGTTCATCCCTGCGTAATTTGAAAGGTGGTTTATGAAAATTCGATTCTCCGTCGTCGCTTTGACACTGGTGTTGATGTTCGCATCGCCGCTGGCACAGCCTCCCGCAGTGGGGCAACAAGCAGCCGCGGCCGCCGCTCCCCGGCCCGACACGCCCCCGGCGGAGGTGGCCAAGGATCTCGCCGACCATTATCAGTCAGGTCCGCAGTTGCCGTACCACCTCGTCGCCGGCTGGCCGGACATGCCGAAGGGCTACAACTTCGGCGAGTCCTCCGGGGTCGACGTGGACAAGCAGGACAACGTGTGGATAGCCAACCGCGGGGCTTATCCCGTCATGGAATTCGACAAAACCGGCAAGTTCGTGCAAGGGTGGACCGATGACACGGTTCGCCTGACGTCATCCCCCACCCACGGCACCGGCTCCCACGGGATTCGCGTGGACCCGGATGGCAACATCTGGCTGATAGACGTCGATGGCCATCTCCTCCACAAGTACAACCAGCAGGGGCGCCGCCTGATGGTGATCGGCACTCGTCAGGGCACACCCAGCAACAACGACAGCCAGGTCGGTTTCAACCGGCCGACCAACCTCTGGTTCCTCCCCAACCGCGATTTCTACGTCACGGACGGTTATGGCAACTCGCGCGTGATCGAATTCAACAAGAACGGTGAGTACATACGGCATTGGGGAACCCCCGGCAAAGGCGACAGCCAGTTCACCCTGCCGCACTCCGTAACGGTTGACTCCAAGGGGACCGTGTATGTCGCCGACCGCGTCAACAAGCGCGTGCAGGTCTTCACTCCCGAAGGCCAGTTCATTACAAAGTGGACCGACGTCGGCCAGCCCTGGGGGCTCTACTACGTCGCCAAGGAAAACGTGATCTACATGTGCGACGGTTTGTACAACCGCATTACGAAGATAAGCCTGGAGGGCAAGGTCCTGGGGCAGATGAGCTCTTTTGGCAAAGCGCCGGGTAAGCTCGATTTCGCCCACGAGATCGCCGTCGATTCGCAAGGCAGCATCTACGTCGCCGAGATCAAGAACCTGCGCGTGCAGAAGTGGGTCCGCAACTCCGCAGCCGCACCCGCGGCGAAGAGCGCGGCGCCAGCGGCCGCACCCGCGGCGAAGAAGTAAGCGCAGCGCGCGTACTGGGTCGCGCCGGTTGATTCGAGGGTCGAATGCTTTGGTCGAGCGGTGTCCTGGTCCCATTCGCCCGTGCCTATGGGGCCAGGCCGCTCGACAAGTCTGGTGGCGCCGGTTTGCGAATTCAGTTGGCCGAAGCCCTCTCTACGTGATCGATGATGAGAACTTCCACTGGTCCTTTCGTCGGCTCCAGCTTCAAACCGAGTTGAAATTCCATGGCGCCGAAGATGGGTTGTGTGGCCGCCTCGGGGGAAGCATTCGCGTCCGGCGTCGGGCCATCGTCCAATGCCCATTCGAGTTTGAGATCGTATGTGCCTGTGAGGCCGGTGTTTTCGACGATCGGCTGGTTAAGTTGCGCCGAAAGCCACCAGGCGAATTGCCCGATCGACGTGCCATTCATGAGCAAAGACCCCGGCCCGGCACGGGTGCCCCACCTGTGATTCGCGTCCTGCTCTCGGGCTTGGGCGAGCCTGGGGACCGCCCTTCGCCACGGTCAGGCGGTACACCGGAAGTTGTCTGGTCTCCCGGTGAAATCGCAATTGAAAGCGATCCGCCAGGAGCGTTCCCAGCATTTTCATCTTTTTGTCGAGGCTGACAGTGCCCGCTGCCTTTGCATCG
>Ga0265316_10002415_pt1 | contig 19434 bp, 18 predicted proteins | sample 4522metaG_FD_202092 | JGI IMG/M metagenome (GOLD analysis project Ga0265316, IMG submission 202092) | Rhizosphere microbial communities from Carex aquatilis grown in University of Washington, Seatle, WA, United States - 4-5-22 metaG | ecosystem: Host-associated > Plants > Roots > Rhizosphere >... | reverse complement strand
CGCGGTCCGCTCGATCGAGCACGACCGGATATTCGGGTACAACGCCGTCCTTCCTTCGTGGAGTTATGAAAAATTTTTAACGCATGTTGTACCCGAGGATCGTGAATTGGTCGACCTTAAATTTAAGTACGCAATAGAAAATAAAGCTAATTGGGATTTTGAATGCCGCATCCGCCGTGCCGATGGAGTTATACGCTGGATCTGGGCGATCGGACATCATCGGTTTGATGCGTCGGGCACCGCGCAGAGCATGGCTGGGATTGTGCAGGATATTACTGAACGCAAACAGACGGAAGATGTACTTAAGTTCCTGGCACATTATGCTAACACGCCTTCCGATGAGGATTTTTTCCGAACTTTGGCGCGCTATCTTGGCCAGGTTTTGGATATGGATTTTGTTTGTATCGACCGGCTGGAAGATGGGTTGCTGGCGGCCCAAACTCTGGCGGTTTATTTTGACGGAAAATTCGAGGATAATATATCTTACACCTTGAAAGATACTCCTTGCGGCGATGTAGTCGGCAAGGGGGTTTGCTGTTTTGGTAAGGATGTGCGCAATCTCTTTCCTAAAGATGCGGTGCTCCAGGAAATGCAGGCGGAAAGCTATGCCGGGACCACTCTCTTGGATTCTAAAGGGGAACCGATCGGCTTGATCGCGGTGATCGGACGTAAGCCTCTGTATGATACCCAGCTGGCGGTATCGACTCTGCGGTTAGTCGCCGTGCGTGCCGCAGGAGAATTGGAACGCCGGCAAGCCGAGGAGACGTTACGGTATAACGAGGCTAAATATCGTGAATTGGTGCAAAATGCAAGCAGTGCGATAGTCCGTTGGAAACGAGATGGTGCGATTACTTTCTTTAATGAATATGCCCAGGAATTATTCGGTTATAAGGAAGAAGAGATTATCGGTAAACACGTCAACGTTTTGATACCTGGCCAAGATTCAACGGGAGAAGATTTGAGCAAGCTTGTCCAGAACATTATAGATCATCCTGAACTGTATCAGGACAATATAAATGAAAATATTTGTCGTGACGGCCGGCGGATATGGCTGGCTTGGACGAATAAACCGTGGTTTGATGCGGATGGACGAGTAGCAGAGATATTTGCAGTAGGGATGGATATTACTGAACGTAAACGGATAGAAACGGCGTTGCGTGAAAATCGGGAACACCTTGATCTTGCGTTGAGTTCATCGGGAATGGCTACTTTTGACTGGGATATTATTAAGGATAAGCGCATCTGGAGCGCCGGCGTTCATCGGCTGATAGGGACTAATCCGGAGACTTTTACCGGCACGTCGAAAGAATTTTTTAATGTTATGTACCCTGAAGACCGTGCCGGCGTACAAGCGGCCCTTGCCCGGGCTGTAGAAAATGGGGTATATGAAACAGAATATCGTGTGGTCTGGCCGGATGGCTCGATTCACCATATTGCCGCCAGAGGAAAAGTTCATTATGATAATGCCGGCCGGGCTATTTCGCTTACCGGCGTCTGCTGGGATATCACCGAGAGCAAAAAAATTGAAAATGACCTGCGTAAAAACGAAGAAGAGCTTAAGAAGTTAAACCGGGCTCTTACGGCGCTTGGCCATTCAAGCCATATGATAATGCGGGTCGGCAACGAGGATAGCTACACGAATGAGGTTTGTAAGAGTGTAGTCAAGGATTGCGGTTATGCTATGGTTTGGATAGGCTTTGCGCAAAATGATGAAACTAAAACCGTGCGCGCGGCAGCGCAAGCCGGGTTTGAAGAAGGCTACCTTAACACCGTGGACATTACCTGGTCGGATAGCGAGCGCGGACAAGGGCCTACCGGTACGGCGATACGCACCGGCCAACCAACTATCTGCAGGAATATGTTGACTGACCCTAAGTTTAAACCTTGGCGCGAGGAGGCGATAAAAAGAGGTTATGCGTCGTCGATCGCCTTTCCCCTGGTCACTATCGGCAAGGCTTTCGGCGCGATAACGATATACTCTAAAGACCCCGATCCTTTTTCAGAGAAAGAAGTGCAATTGCTTTTTGAGTTAGCCGCTGACTTAGCTTATGGAATAATGATGATACGGTTACGCGTGGAGAATATGAAGGCGCAGGATATTTTACAGCGCGATAAAAATACCTTTGAGATGTTGGTCAAAGAAAGAACGGATGAGCTGATGGAAGCGTATACGGAGCTGGAGAGGTCGAAACGCCTTTCGGATATCGGAGTCTTGGCGGCGACGGTCGCCCATGAATTACGTAACCCTTTGGCGGCAATCAGCATGGCGGCGCATAATATTAAACGAAAAGCAAAAAATCCGGATATCGATAGCCATCTTGCAAATATTAATAAGAAAGTTGCCGAGAGCGACCAAATTATCGGTAACCTGCTCTTTTATTCGCGTTTAAAGCCGCCGCATTACGAAAAGATCGAGATTTTTACAATAATCGAAGAGTGTATCGAGGCCTTGGAAAAGCATACGGAAAAAGCGATAGCGATTACGCATGAACTCGATTCGGTCCGGGGTATTTTAATCGATGTTGATCCGATACAGATCAGGGAAGTCTTAAACAATATATTGAATAATGCTTATGATGCGGTTTTGCCGGGCCAGGGCGCGATCAAGGTCACCGCCGTGGAAGGGGATGGATTTATTAAAATCGTTGTTGGAGATAATGGTTCCGGTATCGATAAGGATAATATTAATAAGGTATTCGACCCGTTTTTTACCACCAAAGCTAAAGGTACCGGCTTGGGACTCTCGGTTTGCCGGCAGGTTATCGATATGCACAAAGGCGAGATCGAGATAAAGAGCGAGCCGGGTAAAGGGACATCGGTAATTGTGCGCCTGCCGAAAAAATAGCCCGGTAAACGGTTCAAGTTTGTTATAATACCTGCCATGGATATCCAACAACTAATTTCTAATGCTGCCGGTGCTGCCAACGGCGGCAATGTCGGCGGCTTATTGAGCGGGTTTTCTTTTGGCTGGTTGTTCGCCGGATTTCTTTTCGGGCTGGTCGGCCTGGCGGCCTTCGGTTACGGCAAGAAAAACGCAAAATATAAGGCGATCGTAATCGGCATTATTTTAATGGTATATCCTTATTTCGTTAAGAACACCATTGTTTTATATGTAATTGGGATAGTTTTGACCGCGCTTTTATTTATCTTTCGCGATTGATTTTGACTCTTGACTTTTTCGAAATTTTTATTATAAATATTCTAAAACAGCTAAACAGGAGGTGGTTTATGAATACCGGGTTGACCGCGATTAACGACAAGGTGCAGAAGGAAAGCCTCTTTGTCCGGGAGCTTACCGCAGAAATTGAAAAAACTATCGTCGGGCAAAAATATTTGATCGAACGCCTTTTGGTGGGCTTATTGGCCAACGGGCATATTTTGGTTGAAGGCGTGCCGGGTTTAGCCAAAACCTTGTCGATAAAAACTTTAGCCCAGGCGATCAATGCTAAATTTCAACGGATGCAATTTACCCCCGATCTTTTACCGGCCGATCTTATCGGTACATTGATCTATAATCCCAAAAGCGGGGATTTCAGCGTAAAAAAAGGCCCGGTCTTTGCCAATATTATTTTAGCCGATGAGATCAACCGCGCGCCGGCCAAGGTGCAGAGCGCGCTTTTGGAAGCAATGCAGGAGCGCCAGGTCACGATCGGCGAGAGTACCTTTAAGCTGGATGATCCGTTTTTGGTGATGGCGACACAAAACCCGATCGAGCAGGAAGGCACTTACCCCTTGCCGGAAGCCCAGGTCGACCGGTTTATGCTTAAGGTAAATATTACTTATCCCAATATCGACGAGGAGCAGAAGATCTTAAAACGCATGGGTTTTACCGACAAAAAGATCGAGACGAAGGCGGTAGTTACCGCGCAGGATATTTTAAGGGCGCGAACGGTCGTCGACGAGGTTTATCTTGATGAAAAAATAGAAAAGTATATCCTTGATATCGTTTTTGCTACCCGCGAGCCGCAAAAATATAAACTTAACGATTTATCCGCGTTAATTCAATACGGCGCGAGCCCGCGGGCAACCCTTTGCCTGGCTTTGGCCGCTAAAGCTTATGCGTTTATCCAAGGGAGAGGTTACGTTACGCCGCAGGATATTAAATCGATCGGCCCGGATGTTTTAAGGCATAGGGTTATTGTCAGCTATGAAGCCGAGGCCGAAGAAAAGACCGCTGAAGATATCATTAAAAAGATTTTCGCTGAGATTGAAGTACCGTAAACCATGATACCCCGGGAAATCTTACGTGAAATACGGCGCATTGAGATCACCACCTCCAGGATGGTCAACGATGTCTTTGCCGGCCAATACCAGAGCGTTTTTAAAGGCCGCGGTATTGAATTTTATGAAGTACGCGAATATATTCCCGGCGATGAGATACGCTTTATCGATTGGAACGTTACTGCCCGTACCGGCCGGCCTTTCATAAAAAAGTTTATCGAAGAGCGCGAACTTACGGTAATGATCCTTCTGGATATGTCGGCGTCGTCGTTTTTCGGAAGTTCCATCCAGCTTAAAAGCCGTTTAGCGGCGAAGATATCTTCGGTTTTGGCCCTGGCTGCGGTAAAAAATAACGATAAGGTAGGATTTATCGCCTTTACCGATAAAATTGAAAAATTTATTCCGCCGCGCAAAGGGCTGCGCCATGTTTTACGCATTGTGCGCGAGGCACTTTATTTTAAACCGCAGGGTACCGGTACGGATATTAATTTGGCCTTGGATTATTTAAATCGCGTGATGACACGGCGCACCGTTGCCTTTGTGATCTCCGATTTTTTTGCGCCGGATTTTAAGAAAACACTCTCGGTGGCCAATAAACGCCACGATATTGTGGCGGTCACGGTATCCGATCCGGCTGAAGGAGCTTTGCCCGATGCCGGGCTTATAAAACTTTTCGATCCCGAGACAAAGCGCGAATTTTTCATCGATGCGGGAGATGAAGCAATCCGCCGTCAATATGCCGCGGATAATATCGCGCGGGTCAAAGAGCGGACGGCGCTGTTTCGCTCGGTGAAAGTCGATAATATCGACGTGCGTACCGATGTTCCTTATTCGCAGAGCTTGTTTAAATTTTTTAAGGCCCGCGAGAGGAGGCAACGCTGATGCTGCGCGATATTAAAGGGCCGCTTGATTTGCCGCAGGTTTTTAATTTTTGGTGGCTTTTAGCCGCCGCCGCGGCGATTGTTATCTGGCTTTTATTTAAATTTTGGCCGCGTAAACAAAAAACAACCGCACCCGAAATAAAAAGACCGGCGGATTTGATTGCTTTAGAAGAGTTGGAAGCGTTGTTAAAGCGGGATTTATTGCGTCAGGGAAAAATAAAAGAGTATTACAGCGGCGTTTCGGATATTATTCGCCGTTATCTGGAAAACCGTTTTGCTTTGAAAGCGCCGGAGATGACGACCGAAGAATTTTTGTATTACGCGCGTGAGCAGGCGCCGCAGCTTAAAGCTTACCGCGATACCTTAAAAGAATTCCTTACGGCTTGTGATATGGTAAAGTTTGCCAAGCATTTGCCGCAGAACGATGAAAGCGAAATAATTTTAACTACGGCGCGTAAATTTGTCGAGGAGACTAAAGAGGCGGTATGAGATTTGCTGATCCTTTATTTTTACTTTTTTTACCGCTTGTCGTTATCGCAGCGTTTTATGTTTACCGCTATAACCGCGGTGCGGCTTTAAGATTTTCTCACGGCGGACTTTTTGGTAATTTAAGACAGTCATGGCGCGCTCTGCTTAGCGAGAAGATGATCTACTTGCGCCTCGTTGCTCTTGCGCTGATCGTTTTTGCTTTAGCCCGGCCGCGCCGGCCTTTGGCCGATTCATTTATCCAGACCGAAGGGGTAGATATTATTTTAGCTTTGGATTCTTCTACCAGCATGCTGGCTGAGGATTTTAAAATACACGGGCAGCGTTTAAGCCGCATCGACATTATTAAGGATGTGGTGGCGGATTTTATTAAGGCCCGCCGGGATGACCGCATCGGCTTGATCACCTTTGCCGGGCGCGCCTACACCCTTTGCCCGCCGACTTTGGATTACCCCTGGCTTTTAACTAATTTAGAGCGGGTCAAGGCCGGGATGGTCGAGGACGGTACCGCCATCGGTTCCGGTATTGCTACGGCTTTGAATCGCTTAAAAAACAGCGAGGCAAAGAGCAAGGTGGTGATTCTTCTTACCGACGGCCGCAATAATACGGGTTCGATTGCGCCGATTACCGCCGCGCAGGCCGCTAAGGCGCTGAAAATAAAGATCTACACGATCGGGGCCGGTTCCAAGGGGCCGATCCCTTATCCGGTGCAGGACGCTTTCGGCAATAAATTTTATCAAAATATCGAGGCTGACCTTGATGAAGGCCTTTTGTCGGATATTGCCAAAACCACCGGCGGAAAATATTATCGCGCTACCGATACTCAAAGCCTGCGTAATATTTATCTGGATATCGACCGCCTGGAAAAGACTCCGATCAAAGATAAAGGCTATCGCGAATATAATGAATTGTTCGTTTGGTTTTTGTTGCCGGGTTTATTTTTTATATTGGCGGAGATCGTTTTAACCAATACGGTATTGCGCCGTATCCCTTAAATTATGCGTTTTGAACAGGGAAATATTATTTTGTTTTTATCGGCGGCTGCGGTTTTAGGGGTATTTTTTATCTTCGCCGCGCGCGCCCGGCGTCGAGCCTTGGAAAAATTTGCCCAGAAAGACCTCCTGGTTGACCTGGGGGCCCAAGTTGATTTTAAGCGCCGCCGGTTTAAAACTATTGTTTTATATTTGGGAATATTATTTTGCCTTTTTGCTCTCCTGCGGCCGCAATGGGGTTTTAAGTGGGAGAAGGTAAAGCGTCAAGGCCTGGATATTATTATCGCTTTAGATACTTCCAAAAGCATGTTGGCTTCGGATATTAAGCCCAGCCGCCTAGAGCGCGCCAAATTGGCTTTGGGCGATTTTGCCGGCCATTTAAACGGCGACCGTATCGGCCTGGTGGCCTTTGCCGGAAGCGCGTTTTTAGAGTGCCCGTTGACCGTCGATTACGAAGGGTTTTTACTTGCCCTTAAAGACGTCGATACGAATACGGTCCCGCGGGGCGGTACTTCGATCTCCGGCGCGATCCGAGAAGCAATTAAGAGTTTTCCTCCGGGGGAGACAAAATATAAGGTGTTGATCATTATCACCGATGGCGAGGACCACGAAGGCGATGCTTTGTCGGCGGCCAAGGCGGCGAAAAAAGAGGGAATTGCGGTATTTTGTATCGGTATCGGGACATCGCAGGGCGAATTGATTTTTGCCCCCAAAGATGACGGTACCAAAGAGTTTTTAAAAGATGCGCAGGGGAACGCGGTCAAGACCCGTTTGGATGAAGATCAATTGGAGAAGATCGCTTTAGCCGCCGACGGCGCGTATTTGCGCGCCGGCGCGATCCATTTCGGCCTGGATGAGCTTTATAAAGAAAAGATCTCCGGCATGGAAAAACACGAATTAGAAGGAAGAATGAATAAGCATTATGAGGAGCGTTTTCAGATCTTTCTTCTTTTGGGATTGATCTTGATTTTATTGGAAATGATCACCGGCGATGTGAAACAATGAAAAAACTTTTTATTAGTTGTATAATAATCTTTTGTTTTGGAGCACTTTCGGCCGCGGCCGCGAGCAGCGCTTCTTTGGTAAAAAGGGGCAACCGTTTATATAGGGAAAGTAAATACGATGCTGCCTTGAAAGATTACACGGCGGCGCTTACGAATAAACCGGATTCGGCGCTGATCAATTTTGATCTGGGTACGGCGCAATTTAAATTGAAAGATTACGATAACGCCGCCCAATCGTTTGAAAAATCGCTTTTGACCGAGGATAAAGATTTGGAGCGCTACGGCAATTATAATCTGGGCAATGCCCGTTACATGTCGGCCGAAGCTAAAGAAAATAGCGATTTAGAAGGCGCGGTCAAATTGTTGGAAGATGCGGTGGGCAATTATCAACGCGTTTTAGCGGCTAACCCCAAAGATGCGGATGCGAAATTTAATTATGAAGCGGCGCAGAAAAAATTAAAAGAGTTACGCGAAAAGCTTAAAAAACAGCCGCCGCAAAAGAATAAATGTCCGCGGCCTAAGCAGCAAAATTCCGGCGGACAACAAAAGCAAAACCAGGAGCAAGAGGAAAAGCAACAACAGGAAAAAGCTCAACAAAATAAAGCGCAGCAAGAAAAAGAGCAAAATAATCAAGCGAAGCAAGAAGAGCAGCCGGCACAAGCGCCGGAGCAAAAGAACGCGCAAACCAATGCGGCCCAGGAGATGTCCAAAGACGAAGCCAAGATGCTTTTAGAGGGATATAAACAGGAAGAACGCGGCATGGGCAAGTTAGATGACCAGCACAAAAGCGAAGAAGAGCCGGTATCAAAGGATTGGTAATGGTAAAGAAGCTTAAAATTTTATTTGCCGTGACAGCGCTTTGTGTTTTGGCGGTTTTACCGTTATCGGCCAAAGATATTAAATTTGAGATCAGCGCCGGCGGCGGCCGCGTTGTTTTGGGCCGGCCTTTGGAGCTCGACCTTACGTTTAATAATACGCAGGATATGCCGGCGCCGGAATTGCCGGCTTTAAATGATTTTCAGGCGCGTTATTTGGGGCCGTCTACCCGTATGTCGATCGTTAACGGTAAGGTTTCCAGTTCCATTACCCATATGTATTCCATACTTCCCTCGAAAGCAGGCACTTTTACTATCGGCCCGTTTACCTTTGAGCATAATGGCGATAAATATACTTCCAATGCTTTGACTCTAGACGTGGCGAGTGCCGGCCGGCAGGAACCGCAGGATAGCGCCGGCGCCCAGGAACCTGTAGCCGCGCAAAACTTAAACGATAAGATTTTTTTAGTAATGAAGCCGGGCAAAAGCAAAGCTTATGTCAACGAGACGATACCGTTAACCGTGCAATTATTCGTCAATAGCCTTGGTGTGCGGGATATTCAATTTCCGCAATTTGACCACGAGGGGGTTTCGATCGGTACTTTTGAGCAGCCTAAACAATATCAGGAAGAGGTTAACGGTATTGCTTACGATGTTATCGAATTTAAGACTGCCATTTTTGGTTTACAGCCGGGGCAATTTTCTTTAGGGCCGGCCGATCTGCATTGCAACCTTATTGTAAAAAAACAATCAACCCGCCGCAACGATCCTTTTTCCGACGACTTTTTCGGTTCCGATGTATTCGATAATTTTTTTGGCCGCTTCGAAGCTTATCCCTATGAGGTAAAATCCGGCAATGCTCCGTTTACGGTTTTACCCGTGCCGCAGGAAGGCAAGCCCGCAGATTTTTCCGGCGCCATGGGGGATTTTACGTTTATCTCTACCGCTTCGCCGCGGGAGGTCAAGGCCGGCGACCCGGTGACATTAAAAATCACAGTACGCGGCCAGGGCAATTTGGCAACGGTCGACCTTTCGCATATTAACTGGGGCAGTGATTTTAAGGCTTATGACGCGCAGGTAAGTATAAAAGACGGCGAGAAAAATTTTGAACAGGTCTTGATCCCTTTAAGCGCGCGGGTCAAAGAGATACCGCAGGTAAATTTTACTTTTTTCAATACTACCAGCGGCAAATATGAGAGTGCGGTTTTGGGGCCGTTTCCCTTAACCGTCAGCGGCCCGGAGCATGAAGAGGCGATTAAAATGGTCGGTGCGAAAATAACGACTGCGCCTTTGGTTAAGGAAGAAAGCTTAGGCCGGGATATTGTTTACATTAAAGACCTGCCCGGCCATTTGCAGAGGAGCGGTGAATATCTTTACCGGAATAAGATATTTTTGCTGTTCCAGGCGGTTTTCGTTTTGTTTTATTTTCTGGCCTTGGCGGTATATAATCGTAAAAAACATTTGCATTCGGACTTAAAGTACGCCCGCCGCTTGTTAGCGCCCCGCAAAGCCCGTCAGGGGATGCTCAAAGCGCAAAATTATTTAAAGCAAAATTCTACAAAAGAATTTTTTGATACGCTTTTTATTACCCTGCAGGAATATTTAGGCGGGATGTTCCATCTGCCGTCGCAGAGCATTACCGAAAGTGTCGTCGATGAACAGCTAAAAAATAAAAATATTCCGCCGGAAGCCCTGATTAAGCTGAAAAATATTTTTAAAACATGCGACGCGGCGCGTTATGCCGGTACGAGCTGCGGCCAAGAGGAGATGGAGCGCGCGTTTAAAGATCTTCAGGAAATAATCGATTATTTTCAGAGGCATAAGTTATGAAGAAAACTTTATTCTTGTTTTTTCTTTTAGGCTGCGCGCAAACGGCAGGATTTGCCCAAGGGCCGGATGCTTCTAAGCTATTTTATGACGGTAACTTAGCCTATAAAAACGGCCAATACGTCCAGGCGGTTGCCGATTATGAAGCCGTGCGCGCCGGGGGGTTAGAGAGCGGCCCGCTTTATTACAATCTGGGCAATAGTTATTTTAAGGCTGGAGAAATCGGTAAGGCGGTGCTTAATTACGAGCGCGCTAAGTTTTTTATTCCCGCGGATAGCGACTTAAAAGCCAATTTAAATTATGCGCTGGGGGTTTTGGATATTTCCCGGCCGGTTTCGTTTACCGATAAGATTATGGATACATTGTTCGGTACATTAAGCGTTAACGCGACGGCATTGCTTTTGTCGGCGCTTTTTCTTTTGATTTTGATTGCGCTTAAGGTGAGGTTGTTTATCCCGGCAGCTAAAAGGCCGGCATCGGCAACGGCGCTTGCGCTGTTGGTGGTTTTTATTGCCGGTTGTGTTTATTTTTACCAAAAAGCGGTTTATTTGAATTATGGCGGGGTGGTGGTTACGCATAAAGCGCAGATAAAATTTGAGCCGGAGAGCAATGCTACCAATTATTTTGAATTGGGCGAAGGAGATACGGTGACGGTGGTGGAACAAGCGCCCGGCTGGTATAAAGTGAAACGCTTTGACGGCAAGCTTGGCTGGGTAGATAACCGCAGTGTCGCGTTGATCAGCTACAAAATATGAGTACCGCGAAAATATTTGTTCTTATCGGCCTGGGGTGCATTGCGCTCGGCGGGCTGGTATTTTTAACGCAAAAGTTTAATATTCCCCTGGGCCGGCTTCCGGGCGATATTTTTATTAAAAAAGAAAACTCCTCGTTTTATTTTCCTATCACTACCTGCGTTATCGCCAGTATTATTCTGACCATTGTTTTACGTTTTTTTAGTAAGTAGTTAGATATTCATGTTTTACATATATATTCTTGAGTGCGCAGATAAAACATACTACACCGGCTATACCAACGATTTGGATGTGCGGCTTAAGCGCCATAATGAGGGGTTAGCCAGCAAATATACCCGTTCCCGCCTGCCGGTTAAAATTGCCTGGAGCAAACGGTGCAAGGATAAAAGCGCGGCGATGAGCATGGAAGCAAAAATAAAACAATTAACGCGCAAAGAGAAAGAAAAATTGGTTTATCGTGGATGTTAAACGGCGCAAATCCCTATTTTTGGGCGATTTCTTTCAGCGCCTTTAGCGCTGCCGCATAATCCGGCAAATTCCCCACATCGTTAACATATTCCACATAACGCACAGTATCATCCTTATCGACAATAAATATTGCTCGGGCAAGCAAGCGCAGGTCTTTTATGAGTATACCGTATTTTTCTCCAAAATCCGCGCGGCGGTGATCGGAAAAGGTTTTAACATTGTTGATTCCCGTTGAGGCGCAGAAACGTTTTTGGGCAAAGGGCAGGTCCATGCTTATAAAGAGGATCACCGCGTCGGAAGCGATTGTCGCGGCCTCCTGATTGAAGCGGTGGATTTCCATGTCGCATACCGGAGTATCTACCGAGGGTACCGAGCAGATAACTTTTATTTTATCTTTAAAATCGCTTAAGGTTGTATCGTTTAAATCCGTGGATTGGACGGTAAAATCCGGGGCTTTTTGTCCGGTTTTTATTTCCGGCTCGATCAGAGTGACCGGTTTGCCTTTCATTGTAATTACGCCGCTTCTTTCTTGTGCATAAGTATAAGTTAACGTACCGGTGGTAAAAATTAAAATTCCCAACAAGACGCTAAGCAGATGTTTTTTCATACCTACTCCTTTTTTATCCGAACGTAAAGGCGTATAACGAAATCCCTTCGTCTTCGAACTCGAGGCGCAGCCGATGCAATTCGATTTTTCCTTTGAGATCGATAAGATTGTACAGCCGTTCCGTATCGAGAGCGATCCGGCCCGCAGGTTTATTGTCGATAAATATTTTGATATGTTCTTCGGCGGCATTGGGGCTGATTACCAGAAATACTTTTTCGGCCTTGAAACAAAACTCCAAGGCCGCATCCTTACCGGCCGTGGCCGATCCTTCGGAGATATCCCAGTTGCCTTCGTAAGCGAAATGATCCTGGGGGATATTTTGCGGTAAGGTGAAGCGGTGTTTCCCCAACTCGGCTTTTTCGTTGGAGGCAAAGCGTTTAAGCCTGTTTAATCCCAGATAAGTTTCCGGTGTAACGGGCCGGCTGGGTGATTCATCCTTAAGGCTGCTTGTTGTCGATTCAACCGGATTTCCTGATTCGGCCAAGAGCTGCCGGATTGAATTTTCCATCTCATCATATTCGCCTTCGCCGAAATCGGTTTTTCGGATATGACCGGCGGTGTCGATCAAATATAAAGCCGGCCAGTAGTTATTGTCAAAGGCATTCCAGGTCTTGTAATCGTTGTCCAGGGCTACGGGGTAATCGATTTTGAATTGTTTGATTGCGTTTTGTACGTTTTTGGCTTCTTTTTCGAAGGCAAATTCCGGAGTGTGGACGCCGATAACGATAAAATTATAATCTTTGTATTTATTATACCAGGCAACCACATGGGGTAATTCGCGTACGCAATTGATGCAGGTGTAAGTCCAAAAGTCGATTAATACCACCTTACCGCGTAAACTCGCCATTGATAAAGGGCGCGGGGTGTTGAGCCAGTTGGCGATGCCCACAAATTCCGGAGCTTTCTTTGTTTCCGGTAGTACATTTTTACCATTAAGTGCAGATAGTTGTTGATTGACCTGCGGGCTATTTTCGAATCGGCTGAGAAAATTACCATATGAGGGGAAGATGTTTAAAAGCTTTAATTGGATGGCTTTGTCGTAATTGGTATATATCAATAAAGCCGCGATGATGATCACTAAACCAAAGCCCTGCTGGATGCGCGCGGCAGATTTAGTAAACCGGCCGGCAGCGCCAAGGAGCCGCGACCCGACGAGCGAAAAAATAAATAACGGTATGCCTAAGCCGAAAATATAGGCCAAGGTAACGGCTATAACTTTTATATTTACCGCCTGCGTTGCGGCTAAGGTTGCTACTGTTGCCAGGATAGGGCCGGAACATGGTGCCCAAACCAACCCTGTAGCAAAGCCCATAACATACCCTGCAGCAAAACCATCGCCTTTGGCTTTAATTTTTCCCTGTAACGGATTAAGCAGGCGGTTGATCAGATTTTCGAACTTCATTCCCAGGGAGGGAAAGAGCATCGAGAGGCCTAAAAGTATGATCACAGTAACGGCAACCGTGCGGAAAATATTCGGATCGATGTGAAATATCTTTTCGATGTAGGAAATGGAGAGGGTAAAGAGGGTAAAGCTGGTCATTATTCCAAGGGTAATGCCCAGGGGGCGGTATTTTCCCACGGCCGCCGAGGCCGAAAGAATGAGCGGCAATAACGGCCAGATGCAGGGAGCCATGATCGTTACCAGGCCGGCGATGAAGGCAAAGAAGAGGAGTATCAGCATAAATATTTATTCCTGAAAATATTTTAAACATTATTTGTCGTGAGTAAATAAACTAAATCCATCTATTGTTGACTTTTTTCGCCGCCGGCAGGCGGAAGGTGGGGAAAAGTCTATTTTTTCAGGAATTCGTCCGTTCACCCGGCAGCTATATTGTAATAAAATAACATCAACAAGGAGGAATATTATGCGGTACCAAAAAACAGTCAAGGTGTTGTTTGCGGTGGCGGCGTTGTTGTGTTCGGTGGTTGTTAATAGCGCGGTAGCTTACGCGAAGGAGAGCAAAATGGCAGAAGGCAGTGTATTTTTAAGTGCGGCCAAAGCGGCGAAGATGGAAAAAGGAACACGGCAAATAAGTTACGATCAATTTATACAGATACGAAATTCCGGTGAAAAGTATATACTTTTGGATGTTCTTGCCAAGGATAGTTACGACAGCGGCCATATTCCGGGTTCGCAGTCGTTTCCTTTGACCGATATCGATAAAAAATCCGCGCAAGCGCGTTTGTCTAAAAGCGACCATATTATCGTCTACTGCGGCAGTTTTCAATGTACGGCCTCGACCGCCGCGGCCAAGGATCTTTCGAAGTTAGGCTATGATGTGCTCGATTACAAAGGCGGGTTGAAGGATTGGCAGGACAAGGGCAACAGCCTTGTGAAGAATTGACGGTTTTATTGCGCTAGATTCAATCACTAAGGCATTTAACTGAGGGTTTTTACAACTTCTTTCAAAAGCCGCCAGGTATTTTCGATTGATTTGATTTCGATTTTTTCGTCCGGGCTGTGGGGGTTTTTAATATTCGGGCCCAGCGATATCGCCTGTAAGTGCGGATATTTGCTTTTTATCACCCCGCACTCTAACCCCGCGTGCATGGGCAGGGCTTTGGGTGTTTTTTTAAAGAGCTTTTTATAACAGCCGATAGCGGTTTTAACTAAAGTTGAATTTTTTGGCTCGGGTTCCCAGGCGGGGTAACCCGGTATTTCTTTAGGCGAAAAGCCGCACGAGATAAAAATCTGCTTTGCTTGTTTTACCGAAGCCGAATTTTCTTTTTGTATAAAACTGCGGCAAGAGACGGTAACCGATATTTTATTCTTTATGCTGCGCACCATGGCCAGATTGCAGGAGGTTTGGGGTATAGTTTTGTCCCACATCTTGATGACCCCATGCTTCAGGGTGCCGAGCAATTTTATTATTTGCTGAGTTTGTGCGTCGGTAAGCGACAAGGCCGGCCGGGGTGCCGGCGGTAGATTTAATTTGTTGTCGGTCACGATCACGGCGTAAGCATCACGGGGGATGGCATTACGTTTACTGCCGCCGTTGATTTGCGCGATGCGGATATTTGTTAATTCTTTGAGTTTATCGTTTAATACCTTGATGGCATTAGGGATATTTTTGTGAATATCGGCGCCGGAGTGCCCGCCGGGAAGGTCGTGCACCGATATTTGATAAGCGTATTGGCGGTTATTTTTGATTGTCTTGGCTCTCATGTCCGCCACGAGGTCGTTGCCGGCAGCGCAGCCGATCGTAAAAATATCTTCGTCTTCGCTATCTAAGTTTATGAGATATTTGCCTTTAAGTAAGCCTTTGTCCAGATGCATTGCTCCGTTAAGGCCGGTCTCTTCGTCTATTGTAAATAGCAGCTCAAGTTTATGCCCTTCTTCGGCAAGCTGCATCATGTAGGCAATGGCAATGCCGTTGTCGGCGCCCAACGATGTTGCATCGGCTTTGAGCCAGCCGTTGTTTTCGATGATTTTAATCGGGTCTTTTTTGAAGTCGTGTTTACTTACAGACCTCTTTTCGCAGACCATATCTAAATGGCCCTGTAAAATCACTGGTCCAATTCCGGTTTTAACGAGAAGGTTGCCGGCCTTGTCGATCGTGGTTTTAAAGCCGTGTTTTTTGGCCCAGCGTACGAGGAACTTTCTTATTGCCGTCTCATTGCCCGATTCGCGGGGTATTGCTGATATCGCGTAAAACTTTTTTAGGATTTGTTGCATCAAGTTTTGCATAAGAAATATTTTAGCTGATTTTTGCGCGCAAGTAAACCTCCCACTAAAATAATCTAATACAAAATTTGGAGTATAATATAGTTCAATGCATGAGAATTTTTATATTAAAATTTTAAAGAGGAGTTTTGATTATGATCATTATCGATGAGAAAAAGTGTAAACGTGATGGTATCTGTGTCGTCGAATGTCCGGTGCATATTATTAAAATGAAAGGTGATGGGTCGATGCCGACGCCGGTAGAGGGAGCCATGGAGCAGTGCATTAAGTGCGGCCATTGTGTTGCTGTTTGCCCATACGGTGCTTTAAAGCATAACGCGCTTGCAAGCGCGGGGTTTTCGCCGGTAAATAAAAAGTTTGCTCTAACCGTTGAGCAGGCCGAGCATTTTTTACGTGCGCGCCGCTCGATCCGGGTTTACCAGGCTAAAGCAGTTGAACATGAAAAATTGGCAAAGCTTATTGATATTGCCCGGTACGCGCCTACGGCAAAAAATACCCAATTGGTCAGCTGGACGGTGGTTGATTCACTGGAGAAGGTTAAAAGGCTTACCGGCATGGCCATGGAACAGTTTCGCAAAATGGCCCAAGACAAAAACCCGATTGCGCAAAAGTATAATCTTGATAAGGTGGTGTCAGGGTGGGACAAGGGCGTCGATGGCATTTGCCGCGGAGCCCCGGCTTTGATCATTGCCCATAGTTTAAAAGAGTACGGCTTAGCTTGCGTTGATTGTACATCTGCATTAGCTTATTTAGACCTGGTTGCACCCACGCTGGGCTTGGGCACGTGCTGGGCCGGGTTTTTTATGATCGCGGTAGCCATGTGCAAGCCGTTGGAACAGGCGTTAGGCTTGGCCATCGGCCACACCGTGCAAGGGGCGATGATGGTAGGTTACCCAAAATATAAATATCAGCTTTTGCCGCCGCGCGACGAGCCAAAGATCGGGTGGATTTGACGTTGGTATTTGCCGTAGGTGCGTGTTACATCTTTTTAGATTGGAAGGTAGAAAAAAGTTAGGGAAAAGGGGAAAGCTCCGGTGGCTTAAGGCCAAAGCCAGGCGTAAAATATAAAAATAAAAAGAAACAAAGAAACCTATGAAGAAAATTTCATCCCTGATTGTTTGCTTTATATTCGGCTGCCTCGCAGTGTCAGGGTGCGCCAACGCGCAAAAAGCCGCGAACGTCGACGTAAGCCAGATAAAATCTCAGCATAAGGTGCTGGTAGTCTATTATTCGCGTACCGGGCATACTAAGTTGGTGGCCGAGCATTTAGCCCGGAAGTTTCAGGCTGATCTGGAACCGCTGGCCGATCAGAAAAATCGGGCCGGCTTTTTCAGCATTTTGTCTGCTGGCAACGATGCGATCGGCAGTAAGGCCACGACGCTTAGCCCGCTTAAGCACAATCCCAAAGATTACGCGGTGATCCTTATCGGCGGCCCGTCCTGGTATGGCAATACAACCCCGGCGGTGCGCACTTTTATCACGCAGAATGATCTATCCGGCAAAAAGATCGGTTTATTCGGGATGTGCCACTTTACCGGTGTCGAGCATGCGATTCTAGAGGCTTCTGAGTTGATAGTTAAAGATAAAGCCCTGGCGAAAAAAATTCCCACCCTCCCCTTAAGAGAGGGCGAGCTTAAAGAAGATGTTTTAACGAAGAAGATCGATGCGTTTTACCAGGCCGTCATGCAAGAATAAGCTTCTACCCCCGGTCATCCGAACTTTAGCCTGCAGGGACAGAAATCAAGCGTGCGTGTTATAATGTTTACCATGCCCACATGTATGCCGGCAATATTTTTAGGCCACGGCAATCCGATGAATGCCATTACCAACAACCGCTACGCGCTAGCGTGGCAGGCCTTGGCCGCTAAGATACCTAAACCCAAAGCAATTATTTGCGTTTCGGCCCACTGGTATATTCCTGCTACCATGGTCACTGCAACCCAGACGCTGGAGACGATCCACGATTTCGGCGGTTTTCCTGAAAAACTTTCTAATTACGAATATCCGGCGCAAGGCAGCGTGCAGCTGGCAAAAGATGTGCAAAAACTTTTGGGCCTTAAAGAGTGCGGGCTCGATAAGCGCCGCGGCCTGGATCATGGTGCCTGGGCGGTCTTATGCCGGATGTACCCAAAGGCCGATATTCCTGTGATCCAACTAAGCATCAACAAACGTGAGCCGCCGGAATATCATTACGCTTTGGGTAAAAAGCTTATGGTTTTGCGTGACGAGGGAGTATTGTTCGTCGGCAGCGGCAATGTTGTGCATAATCTGCATGCTTACGCCTGGGGTGAACGTAAGGCTTTGGCATTTGAGTGGGGCGTGCGCTTTGAGTCTCGCGTGCGTGAGCTTTTTTTATCCAGGCAGGAACGTAAACTTATCGCCTACGAAACGCTTGACCCCGAAGCAATGCTCTCGGTGCCGACCCCAGATCATTATTTACCGTTATTGTATATCGCCGGGATGCGTAAGAAAGATGAAGCGGTGACTTTCTCTCTGGAGGGGTTTGACGGCGGTTCGATCTCGATGTTGACGGTGGAGCTTGGGGTTTGAGATTATATGCGTAAAACTATCTATATCAAAAATTTTGGATGCCAAATGAATTTTCGAGATACAGAGGCTTTGTTGGGCTTGTTTATTGCTCGTGGTTATAAAGCCGTTAATGATCCGGCCAAGGCCGATGTGGTTTTGGCCAATACCTGTTCGGTCAGGGCGCTGGCGGAGAATAAGGCGCGGTCGTTCCTTGGAGAGTTCGCCACGGGCTCCTGCATATCGGAAAATTCTCTACGACAATTTTCCGAAGAGCCTCGGGCACGCCGTCGACAAGCGCCGGCAGCAGGACAAAAGCGAGTGATTGGCCTCATTGGCTGTATGGCCCGGAATGAGGGTAAACGTTTGTTTCAAAAAATGGCGCATTTGGATTTGATTTGCGCGCCGGGGGTGATCGAGAGGATACCCGGTTACGTAGAGCAGATAATTTCCGGCGAAAGAAAGCGCATTATCGACCTTGAAGACCGCATGCGTGATGAGGCGGCATATGAGGCGCCGTATCGTAGTGAACAAGGGCATGCCAACGTGGTGATCTCAACCGGCTGTGCCAATAGCTGTTCCTATTGCATCGTGCCCTATGTACGCGGCAAGTTACGCTTGCGCAGCCCAAAAGATATTTTGGCTGAGGTTAAACGCGCGGTAAAAAATGGGGCGAGCAAGATCACGTTGTTAGGGCAGAATGTTAATGATTATAATTACGTAGGGGCGGAACGGGCGGTCGTTGAGTGCCGCGCGCCCTTCGATACATCCCGCCAACGGCGGGACACTCAGGGAGCGCGGTGTATCGAAACGCCCGCCCAATGCAATTTTATCGACCTCTTAAAACTGGTTTCGGCGATCGACGGAGTCAAAGAGATCGATTTTGTCTCCAGCAACCCAAAGAACACCTCAAAAGAACTTTTTAGGTTTATGGCGCAATCCAAGAAGATGAAGAAGTATATTAACCTGCCGTTTCAGAGCGGTTCCAACCGCATCCTAAAGGCCATGGACCGCGGGTATATGCGGCAGGAGTATTTGACCCTGGTTAAGAGCTATAAACGGATCGTCGGCGGCCAGATCTCAACCGATATCATCGTCGGCTTTCCCGGCGAGACCGACGCGGATTTTAAGGCAACCCGTAAGATGGTGGAGCAATGTAAATTTGATTTT
>Ga0265316_10002412_pt1 | contig 19444 bp, 17 predicted proteins | sample 4522metaG_FD_202092 | JGI IMG/M metagenome (GOLD analysis project Ga0265316, IMG submission 202092) | Rhizosphere microbial communities from Carex aquatilis grown in University of Washington, Seatle, WA, United States - 4-5-22 metaG | ecosystem: Host-associated > Plants > Roots > Rhizosphere >... | reverse complement strand
TGCAGGCGAACGCCGCCCGGTTTGGTTTTGAATTGTCCTATCCGCGAAACAATCCGCGCGGCGTCAATTACGAGCCATGGCACTGGCGGTTTGTGGGCACGCCGGAGGCAAAACAGGTTTTCCCGAAATGATTCCCCGCGAGATTCTCAAAAAAATCCGGCAGATCGAGATTCGCACGGACTGCAGCGTGCAAATCTCATCACCGGTATTTCAATTGTTCCGGTTCGCGGCTCGTGTGAAAAACGGACAGAATCACGATGCGTTCCTTTTCGATGAGAAAGTGAATTACAAACGGGAAACGGCGGAGAACGACCGCACGCCGGACTTCACCTCTGACCTTTGGAAATCTTTTCGGGTTGTCCGCAATGCGTTGAAAGTGTTGCTCAATTGTAGCGCGGAATTCCTGACCCAGGCCTTTGCGCTCACTCTCATACCACGCAATGGAATCGTCATATTCCTTTTCCGCGACGCGCCGAAGGACGAAGCCACGCTTCATTTGCGGTATTTCGCGTCGAGCTTCGCTTTTACTTCTTCCAATGAAACAACGTCATCGGGATTATCGAGGTGGTCTTGCAACCGACGGTCAATTAATTCAGCTTCACCGGGAGTCAGTTCTTTTGATTCCAAAATATCATCCCAAAGATTGCGGCACAGTTCGATTTGTTCCGCGAGCGGAAGTGCACGGGCTTCCTTGAAAACCATTTTCGAACTCATGGCAATAATTTACCGCGTAGGTTTGTGCGCGCAAGCGGAGTTTTTACCTCGTGCGAATTCATCATTCTGCATTCAGAATTCAACATTTTCCCCGAAATGATTCCCCGCGAGATTCTCAAAAAAATCCGGCAGATCGAGCTGCGCACGAACCGGCTCGTGACCGAAACACTCGCGGGCCAGTACCACAGCGTCTTCAAGGGCCAGGGCATGAATTTCGACGAGGTGCGCGAGTATCAGCCCGGCGACGATGTGCGCGCGATTGACTGGAACGTCACTGCGCGGATGAATCATCCGTTCATCAAGAAATTTGTCGAGGAACGCGAGTTGACGGTGATGCTGGTGGTGGACGTGAGCGGTTCCGGTCTGTTCGGTTCGCGCGAACAATCGAAACGCGAACTGGCCGCCGAAATCGCGTCCGTGCTCGCGTTTTCCGCCATTCGCAACAATGACAAGGTGGGTCTGTTGCTGTTCACCGACGAGGTCGAGCACTTTATTCCACCGCGGAAAGGCCGCGGCCACGTGTTGCGCGTCATCCGCGAGGTTTTGTATTTCGAGCCGAAGCGGCGCGGAACGGACCTGGCGCATGCGTTGGAATTCATGGGCCGCGTTTTGCCGCACAAGGCCATCGTGGTGGTGATTTCGGATTTCATTTCAAATGTGGGCAGCGGGATGCTGCTGCCGCCGATTCAAACCGCCTTGCGCATGGCCAACCGCCGGCATGACGTCGTGGCCGTGCACGTGACGGACCGCTACGAACTGGAACTGCCCGCGCTGGGCCGGCTGATTTTGGAGGACGCCGAGACGGGTGAAATTGTGGAAGTCAACACCGCCCACGCCGCGAGCCGTGACGCGTTCGCATTGCGGCAGGAAAAACAACGCGCCGAGGTCGCGCGGCAATTCCGGTCGTCGGGCATTGATTCCATTCAATTGCGCACGGACGAACCGTACGCGGCAGCACTGGGCCGGTTTTTTGAGAACCGTGAGAAACGGAGGTTGCGAGGATGATTGGAAGTCCAACCAAAGTCCAAAATCTGCGAATTTGCGGGCCGTTTCGGGCGTCGCGCCCGAAACCGTTTGCGAATACCCCTGCCAATTTACATTCTGGCCGAACCAATTGTGTGCGCGTCGATGCAATTCGGCGGGACGCCGAATTGAACCCGCGGGACGCGGGTGCCACCCACAGATCTTTAAACTTTCCTCGCAATCCATGATCAACGCGACCAACAGCGCCAGCCCAATTCCGCCGTTAGCCGCCGCCGTGCAGGACATCCGCGACATCAAGCCGCCGGTGGCAATTCCGAACGGCTGGGAATGGGTTGGTTGGGTGCTGGGCGCGCTGTTGTTTCTCGCGATTCTGTATTTCGCGTGGCGTTTCTGGCAAAGGCGGCGCTCGCAAATTCCGGAAGAACCAGCGGTGCCGGCGCACCTGCGCGCGAAATTAAAGCTCCAGGAAGCGCTCGCGCTCCTCTCGCAGCCGAAACCGTTTTGCATTCTGGTCTCCGCCACGATTCGTTTCTACCTGGAAGAACAGTTTGATTTCCGCGCGCCGGAGCGCACGACCGAGGAATTCCTGCATGAATTGCAGGCCACGGATTTGTTGTCGCCGGAACAAAAGGAGAGCCTGGGCAAATTTCTGGAAAGTTGCGACCTTGTGAAATTCGCCAGGTACGAGCCGGGCGAGCCGGAGTTGCTCGAATTGCATGGCTCCGCGCTGAAGCTCGTTGAAGAAACCGAACCAAAGCCGGTTTCGCCAGCTCTCGACCCTCGACCCTCGACCCTCGACCCTGCGCCGGCATGACCTTTGCCCATCCCTATTTACTGCTGTTGCTGTTGCTGCTGCCGCTGCTGGCGTGGCTGAAGGGACGGCGTGGTTCACCGCCGGCGTTTCTTTATTCGTCCGTGCGGCTGGTGGAGGGATTGACCCGGGTGCGCCGGTCGCGGACGGGTGCGTTTTTGCTGGCGTTACGCTGGCTGGTGCTGGCGTTGTTCATCGTGGCGCTGGCGCAGCCGCGTTTGACCAAGAGCCAGACCACGGTCAAGGCCAGCGGCATTGACATCCTGGCGGCGCTCGACATGTCGGGCAGCATGATTTCGGAGGACTTCGTCGTGGCTGGCCGGCGCGTCAACCGTTTCAACATGGCGCGGTCGGTTTTGGAAGGGTTCATTGACCGGCGCCCGGACGACCGCATCGGGCTGATTGTTTTTGCGACGCAGGCGTTCATTGCCACGCCCCTCACGCTCGACCATGATTTTCTGAGGGAGGACCTAGGTCGTTTGGAGATTAACGCCATCAACCCGAATGCAACCGCCATCGGGGACGGCTTGAGCACGGCGCTCAATCAATTGCGCGGAGTGAAGTCGAAAAGCAAAATTGTTATTTTGATGACTGACGGGCAGAACAATTCGGGCAATGTTGACCCGCTGACGGCGGCGCAGGCGGCGCAGGCACTGGGGGTAAAGGTGTACACCATCGGTGTCGGCAAACGCGGCATGGCGCCGATGCCGGTGGGGCGAAGTCCGTTTACCGGCGAAACGGTTTATCGGAACGAGCCGGTGGACATTGACGAGGACACACTCCAAAAGATCGCGCAGCTGACGGGCGGGCAATATTACCGCGCCGACAATGCCGAGCGGTTCCAGCAAATTTACGCGCAAATCGACAAGCTCGAAAAAAACGAGGAAGTCATCAATAAATTCACGCAATACACGGAATTGTTTCCGTGGCTTGTATCCATCGGACTGGGGTTGTTGTTGCTTGAAGTTACGCTGGGACAAACGGTTTTTCGCAAACTGCCATGAGATTTGAACAACCACATTTGCTCTGGCTTCTGCTGGTTTTGCCGCCGGTGCTGGCACTGTTTTTCTGGCGGGCATCGCGCCAGCGGCAGCAGTTGCTGGCGCAATTCATTCGAGCGCGGTTGCTGTCCGCACTGACTGTCGGCGTTTCACCGGCGCGCCGAAAAATCCGGCTCGGCTGCCTGGTTTTGGCCGTGGCCTTGTTGATCGTTGCGCTGGCGCGGCCGCAGTACGGGTTTGATTTGCAAAAGATCGAGCAGCGCGGCCTGGACATCGTGGTCGCCATTGACACGTCCAAAAGCATGCTGGCCGGGGACATCGCGCCGGACCGTCTCGAACGCGCCAAGCTCGCCGCGCTGGATTTGATGCAGCGGGCCAAACCGGACCGGCTGGGCCTGGTGGCGTTTGCGGGCAACGCCTTTTTGGAATGTCCGCTGACGTTTGACAATACGGCATTTCAACAATGCATTCAGGCGTTGAACGTGAACACGCTGCCGCAAGGCGGCACCGCCATCGCCACCGCCATCCAGACCGCGCAGACGGCGTTCAAGGAAAGCGGTCATTACAAGGTGCTGGTGCTGTTCACCGACGGGGAGGACAACGATGGCGGCGCGCTGGCCGCCGCGCAGGCGGCGGCACAGGCGGGTTTGAAAATTTTCACCATCGGCATCGGCACGCCGCAGGGTGATTTGCTGCGCGTCACGGATGCCAATGGCAACAGCGATTACATCCGCGACCGCGATGGCAACGTGGTGAAATCCCATTTGAACGAAACGCTGCTCCAGCGGATCGCCGCCGCGACCGGAGGCTTTTATCTGCCGTTGCGCGGAGCGAACACCGTGGAAACCCTTTACGAAAAAGGCCTCGCCCCGCTGCCCAAATCGGAGGGCGAGGAACGGCTCGTACGCCGTTATCACGAGCAATATCACTGGCCGCTGGCGGCGGCGATGTTGTTGCTGCTGGCGGAACTGTTTCTGCCGGAGCGGAAGAGGTCCACGGTCCAAAGTCCGCAGTCCAAAGTCAAAGTGCCGGTGGTTGCGGCGCTGGTTGGAATTTTGCTCCTGCCCATTGCTGCCCAGGCGTCGCCATCATCGGCGTTGCGCGAATACAAGGCGGGCAATTACACGAACGCCCTGCTGGAATTTGAGCGGCTGGCCCAGGCGAACACGAACGATTTGCGGCTGGTCTTCAACGCAGGCTCGGCGGCGTATCGCGCGACCAATTTTGACGCGGCGTTGACCGATTTTCAGATGACGACCTGGTCGCCGGATTTGAAGCTGCAACAGCAGGCGTATTACAATCTGGGCAACACGCTGTATCGCCAGGGTGAACTTGAATTCGAACCGGACAACGCCAGCCTGGACACGACGGAGAAAACCTGGCAACAAGCGGTCAAGGGTTATGAGCACGCGGCGGAACTGAATACGAACGACGCGGATGCCGCCTACAACCTTGCTTTTGTGAAGCGGCAGATTGGATTAATCGCCCAGCTTCGTGAAACGATGCGCCGGGCCAAGCTGGCGGCGGACGAAGCGGTCCGGCGCAATGAGTATCACCGCGCGTTGGGAATCATGGAAAGCCTGAACAATCCGATTGCCGCCAAAAAATTCCAGGATTACATCAAAAAAATAAAGGACATAGATGCGATTGTCACTCCTGCTCAGCGTTAGCCTGCTGCTGGCATGGCAGGCAGCCCGCGCCCAATCCGCCGATGATTTTTTCAACCGCGGCGCGCATTCCTACATTTCCAACAACATTCCCCAGGCGCTGGAGTCGGTGCAAGCCGGGCTGAAACAGCATCCCGATGATGTGAATCTGAAAAAGCTGTATGAGTTGTTAAAGCAACAGAGCCAGCAACAATCCCAAAACAATCAGTCGCAACAAAACCAGCAGAATCAATCGCAGCAGCAGCAGCAATCAAACAGTCAGCCAAATCAGCAGCAGCCACAGAACCAACAGCCGTCCCGGCAAAATTCGCAGCAACAAAACCAGAACGAACCAAACCAATCCGCCCGGAAAAAGGAAGGACCGCCAGAACAGCAGCAACAACAAAAATCAGACGAACCGCAGGGTGGCGAGAAGCCGGAAAATCAAAACGGGCAGGGCCAGCCGGTGGCGGCCGGGCAAATGACGCCGGAAGAGGCCAGGCGGTTGCTGGACGCGCAGAAGGGCGACGAACAATTTCTACAACTAAAACCACAGGGAAAACCGCAGAACAATCAGCGACCCCTCAAAGACTGGTAACCTGCGGCTGGTTGCTGGCGCCGCGCGCGAAATTCCGCAAAAACCGAATGTCCCGATGCACATGGCAGGCAACCTGGCCGTTGGCCGTGTCCTCAGAAAGGGAGAACGATTAAAACTTGCCTTCGCTTTTTCCCCCCGGCGTACTATAAACAGGCCAGGACGTGTCAGGAAACAAATGAACCATCAGGAAACCTACCGGCATAATGAAGCGTACGCGGAATTCCTCGCGAATGAATGCCCTCATTTTCACGCCAAATATGCTGATTCACTTTGCGTAGCCCGGCCCGGTGCGCGGATACTGGATGTCGGTTGTGGCGTTGGGCAGGTCGTCGGCAGTTTAGCCGGACGCGGATATGAAGCTTACGGTGTGGACGTGTCGGAACCGAACATTGCCCGGGCGCAAAAGGTCAACAGCCGCTGTCAAATGTATGACGGCAAACACCTGCCGTTTCCCCAGGCGCACTTCGCCGCCGCCGGCGCGTTTAACGTGCTGGAACACGTTGAAGAACCGGAAGCATTTATCAAGGAACTGGTTCGGGTTGTGGAAACCGGCGGGCGGATTATTATTTCCAGCCCCAATTTTTTCCGGGCCATCGGTTTTCACGATTACCATCCCAAAATGCGCGGCTTGACGAACAAATATCTAAATTGGAAGCGCCTTCGTGAAAAGCGCCGGCAAATGAAAACCGATCCGGATGCCGTGCGTTTTGATCACATGACTCCGATTGTAAAAGAGCCATTCTCGGCTGATGACGACGCCATCGTGGCCACCAATCCACTGGAAATTGAATTTTTCCTGCGACAATCCGGTTGCGAAGTGGAATCCATCTCCTGCACGGACCGTTACGTCGCCCAGCCGGTGGATTTTGTGCTAAATCTCACCCCGCTGCGCTTCCTGATGTTCAATGCGTTCGTTGTCGCGCGAAAGATTCGTTGACACATCCACTTGGGCTCCACTGCCGGATGAAAAGGCAAAACGAGGTGGGAACGGTGCTGTCTGACCTGCCTGCGTTCCGGTTGACAAATGTAATCACTTGTGTTACTTATTTATCAATCGCAGTCTATGAGAACAAGTTGTCGCTTTGCCATGGCGGTTCATGTGCTGGCCGTCCTCGCCTACAAGGAGGGCGACCGGGTCACGTCCGTCTTCCTGGCCGGCAGCGTCAACACCAACCCGGTCATCATCCGGCGGCTTCTGCTGTCCTTGCAACGGGCCAGGCTGGTGGAGACCTGCAAGGGAGCCGGTTCCGGTTCCCGCCTGAGCCGTTCACCCGGCCGTATCAACCTGGCGGAAGTGTATCGGGCGGTTGAAGAGGTCGAACCCTTCGCCGCGCCTTCGCGAAAGCCCAACGACGCGTGTCCGGTGGGCCATTGCATCCGCAAGGCGTTGAACAGGATTTTTGCGTCGGCAGAGAGCGCCATGGAACACGACCTGGAGCAGACCAATCTGGCTGATGTGATCAACGCGGTCAAAGCTTCCTGCGCCCGGGAAAAAGCCGGTTGACATTCTCTTTTTTTGAACGAATATGTAACAATGGTTGTTACATATGGTGGAAAGGTTAAAATATGAAATCGAACCACACGGAGCAAAACAGGAAAAACGCGGAAAGCGGAACCACATTCAAAAACACGTGCCTGACCTCGTGCCAGAAGGTTCTGGCGCGGATCACCAGCGTTAAAGAGGCGATCTTTCACGAATCGTTCGCCGCGCTCAAAACCCGTGAACATCTGCTCCGGCTGGCCCTGAATGAAGCGGAGGCGGCCGCATGGCAAACGATGTATCCCCATCTCGTTTTTCCAGCCCTCGCCAAGGAGAAGGTTCAAGCCGTCATTGCCTGGGACAAACTGCAATCCTCGCGGCGGGGCAGCGCGCCTTTTTGGTCGCCAGCCCGCCGGGCGGCCGGCGTCTTTTGAACACTGAAACCACCGTCAATCCGGAGTCGAGACATGAAACCAACGATTGAAATCAATGAAGGAAATTTCGAAACCGAAGTTTTGAAATCCAGCCAGCCGGTCCTGGTGGATTTTTGGGCTGAATGGTGCGGGCCGTGCAAAATGCTCGCGCCCCTGCTTGATGAAATTGCCACCGAGCAACGCGGCCGGGTGAAGGTCGCCAAGGTCAACGTGGACGACCATCCCGCCTTGGCCGCGCGTTTTGGCATCCATTCCATTCCGACGCTGCTCTACTTCGCCGATGGCGAACTGCGCCATCAAACGGCGGGGGTCGTGAGCAAGCAGGCGATTATCTCCAAACTGGAACAACTGGCCGTCGCAGCATGAGAACGAAAAGAAACAAATGAAAACCGCATTTGAACGAACTTGCCGGCCGAGGACGACCAGGCTTGCTCCATCCCGCGTTCGCCTGATGAGACCGCGTCTGTCGCGGCAATTTCGCGGTTCGGCGTTGCCGCCTGCGACGTTGCTTCCGCCCAAGACGCAGGTGGCCAGGGAAATAGCGCCGACGGAACTGGTACCGGCCGATTTGCCGCACGGCGACGTTTTACAACTCTACCTTCGCGAGGTTGGCCAGGTGAAACTGCTCACGCCCCGGGAAGAAATTGCGCTTGCCAAACGGATCAAACGGGGTGACTGGCGGGCGCGCGAACACATGATCAAGGCCAACCTGCGGTTGGTGGTGAAAATCGCCCGCGATTATGAGGGGATGGGATTGCCGCTCCTCGACCTTATCAACGAAGGCAACATCGGCTTGATGAAGGGTGTTGAACGATTTGACCCCAGGAAAGGGGCCAAGCTTTCCACCTATGCCTCATGGTGGATCAAACAGAGCATCAAACGGGCGCTGTCCAATCAGGCCAAAACCATCCGTCTGCCCGTGCACGTGGTGGACAAAATAGCCCATCTTCGGCGGGCGGAAATGAAACTGCGCGAAACCCTTGATCGCGACCCAACCGATGAAGAGCTGGCGCATGAATTGAATCTTGATCCCCGGCGCGTGCAACAGTATCGCCAGGCGTCCAAAGCGCCGGTCTCACTGGATGCCCCGGTTGGTGACGACGCGTCGGAACGCATCTCTGAAGTCGTGGCGGATCCCAATGCGGCGGCGCCTTTCGACCGGCTCATTCAGGAAACCGACACCGAACTGGTGCGGGATGTTTTGACCACACTTGACCGGCGCGAAAACACGATTCTGGCCCTGCGTTTTGGGCTGCGTGACGGCAGGGAAAGAACTTTGGAAGAAGTCGGCGAGCGGTTGGGAGTGACGCGCGAACGCATCCGGCAGATTCAAGAGCAGGCACTGAAGAAATTGCGGGCAAAGATGGAAGAACGCGACCGCCCGGCCGCCGAAGCAGCGGAAGAAGCCGCCACGCTGGCGGTTGCGGTCTGAACTTCTTTTAACGAGGTGGTTTTTGAGGAGCCGTGGAGGACGGTGTTGTAGGGAGCACACGAAGTTTCTTTTTGACCTGGTCAGTTTCGTATTTGACCATGGCTTCCGTCCCCTTGAGCCTGGCCTGCGCCTTCAATAAATCCGCCATGTTGGCTTTCGGATCGGCCTGTTTCTTCTTGTCGTAATCCGCCTGGGCCTTGCGCATGGCCTCCTGATCTTGTTTCAACTGATCCTCGTATTTTTTCAGGTTCCGCACATCGGGGTCGTTGGCCATTGACGACGGGATGTTGAGCGGTTCCATGCCAGCCGGGTTGGCCGGTGTGGATGTGGAGGAGCTTGGAGTCGTGGTTGAACTGGGCGGAGTGGCTGAAGCATCGAATCCAACGCCCGAATCATGCCTGGCTTGTTCAAGGTTTGCATTGTTTGCAGCAGGATGACTGTTATCTGGAACAGCGTTCGTATTCTGATGGGCGTGGGTCGTATCCGGCAGTTGACCGCTGTAATCATGACTTGAGCCGGTGTCAGTGGCGCTGGCGAACATGACGGGAACGGAGTCACGGCTGGCGAACAACAAATTGCCGCCCTCACCGCCCTCAGTGTGCTGGCTGAATGCCTCGTGGGTGGACAGCATGATCAGGCTGGGAATTGACATGGAGATGCGTCCGGCCAGCAGCATTTTTCGCAACAAAGACCGGTGGGATGCCTCCAAGGAACCGGCGCCCAATAGTCCGGAAAGCAGTGCCTTGCCTTGGGCCAGCAGGCCCGGGAAAACGGTGACGGCAACTTTCCGGCCTTTTTTCACGCTCCGGGCGTCGAGCACCCAACATTGACAGTCAACCCCGTCGAAACGCCGTAACACATTGATGAGCTTTCGCTGGTGGCGGTTGGACAATCGCAACGAGCCGTCGGCCGGCCGCAACCGACCGTTGCGCGACAAGACCCCGCCCTGAATGAAAAATCCGAAACGTCCGTTGGCATCCGCCAGGACGGCTTCACCGGCTTTCGGTTGAAGGAGAATAATACCGGCGGAACCGAATTCCTCGCCGGGATAAGGCGTGCCCGTTCCACTCTCAATGATTTGCCGCAACTGATATTCGCCCAACGGCATGTCGCCAAACGGCAGGAGCGGGTCGCGTCCGGGATTTTTATTTTCCCGCGCCAGCTTGTCATCGGCCCGACCGCAGACGGGAAAGGGACCGGCGAGCCGTTTGCCCGCGGAATTTTTAATGCGAATCTGGCCGGCGTAATCGCGGTCATCCGGAAGACGGACGATTATTTTTAATTTATGCACTGCAACTCTGATTTCAAAAGCCACCCGGCTGATGCTGCCGCTTGCGAAGCGAACCCTAGCGTCACAACCGGATGAAGTCAAAATATTTGCCGGCGGGACTTATGTGCCGCGCGCATCACCGAACCGGGCCGGCAAACAGGTGGCGATAGCTGCGCACCAGCTTCGGCATGGAAAATTCCCTGATAGCGGCCGTTCTGGCGGTCCGGCCCAGACGCCGGCGTAAAACGGAATTTGTCAAAAGACGGTGCACCTCATGTGCCGCTGCTTTGGGATCGTTCCCGGCACAGGCGAAACCTTTTTTTTCGTGAGAGGCCTGCGCCACGGCGGCTTCCCGGCCGTTCGCAATCACGGGAATCCCCAAGGCCATCGCCTCAAGGCAACCCGGCGGAAAACCCGGCCATTCGGAGATCGCCAGGAAGACCTTGCACAATTTCAGGAACGGCGCCGGGTCCGCTTGCGGTCCGGCAAAGTGGATGTTCGTTATGGCCCGCGCCCGAAGACCGTCGAGCAGAACCGGCCAGTAGTCCGCACGTTGGGGATCCAGCCCGCCAGCGATGATGAAGGTCGTTCCCTTCAACCGCTGATTCAATTCCCGCATGAAGTCCAGGAGAAATTCCATGCGCTTGCCCGGCGCGATCTGGCAGAGGGTGCCAATCACCAGATCAGGATCGGCATTGGGGGGCAATGTTGAGAACGCAGGTTCACACGGCGTCGGCGCAGGAACGCCATCCGGAATCACGGCAAATTTCCGGCGCCCCAACCGGATGCCGGGCGGCGCGCCCCCGGCGTATTTGGCAACGAAATAATCCAGCCGCGACCAGTAATCTTCCGCGCGAAAGGAAATGCGGCGTTGAAAACTGGCGGCATGCTCCATTTGAAAGAAGAGGGACGAATCCGGGCTGACATCCACGAGACGGACCGATCCGGGTGGCAGAATTTTCGCCAGCAGCAATTTGATGCGCGGCTCGACATTCCAGAAGCAGATGTTTCGCACGTTCAACCGCCCGAGGATGGAAAGAATGCGCTCAACGCGTTCGATATAATCGCCGGAATTTTGCAGTGAAAAAATCGGAACTCCCTTTTTTTGTAATTCATCCAAATGACCCTGCCCGTGCACCGTGTGCAAAACACAAAGCCATGACCTGGTTCCCGGCGGAAGCTGGCCGAGCAGGTTGGTCAAGGTGCGTGCCGCCGCGCCGGTGTTCAAATTATCGGTGATGAACAGCGTTCCGGCGCGGCTCGACAGAGGGGTATGGCGATCGGGCTGCCCGTATCGTCCCAGCAAACACCAAAGCCGAGGCACCAGATCGAAATCCGCCGGTTTCGCCGTGAGTGTCCGCGACTTGCTCTGAAGCGCCTGGACAATGCCCCGCACGTAGGCGCTGGTATCCGAGGCATCCTGAACCAGCACGGCGCGCTCCGGAAGGATCTCACGATTCCCACCCGCATCCGCGGTCACAATGGGACAACCCGTTTGAATGGCTTCCAGCAGCGCCACGCTTAATCCCTCGTAGGCGCTTGTGTTTAAAAAAACGTCAAAGGCCGCGTAATATTTTTCCGCATCCGGCACCGGCCCGGGGGTAATCAGGTCCGTAATGACCTCCAGCTCCAAGGCCAGCCTGCAGGTGGCGGTGTAAGCCTGGCGCCCATGGCCCCATTCGTGGTCCCATCCGCCCAGGATCATCAATTTGGCGGGACGAATCCGGCGGAGGTGCGCGAGGACGCGGACGGCGCGCGTATAGGCTTTTTGCGATTTGAATTCGCCAACCATGCCGATGATCAGGGTGTCGTCAGCGATGCCGTACCGGTCGCGAATGTGACGCCGGTTTTGTTGTTGTTCTTCCAGAGTGAACCAGCGTTGCAATTCGTGGCGCAAAACAATCACCGGCTTGGGGCAGCCTGCCTCCCGGAGTTCCTGCGCCACGGCTTCCGATACGGCCACGACGAAGGGAACGTTCGGATGTTTGAACGCGGCGGGCGAATCCTGCCAGCCCGGCCGGGAATTGTGAATGACCGGCACCGTTTTTACTCCGCGTTCCCACAGAGACTGGAGCAGTTCGGCCTTGACCATGTGGGTGAACAAAACCGGTTCCGGTGAAGCGAGCACCTCCACGGCGACGGAATGCATTTTGGCCATCATGTCCGGCGAATTGAGCCGGTAAAGCTTGAGGTTGCCGGCGCCCTCAAAGCCGTAGCTGGGCCGCGTGTGATGGAGGATAAATAATTTGCCGGATGAATTCCGGCGTTGCAGTCCATGGAGGGTTTCCAGAACGCTCCGCTCCGCCCCGCCGCGGGCCAGGCTCGGCAGCAACACGTTGATGTGGCTCGTCATCAAAAACTGCGGCGTGGCCGGTTGCCGTTCCGCCGGTTTTTCCAAGGGCGCGACGGGAGGCGGTTTCACCGGTTCGCCGTTCCCTTTGGCGTCCTGAATTGACAGTCCGTAATCTGAATAAAGCCGCGCCAGGGCGCTGCCGGTCGTTGGATTTTCCTTGTCGGGGGCGGTGGCGAACAGGCGTTGTCCCCGGTAAACGCCGCAGTTTTCCTTGAGCGTGCGCCAGAACTCGTTGATCCAATGGATGGCAAACCAATCCGGCGGCACCGGGTCGTTCCCCAGGGCCAGCGGCCGGATGGCGCCCCACCACGATTCCTGGTTCCAGATGCCGCCGCGTATGAAACGGGTCAGCTTCAACCGGCGGACCGCCTGTGAAAGCACCTTGTTCGGCATGAGCCAATCGGCATGTTCGCTGGCCTTGCGGGACACCTGCGAATAAACCGATTTCATGAGCCGGCTGCGCGGCGGGCATTTGATGATGTTCCCGACGATGCCGACCCGGTGCGGCCGGAAAACATACGGCGTGGAAAAATCAAACGGACGCAGGCACGTCACGTCCATGTCCACCCAATAACCGCCCTTTTCATAAAGCAGCTTGTAGCGGAACAAATCGGAAAACGGCGAGCTGAAGCTGCCCCGGCCGACGCCGGTTTCCGGGTCGGTGTCCGCCTTTTTGATGATCTGCTTTTTTGGAATAATCTGATTGGCGTCTTCAAGAATGACTCCCTTCGGCACCGGCGTTTCAATTTTGTCATAGACCCAGAGATGAAACTCATGTCCATGGCGAAGAAACGACCGGAGGGTCAGCAACTCCAGCTTTGAAAGCGTCGAGCCAATCCACAGGCTGTGGACGACGCGATTGTCAGGCGACAAGGAGGCGGGTGATGGTTGCGTTTCAAGCAGACGCTCCGCGTCATCCCAGTTTTTCCAGCCGCGTTTGCCGATGCCGCCATTGATGAAATGCACAAATTGGGGGTGCGGTTTGGCGGAATTGCCCTGCAAGGAATAGCTTTGGTTGGGCAACAATTCATGTGCCTTCACAAGATTCCGCCTTGCGCGCGGCACGCCCAACAAAGGATCCACAATGAAATTAAACTCGGGCGGCAGGCTTGGGTGATTTTGCAGCTTCAATTCCCACACCGTGGCGGCCAAAGTGCCCTGGTCCCTCACCTGCCAATAAGGATTCTTGAAGGCCGCCAGCGTGTTTTGGTGCCAGCGCTCCATGAATTCAGCGGCGGTCTCGTCAAAAACAAAAACACCGCCGTTCCAATGCTGCCATGTCTTGTCGGTGATGTTCACACCGAATTGCCGGCGGATGGCTGCGTGCAGATGGTCGCATTCGGACTTCGCGCAGCGGCAGTTCACGGCATACCGGCTGAACTGCCGGAGACTGCAATGATCCGCCGCAAACGAAATCGGGCTGCGGGCGTGGTTGAAAATGGCATCCACCTCTCCATTGACCGCCACCACGTCATTGTCGAGGTAGCAAAACCGGCCCGGTTTCAACCCGAGAATTTGGGGGAGCGATGTTTTGAGAAAAATTCCCGCCTGCCGGTTGTCCAGTCTTGCCGGCACCCTGGGTTCCAGCACCTGGTTGCAGTCCGGTTGAAAATCCGTGCGGCTTTTGACAACGATGATGTCGCTGCGTGAAAAACGCCTTAGGAATTTCAAGGCGATGCGCGCGCGGGCCGCGTGTTGGTTGCCGCACACGACAAAAACGAAGGCGTTTCTTTTCATAACGTCACATCCGCGCGCGATGGCATGGTTGAAAATCCTGCGCAGCGAGTCAACAGCGGGCTTGGGAAGTTAAACCAGCCACATCAAGTCGGTACCGCGTTTGTCGCCGTCCGGTTGCCATCGCTGGACAGACAATAAAACTGGCGGAAGGGGTGGGATTCGAACCCACGTTAGGATTGCTCCTAAGCCTGATTTCGAGTCAGGTGCCTTCAACCACTCAGCCACCCTTCCCTACGCCGGCAGGGGAACATTTTGCGCGGGTTTCAATCATGGGCAAGCTCATTCGGCGCCCGCTTAAATCAACCGGATGCGGGTTGCCCGGTTCCGGCGGTAAAAAAGGAAGGCGCTGGCGGTCAGAATTCGCCAGCGCCGATGCTAGGCGTCGGTAGGACTGCTTTTCTCTCGTTGCCAGTCAACCACACTTCCAAAATCTCGTCAAAGACGGATCGGAAACAAGACGGTGACATTTGGGAAAAGCGCGGGCTGGCCGGGGGCGGCTGGCTCGCATTTCGCGCTTTTTTCGTTTCGGGCCGTCGTTTAGCATTGGGCATGTTTTTGGCGGGCCGTTGGTGGTTGATCATTTTGGTGCTGGTGCTGAGCGGCGGACAGATGCTGGCCGCGAGCGCGCGGGAAGAGCGCGCTTACGCCGCCGCCACGAGCGCGTTTCAGGACGGCATGTGGGGCCGCGCGGAGGTGGAATTTGCCGAGTTCGCCGAAAAGTACCCAAAGTCCCAACGCGTCGCCGAAGCGGCGTTGATGCAGGCCGAGGCGGATATCAAACAGGGGAAAAATTTATCGGCCATTGAACTGCTCACCGTGCGTGAACCGCAGGCGGGCAAGCTGGCCGACCAGTACGTTTACTGGCTCGGCGAGGCGCAGTTCCAAAACGGGGATTATGCCGCCGCCGCGGCGACATTCTCCCGGCTGGCGCGGGATTTTACGGGTTCCAGCCGGCGGCTGGACGCGACGGTGAATGAAGCGGCGGCGAGCGCCAAACTCGGTCAATGGCCGCAGGTGAGCGCCTTGCTGCAGGAGCCGGACGGGGTGTTTCAAGCGGGCGCGAAAATGAACCCCGCCGACGAACGGGTGGCGCGCGGTCAATTGCTGCTGGCCGAGGCGTTGCTCGGACAAAACAAACTGAACGAGGCCGAGGCGGTTTTGCGTTCGCTGGCGGCGCAGAAACTCGCACCAGACTTGAACTGGGAACAGGTTCGACTGCTGTGCCACGTGCAGCTGGCCAGCGGCGATACGAATGCGGCGCTGGCCTCGACGACGAATCTGGTCCAGCTGGCGGATTTGACCGGCCAGGCCGGGATGCGCGCCGCGGGCGTGATTGAGCAGGGCGGCGTCCTGGAGCGGATGGGACAAACCGGGGAGGCGATGGCGGTGTACCAGGAGAATCTGGCGACGAACGTGCCGGCGGTCTGGCAGCGACAGGCGATTTTGAAAATCGCGGAACTGGCTGCCGCGCAAAAGAAATTTTCGGCAGCCGCGCAATCGCTGGAACAATTCCTCAAGCAATTTCCGGACTCCCCTTCGGCGGACGTTGCCCAATTGACGCTGAGCGAATTGCAGTTGAAGGAATATGTCGCGCAACCGGCAGTGGCGACCAATGGTTTGCAGGAGGCGGAGGCGCAGTTCGATCAATTCCTCGACACGTACACCAACAGTGCGCTCACGGGCAAGGCGTATCTGGATCAGGGCTGGTGTTTCTGGATTGCAAAAAAAATTCCCGAGAGCCGGCTGGCTTTTCAAAAAGCCGCGCAATTGCTCCCGCCGTCGATGGATCTGGCGGTGGCGCGGTTCAAGCTGGGCGACGCTTTGTTCGCGCAAAAGGATTACGCGGGCGCGCGGAACAATTACGAGGCGGTGGCAAACGATTTCACGAATCTTCCCACCGTGAGCAAAACCATCGGCGCGCAGGCGCTCTACCAGACGCTGCGCGCCTGCCTGGAATTGAATGACGTGACCGGCGCGAGCAACGCGCTGGCGCGAATCCTGACCATTTATCCGACGAGCAATCTGGCCGATAACAGCGTGCTGCTGGTGGGGGAAGGGCTGGCGGATTTGCAACAGCCGGCGGCAGCGCGCGCGCTGTTCGAGAAATTCGAGGAACGTTTTCCCGGTTCACCATTGCGGTCGGAGGTGGAACTGGCACTCGCCCGCACTTACGAACAGGAAAACGACTGGCCCCCGGCCATCGGCATCTACGACCGCTGGGTGGAACATTACACCAACAACGCCCGGTTGCTGCCGCAGGTGGCGTACGCCCGTGCCTGGGCGAATTTCCAGGCCGGGCGCGAGACCAACGCCTTTCAATTGTTCACGAATTTCCTCGCGCAATTTCCCGGCGACCCCCTCGCGCCCGTTGCACAATGGTGGGTGGGCGACCACTTTTACCGCGCGGGCGATTTCGTGAATGCGGAGAAAAATTATCAACTGCTGTTTCAGCATTGGCCCGCGTCGAGTCTCGCATACCCCGCGCGCATGTCAGCCGGGCGCGCAGCCATGGGCCGCCTCGGCTACTCGGATGCCATCCAGTATTTCATCAGCCTGACCAGCGACACCAACTGCCCGCCAGACCTCGATGCGCAGGCGTTGTTCGCTTATGGCGGCGCGCTGATGCACAAGGATTCAGATGATACCAACAATCCGCTGGCGAATTTCAGCCAGGCTGTTCAGGTGTTCAGGGCCATCGTCCAGGCGTATCCGCAGTCCGAACAGGCCGCACTCGCCTGGGGCGAAATCGGCAACTGCGATTTGCAACTCGCCGGACAGCCGCAGGGCGCGCACTTTTACGACGATGCGACCAATGCCTACGCGCAGGTCAGCAACTCGCCGCTGGCGGATGCCGCCGCGCGCAGCCAGGCGCAAATCGGCATCGGGCTGGTGTTTGAAAAGCGCGCCGCGCAGGCGCCGGGCCGGGACCAAGCCGCGCTGCTGCAACAGGCTTTGCAGAATTATCTCGATGTGCTTTACGGAAAAAATCTGCACGACGGCGAATCGGCGGATTCGTTTTGGGTGAAGAAGGCGGGGCTTCAGGCAGCGGGCACGGCCGAGATGCTGGGTGAATGGCCGCAGGCGGTGAAGGTGTACCGGCGGCTGGAGGAGTTGCTGCCGCCCTTGCACGATTTACTCGAAAAGAAAATTGCCAACGCACAGGAACACATTGCGCCGGGTCAAAATTGACGCGCCGTTTGACACCCACGCGCGCCAGGTTTAGCTTCAACTGGAAACCATGAGTGAAATCATCACCGCCGGATCGGTCGTCTCGCTCACCCCCGGTGCAGCCGAGGAGGCCCGGGCTTTGCTCGCCAAACCGGAAAATGCCGGCAAAACGCTGCGTATTTTTGTGGAGCAGGGCGGCTGTTCCGGCATGCAATACGGCATGGTCTTCGACGAAAAACGTGATGGCGACCAGGTCACCGAGCAGCACGGCGTGACCGTCCTCGTGGATGCCTTCAGCGCGCCCTATCTGCGCGGCACCGTTGTGGATTTCAGCGCCGCGCTGACCGGCGGCGGTTTTAAGATCTCCAATCCCAATGCGAAGCAAAGTTGCGGTTGCGGAAAATCCTTTGAGGCTTGAGCGGGACCGATCAACCCGCGCAAGCCTGACAACGCCGTCCCGTGCGATGCGGGACGGCTTTTCGTTTAACCGACAGGTGACACATGGCCAGCGACAGGAAAGCCGCTGGTTGCGTTCGCTGCAAAAATCCTCTCACGTGTCACCCGTCACTTGTCCCTTTTTCACACCCACGATTTGCGGACCAGCCAGGTCTTGATGACCTGTGTCAGACCGACGTAACACAACAGCGTCAACAACAGGATCAGCCAGTACAGCGGCGGCAAAGGGACAAACCCCAGCGCTGCCGCCAGCGGCGAATACGGCAGATACGCGCCGATGAGCATGATGAGGATTGTCGTCATCGAAAGTTGCCAGCTGGAGCGCGACTGGATGAACGGAATCAGGTTCGTGCGGATGACGTGGATGATGAGCGTCTGGGTCATCAGGGACTCGACAAACCAGCCGGTGTGGAACAGCGCGGCGGCATAAGTCTGGTTGGGATCAACAGTGTTGGTGAAACGCGCGGCCAGTTCCGGCGGCGGCACCAATCCCAACTGGTTGCATTTGAACACAAACCACATCACAGCATAGGTGGTGTAATCAAATATGGAGCTGATGGGGCCGATGAATACGATGAACTTGGCGATCTCACCCATATTCCAAGGGCGTGGTTTGGCCGTTTGCTGCGGGCCAACGTTGTCAGTGGGAATCGGCACCTGCGAGAAATCATAAAGCAGGTTGTTGGTCAGGATCTGGATGGGAGCCATCGGCACGTAGGGCAGCCAGGCACTGGCGCCGATGACGCTGAACATGTTGCCGAAATTCGAACTGGCGCCCATGCGGATGTATTTGAGGATGTTCACAAACACCTTGCGGCCTTCCAGCACACCTTCCTCCAGCACCATCAAATTCTTTTCCAGCAGGATTACATCGGCGGATTCCTTGGCGATGTCCACTGCGTTGTCCACGGAAATGCCCACGTCGGCGGCGCGGAGCGCGGGGGCATCATTGATGCCATCACCCATGAAACCGACCACGTGGCCTTTGGCTTGCAGCGCCTGTACGATACGTTTTTTGTGCGCCGGCGAAAGGCGCGCGAACACATCCATCGTTTCCACCGCCTCGGCCAGCTGGGGATCGGTCATCGTTTCCACCTGGCTGCCGATCAGGATTTTTTCCGCGTGAATGCCAACTTCGCTGCAAACCTTGCGCGTGACGAGGTCGTTGTCGCCGGTCAATACCTTGACGGTCACCCCATGCTGCCGTAAAACCTCGATGGCCTTGGACGCAGTGTCCTTGGGGGGATCGAGGAACGCGAGGTACCCGGTCAGAACCAGATCACACTCATCGGCCTTGGAAAAAGTGGTTTGGTTGTCCAGTTTCTTGGTGGCCACGGCCAGCACCCGGAAACCGTCTTCG
>Ga0265316_10002411_pt1 | contig 19445 bp, 18 predicted proteins | sample 4522metaG_FD_202092 | JGI IMG/M metagenome (GOLD analysis project Ga0265316, IMG submission 202092) | Rhizosphere microbial communities from Carex aquatilis grown in University of Washington, Seatle, WA, United States - 4-5-22 metaG | ecosystem: Host-associated > Plants > Roots > Rhizosphere >... | reverse complement strand
CAAGATCGGTCACAGCCCGCCGTGGAACCGACCGAAGCCACGGGCAAGCATCACCGACATGATCACGATACCGGCCCCAAGGACGAGCACATGGCGGGTCCTGCGCAGATCGAATTTGCCCACGCGACAGACGAGCAAGTAGCCGACGGCCAGATTGAAGAGACCCCACAGCACGTTGACCGTCGAGGAGGACAAGCCTTCACCTGGCGGAGAGGCAAACGGACTCTGGAACGGGTGTCCTGAGATCCCATTGCCCAGATGGGGCAGTGTGTTCGCCAGAAAGGCACCCCCGAAGAAGTACGCCACGTAGTGGTACCAACGCATCGTTGCCTCCATTTCTCCCGCGCCACTCTTCTGCCGGGTTCCATGAGTGTCAAGCTGAACTGCGGTCAGGAAAAACATCGAGTTCTCCAGCATGGCCAGCACACCAGCCCGGCACCCCGGTTGGCCCACCATGACCTGGGAGATCAAGTCGGCTGCGGAAACATGACCTGGCAGATCAAGTCCACTGGGGAACATGACCTGGGAGATCAAGTCGGCTGACCTAGAACACAAAGAACAGGCCACGCTCGTGCCAACCCCGCGCTAGACTGAGGCTGAGCCAACCCAAAGCGAGGAGATTCCATGTTCGTCGGCCACCTTGCCCTTGCCCTCGCCGCCAAGCGTGCGGTCCCCAAGGCCCCTCTCGGCTGGCTGATGGCGGCGGTCACCGCCCTGGATCTTGTTTGGCCGCTCTTCTTGCTCGCCGGCATAGAGCACGTTCGGGTGAGTCGAGGCGCTACGGCCTTCAATCCACTCGTCTTCGATTCTTATCCCTGGTCTCACGGCCTGCTCATGGCTTTGCTCTGGGGCACGCTGCTGGCCGTTCTGGGGCGCTCGCGTGGACTCTCTCCCCGGATCTGTTACTGGTTGCTCGGCCTAGTCGTCAGTCATTGGGTCTTGGACTTCCTCACTCACGCACCCGACATGCCCTTGTGGCCCGGAAGGTCGCCGCGTTTTGGCCTCGGTCTATGGAGTTCGATTCCCGGCACCTATGTGATCGAAGGCGCAATGTGGGTTGCGGGCATTGTGCTGTATCTGCAGGGTCGGCGGGCGACCCGCTGGATCGGACCGCTGGCCTTCTGGTCGTTCGTCCTCATCTGCACCGCAATGTGGGCGACTGGGCCTTGGTCTCCGCCACCGCCCAACGAACGATTTCTGGCTTGGTTCACCCTGGTGGGCTGGATCATCCTGCCCTGGACAGCACTCGCCGACCGCTACTACGCGCCGACTGCGGGGGAGCCAAGTACCCACGGCTCATCCGGCCTCTGAGTGCCCCCCGGTATGCGTGACCCAGGTTCATCGGGCCGCCATCATTTCAATTGCACATAGCTAACTCAGTCTACCGGGCTATCCCAAGACACTGGAAACCGCCATGGCAGCCAGCAGCAGGGCAGCGGCGGCGAGCGAGCCCTTCCATGGGGTCGGGGTTCGGGTTGCTTGATGCAACCGGTAGGTCGACCAGAAGATTCCCAAACAATACGTGAGGGCGATGCAGGGAGATCCGTACTTGAGAACAGCGCCCGGATGTCCAGGAGCTGCGGCGCAGGTCGCGATGAGGAGCAAACCCACGGCCAGAAATCCGAAGCCGGTGGTCCTGGTCAACGTGAGAATCACCTGCCTCAGAGGTTCCTCCATGTCCTCCCATGGCTTGCCCGCCGCTGCCTCATGGAATGGAATGATCCTTTTTGCAAGAATGGATTTGCGGGCCATCACAAGGCAGACGACCGCGACCACAAGGTAAAGCACTGAGGGTATGTACCGGATGGTCGTTGGCATGGTTGCCTCGTTCCTGGAAGCCGCCATTCTAGGGCGTTGCCTCCAGAAAGGCATCGCCGGTGGACACGAGAAAAGGGCCAAGCCTGTTGCCGCCCACTCATCAGCTGGCTGCGGCCAAGACGGTCTTGCTCTTCTCCGGGGCGCACCTGCCCAGGATGACCTTCCACCCGTTTCTGGCCGCGCACGCATCAGCCAAGATACCGTTCAGCGAGACCGGGCCCACACGCTCGGCTGATACCTTTCTTGGCAATCTTGATCGACTTGATCGACTGCCCGGCGACACAAACCACAACTCCAGGTAAAATCTAAGGATGGCGTTCGGCAACCCCCACTCCGACATGCCCCGCGACCCGCTTCTAGCGTTGCTGTGCATCGCCGTCATCGCGACCCTTCTGCCGGTTGCAATTCTTCTCAAACTCCTGGTCTACGCGATGGACGCCTGGACCCGTCGCAAAACGCCCCGACACACTCACGACTTCCTGGAGGGACATCCACCGATGACGCCGGTGCCCCCACGGCTATTTGCTCCCCCAACCATCAAGGACCTGAGAACCGTCAGGGGGTACGCCACAGTCTGCGCACCTGACGCAAAAGCATGGAAAACCAGGCCGACATAGCGGGAGCCAAGGCCGTGAGGAATGTAGCTCCGTGGGGTACGGCCAAGGTCACCCTGGTTGCCGTGACGGCAAACTACTTCCTCGGCCCCATCGTGGTGATCGTGTTTCTGGCGGGCTAGCTGAGACATCCGCCGGGCGGTGGGGCCAACAAGACGGGAGGGTGACGAAACCGAGGTCGGCTGGCCGCCACGCATAGGCAAGATGCAAGAGCACGGCGAGCGGGGTTACCATGGTGACGATGACCTCTTCACCACCCGATGACCTGCTTCGCAACCATCACGCCTTCGTCAAGTCGGACAACTCCTTCCAGAGAACCGTCCGCCTCCGGCAGGCGTTCTGGCGCGAGAAGCGCGGCTATCCCATTGGCCTCCACCGTGGTGTTCCCCTTGGCACGCGCCTGCTGATGCCGGGTGCGGAAGAGCACCTCTGGAACTACCTCACTGACGGCATTCGAGACGTTGTCCGTGCCGAGGTTCTCGATCCTCGCCGGAGCGAAGGGAAGCTGTTTGCTCGGCCGCGCATCTTCGACGACCTGCTGTCTTCGCAGCCCCTTTGCTTCAACCTGTTTGGCGAACTCACGCGCGACCTAGCCCTCGCAAGCCGGGTCATGCATCGTCTGGTGCCAGACAAAGTCGCCACCGTTCACCGTATCGAGTTCGAGCACTCCCCTGGCCGACGCGACCCGAGATACACGGCTGACCGTTCCGCTTTCGATGTCTACGTCGAGTACGAAAGCATCGGCGGGAAGAAGGGATTTCTAGGAATCGAGGTGAAGTACCACGAGAATATGAACGATGCCCTGGCACCCCACCGCGAACGCTACGACCAAGTTGCCATGGGCATGGGCTGCTTCCATGCCAACCACCTGCCAGACCTGCGCATGAAGCCCATCAACCAGCTCTGGCGGGACCACATGCTGGCCGGGAGTATGCTGCTGGCGGATGGCTGGGCGGAGGGCATGTTCGTGGTGCTCTACCCCTCAGAGAATTCCCATGCAGCGGCGGCGATCCAGAAGTACCAGGCGTGCCTTGCCGACTCCTCGACGTTTGCCACCTGGACCATCGAATCCTTCGTCTCGGCCCTGGAAACCGAAGATGCTGGGGGTTTGCCGGGGGAGCTGAAGGACCGCTACCTGCCTTGACCGGCCATGGTATGCGCCTCCAACTCCTCTCCGACCTGCACTTCGAGTTTCACCGGGACGGTGGGCGCTCTTTTGTTGAGTCGCTCGACCCATCTGGTGTCGACGTGCTGGTGCTTGCCGGCGATATCGCCGTTGCGGATGGCATCCCCCCGGCACTCGCGCTGCTGTGCCGGAGATTCCGTGACGCCTCCGTCGTGTACGTTCACGGCAATCATGAATTCTACAATACGAACCGCAGCTGCGTGCTCGACCTCACCCGGCGGGCGCAGGCCGAGAACTCCAATCTTGTCTGGCTCGACAGCTCGGGCACCGAAGTTCTCGGGTTCAACTTCTTGGGGGCACCGCTGTGGTTCCCGCGCTCCACCGTCGATGAAGGACTCAAGCGTGCGCTGACCGATTTCTCCGTCATCGAGGACTTCGAGTCCTGGGTGTACGAGGAGAACGCCAGGGCCGTCGCCTTCCTCGACCAGCAGTTGCGCCCCGGCGACATCGTCGTGACTCACCACCTGCCGTCACAGCGCTGTGTCGCCCCAAGGTTCGTGGGAAACCCGCTCAACCCGTTTTTTGTGTGCGACCTCACGGAGCTGATACTTGAACGCCGGCCACGGCTCTGGCTGCACGGGCACTCACACGCATCCATGCGCACTCAGATCGGAGAGACCATGGTACTGTGCAATCCGTTCGGATACATGGGCGAGGAGCCCAATCGTGAGTTCCTGGACCGGCTCGTGGTGGAAATCTGAAAGCACGCTCGACAGGACCAGCCCGGTGATAGGGTGGCGTGGGCGTGATCGGGGACTACATCATTCCCCGCCATCTCGATCTGGTTGCCCATTTTCCCCGCAGCCCATACGATGGCCGGGAAAGAAACAACCAGGAGAAATCATGCCCAACATCGACCCGAACATCACCGCTCAGATCGAAACCTTCACCCAGCAGATCGTGGCCACAGTGGAAGCAGCCGTGGCTCAACGAATCCAGGCTGCCCTTGCTGGTGCCTTTGGCGTTCCGCAAAAGCGCGGACCAGGAAGGCCACCAAAGCAGGCTGTGGCACTTGTGGCGCATGTGGCGGTGAAAAGGACGGCGGAAAGGAAGAAGCCACCGAAGCAGATTTGTCCAGTCCCTGGCTGCAAGAACGTGGCAGCACCAATCTTCGGCATGGTCTGCAAGGACCACAAGAACGTGGCCAAGGCAAAGATCAAGAAGTACCGGGAGGAGCGACGCGAAGGCAAGGTCACCCAGGCGACAGGGGCCAAGCCAGCGACGGCAAAGAAGGTGAAGAAGGTCACGCCGAAGGTTGCGCGGGCGCGGAAACTTCAAGGGCAGTACTTGGGTGCCCTGAAATCGCTCACAGGCGCGGACAGGGTAAAGGTGAAGGCAGTCGCCAAGGACAAGGGCGTTGCTGATGCCGTGAAGCTGGCGCTGTCGATGAAGAAGGCGTAGGCCCGTGCTGGCACGGGTTGTCGGCGCTACTTGGCCCTGAGCTGCAGATCAGTGCCGATGGGAAGAGGACCCGGTATACCAACCGTAGGCGCGACCACTTCGACTGCGACAGGCTCGCCGGACACACCGCTCACCCGGGGATATTCTAGCAAAACGTAGGCATGAGATCGGTCGTCCGCATTGTCAGCGGCGATGGCCAGTATTGATCTTTCCGGTGAACTCCACGCCGGGAGTCAGGAAGATGTGTGCATCTACCTCAACGAACAAGGTGCTGCCTGGCCCAAGGGGAACCGGGGAGTGCAGGGTTGCGACGATCCTCCGCTGTTCGGCCATGCGATCCTCCTGGAATCTGGATACGCCGGTGGAGCATCCTGTCGACCATGATCGGGGAGCTTTGGGAACTTGGTTGCGCCCTCCATCGTGTGCCAGCCATATTCTTTTCTGCGACACCGGACCGCAAGATGAGGAGCGGCTATCCGGCGACGCATTCTGGGCGGATCAAGCACATCCTATGCGTCCTCTCGAAGGCGGAGCGTTTTCGCCTCGCCGTGCGGTTCAGGAGATGTAGCCCTTGCCACCGCAGCGGTCGCATCTCTCTGTGTATGCCGTCGTTTCATTCAGCACCTCGCCTGAGCCGTCGCAGGTGGGGCAGACATCCACCTCGCCTGAGCCCCCGCAGGTGTCGCACGATCTTGTGCCAATGGTAAAGTCGTCTAGGTGGTCACCACGGCCATTGCAATCTGGGCACTTCATTCGGCACCTCCACGGTAAAATCTTACAGCAACACTCATGCCGGCGGAAAAGGGATGGGCGGAAACTGAGGTCTTCCTAGTGCTGGCGCCTGCCGCAGCGTGACCAGAGACATCGAGAAAACAATATCTGCCAGGCGGAACCTTTTTGCATACCATGGGCGGCGGGCACGGCGGCGAAGCACTAGATGTCCGGAAACAGACGATGAGGTATTTGTCGCCGTTGCCCACAGCAGATTGTCGCCGGATGCTGCCCGCCTGGCAGCCAACCAATCAGCAGAGTGCGGACGAGTACTTCCGTTCCATGTATCCCGCCCATTCTTTCGCTTCGCCCCCGGCTGCCGCTGCCCGGGCTACCACCGGCGCGAAGTCGACAAAGCGTACGCGGTCGCGCTCACTGGAGCGGACCACGGCCTCAAGAAACTCGTCGATATTCGGGTGCCCATGGAGGCTGCGGCGGCTGTGGAGCGAGCGGTTGGCTGATGGTCCCGGCGCAGCGACCACGAACTCTGTTCGGCGGCCTTCCTCGCGGGCGACATGATCGACCATCAGGAGATTCCGCACGACCTGGTAAAGTCCTTCGCGTAGAGGGCAACCAGCAGTGCTGTGCTTCTCCAGCCCCGGTCTGGACACGATGCTCCCGGAAGTCAGGAGCATTTGGAAGTAGCGTCGGCTTCTGTGCCGGGCGAGGAAGCAGGTTTCGGCGAGGCATCGCAAAGACACACCACCTTGACGGCATGCCGACTTCAAGTGCTCCTCGTCGCGGTCATGCCCCGCGCCGCATGGACCAAAGCCGGGTTCAGTGAACTTCACCTCGACGAGTGCTGTTCGATTGCAGCCGAAATCAACGCGTACATCGACGCGGGTACGGTGCGGCCTGCCCTCAACCGTTTCGGATAGAGGATCGCCGTCGGAAGGATACTCGAACGAGACTCTTTCGACTGACGGAAATACGCCGGCCCAGGCCGTCCGAGCCCATTCTCGCTGGAGTTGGAGTGGCCCGAATAGGTTGAACGCGAACGCCTGCGAACTCTGCAGGTGGTGAATCCATAGATGCAGATCCTGGCTGCGGGGCGCAGCCAGTTGACCGCGAAGAGGCTGCCAAAGGTTTTGCTCCCAGAGATGGCGTGAAGTGAGGATGTAGCCGGTCTGATCAACGGGTAGTCGTTCAGAGGTAGCAAAATCTCGGAGCACCGTGCGGACACGCTCCTGCCGTCCCCGACTTGCTTGGCTCAGCGGAATGGTGCCAGGGTCGTTGAGCCACGCATGGCCGATCTGGCTGACGACGCGTTCGTCCGTCTCTTTGCTGGTCTTCCCATGCGGAGGCTCGATTGCACCGTATCGGCCCAGGAATGCCGAATGGTGCGAGCCAAGTTCGAGTACTTTGAGGATCTGGCCTCGGTCGGCCGTGTGCGAGGGCCGAGCCAATCGGTTCAGCTGCTCAAGCAGGCCATGAATCTGGAGCGGAAAATCCGCGTCCGACAGGTCGGAAAGTACCTGACCAGCCAGGACGTCTGGAACACCACGCAGCTGCTCTGCTTTCTTGGCCATCGCTTCTCCCACTACTCCAGGACCCGTGGGGTACTGCGCGTTGCTGGCGTCACGTCATGCGCTTTGACGAATGCACCGCCTGAACCGTCTTCGATCAAGAATACTCGGTCGTAGTCGGTCTCGTACTTTCTGCTCAGCAACATTGAGAAACCGCCGTCTTCGAGGGTTCCAGGGCCGAAACCGGCAATCGCAAGCCAGTATTCTCGAAAATGGTCGCCATTCGTGGTGCGGTAGTAGCGTAGCCTCTCGTGCTTTCTCTCCAAGCAGGTACCGACGAGTGTCGCTCCACGCCGGCTGTACCAGCCGCACCCCACGAACAGGTTCGGAGCCTGGCTCCACTCGATGCGGGCGATCCGCATGATACCACGCGCTTTCAGCGCCCCGGTGTCAACCCTTCCGTCAGCACTTGTTCTCACCAACGCCGCGATCTTCGCGGGGGTCGCCCGATGCCATGCCCGGTCTGGTGATGGACACCTTTCTGGGTCCATCTCGTCGAGATCGAAGTAGATATCTATGCTCACCCGCAGTTGCTGTTCGGCCATGTACTGCTGGATTTCCCGAGTGGCTGCCTGAAGCCGCCCGTTTGTATCCAGCCACATCTGGTCTACAGAACGTACGATTTCGAGGCCGACATGATAGCCATGCTTGTGAAGCAGGTCGGCGTCGGGGGACTCCCGCATCTGGTCAAGGGAGACATCCGGCACAGAACGGACTACGCAATCAACCACCGCTCTCTCGAACCCGGCATCGGGTCGCTGCCCTTTCTGTGACATGCGCGTCCTTCTTCTTGTCATTCTCCGCTGAATTGGCAGCGAATCCAAACACCTGCCTGCTGAAAATGCGGCAGTCTGCGGTCAGGCGTCTTGAATCCAGCAGACCTGCCGCCACGGCAGCGGACGTTCCTCACGCCCTACCGGTGACGAAAAACTGCGCGTTCGAGGTCGCCGTTGAGAGACCAGGCCGTCACCGTTCGCCGCATGATTTCCTCGACGGAAGGTTGCTCCACGAGCAGGTGGGCCATCTTCAGAACAATCGGAATGGCGATCTCCACGCCGTGGCAGCCGGCAAAATGGGAAAGCAGGTCTCGAGGTGTCAGTGGTCGATAGACCAGCCTCGCCGATAGCGCCTCGGCGAGGGCTCCCCGCACTTCGTCCACCAATCGCAAGGTGCGCGGAGATACCTCGTATGGCATGCCCCTGCGGGCGGCGATGAGGCGTCTGAGACGTCCTTGGTCCTCGATTCTGGTCTCAGCCCAACCGAGCAACTCCGGCGCAGATTGCACCACCCCATGCAACAGGTCGAGAATCTGCTGGCGTCCTGGCTCAAGCAGATTGGCAATCATCGGAGGACGTATCGTCGCCGGTATCGATCTGGTTGAGTTGATGTCGTCGACGAGCCTTCCCGTGGTCGTCTCCCATAGCCAGACGCCGATGCGCCGGTAGAGAAAGGTCATGGCGCGGATCAGCTCAAACTTGACCGGCCTCTGTTCCGGCTGAATCGGCGCAGCAAGGCCGGGGAATTTCTGCTCCGTTCTGTCGTCGGGCCGTTCCGCAAGCGGATCGATGGTGTAGATGATGGTCTCCGACAGCTCCCCGTCATACGGCCCCAGATCGACGGCGAACGGAAGAGCAGAAAACAGAACTACCGCCGCTTGCAACCGGTGAACGTCCCCCCGCTTCGTGGTGACGACAAGATGAGCAAATGGAGGCACTGAACGCTGGGTCCAGGGGTGGTGCCTCGTTTGAAAGTCATGCCAGACAGGGGCAGGCCCACGGTGGTGGCCGGTGAGGATGTACTGCTTGAAGGGGGCCAGCGAGGGGGACATGGCCAAGTCCGGGTAGGCAGCGGCAACATGGTTCAGGGCGATCCTCCCGACGGCGCGTAGAAATCGACCCCCTCCATATCGAAGCCGGTGTTTCAGCGCCACTACTAAGCCCGGGCGGAATCCGGTCTCGCCTTGGCTCTCCGGGTGCTCTCGGACGATGCCCTTGAGGGCTCGTCTGACAACGCCAAGATACTTGTCATCCCCGGTAGAGATCACAAGGGTGAGACCGCCCTTCTCGTGGATGGTTGTCTCGTTCGTTCGACAGGAAAGCTTTCCTCGGTGGCGCTGAAAGTTACGATGAAGGCGCCCATCGCGTCCCAGGACCGGGGGACTTTCTTTGTGCCGGTCTGGGCGAATCCCCAACGCTCGACATATCTCGCCCACGCAGGACATCAGGTAGCCGTCCAGGTCGGAGAATGTCTGGTTGCACCTGGCGCACAAGATATCGGTTCGCACCCGGCGCCCACCGAGCGCGGCGGGCATCAGGTGCTCCTTCGATCCTGCCGCCTCTCCGCAAAAGATACAGGCTGAGGCCCCCAGCTTGGGGGCAAGGTCTTCACCGTCGAGGTCCTGCATGCTGATCCCAGATTGGCGACACGGAAATTGGAGCCACAACGTTCGACGCGCTCGTCGGCGGAAACATTCAGTTCCCCGTTTTCCCACCGTGCCCACGCAAGCATCAGCTCATCCACCGCAGAGATTCGCCGCCTACATTGGCACACCTCTTGGGCACTGTCCTTCGGTCGCGCCGCATGCCGTTGAGTGTGCCGGCCCGATGGCATACGATCCGGCTCGCTGAAGGAGCGCTCCCTCGACGATGCCCATCAAGAAGTCCGAACTCTATTCCTCCCTCTGGCAGTCCTGCGACGAGCTGCGCGGAGGCATGGATGCCTCGCAGTACAAGGACTACGTCCTGGTGCTCCTGTTCGTGAAGTACGTCAGCGACAAGTACGCCGGCCAGCCCTACGCGCCCATCACCATTCGCAAGGGCGCCAGCTTCAAGGACATGGTGGCGCTCAAGGGGAAGCCCGACATCGGCGACCTCATCAACAAGAAGATCGTCGGGCCGCTGGCCGAGGACAACAAGCTGTCCGACATGCCGGACTTCAACGACGCGTCCAAGCTGGGCACCGGCAAGGAGATGGTCGACCGCCTGACCAACCTCATCGCCATCTTCGAGAACAAGGCGCTCGACTTCTCGAAGAATCGCGCCGACGGCGACGACATCCTGGGCGACGCCTACGAATACCTGATGCGCCACTTCGCCACCGAGAGCGGCAAGAGCAAGGGCCAGTTCTACACCCCCGCCGAAGTCAGCCGGATCATTGCGCAGATTCTCGGCATCCGCGCCGCCAAGACCAGCGCCGCCACCACCGTCTACGACCCCACTTGCGGTTCGGGCTCGCTGCTGCTCAAGGTGGGCGACGAGGCGGGTACGCCGGTCACGCTCTATGGGCAGGAAAAGGACTCAGCCACCAGTGGCCTGGCCCGCATGAACATGGTCCTGCACAACAACCCCATCGCGCTGATTGTGCAGGGCAACACCCTGGCCGATCCCAAGTTCAAGGATGGTGCCAACCTCAAGACCTTCGACTACGTGGTCGCCAATCCGCCCTTTTCCGACAAGCGCTGGAGCACTGGCATCGACCCGGCCAACGACCCGCATGATCGCTTCCAGCCCTTCGGCACGCCCCCGGCCAAGCAAGGCGACTATGCCTACCTCTTGCACATCGTTCGCTCGCTGAGAAGCACCGGCAAGGGCGCGTGCATTCTGCCCCATGGTGTGCTCTTTCGCGGCAACGCCGAGGCCGACATTCGCAAGGCGCTGGTGCGCAAGGGCTACATCAAAGGCATCATTGGTCTGCCCGCCAACCTGTTCTACGGTACCGGCATTCCCGCTTGCATCGTCGTCATCGACAAACAGGACGCGCAGGCCCGCAAAGGCATCTTCATGGTCGACGCCAGCGCCGGCTTCATGAAGGACGGCCCCAAGAACCGCCTGCGAGCGCAAGACATCCACAAGATCGTCGATACCTTCACGCGCCAGGTGGACGTTCCCCGCTATGCCCGCATGGTCAGCGTGGCCGAGATCGAAAAGAACGACTTCAACCTGAATTTGCCCCGCTACATCGACAGCCAGGTGCCCGAGGACATTCAGGACATCGCCGGCCACCTGCAAGGCGGCATCCCCGCCGGCGACGTCGAGGCGCTGGAACGCTATTGGGCCGTGTGCCCTGCGCTGAATGCCAGCCTGTTCAAGAAAGGCCGCAAGGGCTATTTCGACCTGAAGGTGGACAAAGCGGGCATCAAGACCACCATCTACCAGCACCCCGAATTCGCCGAGTTCATCGGCCAGATGAATGCCCACTTCGCCATCTGGAAAAAGAAGAGCGCGGCCACGCTGAAGGCGCTCAAGCCTGGGTTTCACCCCAAGGGGCTTATCGCGACCCTGGCCGAAAGCCTCCTGGCCCACTACGAGGACAAGCCGCTGATCGAAAGCTACGACATCTACCAGCACCTGATGGACTACTGGGACACCACCATGCAGGACGACGCCTACCTGCTCGCCGCCGACGGCTGGCAGGCCGAAACCTACCGGGTGATCGAAACCAAGAAAGGCAAAGACGGCAAGCCTGGCAAGGAAGTCGACAAGGGCTGGGCCTGCGATTTGGTGCCCAAGGCCCTGGTGGTCGCGAGGTACTATGCCAAGGAGCAAGCTGCCATCGACCAGCTTGCCGCTGAGCAGGAAGCTGCCACCGCCAAGCTGGCCGAGCTGGAAGAAGAACATGGCGGTGAGGAGGGCGCGTTTTCCGAGCTGGACAAGGTGAACCGGGCCAACGTGGCCGACCGCCTGAAGGAAATCAAAGGCGACAAGGAATCCAAGGACGAGGCTGCGGCATTGAGCGCGTGGCTGGAACACAACACGAAAGAAGCCGACCTCAAGAAGCGCCTCAAGGACGCCGAGGCCAGCCTCGACGCCAATGCCCTTGCCCATTACCCCAAGCTGACCGAGGCCGAGGTCAAGACGCTGGTGGTGGATGACAAGTGGATGGCCGCCCTCGATGCAGCCATCCACGGCGAGATGGACCGGGTCAGCCAGCAGCTCACCCAGCGGGTGAAAGAACTGGCCGAGCGCTACGAGATTCCCCTGCCGCAGGCAACGGAGCGCGTGGCCGAGCTGGAAACCAAAGTGAACCGCCACCTCGCGAAGATGGGCTTCGCATGGAAGTAAGGCGTGGTTACAAGCAGACCGAGGTGGGCGTGATCCCGGAGGACTGGGTGGTGAAGAGGTTGGGCGACCTTGCTCCTATTCAGACGGGCAACACGCCTCCAACGCGGGACCCACGAAATTACGGTGATGAATTCCTATTTGTGAGTCCCGTGGACATGGGATCGTCGAAGTACATCTCTCGTACTGAGAAGATGTTGGCAAAGAAGGGTTTCTCGATATCGCGCCCATTCCCAGCCGGGTCAGTATTGTTTGTCTGTATCGGCTCCACGATTGGCAAATCCGGTGTCGCGCCGGTCGCTCTGACTTCCAATCAGCAAATCAATGCGGTCTTTCCTTCGGAGACCGTCACAACCGACTATCTCTACTATGCAGTCTCTGCGGCTGCCGGAAGAATCAGATCTCTCGCGGGGGAGCAAGCGGTCCCGATTGTAAACAAGACTCAGTTTTCGGAGACTGCGATTTCGCTTCCCAGCACCCGCGCCGAACAAGAAGCCATCGCTGGGGCGCTTTCGGATGCGGACGCGCTTATCGAATCCCTCGGCCAACTGCTCACCAAGAAGCGCCAGATCAAACAGGGCGCCATGCAGGAACTCCTCACCGGCAAGAAGCGCCTGCCCGGCTTCGAAGTAAGGCCCGGCTACAAGCAAACCGAGGTGGGGGCAATTCCGGAGGATTGGAATGCAGCCACGCTTGGCGACATGACAGCGAAAGTTGGCAGCGGCATCACTCCTACCGGCGGGTCGCGGGTTTACAAGCAGGAAGGACGCCCATTTCTTCGCAGCCAGAATGTAGGTTGGGGAAGCCTGCTTCTGGGGGACATCGCCTACATCGACGAGGAGACGCATAGCAGGTTCCGCGATACCGAAATCGCACCCAGCGACGTGTTCTTGAATATCACTGGTGCATCCATTGGCCGGAGCGCGGTGGCAGATGCCCGCGTCCAGAGCGGCAACGTCAATCAACACGTCTGCATCATTCGCACAGATCAGACTAGCTTGCAGCCCGCCTTCCTGAACTACTTCCTGCTTTCTACTGCCGGCCAGAGGCAGATTGATAGCTTCCAGGCTGGAGGGAATCGTCAAGGGCTGAACTTCGGTCAGGTTAGGTCGTTCCGCTTGCCACTACCCACAACTCTCGCCGAGCAAACCGCCATCGCCGCCGTTCTCTCCGACATGGACGCCGAAATCGCGGCGCTGGAAACCAAGCTCACCAAAGCTCGGCAGGTCAAGCAGGGCATGATGCAGGAGCTACTGACGGGTAGGATTCGATTGGCATGAGCTACGTCGGCCAGCCCGAGGGGGCCACGCAGAACCGCATCATCGCGCTCTTCCGCGACGAGCTTGGCTATCGCTACCTGGGCGACTGGGCCGACCGGGCTGACAATCGCAATGTCGAGGAGGAGATCCTTACCACCTGGCTGACCAAGCGTGGGAACAGCCAGGCGCAGATCAGCCGCGCCATCCATTCCCTGTGCACCGAAGCGGGCAACCCGAACCGCTCGCTGTACGGCAACAACCAGAAAGTCTACGAACTGCTCCGCTATGGCGTGCCGGTCAAGATCGAAGCGGGCAAGGTCACCGAAACCGTCCATCTGATCGACTGGCAACACCCCGCCAAGAACGACTTCGCCATCGCCGAAGAGGTCACGCTGAAGGGCAATCACGAGCGGCGGCCCGACCTTGTGCTGTACGTGAACGGCATCGCCTTCGCCGTGATCGAGCTCAAGAACAGCCGGGTGAGCATCGGCGATGGCATTCGCCAGCTTCTTTCCAACCAGCAGCCGGAATTCAACGAATGGTTTTTCAGCACGGTGCAGATCGTGTTCGCAGGCAATGACTCTGAAGGGTTGCAGTACGGCACCGTCGGCACCGAGGAGAAACTGTTCCTTCGCTGGAAGGAGGACGAGCAGGACAACGAAGGATTCAAGCTGGACAAGTACCTGCGCAAGATGTGCAGCAAGGAGCGTGCCGTCGAGCTGATGCACGACTTCGTGCTGTTCGACGCCGGCAAGAAGAAGCTGCCACGCGTGCACCAGTATTTCGGCATCAAGGCCGCACAGAAGCACGTGCGCAAGAAGAAGAGCGGCATCATCTGGCACACGCAGGGCAGCGGCAAGAGCATCGTGATGGTGCTGCTGGCCAAGTGGATTCTGGAGGACAACCCGAATGCTCGTGTCGCCATCATCACGGACCGCGACGAGCTGGATAAGCAGATCGAGGACGTTTTCACCCAGGCCGGCGAAGCCATCAAGCGCACGAACAGCGGACGCGAGTTGATGCGCCAGCTTGGCCAGGCCAAGCCGCGCCTGCTGTGCTCGCTGGTGCACAAGTTTGGCCGCAGGGACGTCGACAACTTCGACGCGTACATCAAGGAGCTGGAAGCGCAGCCGAGTCCCACGGTGGGCGAGGTGTTCGTCTTCGTGGACGAGTGCCATCGCACGCAGAGCGGGAAGCTGCACAAGGTGATGAAGGCGCTGATGCCAAATGCTGTCTTCATCGGGTTCACTGGCACGCCGCTGCTGAAGAAGGACCGCCAGACCAGCCTTGAGGTCTTCGGCGGCTACATCCACGTCTACAAGTTCAGCGAGGCGGTCGAAGATGGCGTGGTGCTGGATCTGGTCTACGAGGCACGCGACATCGACCAGCGGATTCGCTCGGTTGAGAAGGTCGACGCCTGGTTCGAGGCCAAGACCCGAGGCCTGAATGACTGGCAGAAGGACGCCCTGAAGAAACAGTGGAGCACCATGCAGAACCTGCTCAGCTCCAAGGAGCGCATGGATCGCGTGGTCGCCGATATCGTGTTCGACTTCAGCGTCAAGCCACGCCTGTCGAACGAGCGCGGCAACGGCATGTTGGTGGCATCGAGCATCTACGAGGCGAGCAAGTACTTCACCCTGTTCCAGAAGACTCCCTTCAGGGGCAAGTGCGCGGTGGTGACCTCGTACAACCCGCAAGCACAGGACGTGACCAAGGAAGAAGTCGGTGCCAACACCGAAAGCGACAAGCAGTTCATCTACAACACCTATACCGAGCTGCTGAAGGATGTCGACGCCAAGCCGGGAATGACCAAGACCGAGACCTACGAGGAAAAGGCGAAGGCGCTGTTCAAGCACGAGCCGGCGAACATGAAGCTGCTGGTCGTGGTGGACAAGCTGCTGACGGGGTTCGATGCACACCCCTGCACCTACCTGTACATCGACAAGTCGATGCAGGACCACGCCCTGTTCCAGGCCGTCTGTCGCACCAACCGCCTGGACGGCGACGACAAGGATTTTGGCTACATCGTTGACTACAAAGATCTGTTCAAGAAGGTCGAGAACGCCCTCGCGGTCTACACATCGGAGCTGGACCACAGCGCCGGCGGTAGCGACCCCGAGGTGCTGCTGAAGGACCGACTGACCAGGGGCAAGGAGCGCCTGGACAACGCCATCGAGGCGGTGGTGCTGCTGTGCGAGCCGGTCGAGCCGCCCAAGGGCGAGTTGGAACACATCCACTACTTCTGCGGCAACACGGAGATCCCGTCGGACCTGGAGCTGCGCGAGCCGCAGCGAACAGCCCTCTACAAGTCCGTGGTCGCCTTGGTGCGGGCCTACGCCAACCTGTCCGACGAGATGGAAGGGGCAGGCTACGGCGCGACGGAGGTGGCCCGCATCAAGGGGCAGATCGAGTACTACCTGAACGTGCGCGAGATCGTCCGCAAGGCCAGCGGCGAGAGCCTGGACTTGAAAGCCTACGAGGCCGACATGCGGCACCTTCTCGATACCTACATCGAGGCGGACGAGCCGCGAAAGATCTCACCCTTTGACGGCATGGGCCTGCTCGATTTGGTCGTGAAATCAGGCATCGCCGATGCCATCAACGCGCTGCCGGCGAGCATGAAGGGAAACAGGAACGCGGTCGCCGAGACCATCGAAAACAACGTCCGCCGCAAGATTATGAAGGAGCGGCTGAACGACCCGGCGTTCTACGAGAAGATGTCGGCCCTGCTCGACGAGGTCATCAAGTTCCGCAAGGCGCGAGCGGAGGAGTACGAGCAGTACCTGAAGCGCATCGCCGAACTGGCCAAACAGGTGAACGCGGGAGTGGCGGACGATACACCCGAAGCGCTGAAGGCAAGTCCTGGGTTGCGGGCAATCTACAACAACCTGAAGACAGCAACCCGGGCCGCAGAGGGAACAGCCAAGTATCCAGTTCCTTCTGACCCCACGCTGGACCTGGCGAAGCGTATCGACACGAAGGTGCGGTCGGTGCGGCCCGATGCCTGGCGCGGCGTCCAGACCCGTGAGCAAGTCATCAAGGCGGCGCTCTATGAGCTTCTCGGCGACGTTGCCGAGGTCGAACGAATGTTCCTCATCGTGAAGGCGCAAGGGGAATATTGATGTCCGCGATGCTCGGGATCGGCGGCATCAACGTCGAGGTGGTGAAGAAGGACGTCAAGAATGTTCACCTCACGGTCCATCCGCCGGAAGGGCGGGTTCGCATCGCAGCACCGAAGCGGATGCAGCTGGACGTTGTACGTCTCTACGCAATTTCCAAGCTCCCGTGGATTCGGCGTCATCAGAAAGCGATGAGGGCGCAGGCGCGAGAAACCGCACGCGAGTACATCGACCGCGAGAGCCACCATGTCTGGGGGCAGCGCTACTTGCTGAGGGTCGTGGAGCGGGAAGCCCCCGCGACTGTCGAGTTGGGGCAGCACGAGCTCCTGCTGCACGTGCGACCCGGCACCGGGGAGGGACGGCGGCAAGAGCTGCTCGCCCTGTGGTACCGGGACCAGGTGCGAGCGGCGGTCGCGCCGCTCGTGGCGAAGTGGACGTCTGCCTTGAAAGTGCGGGTCAAACGGGTGTTCGTCCAGCGGATGAAAACGAAGTGGGGAAGCTGCAACCCGCGCTCAGGCAACATTCGCCTGAACACGGAACTCGCGAAGAAGCCACGCCAGTGCCTGGAGTACATCGTCGTGCACGAGATGGTGCACCTGCTCGCCCATCACCACGACGAGCGGTTCACATCGCTGATGGATCGTTGCCTCCCCAGTTGGCGGCACGTTCGAGGAGAACTGAATGCCGCGCCCCTTGCGCATGAGGCGTGGGAGTACTGACGTAGAAGGGTTGAGCGAGCTGCTGCGCATTCCAGCGCCAGTGCGGGAGCACCTGATCTAATGATGGGGACGCACGCGCATCTGGGTTCAAGTTGGGCCCTCCCGGCTTGAATCTTGGTCCCCAGATTTTTCAGGCGCTGATATGCCCCACCCCCGGTGTACGGACGAGCGTGGGCACGCCGATCAAAGGGGACCCAGTTCCGGTAGCCAACTCAGCACCCGAAACCTGGCTGGCCAAGGTGATGCTGCACGAGGCGCGACGCTGGCGCTCGGGTCAGCGCAAGTAACCCATCTGCGACCGAAAAGCCTGTTTTCTGTTACCATCTTGCCGCGTAGCAGAGATCGAACGATGCCAGACAAGACTAGAACCTTTCTTTCTCCCCCAAAGCCAGCCAACAAGACTGCCGAGGGGGATGCACTCCTCGACGGACGGTATCGAATCGTGCGCCTGCTGGGCGAGGGCGGCATGGGTGCCGTCTACCTGGCGTCCCACGTCGGGTTGGGCCGGGACGTGGCCATCAAGTTCATGCATGCCGAGTTCATCAGCCGTGAGGACGTCGTAGGACGCTTTCGTCGCGAGGCGCAGGCAGCGGCGGCCATCCGCCACAAGAACATCATCGAGGTGTTCGACGTCGGGGTGTCCCCGCAGGGCGAGCCGTTCCTGGTCATGGAGTACCTGGAAGGCGAGAGTCTGGCGGGCCTACTCAAGCGCGTCGGACCGCTCAGCCTGGGTGCGGCGTGCGCGGTGATGGAGCCAACGTTGCAGGCGTTGCAAGCGGCACACCGCAAAGGGATCGTCCACCGCGACCTCAAGCCGGACAACATCTTCCTGGCCTACCAGGAGGGTGAGCCGCCGGTGGTCAAGATCATAGACTTTGGAATCTCGAAGTTCACGCAAGGTGACCCGGACAAGTGGCGCACGAGGACCGGCGCGGTCATGGGAACGCCGGCCTACATGTCGCCCGAGCAGGCGCGTGGCAGCGCCAGCCTTGACCACCGAACCGACCTGTACTCGATGGGCACCATTCTTTTCGAGATGCTGACCGGTGGGCTTCCCTATGCGGGGACCAATTTTGCCGAGTACCTGTCCGCGATGCTAGTGGACGACCCGAGAGCGCCGCAATCCGTGTACGCGGACTTCCCCGTCGAGGCGGAGCCGCTGGTGCTCAAGGCCCTGGCCAAGAATCCCGACCAACGCTTTCAGAGCGCGACCGAGATGCTGGAAGCCCTCACGGCTCTACCCAGCTACGACGCGGGGAAAGAACGGCTGTCCTTGCTAGCGTCGACCCTTGAGGTTCGTGGTTTCGCTGCTGGTGACCTGGGGCAGGCACTTTCCAAGCCCGGCAGATCGACCGGCGACAAGGCCACCCCATCAGGACTTCGTGGCGTTTCCACGGCTTTGGTGGCGACGGGGCGCTGGCGCTGGGTCGTTGCCGTGGGGGTGCTGGCCGTGCTGGTAGCAGGCGCAGCCGTGTGGTTGCGGAAGCCGACCAAGGCTCATGAGCCCAGTGCGCCGATTGCGTCCCAGCATGTGCCCAGTTTGCCAGTCGCACCCGCGCCTGCGTCCAATCCGCAACCTGTGTCCCCGCCCGCTCCCCAGCCCACTCCCCCGAGCGAGCCAGCACCTGCCCCGCGTGCTGCAAGCGTGCCGGTGGACAACGTAATAGAGCCATCGGCGGCCAGCGAGAGGAAAACCGAGAAGAACCTGCGGAAGTTCGACCCCGATGCGTTCCTGGCTTCCTACGGAGTTGCTAGCGAGAAGAAATCTAAGAAGAAGTTGCGGCCTGGGAATGCAGGACAGCCAGCACAGGTTGCCGTCCCCGGGGGCGCAGCCGCCACCCCAGCCGTAGTCGACCCGAACGCCGGCAAGCGTGGGGACAAGAAGCTGCGCAAGGGCGCCCGAGGCACCGAGATGTCCGAGGAGTTTGAATAGGGAGATCTAATGAAGAGACAGTTGTGCGCACTTTGCGTGGCA
>Ga0265316_10002406_pt1 | contig 19458 bp, 12 predicted proteins | sample 4522metaG_FD_202092 | JGI IMG/M metagenome (GOLD analysis project Ga0265316, IMG submission 202092) | Rhizosphere microbial communities from Carex aquatilis grown in University of Washington, Seatle, WA, United States - 4-5-22 metaG | ecosystem: Host-associated > Plants > Roots > Rhizosphere >... | reverse complement strand
GATGTGAAATCCGCCCAGGGCTACGCCGAGGAATACGACCGCATCAAGAAGAACGTGAACAAGCACGCCTGGGACGGCGAGTGGTACGTCAGCTACATCGACAAAGACGGAAACCCGGTGGGTTCGACGAAGAACGAGGAGGGACAGATATACCTCTACACCCAGGCGTGGGCCGTCATCGCGGGCTTCGCATCGCCGGGGCGGGCCGCCCGGGCCATGAAATCCGTCCAAGAAAAACTCGACACAAAACACGGCATCAAGGTCATGACCCCCGCCTACAAGAAAACGCAGCCGGGCATCAGCGCGTCGACCTACACGCCGGGCCTCAAGGAGAACGCGGGCATTTTCCTGCATCCCAACCCGTGGGCGGCCATCGCCGAAACCATGTTGGGCCACGGCGAACGGGCCGTGCAGATCATCGACCGAATCAATCCGCTCAAGCAAGACACGAACACCTACGAATGTCAGCCGGATGTGTTCGTGCAGAACATGGCCAGCGACGAGCACCCTCAATTCGGTTTGGCCCGGAATCCCTGGCTATCGGGAACTGTTTCCTGGGTCAACCAGGCCACGACGAAGAACATCCTGGGGATCCGTCCGACCTACAACGGGTTGATGATCGACCCCTGCATCCCCGAAAACTGGCCGGGCTACACGGCCACCCGGGTGTTCCGGGGCGTGGCATGCCACATCCGGGTCGAGCGCGGGGATGCAGCAAACAGTGTCATGATCGTCGACGGCAAACCGGTGGCAGGAAACGTCGTGCCCACCACTTTGCTCTCAGGAAAGAACGAAGTTCAGATCGTCGTGAAACTCGGCAACAAACCCGCCGTCCCCGTCATCGAGAAGATGGTGCAGGAATGCGAGTCCCGCCGGGTCGCCGCCGTGGCGGCGCAGGACCCCGGCCCACTCGGAAGGCACGAGCTCCACACCATCGGCGGAGAGCTGGCCAAAGTGATCTATCTGTTCAGGAGAATGCTGGTCCACGCTCAAGGGTTGTCGGCCACACTAGATTTTCCTCCGACCGGTGTGGTGACCGGGGCGCCCACGTTGGCGACTGGAGTCTCTCCGTTCGGCCAGGTGAATCACCTCCTCGACGCCGGACGTTCCATTCGGTTTGGGAAACGGATGCGCTTTGCCTCGACCCCAATGATCTGCGTCACCCAGGCGGGCAAGACCCAAACCCGCCTGCTCACCAACCTCAAGCGTGAGGACGAGGATGAAAAAGGCGAGGAGCCCCAGGCCTATCCCGATTCCATCGCCGATGAGGATGTGTCGGTGACCTTGGCCCCGCCCAGCATGATTTCCCAGTACGAACTCGAGGGCGTTCGCGTCGCGCGAACCACGATTTCCCCGGAATTATCGGGGACCGAGGCCGACGTGTCGGTTCCGGCCACAGTGGACGTATTTGATCTCTGCAACTCAGCCGATGCAGAGTGCACGGTGACGCTCGTGATCCCGCGGCCCTCTCTGGTGAACCTGACGGAAAAGAAACTCCGCGCCGAGCAGGACAATGCCTTCAGCGGACAGGGCGCGACGGAAGAACAGGTTCACGAGGAATACCAATCCGCTACCATGAGCGGCGTCATCATGGGCAGCCGAAAGAGCGGCGACCGCATGGTCATCGCCGTGTCCAAGATGGACGGCGCCGCCATCGACGTACAGCCTGGTTTCCGGACGGCGGCCTACAAGACCGACTTGCTCGTGGACATGCAAGGGCGGTTCGCAGCCCATAAGGCGCCCGAGCCGACCTTCGAATGCGGAGCGGCCATCGCCGTCACCGTGAAGCTTCCGGCCAACGGTCGGGTGAAGCTCCCCTTCGCCACCGTCATGGACTTCCCGAAACAGAAGTACGTCGACGGGAAATCGTTCGATCGAGCCTATACGAAGCGGTTCACGAACGAAAAATCGCGGGCCGTTGCCATGACGGAATGGGCCTTGGCGGAACACGCGAATTGGATCGGTCGAACCGAGGCAATCCAGTCCCGCGTGTTCGACATCGTCCGCAGCGACCCCGGCTATGCCAACGACCGGCCGGCTGCCACACGAGTGGTCAACCTGCTGACGAACGAGCTCTCCTATCTCCTGTCCAACGCAGCCATCTGGATTGACAAAGGCTTGGCGGAGTTTCTCGAGTGCTTCGACTATCCCTTCCTCAATTCGGCCGACGTGGACTGGTACTCACAGTTGATGTTGATGGTGTTCCCCGAGAAAGAGAAGGCTATTTGCCAGAAATTCATTGATTCGATTGGCGGCCAGGATGATACGGAAGTCTATTTCCACTGGCACGCTGCCAGCGCCCAAATGCGGGTGGAATTCGAGGAGTGGAAAAAACTGAAGGCGCTCGCTTTAGCGGGCAAGCCTGTCCCCGGCGACCAGGCCGCCCGCTTCGAGTATTTGGAATACGAAGCGGACGTAGGTGACGGCAAGAAAGGCTACAACGGCCGCTCTTTGACCCACATCAAGGGGCCGAAGAAGCTCAAGGGCAGCGTCAGCCACGACGTGGGCCGTTTGACCGCGGGCAATCCCATGCGCGGCAACGTCAGCGAGTACGATTGGTTCAACACCAACTACTGGGTGGACCTGTTCCCCAAGTTGGCCCAGCGGGTGGCTCGCAACGCCAAGTTCACCAACGATACCGAGTTCGTTGCCAAGAACTGGGCGACTCTGCAGACCGGATTCACCTACTGGATTGGCCTGGACCGGGACGGCGACGGCATCCCCGAAGGCAACCCCGGTGAAGTCAAGAACACCTTCGATAACATCAAGCTGTTCGGCTACGACTCCTACAGTGCCAGCCTGGCCTTGGCTGGATACGAGTCCATCGTCCGGATGGCGGAGATGATGCTCACCAGGGCGGCGACGGAGGCGGAGCGCAGCTCCCTGCGCGCCACGATCGCGGACTGTCGAGCGCGCTTCGAGAAAGCCAAGAAGACCATCGAGACGTTGTGGGTCAGCACCCGCAACGAGGACGGGACAGACGGTGGCTACTTCGCCACCTGCTACGATCCCAGCGTCGAGGTTGGGGACTTCGCCGTCTATCCCCAATCCGCCGCCTTGCGCGCACAATTGATGCGGGCCGGGTATCTGCGCGACGACGGCAGCGTCGATGCGGAAAGGGTGAATGCGATCGTCGATGCGTCCGCGCTGCAATTGTCCCCTGACTTCGACAAGAAAGCGGTCCTCGGCCTGCTCAAGTCCTACGCGGGAAGGACCGCCCCGAACGAAGCCGCGAATCTGGCGGAGACCATCGACAAGGTCGGCTCGGTCTTGGACCAACTGAAGAAGCGCCGCTACGCCGACGAGGATGGAGGCGCTATCGACCGGGCAACGTGGAAAACTTTGCCGAACGCCGGCGCCATGAAGCTGAGCCCCCTCATCGACAAGGCGTACGTTTACGCGGAAATGGGGAAAGTTCTCGAAAGTACAGCCTTGGTCTATCCAGAGCTTGAGAGGAACGGCTACATCGCGGGCGGGAAGATCCAGGACAGGTTCTGGGAGGTCTCCTCCGCGGAACAGTTGCAAGGGACCTATCCCGATCGCCTGGCCGCTTTCGATGCCCTGAGGGCTCACAAGAGCTTAGACGTGTTTACCAATCAGCTCGACGGTTTGTGGGCTTGGATCGCCATGGGCGAAAACCCGGATGAGCTGGTGAAGCCTGCCAGGGTGCAGATGATCCTAAAGACCATCTACGAGAACAATCGCGTGACCAACGGCTGGGCCACCCAGAAAACCGCCGACGGAAAAGAAGTGAAGTCCGACCAGGGCAAGGATGTCTGGATCGCCTCCAACTACGTCCTGGCCCATATGCTGGACTATTGCGGCATGACTGAGGAAAGCAAGGATGTCTACAAGGTGATGGACGAGATCCTCCTGCAGCACGACAACACCTCGACCTCGCCCGAAAGCGTCCGGCCCGACGAGAACAAGTTCATCGTAAAGGGATATCCCCGCCCCGGGGCCGTGTGGACGCAGTTGCCCCTGTTCTTCTTCAAGGCCCAGAAACAGGCCGGCAAGAAGATCTCCACGCCGGAAGAGATGAAGGCGTTCATTCAAGGGATCTTCAATCCCGACGGCGCGGCCCTGGCGGCGTTCGCTTCCCGAGGCCAGACGGCGTCCGCCCACTGGGGCCGGAAAGCCGGACGAATCCCGTACGGGTTGAGTCGGGTAAGGCCCGGCGCCGGCAGCGGGCCCGCCATGCCAGGCGGCGGCGGTTCGGCTGGTTCCGTCTTGGCCTAGGCCGAACTGACCGGCAGCCTCACCTCGAAACGACTGCCCGTGGGCTGGCGGGCGATGTACACCACGTCGCCCCCGTGGTAGCGGGCCACCTGGCGAACCAGCGAGAGACCCAGCCCCAGACCGGTGTCGCCGGGAATGCGTAGGCCGGGCGACCGGTAGAAAGGCGCAAATATGCGCTCGCGCTCGACCACGGGCACACCGGGGCCGTCATCCTCGACAGCGATAATGGCTTGGGCGTCCAGACGTCTCACCTCCGCGCGAATCGCGCCATTCCCACCGTGCAGACGCGCGTTGACGAAAAGGTTGCGCACCATGTGCCTCACCATCGCCCCTTCACAGGCGAAGAGCAGGGGTTCGCCGGTCACCTGGGCAGCCACGGCCTGCGCCTCCTTGCGCACCAGCTCCAGCAGATCGATCTCCGTGGACGGACGCCGAGGCACGCCAGGCTGCGCTCGCGCCGAGAGCAACAGCTCCTCTACCAGAGCATCGAGCTCCGCAATGTCTTCGGCGGCTCGACGAGCGAGCTCGCCCCGCCTCGCCGGGTCTGATTCATCAGCCAGCAGCTCCAGGGCCATGCGGATGCGCGCCAGCGGTGAACGCAGCTCGTGCGAGGCGCCGGCCAGCATTTGTCTTTCCTGCGCAAGCAAGGCTTGGATGGCCGTGGCTGCCTCGTTGAAGCGTTGAGCGAGCGTGGCGATCTCGTCGCGGCCGACCACCGGAACGCGGTGGTGGAGATCGCCGACGCCCCAGCGACGCGCGCCCTCGGCCAGTTGTTCCAGGCGACGGGTAATGCTTCGGGAGAGCGGAAGCAACCCGATTGCCATCAGAATGGCCAGCGCCACCAGCAGCGGCAAAAAGAGTGGCCGGTGCGGCCCGATGTGCTCACGTTCGCGCAAGCCGAGAGTGCGGCCGTCCCCCAGATGCGTAATCCAGACTGGACCGTGCTGCCCGTGCTGCCAACCATCGGCGCCCCGAGAGAAGGGCCCGGCCGGATCGTGTCCGGCGTAGAAAAGCAGCCGACCATCCACGTCCCAGACCACAACATCTGCCCCCAGCTCGTGCGCCTTGGCTTCCAGAAGCTGCGCCTCTTCGCCCCGACATGGGCCCGGTGCCTCGCAAACCAGCGAGCGCGCGATAGGCGCCAGGATATGGGCGGCAGGGATGCGTGGCTCGTGAAACGCACGCGCCAACAAGGCGGTCACCAGCAAGGACAGCACGGTGACAGCCAGAAATGTCAGATACAACTTATGATACAGACGCCGTTTCATGGCTCGTTCGGGCCGGCTGCTACGGGCGTAACCGCCAAGACGTAGCCGGCGCCTCGCACTGTCTGCAAGATGCGAGGATGCCTCGGATCATCTTCGATCGCCTGACGGATGCGCGAAATGTGGACATCGATGCTGCGATCCACGTTGTCCCATTCTTCGCCCTTGAGCGCGTCCATGAGCTGGTCGCGCGTCTGCACCCGCCCGGCCCGCTCCGCGAGCAATAGCAGCAGGTCGAACTGCCGGCCGGTCAATTCGCGACGCTGGCCCCGCACACGAACTTCGCGGGCCGCACGATCGATCTCCAACTGTCCCACGCTCAGCCGGTCGCTCGCCTGGCGCTCGCCCGCGCGCGTGCGACGCAAGACCGCGGCCAGGCGAGCGAGCAGCTCCCGCGGGTTGAACGGCTTGGGCAAGTAGTCGTCCGCGCCAATCTCGATCCCCACGATGCGGTCCATGTCGTCGCCGCGGGCGGTGAGCATCACGATAGGAACCTGGGAGAAGGCGCGCATGCGGCGGCACACCTCGAGCCCGTCGATCCCAGGCAGCATCACATCGAGCACCACGGCGTCGTAGCCGGTGCGGCGCTGCGCTTGCAGCCCGCTCTCGCCGTCGCCACAGCAGTCCACCGCATACCCGTGTTCGCGCAGATACCCGCCCAGCATCTCGACCAGGCGGGCATCGTCGTCGATCAGAAGAACACGGGTTGGCATGGTGGGCGCGGCCGGCCGGGTGTCCCCGGCCTCGTCCCGTATGATACCCGAGTCTCGGCCGCCCGTGGTGCTAGAACCCGTGGTGCCGGTGACCGCCATGGTTGCGCATCTGCTGGATCAGGGTCTGGCGTTGATCTACGGTCAGGATGTTTCCGACCTGAACCAGCGCCGTGGTGATGGTCTTTGATGCTTGGTCCATCAGGGCAGAAGCCTGGACGCGCAGACTCTCGATGCCAGCCGCATCAAGCGTGGCCGCAGAAAAAGCATCGAGCATCGCCTTGTGCAATTGCGCGTGCTGCTTGTGGATGGACTTCAGGTCCGTGGTCAGTTGCTGAATGATAGGCTTGATCGCAGTCCGCTGGCTGTCAGTGGCCTTGACCAAATCAAGCGCCTTCTCCAGCCGGCGCTGCATGAACGCCTCTTGCTCCGCGGGTGAGCCCTCTTCTGGGCCAAAGCCCATGCCTGGCCCACCGAAGGCCCAGGCGCGCGCGACGTGAACCCCAGCCAATGCCACTGGCAGTGCCAACAGCAGCCACCAGCGGCTCTTCTTTGACTGACGCGGATTGGTCGATTCTTGTTCGTTCATGATGTCCCCCTTGTAGTGTGACGGACTCTCTAGCGTCCCGTCTGCAGTCAAGATGGCGCCATGGTTGTGCTGGCGTATTGCGCGAAAGTAAAGTTAGGTAAAGGCGACGGAAGTCCTGGTGTTCGCCAGGACTCATTCGCTTCCGGGTCTACGCGCCGGCATGGATGAGGCGACCAGCTTCTCGTCCGACACCTTGCCGGCCGACACCCTTTCGCCAAGACGTTTCCGGCTTGTCACGGAGTCGTCACAAGAGGCCCCTAGCCTGCGCGCAAGGAGATTGAACAACCATGAAGAACACTATAGCTCGGAGCATTGCATTGACTGTTTCGTTGCTGACTGTGCCGGCGGTCCTTGCGCAAGAGACTGGCGGCGGCCCGTCGACCCCGGCCAGCGAGGCGCCCCCAGTGACAGCTCCGTCGGCGGAAGTCGCGGCGCCGGCACCTGCGCCTGCGCCCGAAGCCGGGGCGCCAGTCACCCCTGCGCTCGATGAGCGCTTGGGCGCAGTCGAGAGCAAGCTGGCGGGAACCGAAGAGACGGTGGGAGCCATGCAGTCAGTCGTGGATGGCCTGAAGAAGATCAAGATTGGCGGCTTTGTTCAGGGTCGCTATGAGTACCACCAAGACGCATTGGACGGCTGGTCCAAGTACAAGAACGAGAACCGCTTCTACGTGCGGCACGGCTATCTCGGGGCCAAGTACGAGGGCAAGAATGCCGAGTATTTCCTGCAAATCGACGCCAACAACAACGATGGCGTGGTGCTCAAAGACGCTGAGGCGACTCTCGTCGACACCTGGACGCCTTTTCATCTTCGCGCTACCCTCGGCCAATTCAAGATCCCGTTCGGATACGAAATCCTGCAATCGGACGCGGACCGCGAAATGCCCGAGCGCGCGTCGGTCATCTCGGCTTCCGGTACAGGCCTCTTTCAAGGCGACCGCGATCGTGGTCTGCGGCTGCAGGGTACCTACGAGATGTTCAATCTGAAGGTTGCCCTGGTGAACGGCGCCAGCTTCGGTCAGAAGGATCCGTCGAACTACCAGGGCGTCGTGCAGAACGGCTACGATCCCAATGGATACAAAACCATCGTGGGCCGATTGGGCGCGGATTTGGGCTTCTTGGTAGGTGGCATCTCGGGGATGTGGGGACGCACGCTCGACACGAACGTCCTGCCGGTTCCCGCAGGCAAGACCACCCTCGTGGCGGCGGACGGCACCTCGCAGACTTTTACCACTCCAGAGGTTGTGGCCGGCTATCTCTACTACGAGCAGCTCCGCCTGGGCGCGGACGTGCAGGGCTACATCGATGTGCCGTCGGTGGGCGGTCTGGCACTCAAGGGCGAGTTGATCTGGGCGCGCAAGAAGAACCTGGACTACGACCTGACCAAGGCGGACCCCTGCCGCGACGCCAACAGCCTGGGCTGGATGATCACCGTCGTGCAGAACATCGGCCCGTACCTGGGCGCCGCGCTTCGCTTCGACCAATATGATCCGCTTCTTTCAAGCACGGTCAACTCGAGTTGCTATGACCCCACCATCACAGCCAAGCCGCTGGCAGCTATCAAGAACCGCGACCTGGATCGCCTGAACAGGCTAGGCATTGCGCTGCTCGCGCACGGCTCGGCCAATATCAAGTTCACCCTGTCGTATGAGCACCTCTGGGAGCAAGGCCCCGCGGTGGCCAACGACATCCTGACGGCGCAATTGCAGGCGCGGTTCTAGAAGCGGGACACTCCGGCGGCCGGGGCCGGCGACGGCGCCGGCGCCGGCAAAAGCGCGCGGGGCAGGCAGCGAGGCTGTCCGTCGCCTCGGACTTCGGGACTGGCGGTCAATTCTTGTCGCCTTCGCTGCGGCTGTCGGGGTGGCGAATGTCGCTGCCCTTGACCATGAACACCACCAGCTCGGCCAGGTTGGTGGCGTGGTCGGCGATGCGTTCCAGGTATTTGGCAATCGACTGCAAGCGCGTCGCCCGATACACGTTCTTCGACTCTTCCATCATGTAGGTGAGAAGTTCACGGAATATCTGGGCGTAGAGATCGTCGATAATCTGGTCCCGGGCAATGACCCGGCGGGCGCGATCGGCGTCCTTGGCCACGAAGGCGTCCAAAGACTCGCGCAACATCATCTGGGTTTCGTCTGCCATGCGCGGTAGGTCCACATAGGGCTTGAGCGGAGGCTCGTCGTTCAGCTCCAACACGCGCTCGGAGATGTTCACGCCCAGATCACCCATGCGTTCCAGATCGGTGACCGCCTTGAGCACCATGGTGACGAAGCGCAAATCCGATGCGACCGGCTGTCGGCGCGCCAAAATCTGCAGGCACAGGCCGTCGATTTCGATCTCCAGGCGATCGACGATGCGGTCAGCCTCGATAGTCCGCCGGGCGAGAACAGAATCGCGCTCCAGCAGGGCGCGCAGACTGGAGCCGATGATCGCCTCCACGTGGCTGCCCATGAGCAGGAGCTGCTCACGCAGGTGGCGTAGTTCCTGTTCGAATTCTTGGTCAGTGTGCTCGCGTGCGCGCATGTCCCTCTCCTAGCCGAAGCGCCCGGTCACATAGTCCTCGGTGCGAGGCTGGCTGGGGTGGGTGAAGATTGTGTCGGTGGTGGCGAATTCCACCATATCGCCCATGTAGAAGAAGGCCGTGTAGTCGGACACGCGCGCCGCCTGCTGCATATTGTGGGTGACAATGACCACGGTGTAGTCGCGCGCCAATTCGTGAATTAGTTCCTCGATGTGCGCAGTCGCAATTGGGTCCAACGCCGAAGCCGGCTCGTCCATGAGCAAAACCCCCGGCTCAACTGCCAAGGCGCGGGCGATACACAGTCGCTGCTGTTGGCCGCCTGACAGGCCCATGGCGCTTTCGCCCAGACGATCCTTGACCTCGTCCCACAGGGCGGCTTGCCCCAACGCCCGTTCCACCCGGCCCGCGATCTCGCTGCGGTCTTTCAGGCCGCCGATGCGCAGGCCGTACGCCACGTTGTCGAAGATGGTCTTGGGAAATGGGTTCGACTTCTGAAATACCATGCCCACGCGCCGCCGCACCTCCACCGGGTCTACGCCGGGGCCATAGATGGCTTGGCCGTCCAGGTGCACTTCCCCCTGCACGCGGCAGCCCAGCACCAGATCGTTCATCCGATTGAGCGAGCGCAAGAAAGTCGACTTGCCACAACCCGAAGGACCGATCAGCGCGGTGACGTGTTTTTCGGCAATCTCCATGCTCACTGGCCCCAGGGCGCGCTTGTCGCCGTAGGAGACTGTCAGGTCGCGCACCGACAGACTGATCTTCGGGAGGTCCGCGTCGGGGTTGGCATCACCATTCATGAGCTGGCTCCGGCGAAACGGCGCCGCATATGCGAGCGCACGACCACGGCCGTGGCGTTGAGAGCGAAGGTCAACAGCAGCAAAACCAGCACAGTGGCGTACAGGATGGGCCGCGTGGCATCCACGTCAGGCGACTGCGTGGCCAAAACATAGACGTGATAGCCAAGCTGCATGAATTGGTCGTGCAGACTTCCCGGCAGTTTGGGCAGGAAATAGGCCACGCCAGTGAAGAGAATGGGCGCGACCTCGCCGGCACCGCGGCTGATGGCCAGAATGGCACCAGTCAAGATCCCGGGCAACGCCTGCGGCAGCACCACGCGGACGATGGTCTGCAGACGGCTGGCCCCCAGGGCCGCAGACGCTAAGCGCAGGTCGCGTGGAACAGCGGCCAGGGCTTCTTCAGTGGCTACAATAACCACTGGCAAGGTCAGCACCGCCATGGTCAAAGCGGCCCAAACCAGGGCTGGCTGCCCGAAGACCCGCTGGCCGCCATACAAGGTGCGGTCGATGCCAGCACCCACAAATTGAACGAAGAAACCCAAACCAAAAAGACCAAACACAATCGACGGCACGCCGGCCAGGTTGTTGACTGCGACGCGCACCATGCGTGTGAGGCGCGAACCGGGGTTGGCGTACTCCGAAAGATAGATGGCGGTCGCTACGCCGGCCGGCAAGACAGCAAGGGTCATCAACACGACCAGCGCCACAGTGCCGAAGATGGCGGGGAAGATTCCGCCGGCGGTCATCCCGTCGCGCGGCGCCTGAGTCAGAAAAGTCAGAGTCATGCGCGGGGCGCCGTTGTAGACGACGTCGCCCAAGATCACGACCACGATCAGCAACACCAAAGCGGCGGCCAGGCCAGTGCCCAACGACAAAGCGACATCACCGGCCCTGCGGCCACGCCGTTTCACGCCAAGCCTCCCAGACGCCTCTTCATGCGGCCAATGGCGAACTCCCCCAGCAGGTTGGTGGCCAAGGTGAAAGCGAAGAGAAGAACGCCCAGGAAGAACAGCACACTGTAATGCGCGCCGCCGAATACGACCTCGGCCAGCTCGGCCGCGATGGTGGCAGAAACTGTACGCACCGAATCCGCCGGACTCGCCGACAGAATAGCGGCGTTGCCCGACGCCATGAGCACGATCATGGTCTCCCCGACCGCGCGCCCCAGGCCCAGCGCAATGCCGGCCGCCACGCCCGGGCCGGCAGCCGGAATCACCACACGAACGATGGTTTGCCAGCGGGCCGCGCCCAGCGCCGTGGAAGCCTCGACGTAGCTGCGCGGAACCGCACCAAAGGCTTCCTCGCTGACCGTAAAGACCACCGGGATGATGGCGAATGACAGCGCGACGCCGGCCACCAGGGCGTTGAGACGGGAATCGAGACCCAGAGCGTGCTGCAGCCAGGTGGCCATCACCATGAGGGCGAAGAAGCCCAAAACCACGGATGGAATTCCCGCGAGCAACTCGACTGTCGGCTTGATGATCTCGCGCAATCGGCGGCCCGCGTACTGCGACACGAAGAGAGCCGTGCCCACGCCCAACGGCACTGCCACCAGCATGGCGATCAACGTCACCTTCAGGGTTCCCACCACCAAGGGCCAGACCGCGTACTTGGGAACCTCGGAGACCGGCTGCCAAATATACTCGGGCGCGTCGTACCCGGGCCACTGTTGCGCGAACCACATCTTCGCCAGCGTGACCTCTTTCCAAATCGCAGAGTCGTGAAAGAGCGGCCACGCCTCCTTGGCGATGAAGACGAAGATAAGGATAACCGCGGCGATCGAGCTAAAGGCAAGAACCCGAATCGCTGCCTCGGCCAGCGCGTGGAGTGTCGGTCGCCGGCTGGCTAGCCGAGGTCGCGCTGCGCGTCCATGGCTCTCGCGGCCGTTCGGCTGGACTGGCGGCGGTCCCAGAGGTGGCGGCGTGGGGCGCATCGCCGACGCCAGCCCGACCGGAACTACTCGGCCGGGTTGATGCGTCGACTGCCGCTCGCTCATGGTCACCATGTCTCAAGCCCAAGTGGAGCAACCTACCGAAACGCGTGCGTGACCGGACTGTGACAGTCGTGTGACAAGAGCCTACTTCAAGGGGTAGTAGCCCACCTTGGTCACGATGGCCTGGCCCGGGGCCGAGAGCACCCAGGCGACGAAGTCACCAACGTCGCCGGTCGGCTTGTTGCGCAGGTAGAAAAAGAGCGGCCGGCTGAGCGGGTAGCTGCCGTCTTTCACATGCAACTCGTCGGCGGCTATTGCCGGACTTTCCGCGTCCTTCTTGACCTTGAGCACCTTGATGCCCTTCGCGTAGGCCGCGCCGCCGTAACCGATGCCGTACTTCTCCTTGGCCACTGCATTCACCACCGCCGCAGTGCCCGGCATGCTCTGCGCCCGCACGGTGTAGTCCGCGTTCTTGAGCACGTGTTCCTTGAAGAACACGTAGGTTCCGGAACTATTCTCACGTGAATACACGACGATCTTCGCATCCGGGCCGCCCAGCTCTTTCCAGTTGGTCACCTTGCCGGTGAAGATCAGCTTGAGCTGATCCATGGTGATCTCGCCCAGCGGGTTGCTGGCGTTCACGTAGACCGACAGGCCGTCGCGCGCCACCGGAATTTCCACGCCCACCGTGGCGTAGCGGTCCCGCAGCTTCTCTTTCTCGGCGGCGCTCATGGGCCGCGAGGCCTGGCACACGTCGGTAGTGCCGTTGATGAGAGCGCTGATTCCCGTGCCCGAGCCACCGCCGGTGACTTGAATAGTCGCGCTGGGGTGGGCGCGCATGTACTCCTCTGCCCAGCGCTGGCCCAGAATCACCATGGTGTCCGAGCCCTTGACCGTGACCTCGCCCGCCGCAGCCGCAAGCGGCGCCAGCAGCGCAGCGACAATCGCCAATCCCCGCGTGGCCGGACTCAGAATGCCTCTGCCACGCGTTTGTTTCTCTGTGCTTTCAGTGTGTGTCTTCTGCATCGCAATCTCCTTGCCCGCACCATGCCCGGCGCGTGTGACGGCCCGGTGACAACGACGCAACTTGTGGGTGAAGCCGTATCGAAATGGAGCACCCGGCCGGCATTCACACGACGAGCGCCGACAGGCCAACCGGAACGCTTCCTTCCGTCGTGCATCCGGATTGTTTCGACCAGATGACGGGCCCAAGGCCCGACGGTTTCATGCTCCCTGATCTCGGCCAGATAGCTGCCGTCCGACGCCCACGACTGAAGCCCACGGTGTTACGGCAAATTGGCTGTCGTGAAATACGTTGTTAACCGACTGTGAGTATAGTTGTTCCGTAACGCTGACAAATGCTTTGAATCCAAAACACGCAGGTCACAGTTCACAAACACCGAAAGAGGAACAGAAAATGGAACCAACATCGGCAACAGGCAACGGCAGTGCTGGGAAAGGCTCTGTTCGACCCACACTGGGTCTGACGGGCCTGACCGTAAATGCCATGGCGTTGATTGCGCCAGGCGCATTCTTGTGGCTCACGTATCAGATGCAGTCCTTGTACGGCGCACCGCTGGCAGGCTCGTCGATGTGGTTTGGCATCGTGGCTGCCTTGCTGCTGTGCTTTGCCACGGCAATCAGCTACGCGGAACTGTCCAAGCTCTATCCCGGGGCCGGGTCGTCCTACTTCTTCGCCGAACAGGCCTTCCTCAATCACACCAAGGCCTATCGTTTTGCCCGCATCGCCAAGTTCATGACGGGATGGGCGAGCCACCTTTACTACTGGGTGTATCCGGGCTGCATGGTCGGGGTGACGGCCATTCTCAGTGGTTATCTACTAAATCAGTTCTTCCCCAACACCTTCAGTGGCTCAATCAACAGTCCCCTCTTCATGATCCTCTTCTGCGTGGGCTTTGCTTTTGGCGTGGCCTACATCGCCTTCCGAGGCGTCACTGGCACCACCGGCGTTAACGTCCTCATCAATATCGTACAGATAACGGCATTGCTGGTGTTCTCGGTCATGGCCATCTCGTACCGGGTTCACCACGGCGAGGGCTCGCGTGCCTTCCAGCTGGTGAATGGCATTCCGGTCGACTACAACGTTGCGCAGGAGCCGGTACTAGAAAACGGCAAGCCTAAATTGGACCCTGCCGGTCAGCCGATGACCCAGCCGAAGATGGACGACGACGGCATGCCGGTTCCCGAGATGAAGGATGGCAAGCCGGTGCCGTTCACCATCACCTACGCCGCCGCCGAGGCCACAAAGATGGAGCCGATCGACGCTGACCATCCCACCACCCTGACCCCGCACTTCAAGTTCCACGACCGGGCCTCCTCGGTGCCGGCGCCTCACGGGTTCTCGCTCATCGTCATTCAGGCCTGCATCGCCATACTCATCCTGGTCGGGTTCGAGTCGGTCACGTCGATGGGTGAGGAGGCGCGCAACGCCAAGCGAGACATTCCACGAGCCGTGCTGCTGTCGCTGGGAATCCAGGGCATTTTCTGCTATCTGATTGAGTACTTTGCGGCCAATTACTTCCTCAATCAGGGCTACACCATGACCAATGCCGCCGGCTCGGGCGCTCCATTGGGCGACATGATGGTCATCGTCGGCACCTGGCTCTTTGGCAGCTATCAGGCGGGCCGCGCCTTCATGTTGGTGCAGGCGCTGACTGTGTTCCTGGCGCTCATTGGCACCACACTCTCCTGCCTCAGCACCGGGGCGCGCGTGACCTACGCCATGGGCCGCGACGAGGAGATGCCTGCGCACTTCGGCATGTTGCACGGCAAGACCCTGACGCCGTATCGCTCGATCTGGATCCTGGCTGCCATTTCTGCGGCTATCGGCATCATCACCGTGTCGCTGTACCTCGGTGGCACCACCCCGTCGGTCTTGGAGCCCAAGTTCCAGAACCTCTGGTACGGCTTCGGCGTGTTCAGCCCCGAGACATACGCCAAGCTGCCCAACTCGCTGGTCATCGTGACCTTGGTCAGCAACTTCGGAACATTCCTACTGTACATGATGACCTGTATCGTGGCCATGGTGGCCTTCCGCGAGCACAAGTCTTTCAACGGATTCAAGCACCTGTTCATTCCGTTGTTCGGCCTGGTTGCCAATCTGCTGTGCATGCTGTTCTACTTGGTTGGACCGTTCATGGTGGCGGGAATGAGCGTGAAGGAGCCGTACATTGCCCTGGGGGCTTGCGCGGTTTGGGGTGTGTATGGGGCCGTGTACTTCCTGCGCAACAGCAAGGCCAAGTCGCGCGCGGTGATGACGGACAAGCCTGTGGCGGCGGATCGCGTGCCAGCATAGGGGGAGTTGGGGGGTGCGTGCGTCGCTCCTTTCCATGGGAGCGACGCACGCTTGGGTAGAGGGACAGATACAATGACCGAGACTGAGGCTTGAATGTCAGTTGCCAAAGACCAAGATCGTGTCAGCCCCGACGACAAGGGGCGTTTGCCCGCGGGAAACGCACCATCGCCGGTGGTGGAGGCCGCCTTTGCCTTCGACATGGCGGTACTCAGCCATCCGGGAACTGAACGCAACGACAACGAAGACTCCTGTGTCAGCCATCGCGAGAGCGACGAGTGCGGCCTGGTTGCGGTAGCCGACGGCGTGTCCAGCTACGACGGCGGCGAGGTGGCCAGCCAGCGCGCAACAGAAGTCGTGGTGCGGTCTTTCAAGGAGCAAGGGCCAGGCGTGGCCACGATGAAACGGCTGGTGCGCGCGGTCCAACAGGCCAACATCGAAATCTACGATACCGCGGTGGTGGTGCCGCAGCTTCGCCGCATGTGCACGACGCTGACCGCGCTCGTCCTTGATCGAGGCGAGGCGTTGGCCGCCCACGTGGGCGACAGCAGGTTGTACCTCATCCGCGAGGGACAGATCCTCCAACTAACCAAAGACCACACCGTGGCTGCCGAGCGCGCCAGTTTCGGACTCATGAGTAAAGAGCGATTGCGCAACCATCCGGATCGCTGCGTGCTCACCCGCAGCGTGGGACGCGAACTCATCGTGGGCGTCGACCGCATCACGCGTGAGCTGGTTCAGGATGACGTGCTCATCGTGTGCAGCGACGGCCTATACAACTCCCTGGACGAGACCGAGTTTCCTCGCGTCGTGGAAAACCAGGATGCGGCGGGTGGCTGTCGTGCACTCATCGACGCAGCTAACAGCATCGGGGCGCTGGACAACGTGACCGCCGCCATGGTGCGCATCACGCGCGCGCCTGCCAAACTGGAGCCGCTCGGTGGACTCGGCGATCGTGTGCGACGCTGGTTTCGCTGACAGGACGACGGCGGACAGTTTGTACCATAGCGTGTCTGCCAGGTAACCACCCGCGCACCTCCCGGCAAACCCACGGTTCCGGCGCTGCCCTGCCCTTGTAAAATGTGCGCCGGTGGTGCATTTCCAGGGCGCACTCTCCGCGCCCTGGGGCTAACATCAATGTGTCAGTAGACTTATCAGCCTCATCCAAAATGCCCGACACCGTAGAAAAGACTTATCCGCGCGGCAGGGAAGACCTGGACCTTCTTCTGGAAGTGAGCGAAGCGCTCACGCGAACCGCGGCGCTCAACGAGGTGATCGGTCCGGTTTTGCAGAGAATGGCTGCCCGCATGGGCATGTTGCGCGGGACCATCACGATTCTGAACCGGGCTACTGGCGCCATTGTCATAGAGGACGCCTTCGGGCTCAGCCCGCACGAAATGGAACGCGGCCGTTACGCTCTCGGCGAAGGAATCACAGGCAAGGTCATCGCGACCGGCGAGCCCGCCATTGTGCCGGACGTGGTAGACGAGCCGCTGTTTCTCGATCGCACGCGCGCGCGGCGGCGCGCCGGCGAAAGCGGGAGGGTTTCTTTCATCTGCGTTCCCATTATCAACGGCAAGGAGGTCGTGGGCGCTCTCAGCGTGGACCGCCTGTCTCACGACGAGGTTTCTCTCGACGAAGATGTTCGTCTCTTGACCATCATCGCGTCCATGCTTGCCCAAGCCGTGCGCCTGCGGCAGGCGGCGCGCGAACAGTACGAGTCGCTGGAGCGCGAAAATGCGCGTCTACACAGCGAGTTGGCCCAACGCTTTCGTCCGGCCAATATTATCGGCAACTCGGCTGCGATGGCCCGCCTGCTGGCCGAGATTGCGCAAGTGGCGGGCAGCCCGACCACGGCGCTGATTCGCGGCGAGAGCGGCGTGGGCAAGGAGCTTGTCGCCCAGTGCATCCACTACAACAGTCCCCGCGCCGACAAGCCCTTCGTGCGCGTGAACTGCGGCGCTCTGCCTGACGGCGTGGTGGAGAGCGAGCTGTTTGGTCACGAGCGCGGTGCCTTTACCGGCGCGGTGGCGCGCCGAAAGGGCCGTTTCGAGCTGGCCAACGGAGGCACGCTGTTTCTCGATGAGATCGGCGATCTGCCGTTGACCACACAGGTCAAGCTGCTGCGCGTGTTGCAAGAGAAGGAGTTCGAACGTTTGGGCGGAAATGAGGTGTTGCACGTCGATGTTCGCATCATCGCCGCCACCCACCGCGATTTGGAGCAACTGGTGCAACAGGGCCAGTTCCGCGAGGATCTATTCTACCGACTCAATGTATTTCCATTGTACGTCCCGCCGTTGCGCGACCGCCGCACCGATGTGTTGCAACTGGCCGACCATTTTGTCGAGCGCTTCGCCAAGGTGGCGAACAAACCTGTGCGCCGCATTTCCACGCCCGCTATCGACATGCTGGTCGCCTATCACTGGCCTGGAAACGTGCGAGAATTGCAGAACGTGATTGAGCGTGCGGTGCTGCTGTCCACTGACGGGGTGATCCACGGCCACCATCTGCCGCCCACATTGCAGACTGCGGAGGCGAGCCACACACCCATGCGGGGCAAGCTGCGCACGACCCTCGACAGTGTGGAGCGCGAGCTGATCGTGGAAGCGCTCAAGAGTGCGCGCGGCAACATGGCCGAAGCGGCACGCAAGCTGGGCATCTCGGAACGCATGATGGGTCTGCGTGTGGAGCGCTTTCGCGTCGACCTGGAGAAGTTGCGGCGGGCGTCCTAGACGCGTGGGGAGCCCGCCGGCTCCCCCTACGGGGACTTCGGGACAGACAGCCCACCCCGCCCTCCCCGCGCTTCGCGCGCCCTCGTCGCCGGCGGCGCACCATCGTGGGAGGGCATGGCGAGGCCGAGCGAAGCGAGCGGGGTGTGGGTGGGCGTGGGGAGCCGAAGGGCAGAGCGAACCCTTTCAGGGTTTCCATATCAGAGATCGGGACACAAGCTTCCGAATTGCGAACGGATTGTCACGCCATTGTTTCCGACGTTTCGCGGCAGTTGCTTCCTGGCAAATCCGCCGGAAACTCGCACCTCGGCCCATTGTCGAACGCGCTTCAGTCTGCTTTGCTGACAATCAGGAGGCGACACCATGAAATGCATCGACGCCATTATCAAGCCATCCAAGCTCGAGGACGTGAAGGAACGCATCCGGCAGGTCGGGGTCAAGACCATGACCCTGTCGCAGGTCGCGGATTGTGGGGTTAGCGACGGTAGGCTGAGAATTTATCGCGCTTCCTCATATGTCGTCGACTGCACACCAATGATGCGAGTTCAGATGACGGTCGAGGAGGACATGGTGGATCCCGTTGTGGACGCCATTGTGTCCACCGCTCTCCCAGGGGAGATCGACAGCGGCAGCATCTCCATCTACCCGGTGACGGAGACCATTCGCATACGAGTTGGCGAGCGCCCCTACAGAGCAGTTGGCGATCGCCATCACGAACACGCCAAGGTCGCTTGACGTAATCTCGGGGGGGAGCGCCCCAGCGCCCGCGCTGGGGTGCACTGGTTTTCAGCCAAGCGATGGCACGCGGGAGGTCTGCAGGCATTTTCGGTTTCACGACGCCGTTGCGGAGGCGAGCAACGTCCACGGATTCGACAACGCTGATTCATTCGCGGTCGAACCGGTGCCTCCAGGGAATGACTAATCGGCGCGCGCCCACGCCAAGAATGGCCGACATGAAGTCCGGTGTGGATCTCGTCGAGAAAAGGCCGTTCGATATTCTTGCGGCGACTCTCCGAGGTACTTGATGGCTGCGCCAGCGACGGGGTATCGCCCTCGTAAACCCGGCCCTACACGAGCGTATCTCGCCCAGGCCGGATCCTACGCGGATGTAGCTCCTTCACGTCCCGTACCCCAGCATCCCGCTCCAAACGCACCGACAGGCGGCGGAGTCTGGCGGGATGCCGCCCTTTTCCTGCACCGTCGGTCATCTGGCAAGTCGCTTGCATTGGTGAGCTGCCGTTACCAGGCCTCACACTAGGAAGGACACCATGAGACAGATTGCAATTTACGGAAAAGGCGGGATCGGCAAGTCGACCACCACGCAAAACACCGTCGCTGGATTGGTTTCGCTGGGCAAGAAAG
>Ga0265316_10002401_pt1 | contig 19488 bp, 15 predicted proteins | sample 4522metaG_FD_202092 | JGI IMG/M metagenome (GOLD analysis project Ga0265316, IMG submission 202092) | Rhizosphere microbial communities from Carex aquatilis grown in University of Washington, Seatle, WA, United States - 4-5-22 metaG | ecosystem: Host-associated > Plants > Roots > Rhizosphere >... | reverse complement strand
CGTCATCGTGTCGCCGAGTCGAGGGGTCATCGAGTACTGGCCCGGCGCGCTTGCGTCCGCCCCGGCATCGCTGGTCGGCGCGGCGGCGCCCGCCGGCGAAAACGACTGGGGACTTCCGGCCGCGAGCCACGTCGTCACGAGCTCCGCGAACTGCTTCACCGGGTCGGTCTCCGCGCGCTGGTCGTACGGCCCGCTGTTCGCCTGGCCGGCCGGCGGCATCGGCTCGTTCGGATCTCTGTTGTTGGGCGCGATGCACGGATCGGCCGTGTTAATGGGATTCGACGGACCGTCGGACGTCACGTGCTTGAGGACGCACTTGGTCATCGCCGTCGAAAAAGCGTTCGAGGACTCGATCTGAAACCCGCCCTGGCCCGGCGGGTCCACTTCCGGCCCGTGACACCCTCCGCAGATCGACTTGAAACGCTCGAAGAGATCCGAGACGTAGACGAGGTCGGGCGCCGCGGTGGAGACCGTCGACATCACGACGAGCCGTTGCGGAAGCGGCTGGGCGGCGGCCTGCGGGCAAGAGCGCGTTGAAAGCGGCGTTCCCGCGTCGACCCCCGCGGCCGGCGGGGAACTCCCCTGCTGGGGCGCTCCGGAATCCGACCGCGTAGGCGCCGACGCGTCCAGCTCCTGGTGTTGCGCCATCCAAAGGCCGACCGGATAGTTCTCCTCGGCGCAGCCAACCACTAGAAGAGCGCTGACCAGCCCCGCGAATGCGAGAATGGGCGCACCCACGCGAATGGACGCCGCCTGCGCGAATCCCTTGCTTCTTTCGCTCGCTTCTTGCATCTGAAATTGTCCCGCGCCCCCACGGACTTCCGACCCGCGCGACGCGAGACCGTGTAGCACGCGGCTAGATGCCCGCTCCGCGACAAGATTGTGAACTCTTCCACAGGGGGGTCCCCAAGCTCCCGAGACTGGCATAAGGTGCGCTCGAAATTCGGAAGCGACTTCCGGATTTCGGTGGATTGCAACGAGCGCGTGCGCCCGATGAAACTCGTAGCAATCGGATTTTTCGCATGAATCGTGAGTTCCGAAGCCCTTGGCCTAGGATTTGTGTATAGGCGCCGGCGAACTGCCACTGCTCCCCCGGGGATCAGGGCACCAGACAACACTCTTTTGGAGGTATCTCGATGAAACTCATTAGGAACGCATTCGCCGCCAGCATCGCTGTCGCGGCGCTCGCGGTCGCCGCGTGTTCGGGCCACGGCTCGAGCAGCACCGGCACCGCCAGCAACACCAACCCGGGCCAGGGCCAAATCGGTTCCCTCAACGGCACCGCGGGCAACACGGGCACGGTCGGCGCCCACCTCACGATCGCCACGGGCGTCAACGTGACGGCCCTCAGCTGGACGATCAGCAACGGCACCTCCTTTAACGGATTTACCGGGAACAGCTACAACGGCGTCGTCAACATCGGTGACGCGCAGTCGGTCGAGTGGGTTGCCGGCGGCATCACCGCGGGCAACGGCTACGTCATCACGATCACCGGCAGCGACAGCGCCGGCGACCCGTGCAACGGCACGAGCGCGTCGTTCTCGGTCGCGGCCGGCGCCACCGTTCAGGCCGGCCTCTTCGTCACCTGCGTCGCCCCGCCGGACTCGTCGCTCGCGGCAGACGTCAACACGGGCACCGTCGAAGTCGACGCGGGCGTCAGCTACGTCGGCACTCCGCCGGTCCAGTGCCCCGGCATTACGTCCCTCTCGATTAACCCCGCCGAGATCACGCTTGGCCAGACCGCCCAGCTCAACCTGTCCACGACGAGCCCGACTCCGATCATTACCTGGAGCGTCACCGGCATCTCGCCGGTCACGGCGAGCGGCTCGTTCTCCAACGTGAACGCGGCGAACCCGACGTTCCAGTGCAGCTCTGGCAATTCGCAGGTTCAAGTCACCGCGACCGTGAGCCTCGCTGCGGACGCGGGCGGCTCGTTGTGCGTTGGCAAGACGTTCACGACCCTGTCCGCCCTCGTTAACTGCGAAGGAAGCGGCATCGTTTGCGTTGCTCCGACCCCGAACGCCTGCGGTCCGGACGGCGGACAGGTTTGCACCAATACGCAGACCGACCTCAACAACTGCGGCACCTGCGGACACGTTTGCCCCGCGGACGGTGGAACCCCCACCTGCACGGCGGGCGTCTGCGGTACGGTCGCTGTTGCGGCCACCCCCTGCACCGGCTTCAGCGGTGGCGTGAACACCCCGGCGGGTTGCGTCACCTGCCCGGCGAGCGCGAACGGCGTCTGCACGGCGACCGAGCAGATCATCATCAACCACGACATCCTCAAGAACGGCCAGACGGCCGGCGCGCCCAAGACGACCAGCTGCTACAGCTGCCTCGTTCTCAACGCCTGCATCGACAGCTCCGCCGCGAACTTCCCGGCCGGCAACGGCTCCGGCATCGCGGTCACGAACTCGGAGTGCGGTGACCCCAGCGGCGCGGGCGACAACCCCCCGTTCAACAACGTCAACGTGTCCGGCGCGTCCGCGGCGGCAACGACGGCGTGCACCGACGCGCTCACCTGCGCGCTCACGAGCAACGGCGCGAACCCCGCCTCGGAGTGCTCGCTCAGCCAGGCGCCCCCCAGCGTCAGCAACTGCTTCTGCGGCGCGAACACCGGCTCGACCTGCCTCTCGTCGCCCGCCTCCGCGATCGGCGTCTGCGCTTCGAAGATCGCCACGGACATCGGGTCGACCGACCCGACGACCGTTCTCTCGCACTTCACCGACACGACGTTCAGCGGCGGCGGCGTCGGCCTCGCGATCCTGAACTGCGGCCTCACCGCCCCCGCGACCGCCCCGGCGGCCGCGAAGTGCCCGACCTGCTTCAACTGAGCTGAGTCTGCACTCGTAACTCGTACGTAACTAGTTAGGAAAGGAAAGGGCATCGACCGAAAGGTCGGTGCCCTTTTTTCTTATTTGAAGATCCCGTCTTTGGGGGTCGTAACGTTGCGGTAGAGCGGCGCTTCGCGTAGAGAAAGGGTAGCGGGGGGTCGCCTCGATGGATCTCGTTCGCACGTCACTCGGAGCCGGCCTAGTTGCGTGGGCCGGAGCAGTCATTTCCTGCTCGGGACCGGTCGTGAAGGCCGGCCCCGCTGGCGTGGGCACGCCAATGGCCAATTCCGGTGGTCCTGCGCGCGTGGGCGTCGTCGGGTCCAACGGCCGCGACACGGGGACGGTCGGCGGCCACCTGTCGCTGGGCCCAGGCGTCAGCCTGACGTCGCTCCAGTGGACGATCACGAACGGCGGCGCTCTGGACACGGGCACCGTGAACATCGGCGACGCCCAGGCGGTGGAGTGGGTCGCTGGGGGAATCCTCCAAGGCACCGGCTACACGCTGACCGTCAGCGGCGCCGACACCGAGGGCGACCCGTGCAGCGGCACCACGACGCCGTTCACGGTTCTCGCCGGTGAGACGGTTCAAGTGGTCTTGTCCGTCACTTGCGTCGTTCCCGTCGACTCCGGGGTCGCGTCGGCCGACGTCACGACCGGCTCGGCCGCGGTCGACGCGTCGGTCCCGCTCATCACGTCCACCTTTATCGGGTGTCCCAGCATCACGTCACTCTCGCTCAACCCCGCAGCGCAAGTGATCGGCACACCCGCGCAGCTCGGGGTGATGACCAAGGGTCCCCACCCGATGATCACGTGGACCGTGACTCCCGCGGGCGACGGGGCTTTCTCCGACGCGAACGCCGCGACTCCGACGTTTGCGTGTGAAACAACCGCGCACAATCCGCTGACGATCACCGCGACCCTCGCGGCCTCGGACAGTGGCCTCTGCACCGGGCAGGAAGTCACTTCCCTCTCGGCCTTCTTCGACTGCGAGCCGCCCGTCGCCCCGTGCGGGAAGGCCGACGCGGCCTCGTCGGACTCGGGTGCGTGCGGGCCTTAAGAACCTCACCCCCGGCCCCTCTCCGCAAGCGGAGAGGGGTGTCTGCGGGTCTCGCGATACCGGCGCTGCTCCCCCTCTCCGCGAGCGGAGAGGGGTCCGGGGTTGGGGGCCGGGGGGTGAGGTTAAGAGTGGACCTTGGCGCTTCGCGTCCATCGCGTGATCTATTTGCAACTTGTTGACCACCGCCCTCGCCGACCTTGCGGACCATCCGCCTTCGCGTAAGAGAGGGGCCTCGTTTCGATGAGGCACCGTCGCCGCGCACTCGTCTTCGCTCTCGCGGCGTGGGCCCCCTGGAGCGCGGCGTGCTCGCCCAATTCGGGCGGCAGCGCGGACGGCGGTTCGGGCGACGACGGCTCTAGCATGGACGCCGCGACGGGCTGGGATGACGCCGATGCACAAGACGCGCCGGGCGAAGCGGCTCCCTCCGACGCAGCTCTCGCGGACAGCGCGCCCACGGAAGCCGCCTCCGATTCGAGTCCGGCCAACGACGCGGGCCAAGCTTCGCCTGACGCGACCCCCACGACAGGAATCCTGGCTGTTACCGCGGATGCGTCTCTGACGACAACCACGCTGGGCGGTCCGTGCGCGGCGGCAAACTCGCTTGTCGCGGCGCCCAACCAGACGAAAGTGGGCAAAACGGTTCAGCTGACGGCATCGGGGATCGATCCTTCCGGGCAAAGCTCCGACGTCACGCTGACATGGACAGCTTCCGGGAGCGCGGGAAGCCTGACGAGCACGACAGGGATCTCGAATACGTTCACGTGCGCAGCGGCCGGAATGGAAGCCGTCTCCGTAACGGCTTCGATCTCCGACGGCGGCGCGTCGTGCAAAGCGAATGGATCGCTGATGGCCTCGCTGACTTGCACGCCCTGAAGGGCGAATTCTCTGTTTCGATTGCGCAACGCACACTTCTTACTCGGCGCAGACATTGGGCAATCTCACCCCCGGCAGAAACATTTGATAACTTCGTGACCCCAGTTGTAGATCGTCGCCAGCGCCTTACAGACTTGGGTGTAGGGAGAAACATTCTCATGAAGATCATTCGCAATTCGGTACTTTTGGGCCTGGCCATCGGCGCGGTGTCGGCGGTCGGCTGTTCTTCGCAGAGCGCGCCCGGTCTTACAGGGGATTCGAACGGGGGGAGCAACACAGGGGTGGTCGGCGCAGGGGCGCCTGGCGCCTCGTCCGCGACCGGCACCGTGACGCTACAGCTCCAGCTCGCTCCGGGAATCACCCTGAGCTCGGTGCAGTACACCGTCACGAACGCGACCCTCGCGGGCTTTTCGACGATCACCGGATCGGTCGATGTCAGCGGCAGCCAAACGGTCGGCTTCTCGCTCACCCTCCCCGTCGCCGCCGGCTACGCGCTCTCGCTGAGCGCCACCGACAGCAGCGGCGACAGCTGCTCGGCGGGACCGGCCTCCTTCGGCGTACTGGCCAATCAAACGAACGTGGTCGCGTTGACCCTGGCCTGTTCGGAGATCATCGACGCGGGCGTCAGCGCGCCCGACGTAAACGTGGGGACCGTCGTCGTGACGGCCGATGCTTCGCTGGAGGCGACCATCGTCGGAAGCGCATGTGCGGCCGCGACGTCGCTCACGGCATCGCCCAACGAGACCACAGTCGGAAAGACAATCAGCTTGACCGCGGCGGGAATCGACCCGAGCTACCTGAGCTCGGACGTGACGCTCACCTGGGGCGGCGCCGGCGGCTTCGGCGCACTCGCGAGCAGCACCGGCTCGTCGAACACGTTCACCTGCAATGCGGCGGGAACGGAGACCATCACCGTCACCGCGGCGATCTCGAACGGCGGGGCATCGTGCCCGAACGTCGGGTCGCTCACCGTGATTCTCCGGTGCGACGCGGCCGTCGACGCGAGCACCGTCGACACGGGTATCGACACGGGCGCGGTCGACACGGGCATCGACACGGGCACCGGGTCCGGTGGCGCTGTCTCGGCCTGCACCACGGCGCCCTGCGCGGCAAGCGGTGCGAATAGCGTGCAGTGCGCGGCAAGCCCCAACGGCGTTTGCACGCCCACCGAGGCGATCATCGTCGCCCACGATATCTTGAAGAACGGCCAGGGCGCCGGCATCAACACGAACGGGAGCTGCTACACCTGCCTCGTCGTGAACGCCTGCCTCGACGGGTCGGGCACCGGCGGCCCCGGTCCGACGGGGAATGGATCCGGCATCTCGGTCACGAACTCCGAGTGCGGAGATCCCAACGGCGCCGGAGTGAATCCGCCGTTCGACAACCCCAACGTGTCGGGCGCGTCTGCCGCGGCAACGCAGCAATGCCTCGACGCGCTTACGTGCACGCTCACGAGTAGCGGCGCGAACCCCGCCAGTGAATGCTCCCTCAGCCAACTCCCCCCGAGCGTCAGCAACTGCTATTGCGGCGCGCACACCGGATCGACCTGCCTCTCGTCGCCGGCCGCCGCGATCGGTGTCTGCGCCTCGAACATCGACACGGACATCGGCTCGACCGACCCGACGACCGTCCTTTCGCACTTCACCGACACGACGCACAGCGGCGGCGGCGTCGGCCTGGCGGTCCTCAATTGCGGCCTCACTGCGCCCGCGACCGCGCCGGCGGCGGCCAAGTGCCCGACCTGCTTCAACTGAGCCGCGTCACCCAAATGTAACCTGGCGAGAGGGGTACACCACCTATTGTGCAGTGCCCCCTCGCCCGAGAACGTGGTACGCAGCCAGCCGAAAATGGGACGTGTGCAATCTACGCGGCTGGGAGCCTGTGCGTTCTTGGTCGCACTTGGAGCAGCGCTCTGGGCTGGGCAGGCGCACGCCTTCTGCCGCGAAGTCAACGCGAGTCCGCCGGTCGCGTACGACCCTACCGACGCCGGCTGCTTCGGCGCCTCGACGGGTCTACCGACCCTCTTTTGGCGAAACCAGTGCGTGAGCTTCAGCCTCCAGCAGGGGGCGAGCAAGTGGGTCACGCTGAACGACGCCACGAACGTTGCCACACAAGCCTTCGCGACGTGGACCACCGCCGCCTGCACCGGCGGCGGTTCACCGAGCATCACCCCTTCGCTTTTCCCGGCGGTCCAGTGCGACTCGGTGCCGTCACAGGCGCACAACAATCCGATCATCTTTCGAGACGACGCGTGGCCGTACGGCGACTCGGCAAACGCCATCGGTTTCACGACCCTCACCGTCGATCTGGACAACGGCGAAATCCTCGGGGCAGCCATCGAGATCAACTCCGCCAACTTTCATATCGTGGCCAATGGGCCCGTCCCCCAGGGCGGCTTCGATCTCGCGAGCATCTTGACCCACGAGGCGGGCCACTTTCTCGGTCTGGCGCACTCGGGCGATCCCACCGCCATCATGTACGCCTTTTACAAGGCGGGCTCGGTCACCCTCACGCCCGACGACATCGCGGGCATTTGCACGATCTACAATCCGAACGGGTCGCGGATGACGCTGAACGGACCGGTCTCGGCGACCACGTGCAACTCGCAGCCTATCTACGGCTTCCTCCAGCAGTGCGGATCGCTCGACTCAGGAGCCTTGAATAGCGTGGCCTCCGGTCCTGCCGCCAGTTCGGTCGACGGCGGCGCCAACCCGTGCGCCACGGACTCCAGCAGCTGCGCGGTGGGATGGCGCGCGAGATCCCCAGGCGCCGCGGCCTGGGCGCTCGGCCTCGTCGGGGTGGGAGCGGTGCTGCGCCGAGGGCGACGGCGGGGCGCGGTACGCTCGAGATGAGCGACAGGCGCCGAGAGGGAGCCGACGGGGGTCGGCCGGCCACCGCGCCCTAGTTCGATATGACCGTGCAGTTCGCGAGCGTGCAGGCGGTTCCCGCGTTGTCGACACATTCGAGAAGGCTCGCCGGCCCGCCCGCGTCGGCAACCGCACCGATCGCCACGATCGTCAAGACGCTGCCCGAGGCGGCCGAGACATTCGGAGCCACGGCTGCGGGTGGAACCGCGCCGCCGTCCACCGCGACGGCTCCGTGCGTCCGGGCGCTCAGCGCAACGGACGAAAGCGGCGCGATCAGCGCATAGGCGTTGGGGTCGACGGACGCGGACCCTCCGTCCAGCCCCTTGGCCGCCGTGTCGGTGCTGGCGAAGGACACGCTGGCGAAGAGGGTTTGGAAGCTCGATCCAGTCCCCGTCCCCAAATCGAGCGCAGCGAGCGACGGCGCGGCGTGAATGAACCGCATGGCCACGCCGGCCGGCGCCGGGGTCCAGTCGTCGAGGAAGCCGGTGACCTTTTGCCCCGGAGCGCTCCCCATCGCGGCCGTTTCGCCGATGAATGCGACCGTCTCGAACGTGCTGCTCCCGAGCTTCGGGAGCGCGGTTCCGTCGATGATTCCGGGAAAACAACTGCTGGCCCCGGCCACGACCAGCCGGACGTCGTATTGCTGTGGTGGAACGAGCGAATACGAGCTGACCTCCGTGAACGCGAGGCCCACGGGGCCGGGCGGGCAGGTGCCGGCGTCCACGAGGGCTGGCGCCGTGTTCGCGAGGATGGGTCCTTGAAAAGCGGTCGTGCCGTGGGGGGCAATGCAGAAGTCGATGGCGGGGGCGCCGGGGGACCAATTGGCGATTCGGATGCCGGCGAGCGTCGACGTGAACGTGACGGTTCCCGGGCCCCCGTCGGCCGCGGCGTCCGAGGTCGCCGCGGCGTCGGAGATCTTCGCGCCGGCGTCCGAGGCACCCGCCTCGCCGTCCGACGCGGCGACGGAAGCCTCCCGTGAAGAAGCTCCGGTGTCCGAGGCTTCGCTGCGAGCGTCCGCGCTGGCCCCGGCGCCCACGTCGGCGACAGTAGCGTCCAGCCCGGGCGTTTGCTCCGAGGAAGCGTCTTGGGACGCGCCCGTCGATTGGGACGTCGCATCGCCCCCTGCGCCGTCGCTCGTCGAGGCTTCACCCGGCGACGCGTCACCGCACGGGCTGCTGTTGTCGTCGCTGGAGCAACCGACCAGCCACTGGACCGCGCCGGCGGCGACGATGGCAATCCAGGGGGAAAATGATCTCATGGCCGGTCCTTGCTGCGTGACGGGGTGCGCCGCGGCCACACCCCGCGGTCGTCTACCACGAGACGGGTGCGCGCTACGCGACGTATTGGTGACAGCTTGGATGCGCCGGGGGCGACCATTGGAGGCGCCTTCACCCGCCGTTCCATGGTTACGGCGACCCGGTGCTACCCTTTGAGCGATGACGGCGGCCTCCGAGACGATCGAGAACGTCCTGGTCTCCGGACTGGCCGCCTCCCCCGTTGGGACTCTCCTGCGGGTCGCGATCCTCTTCGGGTCGGCCGCGAGCGGCCGGCTCCACTCGGCGAGCGACATCGACGTGGGCATTCTTCCCATCGAACCGGACTTGCCGTTGGGTCGAGAGCTCGAGTTGCAGGCGGATCTCGAGCGTCTGTGCGGCCGGCCGGTCGATCTCGTTCGGCTCGACCTTGCGAGTACGCTCCTCCGGTGGGAGGTCGCGCGCGGAGGGCGCGTGCTGCTCGATAAGCCTGCCGGCTCGGCCGCGCGATTCCAGGCTCAGGCCGCGATCGAGCACGCCGATTTCGCACCTCTCTTCGAAGCGGGGGCAGAGCGCTGGCGACGCGCGGTCCTGGCACGTACGAGGCCGCGGACATGACCAACCGCCTGCTCGTACTTCGCAAGCTATCGCTGGTTCGCGAGCGCGTCCTCCAGGCGCGGTCGCGCCGTTCCACATCGCCAGAGGCACTTCGAGCGAACGACGTCTTGCTCGACGCGCTGGCGCTCAGCGTGCTCATCGCGGTCCAGGAGGCGATCGACATCGCATTTCACATTGCCACCGACGAGGGCTGGGGCGTGCCCGCGTCGTACGCGGAAGGATTCGACGTTCTGGCCAAGCACGGAGTGTTCGACGCTGGGCTCGCACGCGCGATGACGGCCGCGACTGGCCTGCGCAACCGGATCGCCCACGCCTACGCCACGGTCGACGTGGAGCGCCTCTGGCGCGAGTTACCAGAGGGACTCGACGCGATGGACGCCTTCGCTGTTGCCGTGGCGACGTTTGTCGGGCCCGAGTGAGCCGAGGCGGGCGACGCCTTCGTCACCGAGCAGCTCGCGACGCACACTCTCGGAAGAAATTCGTCATCCCCGCGCGAGCCCGAATCGCGTCCACCCCGATTAACCCATACGGAAGGGGGCCGCGATCCTTCTCCAGCGCTTTCTCCGTCCTCCGAAAGAAGCTCCTTCCGCCCGCCCCTCATTGTTCGAATCGAGCGAGTTGGCCTCGTCAATGGGAAATGACGCTCCGCCAACGAGAAATGACACTCCGCCAATGAGAAATGACGCTCAACCAACGAGAAATGACGCTCCGCCAATGTGAAATGACGCTCCGCCAACGAGAAATGACGCTCTGCCAACGAGAAATGACGCTCTGCCAACGAGAAATGACGCTCCGCCAATGTGAAATGACGCTCCGCCAACGAGAAATGACGCTCCGCCAACGAGAAAAGTCGCTCCGCCAATGTGAAATGACGCTCCGCCAACGAGAAATGACGCTCTGCCAATCAGAAATGCCGCTCCGCCAATCAGAAATGACGCTCCGCCAACGAGAAATGACGCTCTGCCAATCAGAAATGCCGCTCCGCCAATGAGAAATGCCGCTCCGCCAATCAGAAATGCCGCTTTCACCAAAGGTGAAGCGGAATTTCTCGAAAAAAACCGCGCTCACCCCCCGGGCAAAAGCGCGATCACCAGACCGTCGGCCGGGTAGTTGAACGGCACGTCGACACACGTCGGCTTCTCACAACCAGTCGCGGTTTGGTCCGCGGCGTCGCACGCGCAAACTTTGGCGACGTATCGGCCCGGCGGTGCACACCTCGGGCTTACGCACGAGAGCGACTGCGATCCACACGTGCCGGGCGCGAAGAACGTTCCGTCCCACGTCTGCGTCTGGTCGGTGGACGGCAACGGCCACGTGGAGAGCTGCGTCATCAGAGACCAAGTTGCGGAACAGGCGGCGCAGTCGCGACTGGTCGTCACCTCGGTGGGGACGAGGTCGACCTGCTCTCCCGAGGGGCAGAAGACGCTCAGCCAGTTGACTGCCGAGGAGCTCGCGGACCGGCTCTCGTCGAGCAGCCAATGGCTGCCGTTTGCACCGGCAAGGGTGAACGTCACCGCACCCCCGGCGCAGCCGCCCGGGGGAGGAGGAGTCGCAGCCGAAAGGTCGCAGGGCCCCACGTCCCCGGGCGGAACATCTCCTGGCTCACCCACCGTCTGCCCGCCACAGGTCGACGACCCGATCAGGACCCAAAGCGACCCGGCGAGCCCGACCCGCTTCCCACGCCGTTTCCAGTCATCCATGAACAATCCCGCGGTCCTTCGCACGTCCGACGGGACGAAGACCCCTTGCGGTCCCCTTTCAGGAGAGCCCGTACTTCTCTTCAGCTTCTCGTAGGCTCTGAGGAGAGCCTGTACTTCTTCAGCTTCTCGTGGACTCTCAGGAGAGCCTGTACTTCTTCAGCTTCTCGTAGAGTGTCGAGACCGCGATGCCGAGCGTACGAGCGGCATGAGCCTTGTTTCCTCCCGCCTGACGCAGCGTTTGTCGAATGGCGGCGCGCTCGATTCGCTCGAGCAGCTGTCCAGCGAGCGGAAGCGAGTCGATCCAAGAGTTGTCGCCGTCGGCGCAGGCCGTGGGCGACAGCAGCTTGAAGTGGCGCGGCTCGAGCAGCGTCACACCCGCGTCGACAAACGCTACGGCGCACGCGAGCGCGTTTTTCAGTTCGCGCGCGTTGCCGGGCCACGGGTGGGCGCGCAGCGATGTAAAGACGGCGTCCGACACGCGGAGGTGCGGCTGCCCGAGGTCCGCCAGGAGGCTCAGCACGAGCTCCGGCAAATCTTCCAAGCGCTCGCGAAGCGGCGGAACCTTGACGACCGCCACGGCCAAGCGAAAATAGAGATCCTCCCGAAACTTGCCGGAGGTAACGTCTGCCCGGAGGTCGCGGTTCGTGGCGGCGATGACGCGAACGTTCACCGGCCGATCGACCTTTCCACCGACACGCCGCACTTTGCGGCTCTCGAGCGCGCGCAGGAGCCGAGGTTGCAGTTCGAGCGGCAGTTCGGCCACCTCGTCGAGAAAGAGCGTGCCGCCGTCGGCGCGCTCGAATGCTCCTGCGTGGGTGGTTACAGCCCCGGTGAACGCGCCTCGCTCGTGCCCCAAGAGTTCACTCTCGGCCAGATTCGCCGCGACCGAGCCACAGTCGAATACGACGAAGGGCGCGTCCGCGCGCGCCCCTTCCTCGTGGATCGCGTGGGCAAGGACGTCTTTCCCCGCGCCGGTTTCGCCCACCATCGTCACTGTGACGTCCGTGCGCGCGAACCGTTCGAGCATGTTCAAGATTTCATGCATCGCGGCAGAGCGAGCGGAGACCCTTCCGAACCGCCGGACCGGTACGGGATGTGGACGGGGAGTCTCCACATCGAGTCGCGCCACGGGTTCGAGTTTCGCCGCCGTCGCGGAGGACCAGGGCCTGCGTCGTATGCGCGTCGTCGATTCGACGATTTCTTCGGGTTCCGACCCACCCGCCGACGGGTCGGCGGCCGAGTCTGCGTCATTCGTAACGACATGCATTTTCGGCATAGTCGGCCCCTTCAGGCGTGAGGCGCGTTGGAGGTGGAGAGCAACCCGGGACGCGTCGTATCCCAAGTGGCGTAACGACCGTCGTCAATTCTCCGCAACAGTTCGGAGTCCCTAACCGACGTCTCTGTGACGAATCGCACGAATCGCACGAATCGCACGAATCGCACGAATCGCACGAATCGCACGAATCGTTTGGTCGGCGCAGCGAGAGAGCCGTGTCGGCTCTCCAAGATGCTCGCCATGATCGGTCCGATGGGCAGCGCGGCGCGATTGGTGCGAGTTACCCAAGACGTCCAGCCTCGTATACCAGGATGAGTCACGTCCAATGTGAACTCTCCACAACAATCTGAGCCTTAACTATTCACCGTTCTGTCACATTTCGAGGCTTTCGGGAGTCGGGCGGCCCGCCGGGCGAAGGCCTGGGGGGTGTTCGCTGACCCTGGCGTCGTCCCGCGTCCACGTCCCGCGTCCACGTCCCGCGTCCACGTCCCGCCTCCATGTTCACGACGGCCTTTGATGGGCCAGGGGGTCTAGGGCCAGGCCGACCCCGAAAGCATGCACTTCGTCACAGGCTTGCTGAAGTTCTGGAGCGACCAGGCTTGCTCGACTTCGCCGATGTTGTTCGCGCACACCACGTCGAAGCCGGAGTCCGTAAACGGGTTGACCGGCAAACTGGAGGTCACGATCTTGAAAATCGACGTGACGACGTCGTACCCCCAGCCGAAATATTTTTGATTGATCGTCGCGTTCGCGTATCCGGCTTGAATGTTCGCGAGCGATTCCGGAATGGCGTCGTACGCGACGACGAAGAACGTGCCGGCCTTGACCTTCCCCGTCCAATTCGGTGCTTCCGTGGCCAGGGCGGCCTCGCGGAGCACGCGACCGCGCGCGAGAAACCAGCCGGTCACCTCGGGGTGGGCGACCATCGCGCTTTCGAGAACGCCGGTGCAGCCGGCCTGCAGCGTCGCCTCACCCATGGGACCGTCCGTGCACGGAAGGTCGACGGCGACGGCGAAACCAGGATGATTGGCGAGCTCCCGGACGAAGCCGTCCCTTCTGGCGATGAAGTTCGCCGCGGTGGGAGGGCTCTCTTTGTTCATGATGGCGATATTGCCGCCCGCTCCCATGAGGCTGGTGAGTATCTTCGCCGCGGTCACCCCCGACGCCTCGTTGTCGATGCTGTAATACGATATCCGTTTGCTCGAGGGCGCGTCGCTGTCGAATGTCATGACCGTGACGCCCTGCTGCACGGCTTTGTCGATCTCCGGTCCGATCACCGTGGGATCGATCACGTCGACCGCCAGTCCATTGACCCCGGCCGCCACGGCGTCTCGAATCCGCTGCGCCTGCGTCGCCGCCGTGTTGGTGGCGGGGTCCATGATCGAGACGCTGACGGTCGTGCCGCTCGAGCTCGTGAGGTTCTGCCCCGCGAGAACCGCGCCGTTGCGGCTCGTATCGAAGAAGTCACTGGAGGTACCGTTCGACATCCAGGCGATCGAGATCCCGGCGTCGGACCTGACGATCGCGGTGCCCCCGTCGACTGCCGCGACGCCCGTCATCGCGTCGGGCCCGGGGAGACCGGCGTCCGCGGGGGCCGACGAGAGTTTGAGGTCCAAGACGTCGGCACAGCCGAGGAGAGCCAACATGGCGGGTGCGGCGACCCATTCCGGCGAACATCGACGACGCGACATCAGAACCTTCCTCCGAGCGACAGACCTCCCGGAAGGACGGACAACGATACCGACGCGCCGTTCGGCTCGTCCCCGCCTCCGCCGCCGGCAAGGACGAGGACGAGGCCCACGGCTGCCGCGGCGCCCCCGCCGATGAAGAGGCCGGTCGCGATGTCCGCGTTCGATATCGCGGTCTTCTCTTTTTGCAGGTTTTGATCTCGGCAAGTGGCGCTCTGGCAGCCGTCGTAGGCGCTCTTGGCGACGTCGAACGAGCTTTTCGCGAGAAGCGCGACGACGCCACCAGCCGCCATCGTCGCCAGCCCGGCGCCCCCGGCCACCCAACCAACCGTCCGCCAGGAGCCCCCGTTCCGCCGGGGAGTGCCCTCTCGAGTCACGGGGGAAGGCGGCACACTCTGGGGAGCGACCGCGGGGGGAACCGCGGCGGGAGGCACCCCGACGGGAAGCGCCGGGGGTTGTCGAACGAGCTCGGGGATCTTCACCTCGACCGTCTTGCCCTCCCCTGTCAGCGAGACCACGGACTTGAACGGCTCGAAGCCCGGCGCCGAAGCCGTAAACTCGACGTCACCCGGGTCGACGGGCACGACCTCGTTCCACATGGGTCTTCCGACCGGGCTTCCGTTGCGGCGAACCTCCAGTCCATCGACGTCTTTGGTGACCGCGATCCGCAGCCTCACGAGTCGGGGCTCCAGGGCCTCGGCGCGCTTGCGCGAGGCGAGCTCCCGAGCCTCGTCGTTCGCGTCCCGCGCCTTTGTGGCCACCCGCAAAAATGTCGTCCAGGCGGTCGCCGTTTTGCCCTGCTTCTCCAGACAGTCCGCCAAGAAGTAGTGGGCATTGATGTTGTAGCTTTGCCGCAGGCTCTCCTCGAACTTCGGGCACGCCTCGGCGAACTGCCCCCGCTTCACTTCGGCCATCGCATCACTGAAGAGCACGCGACCCGCCGCCTCGTCGTCGGCGCGTGCGGGCCGGGGCGCGAGCGCGATGGCGAAAACCACCGTGGCGGGAAGGACGAGGCTGCGTGCGGAGCGAAGCATGGTCACGATGCCCCCTGCGGGAAATGCGTCAGTAGGTTCCGTCGAAGGGGTTTCCGCTGTGTGCGGGGCTCGGTCTGGCCGGCGCCTTGCGGTTGACGTTCGACGTGGGTGGTGCCGCGCGGACGTTCGCGGGCGGCGGAAGGTTCGCTGCGGACGCGGACGGCTGCGCGCTTGTACCGGCGGTTGGGGACGGAGGCTCCGCGGTGGTCGAGGATTGGGCACCCCCGATGGCCATTGGAGGCGCCACGGCCGCCGCTGGGGCTTTCGTTCCTTCTGCGCTGCCTTCGGAATCTTTCGCCGTCGCTCGGGAGTGCCCCGCGCGGATGAATGCCGCACCGACGACGATGGCCACGCTCAGGGCGATTCCGATTCCCACCCCCTTGACGAAACCGCTTCGTGATTTGGTCGGAATGTCCACGGGTTGCTCGAGGGCGCCGATCGGGAAAGGTCCAATGGAAGCCGACATTGCTGCGGGTGTTGCGCTCGGGATTTGTCCCGTTGGTTGGGTTCCGGAGCCGCCGGCGCCGAACGTACTCCGATAGGGCACGGTTTGGGTAGGCTTCGCGCGAACGCCTGGACCCCCCGATGGTGAAGACTCAGGTCCGTCGTCGGGAAACGTCGCGCTGCTCGCCAGCCCCGCGGCGTCACTCGAATCCTCCGCGGGCTTCCGCCCGGTCCACTCGGCCACCGGCGCGATTTGCGCAACCGCGACTTCGAACGCGGCTGCCATGTCCTTGGCCGATCCGAAGCGGCGACCCGGGTCCCGGGCCAAGGCTCGGGACATCCAGCGGTCGACCGGCGAACCGAGCGCGGGGAAGTGACTCGAGGGAGGGCTGATGGGCCCCGAAGTGATGCCGGTCACCAGCGCTCCGATGGCGTCGGCCTGGAAAGGGCGAACGCCTGTCAGCGCGTAATAGGCCACGACGCCGAGAGACCAGAGGTCCGTCCGATGGTCGACGCCTTTGGCTCCCATCGACTGCTCTGGACTCATGTAGTAGACGGTGCCGAGAAAAACCCCGGTCCTCGTGGCCCCAAACCCGAACGCCGCATCCGCCTTCGCAATACCGAAGTCCAAAACTTTCACCGTGAGCTCGCCGTCGACATAAGTGAGAAAGATGTTCTCGGGCTTGATGTCGCGATGAATGATGCCCTGCGCGTGCGCGCGCGTGAGGCCCTTGCACGCTTGCTTCAAGATTTCCGCGAACTCGGCGGGGGCGATCCGCCGCTCCCGTTCTATTCTCGAGGCCAGGTCCTCGCCATCGAGGTATTCCATGGCGATGAACGGAACCTTCTGCTCGGTGAAGCCATAGTCGAGGATCTGCACGACGTGCGCGCTTTTCGCGGCCATGGTGGCAGCCGCTTCGCGCTCGAAGCGCGCCATGACGTCGGGGTTGCCCGCGAACTCGCTCGCGATGAATTTCACGACGACGCGAACTTTGAGCTTGAGGTGGGAGGCCAGCCAAAGGCTGCCCATCCCTCCCCGACCGAGCACCTCGTCCAGCCGGATGGAAGGCGTGATCAGTTGCCCCGGAGCGAGTTCGACCATTGAAAGGCTCCTAGAAGAGCACAGGGAGTGCAGGGCGAGAAGGGCCGTCGTCCCGCCGGGTCCCCGAGCGGCAGAGCTCTCCTTCTCCCATCGAGCCGATTGCCGATCGAGCCCATTTACCATTTCGGCAATCCGAGTCGATCGATTGCAGCCAGTCGGCTTCTGCTCGCTCGGGGTCAGTTGAGTTCGACGCGCAACTCGAGCACCGAACCTACGCTCCAACGGACCGCGCCCGCTTTCGAGGCGGGCGAGCGAGGGTCCCCCGGCAGCCCGGCGCGCGGCACCGGCACGGGTAAATCCGTCGGAGATCGTCGATGCTGTAGTCTTCGTCGGTCATGTACCAGTAATCGTAGAGGATCTCCTCGCCCGCGGCGATGTCTCGCAAGGCATGGATGAAGACGCGCCGCCGGACGATGATGCTCTCGCAGTTCGGCTCGCACGAATGGTTGATGTAGCGAGAGTCGTTGCCGCCTCGCTGGCCGTCGATGACCCACCGATCGTCGACGGCGAAGAGGAACGTGTGGTGACGGCGCATCGTCTCGTCGTCGCACTGGGAGTCGGCCTCGGCGTGCGTGATGAGCGCGCCCGTGTACTCGATGATCGCCTCTCCCTCGCGGAGGTCGCGGGTCGCGAAGGCGCCCCGGCCCTGGATGCGCGAGCGACGAACGACGACGGCGGGGACGGCGGGTGGCATTCGAGTGCGAGAGGGCATTTTCCATTAATCAGAGCCGAGAGGCCCCGACAACAAGTTTGCGCGCGAGCGGACGCCCGAACGCTACCGGCGGACGTCGTGGACGCGGAGAACGGCCCGTGCCGCGCGGGCCGACGCCTCGAGATCGACAGTGCCGAACAGCGCCCAATCGTCGTCGCCTTCGCCGTCGGCGATCACCTGGACCACGTCCCAGCGACCCTTCATTTTTTCGATGCGCGTGAGCGAAGGCGCGCGCGCGCTGGGGTCCGTCCGGATGGTTGCGTGCTCTTGGAAGAACGGAAGGAGCGCCGCCGCGAACCGCTCGCCGGACCATGGCGCTCCGTCGCCTGCGCTGTCCACCAGGGCGGCCGCCGCCGCCCAATCCTTTCGCGCGAGCGCCCGCAGGACCTGTGCGAGCGCGTTGCGAACGAGGACGGTGAAGGCCCGCTCGTCGCTCGTCACGTCGACTTCGCCCTCCGGCGCCGCGGCGGGGCCGCCCGGCTGCTGCTCCGACGGCGCCAGGCCTCCGCGCAACCGCTCCCACTCGTCGAGCAGGCTCGAGTCGACGGCGCGAATCATGGCCCGCAAGAAAACTTCGATCTCTTCTATCTCCGGCGTCTTGGCCGGAGCCGGCACCGTCTGATCGAGGGCCTTGTAGACCTCCGACAGGTATCGAAGGAGCGTCCCCTCCGCGCGTCCGAGCTCGTACTCACGCACGTACTCGTTGAAGTCCATGAAGCGCTCGTACATCTCGCGCGCGATCGACTTCGGGCGTACGTCGTCGCCGCGCACCCACGGATGGACCAGCGCGAACGCGTTGAACGTCTCGTAGACGAACTCGCGCAAGGGCTTCGGATGCTCGAGCTTCTCGAGCTCCTCCACGCGCTGCTCGTACTCGACGCCGGCGGCTTTGAGCTCGCCGAGCTTCACCCGTTTGAGCGCCTCGAGCTGCTGGCGCAAGATGAAGTCAGGGCTCTCGAGGATCGACTCGACGAGCGTGAGTACGTCGAGCGGGTACGTCGCGCTCTCGCGGTCCAGCCGCTCGACGGTGTCGAAGAGCCAGAGCGAGAGCGCGTGGTGAATCGAGAAGTCGTCCTGCAAATCCACGTGCAGGCGAACGCGCTTGGTGTCGGGGTCGACCTCGATGATTCCCGCTTCGAGCAGCGATTGGGACATCGCGCGCGCCTCGCGCCCGAAGATTCGCCGCTGCGCTCGCCGTTCGTGCGAGCGGAAGACGAGCCGGCCGACGTCGATGCAGCCGCCGTCCTTTCGAGCGAGAACGTTCAAGATCATCCCGTGCGAGACGCGAAACCTCGAAACCAGCGGCTCGGGCTGGGACGAGACCAGGTGGTCGAACGTCGCCCGGTCCCAGTGCACATATCCCTTGTCGGGCGCCTTCTTTCGGACGATTCGCTTGAGTTTGACGGGATCGCCGGCCGCTTTTTGCTCGGCGCGACGGTTTTCGATGACGTGCTCGGGGGCCTGCGCGACGACGTAGCCGCGATCGTCGAACCCCTTGCGCCCGGCTCGCCCGGCGATTTGCTGGAAGTCGCGAACGCTCAAAATCGCCGTCTTGTCGCCGTCGTACTTGCAGAGACGCGTGAAGAGGACCGTGCGAATCGGAATGTTGACGCCGACCCCCAACGTATCGGTGCCGCTGATGACGGCGAGTAGCCCGCGCTGGGCGAGCTTCTCGACCAAAAGCCGGTACTTCGGCAAAAGGCCGGCGTGATGCAATCCAACGCCGTGCGCCAAAAAACGCTTCATCTCTTTTCCGAACGGCGTGTCGAAGCGCACACCCCCGAGCTCCTCGACGAGCGCGCGCTTGCGCTCCTTGGGCAGGAAATCGAGGCTCATCAGGTCCTGCGCCGTCTCCGCGACCGCACGCTGCGTGAAGTTGACGACGTAGACCGGGGCCCGGCCGCCGCGCACGATTTCGAGAATCGTCTCGTGGAGCGGCGTCTCTCGGTACTCGAAGTCCAGGGGCACCGGGCGCTGCGCAGAGCGGACCGTAACCGTCGGGCGACGCGTGAGTTTGGTGGGGGCTTTCT
>Ga0265316_10002399_pt1 | contig 19497 bp, 13 predicted proteins | sample 4522metaG_FD_202092 | JGI IMG/M metagenome (GOLD analysis project Ga0265316, IMG submission 202092) | Rhizosphere microbial communities from Carex aquatilis grown in University of Washington, Seatle, WA, United States - 4-5-22 metaG | ecosystem: Host-associated > Plants > Roots > Rhizosphere >... | reverse complement strand
CCTTCTTGTTGCTGGCGGTCGTGCTCGCCGCGATCGCCCTGCTGATTCTGGAATCCAGTGTCATTTTGAAAGCTTGGCACCTGGAATACGCATCCAAGAAAGGTGCCGCGCCTACCATCTTCCTGTTAGTCAGGGCCGGGGACTACGTGGCCCATCTCAGGCGAGCGGAGGGCGGACGGAATTTCGCCATGTGCGGCGTTTTGAGCGACATCGGCCGCGAACCACGAAGACAGCCTGATTTCGCCCGAAGAGGGCCTGACCAAAGTGTGGTGCGGGAGCCGCCGGCGGCGGCGTGGTGGGTGTAGCCGACTCACTGGCGGTGGCGTTTCGGAACAGAGCCGCGACCGTCAGGGAGAGGTCTGGCTACTCCAGCGCCTTGGCGATGGCCGCTTCGGCCACGGGAACCATCAGTTTGTAGCCGTCGGCGTTGGGGTGCAGCCCATCCCGCGAGATGCCCGGCTTCAGCATGCCCCTGTCGTCCGCTACGGCCGAGAAGTAGTCGGCGTAGATGGCGTGCGCGCGGGCGGCGTAGTCCTTCAGCCAGGTATTGATTCTCACGATGTCGGCCGGCGGGCGGCCTTCGCTCATTTTGGCCGGCCCGTAATCGGCGATGGGCGTGATGGCGCAGAGAATCACCTTGATGCCGTGCGCCTGGGCCAGCTCCGTCATAGCCTGAAAATTCTCTTCAATCATGGCCGGCGTCTCGGGACCGGTGTTGCGCGCGATGTCGTTGGTGCCGGCGTAAATGAGCACCGCGGCCGGTTTCAGGTCGATCACGTCGGGGAACATGCGCACCAGCATCTGCGGGGTGGTCTGGCCGCTGATGCCGCGGTTCACATACGGCTTGCCGGGGAACGACTGATCCAGGCGCCAGCCTTCCGTGATGGAATCGCCCATGAAGACGACGCGTTTCGGATCGGCGGGCTGCTTCTTCAGCTCCTCGTTGGCAGCGTAGAACCGCCCGAGCTGGTTCCAGTCCAGGAGTTGGTCCGCCAGGCGCTGAGCAACGCCTGGCAGACAGCAATTGCCGCGCGGGACTTTGTATTCGTCCACCATCTGGGCCTGGGCCGCGGTGGCAAGTAGTAGGCCCGTGAGGAACGGGAGGAACGTCTTTCGCATGTGGAACACTCTCCGCCAAGAATTATAATTCACAGACGCGTCCGGCTGGATGGCGCGTAACGCGATTGTAACTCATTGTTAGCGCCATCGTGACACGCCGTTGATATACTCGCATCTCCCGGCTCAAATCACACCCGAGGAAACCAAGAGAACTATGATCGATCTTCTTCGTTACAGACGACTGCGCGATAATGGACCATTTGTCCGTTACCGCTCGACCTTTCTTTTTATCATGGCCGCCTCACTGCTGACGCCCGCGGCGTTCAGCCAGGGTGGTGCTTCCGGATTCACCGCGGGGAACCTGGTAGTTTCGCGCAGCGTTTACACGGGCGATGCAACCACCGTCATCAAAGGCCAGGCGCTGCCTCCGGTTTGCCCCTCGACGGCCGCGTGCGGCACGGGAGTCGCCAGCGACAACGGCGCCTATGCTTCCACCACCAGCGCCAACAATGTGTGGAACAACAACACCGTGGATGGCAGCTTCGGCATCACTTCCCCAATCTTTCTCGACCAGTACACGCCGGCAGGCACGCTGGTGAACACTATGGCCATCCCGACGAACCTGGCGACCACGAGCTTCAGCTCGAAATCGGAGGTGGCGCTGAACCTCTCGGCGGATGGCACGGTCATTACTTTCATGGGTTACGCGGCGCCGCCCAATACCGTCGACGTCTCCAACTCCAATACGCCGATGGTCTATGACCCGACCAACCCGTCCGGCGGGAGCTACTTCCGGCAGGTGGTCCAGGTAGGCGCGAACGGGGCGATTCAGGTCACCAAAACCAACGCTTACAGCGGCAATAACGGCCGCGCCGCCGTCCTGGCAAACGGACTGTATTACATGGCGGGCAATGCCAATAACGGGGGCGGCACGCCCGCCAATGTGGTGGCGTCCGCAGGCGTGCAGGTGGCCACACCGGGACAGGCCGCCACCACCTTGCCGCAGGAGGTGGGGACCTTCTCCATCGCGCAAGTGACTAACCCGGCCACCGGGCAGCCCTACGCCGCCGACAAGCTGGGCAAGGACAATAACTTCCGCGGCCTGACCATCTTCAACAACACGCTCTACGTCACCAAGGGAAGCGGCAGCAATGGCATTGACACGGTATACCAGGTAGGCGCCGCGGGCACCCTGCCAACCCTGGCCACCGCCGCGGCCGCGCCCATCGCAATTCTGCCGGGGTTCCCCACCGGTCTCGCCAAGACCGCCACGGCGGCTTCGGACTATCCGTTCGGCATATGGTTCGCCAACGCCACCACGTTGTATGTGGGCGATGAAGGCGATGGCACGGCGGCCGATGCGGCCGGCAGCACCACGGCCGGTTTGCAGAAGTGGACTCTGGTGAACGGCACCTGGCAGATGGCCTATGTTCTGCAGAAAGGCTTGAACCTGGGCGTGCCGTACAGCGTGGCGAATTACCCGACGAGCCTCAATCCGGCCACCGACGGTCTGCGCAATATTGCCGGCAAAGTGAATGGCGACGGCACTGTGACTATCTGGGCAGTCACATCCACGGTCAGCGCCAACGGCGACCAGGGTGCCGACCCCAATAAGCTGGTTTCTATCACCGACGTATTGGCCAATACCAGCGCTGCCACCGCCGCGACTGAGCAATTCACTACCGTGCGGACCGCTAACGCCGGCGAGGTTCTCCGCGGCGTGTGCTTGGCGCCCACCGCGGGTGCGACGCCCATGAGCAACGTGCCTTCCATCCTCTCTACAGCCGCCTGGGGCACCCCCACCATTGCTCCGGGAGAGCTGGTAGCGGCTTACGGACAGAACCTGGCCCCCGGCACTCCGGACGAGATCTTCGGCCCGCTGCCGACGTTGTACTACGGCAACTCGGTTTCCATCGTAGACTCGGCCGGCAAGACGTGGGCCGCGCCCATGGCGTTCGTCTCGCCTGGCGAAGTGACCTTCCAGGTGCCCGCCGGAGTAGCTACCGGCGCCGCCACGGTGAACATAGTCAGCAGCGCGGGAACACAAACCGCGAGTAACATCCAGGTAGCCGCGGTGGCTCCCACGTTATTCACGCTGAATGGATCCGCACTGGCCGCTGCCGGGGCCATCAGCGTTTCGTCCACCGGTGCGCAGACATACGTACCGGTGTTCCAGACCACCAGCGGCATTTCCTTGGCCGCCAACCCGATCCCGGGAGTTGCCACTAACCAGGTCTACCTGGTGCTATATGGAACCGGAATCGCGTCGGCGGGGACCACGGGCACGACGGTGACCGTGAATGGGGTCAACGCGCAGGTATTCTATGCGGGCTCGCAGAACCTGTTTCCGGGATTGGACCAAGTCAATGTGCTGCTCCCTGCGTCCCTGGCAGGCAAAGGCACGGTGGAGGTTCAACTCACGGCCGGCGGCGTCGCCGCCAACGGCGTGCAAATCGTGATTCAGTAGGCTTACTTCGTTTGCTTCTCGAGTTTCGCCAGCGCGGTTTCCAGTCTGCCGGTGGTTTAGAACGCCGGCGAACCGGTCTCCGCGCATGGCGAATCGGTCCGGAACGTTAGTGGTGTTGAATCGCGTGGGGCGCAAGTCATTACGGACCGCATTCCCGGTTCGGGACGGAGAGTCAACGCGTTGTAACGATAGGGATACCCTTGGTTCCTTAACAATTCAGTAATGTTGTTGTCACATTCAGCATTTACCATACCTGGAGGGGTAGAAAAACTGACAATGTGGAATTCAACCAGCAGGGTTGGTGTGTTTGTCTTAGGCGCATTGCTCTGCGCCGCCGGACTAAGCCAACTTCACGCACAACAGAGCGGAACGATTTCCGGAACGGTTCTGGATCAAACGGGAAAGCCGATCCAAGGCGCCGCGGTGGAGATCAGAAGCGAGTCTACGGGGGCTTCCAGCAGTGTGCTAAGCGATCCCGAAGGAAAGTTCAGCGCTTCGAATCTCGCGGTGGGGACCTACACCATTCAAGTTTCGGCGCCCGGGTTTGCCCTGGCCACGCGCTCCGGCGGGCTAGTCACCGCTGGCGGGACCCTGGACGCGCCGATCGCCATGTCGGTCGAGTCCGTTGCGACCTCGATCACGGTCAGCGAAACCATATCGCTGGCGGCCGCTACAGCGCCCTCGGGCAACCTGCTGGAGGCGACTTCGGCCAGAACCGAAGTCAGTTCGGACTTCATCAGGAATTTCATGTCGCCGGTGGCCGACTACTCCGAATACGTGAATTATGCGCCGGGCACGTTTAGCCTGAATCCCAATGGGATCGGGCTGGGCCAAGGCAAGACTTATTACCGCGGCTTCCCGGACGGAGACTACACCATGACGTTCGATGGGATTCCGTTCGAAGACACCAACTCGCCGACGCATCATTCCTGGGCGAACTTTCCGAGTGGCTGGACCGACGCCGTCGATTTCGACCGCAGCCCGGGCCTCGCATCGACCTTTGGCCCCACTAACTTCGGCGGTTCGATCAATCTGAAGTCGCCGCAATTGTTTCCGGATCCGGACATCCGCGCGACGGTCGACTACGGCTCCTTCAATACGCGCGTTCTCCAACTGGATGCCGACAGCGGTTTTTTTGGAAAAGGCAGTAAGAACAGCTTCCTGATGGACATCCAGCAACTGCTGTCCGACGGATATCAAACTTACAACCGTCAAAAGCGGGTAGCCGGTTACGGCAAGTACCAATACCGGGTTTCCGACCGCAGTTCGCTCACGTTGTACGGCGGGCTGGTCGACATCTGGACCAATACGCCGAACACGACCAACCCCACCCGGGCGCAGGTTGCGCAGTACGGCGACAACTTCCTGCTGGACGGCACGCCGCTGCTGGCGAACGGCACACCCGATCCCTACTATTACGGCTACAACACCTATCACGTGCAGACCGATTTCGAATACGCCGCCTACAATGCCGATCTGGGGGGCGGGTGGAAGTTCGACACGAAACTGTACACCACGCGCTATTGGAACAAGCAGTTCTACCAGAATGGGGCTACCGTCAATCTCAGTTCCAACAAGCCGAGCGGTGTCGACAAGCTCAACGGGTATCGTCATGCCGGAGACACGGCAATCTTGAGTAAGGAATCCAAGTGGGGTGTCTTCCGCACAGGTATCTGGTATGACTGGGCCTACACGGACCGGTATCAGATCCCGTCCAACATTGTGACTCAGTTGGACACGCCGTTCGGGAACTTCCACGAGCATTTCATTACTCAGTCCACGCAGCCCTTTGCCGAATTCGAATGGCATGCCGCGCCGAGGTTTTCCCTCACGGTTGGCATCAAGGCCGCGGATTACGCCATGACGCTCAATCAGTACCAGGACGCGAAGATTGTCGGCTGCCTCGGCGGAAAGGCGGGGACCGATCCGGTCACCGGCGCTCCCATCTGCATCGGAGGCCCCCAGTTCGTCACGCACTCGATCAACTACAACAACTGGTTGCCTAATATCGCGGCCCGTTACACCCTCCGAAGCGGTTGGTCGGTTTATGCCCAGTGGGCCGAGGGCAGCATTATTCCTCTGAGCAGCGTCTTCGACGTTACAGGCGCGAATGTTCTGACTCCGCCCAAGCCGACCCTGGCCAAGACTTATCAGGTGGGCTCCGTGATGAAATACCGCCGCTGGACTCTGGATGCCGACGCCTACTACATCCACTTCCAGAACGGCTACGACAGTTATACCGACCCGACGACCAACGAACCCGTCTATGTCGCGACCGGGCCCAGCAATACCAAAGGCGTGGAAGCGGAAGCCAGCTACGTAATCGGCTATGGATTCTCGCTGTATGCCAACGGCACAATGGGTTCGGCAAAATATCAGACGGGCCCCAACTATCCCAACGGCGGCCTCTGGGTGGCCAACGCGCCCAAGAACGTCGAGACCGTGACTGCGCTGTGGCAGCACAAGGACTGGGACGTCGGCTTCGTCGACAAGCGAGTGGGCACGCTGTACAACGACAACGCCACGCTCAACTATCTGATCAACGGAGTCTCCATCCCCTACCCTGTCGATCAGGCGAATACGATCAATCCGTTCAACATAGTGAACGTCTTCGCGAATTATACCGTCAAGAGCGGCTCCTTCCTGCGGGGGAGCAAAATCGGGCTGGCGGTGAACAATCTCGCCAACAGCCACAACATTGTTGGAATCACGCCGGCCATCGCCCCGACGGCGTCCGTGCCCTACGTGCAGAGTCCGAACGATCTGCTGAATCTGCTGCCCGGACGCAGCGTCATATTGACCATCACCGCGGGCTGGGCGCCTCGGCGTTGATGCTGTAGAGATCAGCCTGGTTTCCAGGCCGCATGTCCGTTCGCGCTTGTAACATGGCGAACGGATATGCGGCTGTTTTCTTGTTGGAGACCGGTAGCACGGGACCGGGTGTGCCGCCGCCCACCATGCCCGCCAACCGCTCCACGATACTCTTCAAGGTGGCCGACTGTACGTTGAGTTCCTCGGCCGCCGCGGCGCTCTCTTCGGCGTTGGACGCTGTCGTCTGCGTCAAATGCTCCATCTGAGCGATGGCATTGCCGATCTGCTCGTTGCCACGCGCCTGCTCCTGGCTGCGCAGGTTAACCTCGTCTACCAGAGTTTTCACCTTGGCGGACTCTTCGGTAATCTCGCGAACCGCGCCGGCAACCTGATCGACCTTCATCTTGCCGGCGTCGGACTTGGCCATGGATTCCTCGATCAAATCCGCCGTGTCCCGGGCCGCCTGGGCGCACCGTTGCGCCAGGTTGCGCACTTCGTCGGCCACTACGGCGAAGCCCAGGCCGGCCTCACCGGCGCGCGCCGCCTCCACCGATGCGTTCAGCGCCAGGATGTTGGTCTGGAACGCGATCTCGTCGATGACCTTGATGATTTTGGAAATCTTCTCGCTCTGCGTCTTGATCTCACCCATGGCCAGGATGGTCTGATTCAGCGATTGGTTGGTGCGGACAAACTTCTCCTGGCACGCGCCCGCCAGGTCCGCTGCGGCGCGCGAGTTCTCGGTGCTCTTGCGAGCCATGGAGTGGACCTCTTTGCTGGATGACGCGGTCTCTTCAATCGACGTTGCCTGCTCGGCCGATGCCTGGGCCAGCGACTGGCTTGAGGAAGAGATCTGACCGGCGGCGGCAGCCACCTGGTCGGCGCCCGCGGCGATCTCGCTAACGGTATTCACAAGGCTTCGATTCACGCTGCGAACCACGGACGCCGCCAGAATGGCGACGGCCAGAAGCACCGAACTCATCAGGAAGCCGGTAAACAGGCATTTTGACCGCAGGGACGCGGTGCGCGTCTGCGAATCCTTATTGATCTTCCGCTGCTCGTCCTTCATCCTGTTGAGAGTTTCGTCCGCCAGACTCGCAAATGCCTGCACCTTGGGTAGGAGGCTTGTCAATCCGTCGAACTGACGTTCCCTGCAAATGCGCAGGTACTCCGCGGATACTTTTTCGAATTCGCTCCTGCCGGATTCGAATTTGGCGAGGTCCGCCCTGCTCTGTTCGGTGGTCAGCAGCGGCCGCAACTCACCGATCTGTTCGCCGGACCGCTTGAACGCGGCAGCCCAGCGCTTCGCGTCGGCGTCAAGTTCCTTCGGGCTATTGAGATTGGCGAAGAGATACTGCCCCCGAAGGGCGGCTATCATCTCCCAGGCCCGCGCCCGGGTGGCGTTTACAAGATCGAGCTTCAGCGCCGTCTTGCCGGTGGCGACGTCGAGTTCCTCGCCCATCGCCCGGAGTGACCACATCCAGGCGCCGGCCACCAGTGTTCCGCTCAGCGCCAGAACTCCCACAGCGCTATAGAGCTTCGTCGATAGTTTCAACTCAAGACCTCCGTCTGAACGGTTTCTGCCACGGTCCGGGACCCCTACTTCCGCCGGGTCCCGGTTTGGCGGGAACGGAACATGATCGGCAGGCCGCTACCAAGCCTCACTGATGTCTGCTTGTCCCGTCGTCCTTAAAGTTGATCGCGAAGTAGGGATAGGTATAGACGGGGCCCTTAGTTGTGTTCGCAAGAAACGTGCCGGGCATCAAGTGGCCTATTCCCATGCCGAGGTTCAGATGTCTATTGAGTTCGAACCAGGTGTAGACATCGAACTCCTCGCCAATGTGCGTCCCCGATTTTCCTGTGGTGTCGCGAACGATGGAGCCGCCCGACGTGTTATAGAGAGCGTCGGTCGCGCTGGCCAGCCGGAAATCCAGGTACTGCGCCGTCACCGTCCAGCGGCGGTGCGGCTCGGCCGTGATGCCCGCGCGGTCCGCGACGATGTTCTCCCAGCCGAACTGATCGGAAACGCCAAAGCGGTCGTGAGCCGTGGGATACATGGTGTCGAACGTGCCGTGAGTGCCGTCGTTCGGGTTCTTATCGCCGGACGCCCAGTCGTACTGGGCGAATGCCCGCGGGTGCCAGAGAACCTTGTCGAGCCGGTAGCCCGCGCCGAAGGTCTGACCCCACGCGCGAATCGGGTTGGGGCCGTCCGTGCCGCGCTCCAGGATCGCCTCGTAAGAATAGTCCAGCGAACTTGCGGCCAGGCCCTTGAACCGCATTCCATACGCTTTTTCATCCTGCCTGCCGGTTTTGAGTTTGGCGGTGGTTTCAATCGCCACGCTCGGCGCGACGCGCCACAGAACGAACGGCTCCAGCGAGGACTTCGGCAGAAGACGGCTGATTGCGCCGTAAAGCCCGTAGATGTTATTGCCCTCCTGGTGATGGCTGATGCCGGAGATCAGCGGCACCACGGCGGAGGCGGCGAAAATGCCCAGCCGGTACCCCTGGTAGCGGAGATTGGTTGCCACCGCGTCATAGGACCGTCCCTGGTTGCGCCACTCGGAATTCGCCATGATGGTGTTGTTGTAATTGAGCAACTGCCGGCCCACACGCACGCTGATCCAGCTCGTCTCCGGATTGCCGAACTCCGCATACGCCAGTTTCAGATCCCAGCGGACTTCGTTGGGTGGCCCATAGGGCGGCTTCTGCAGGAACGGACGGGCGTCCTGCGTCTGCGACACCACCTTAAACCATTTCGTGAACCGCAGATTCATCTGAAAGCGGAAGCGGTTCAACAGGTACGAGTCGTCGTTCGCGAGCTTGAATCCGCTATCGTGATACCCCTCGAACCGAAATCGCTCTTCGAGCCCGAAGCTGATCCAACCGGGCAACTGCCTGTCGAGAAGACTGGCCGGGCTGAAATCGGGAATCAGATAGGCCGAAGAGGAGCTATACGTTCGATAAGCGTCACCATTCAGAAAACTCAGCGGATTCGAGGCCGGACCGGTGATATAAGCGCCGCCGTAAGCACTCGCTGCGTTTCGCGTGGTCACGTCGTCCTGCGCATACGCTGGGAATGCGGCGGCCGCCATAAGGCTCGCCGAGCCAAGAACGATGCGTTTGATATTCACTCGACCTCCGATGCGGCGGAATCGATGCCGCCATAATACATATCGGGTCCACCTATCCGATTTGTGTGGAATATCTTCGCGTACTACCGGCCTGTACGGCGAGCTAGAGGTCTCAGGCCGTGCGATGCCACCCTTTTGCGGGGGGTCCGGATCGCGCCCTGTCAGAGCCGCGCGCGTAGGCAAGCGGTTCCGGTCGGCGCCGAATCCGGCGGCGGGCCAGGGGCCGCGTGTTCTTCGCCTACCGCAGTTGCTTTTCCAGCTTCGCCAGGGCCGTTTCCAGTTGCTGCGGCTGTTTCAACACGCCGGCGAACAGGTCTCCGCGCGCAGCGAATCGGTCCAGCGCATTGGTGATGTTGAATTGCGCCGGGTGCAAGCCGTGGCGGACTTCGGACCACTCCAGGGGAGTCGCTACCGGCGCGCCGGGATACGCGCGCAGTACATAGGGCGCGGCGATGGTTTTGGAGCGGCCGTTCTGCAGGTAGTCGAAATACACGCGGTTCTTCTGGCGCTTGGAGACTGCGCGAGGGGTGGTGAACAGGTTGGGGTCTTCGGCGATGGCCAGGCGTGAGATGAGGTCCGCGAAAGTCCGTGTATCCTCGTAACTGTACACCGGCTCCAGCGGAACATAGACGTGCATGCCGTCGCCGCCGGTAGTCTTGGGATAGCCTGCCAGCCCCAGGCGGTCCAGTATCCGTTTCACCAGCAGCGCCGCGTCGACGATCTTGTCGAAAGGGCACTCCTGCGGGTCCAGGTCAATGAGCACGAAATCGGGGTTGTCGAGCGTGGGCGTCCGGCTCATCCACGGGTTGTGATCGATGCAGCCCAGGTTCACCAGATAGAGAAGGCTGGCGCGATCCCCGGCGAAGACATAGTGGATGCCGTCGATGCGTTCGGTGCGCAGCCACGATGCGAAACTCTCGGGGGCGTCCTTCTGGAAGAAGTAGTCCTGCTGGATGCCGTTGGGATAGCGTTTGAGGGAAAGCGGACGGTCCTTGAGGTGCGGCAGAATCAGATCGGCCACGCCGTCATAGTAATTGATAACATCGCGCTTAGTGTAGCCTTCGGCGGGATAGAACACCTTCTTCAAGTTAGTGAACTTGAGAGTCTGGGCGCCAACGCGGAGGGAGGCCTCTTTGACATCGGCAAGCAGCTCCGGACGTGGCGCGGCGGCATCGAGCGCGGCGTCCTCGCGAGCCACCTGGCGCGCGGCCACGTCGTTGCGCAGGCCCAGGAAGACGGGCGCGCGCAGACGGCGGTCGGGAGTCCAGTTGGCGTACTTCACCTGGCAGACCAGCTCGGGGGACACCCACGTGATGCCCTTGTCGGGCTTGGGCCGCTCGGCGAACGGGCATTTTTCGACGATGAGGGGCTTCATGGCGGCATCCAGGCTGGCCAGCAGTTTCTGGTCGAAGCCGGTGCCCACATTGCCCACCCAGCGCAACTCGCCGCCGTCGTAAAGGCCCAGGACCAGCGCGCCGAAGTGGTCGCGCCCGCCCTGCGGCGCGGTGAAACCGCCGATCACGAATTCCTGCTCGCCCACGATCTTGATTTTCAGCCATTCGCGGCTGCGGCGGGATTCGTAAATGCTGGATGCGTGTTTCGCCACCACGCCCTCCAGGCCGATGGCGCGGGCGGCTTCCAACAGTTCCTCGCCGCCGCCGGGGAAGGTCTCGGAAATGCGCAACACGCCGCCGGGCGCCACCACGGTCTGGAGCAGCTCGCGGCGCTGGGCCAGGGCCACGCCGCGCAGGTCGTAGCCATCCAGGTAGAGCAGGTCGAAAGCGAAATACACCACGGGCGTGGAGCGCGCCAGGTGGGCGATGGAGTTGGGGTCGGAGTTCGAGATGCGCGGCTGGATCAGATGAAAACGCGAGACGCCTTTCTCGTCGAGAACGGCGATTTCGCCGTCGAGGATGGCCTGCTGCGCTGCCACCTGGTGGGCCATCACGGCCAGCTCGGGATATTGGCGCTCCGAGCGCAGGCCGCTGCGGGAGGTGATGCTGACCTCTTGGCGATCGAGATAGGCGATGGCGCGAACGCCGTCCCACTTGACCTCGAAGAGCCACTGGTTGCCGCGCGGCGGGGCGTCCGCAAGAGTCGCGAGCATCGGTTCCACGGCGGCCGGCATGTCGGCCTGGCGGGCGCCTTTCAGGCTGGCGAGATCGAGCTTGGCCTGCGCCTTGGGCAGCGGCGAAGCGGGCGAGGCCGCAGTGGCAGCCTTGCCGCGCCGCTTGGCCGGCGGGCTGGTGGCCCAGACGCGTTCGGTATCGCCGGCGGTCTGGCGCTTGGTTTCGCGCGCCGGCAGATTGCGTGCGATTTCCTCCTGGGTGCGGCCGGAGAGCACGCTGTAGGCGTGGGCCTCGATATCCCAACCGGGCACGGCGAACGCATCGCGCTTCTTGAGCAGCAGCCACTCGTTGCCTTTGCCGCGGCCTTTCATGCGGACCAGGGCGAAATCGCCGTTCAGCTTTTCGCCGTGAAGGTGGAATTTCAAATCGCCGCGCGCCATCTGATCGAGGCCGGTGGAGTCGCCGATGAGATCGAAGCTGCCGCGATCCCAGAGCATGACGCTGCCCGCGCCGTAATTGCCGGCGGGGATGTTGCCCTCGAAATCGCCGTACTCCACGGGGTGGTCTTCCACGTGGGCGGCGAAGTGTTTGGGCCCGGGATCGAGCGTCGGCCCCTTGGGAACGGCCCAGGATTTCAGGACGCCGTCGATCTCCAGCCGGAAGTCGTAGTGGAGCCGCGTGGCGTCGTGGCGTTGCACGCAGAAATAGTCACCGCCCGGCGGCGCCTTGCCGGGCGCCGGCGCGGGTTCCGGAGTTTTCTCGAAGCGGCGCTTGGCCGCGTATTCTTCGAGCGGCATCGGCTCCTTGCCATACTAGCATTGACCGCGAGCCGGTTTGCGGCAGCCGGTGGCCTCGGATAGAGTAAAGTTGTGACCGCGCAGGAGGCATACGAGTTGACGACTCACGGCGGCGCGACCGACTTCGCGCGGCTAATCGAAGCCTGGGAATCGTTCGGACCGTATTGCCTGATCGGCGGGCTGGCCGTCAATTGCTACGTGGAGCCGGTCTATACGTTGGACGCCGATATCGTAGTGGTCGCGTCGAGTCTCGGCAAGCTCGCCGCGCACCTCCGGGAGGAAGGCCCGCCGGGGAGCCAACTGCGGATTCAGTTCACCACGGACGAGAGGTATCAGGCCTTCCTGTCCCGATCCGTGGAGGCCGAAGTCCTGGGTGTCCGCGTGAGAGTCGCCTGCCTGGAGGACGTGACTCAGGGCAAGCTCTGGGCGTACGGCGATCCACAGCGCCGTTTGAGCAAGCGCAAGAAGGCTGAGTTGGACCTGATCCGCCTGGCGGAGGCACACCCCGAATTGCAATCGGCCTACCCCGTTGCGCTGCGGGAAGTCATCGGCCGCGGGTAAGCCACAGGCGTAAGTCCCTTTACATCCTACCATTTACATTCGACAGGGCTTGTAGTACGCTGGGAACACGCAAGTTTGAGAGGGTTACACTATGGCATCGACTGTCTGGAAAGGGCACCTCACTTTCGGGCTGGTCTCGTTCCCGATTCGGCTGTTCAGCGCCGCGCGCAGCGAGACTATCAGCTTCAACCTGCTGCACAAAGACGACCATTCGCGCATCCGCCAGGTTACCTACTGCCAGGCCGAAGATAAGCCGGTCCAGCGCAGCGAGCTGGTGAAAGGATACGAGTACGAGAAAGACCACTACGTCGAGATCGAGGACGAGGACATCAAGAAAGTCGCGCCCAAAACCGCCAAGGTGATGGAGATTCTGGAATTCGTCAAAGCCGGCGATGTCGACCCGATCTATCTCGAAAGCTCCTACTACGTGGCGCCCGACGAAGGCGGCGAAAAGCCGTATGCGCTGCTCTTCCAGGCCTTGCGCGAATCCCAATACTACGGCGTGGCCAAGGTGGCGATGCATAATCGCGAGCACATCATCGTGCTGCGGCCGGGCGCGAAGGGCATCCTGTCGCACACCATGTATTACCAGGACGAGATCCGGCAGGTGGAAGAGTTCCGCACCGACACCAGCCTGGTGAAGGACAAAGAGCTGGCCATGGCCAAGATGCTGATCTCGTCGCTCGAAGCCGAGTTCGAGCCGCAGAAATACCATGACGCTTACCGCGCCAATCTGCAGACCATGATCGAGGCCAAGATCGCCGGCCAGAGCGTGGTGGCGACGCCGGAGGCGCACGTGGCGCCGGTGATCGATATTATGGAAGCGCTGAAGAAGAGCCTGGCGGATAAGCGCAAGCCGGCCAGCGTGGCCATGGCGGCCGCCGGAACAGGCGAGGAAGAAGCCGCGCCGGCAGAGGCGCCGAAAAGGCGCGTCCGCAAGAGCGGCGTGGGGTAGGACGCGCGACTGGATGGAACTGACCGCTGCCGTTTCCGACCGCGACTTCGTGGCCGGCCTGCGCCAGGCCGTCGAACAGTACTTCCACGCCGTGGATGAGTGGGAGGCCGGATACCGCAAGTATTACCGTCTGCCCGACCCCAGCGGCAAGCCGCCCAGCGACCTCGGCGCCGAGCAGGCGGCCTACGACGATGCCCGCAAGCGTCTCGCCGCCATGGTGCCGCGCGCCCGCGGCCTGAGTTTCCGCCATGGGATGCGAGACCCGTGGGCCGGGATCCTGCGTTCGCCCCTGGGGCAGTCGACGCCGCAGGATCGCTACACTTCGGCCATTTCGCGCACCGAGCGCGCGCAGGTGTTCGAGTGTCTGGTGACCCTGGCCGAAGCCTACGCCGGGCATCGGGACGCCGATCCCCCGCCTCCGCCGCGCTCGCTGGTGCGCCGCCTGTTGGATTTCTTCTACTGAGCCGCGTGAACGGGATACCGGCGCGGGCTGTCTTCTTGAGGTGAAACGAGTAGCAGGGGCCAGACGAGAGGCTGTCTATGTCGATGGCGCAGAGCCGGTCGAGGAGCTTGCCCAGTTACCGGCCAAGGTTCCGCTGCTCTCCGATGAGGCATTGACCCGGGAAGGGCTCCATCAGGATCATCCTTGACCGGCAGGGGCTTCGGCATGGGCAGTGCATTCTTGAGCTCGCCCTGCGCTATAGTTCGGACGCCTGCCGCGGAAGCACGGGAGCTTGCAGATGAGTACGAAAAAACGAAACCCGATTGAATTCGAAGCGGGCTCCGGCAACATCTTCGTCGATCTCGGCCTCAAGGATGCCGATCAGCTCCTGGTTCGCTCCCAGATCGGCTATCACGTGTACCAGATCCTCGAAGGCCGGAAACTGAAGCAGCGCGAGATTGCTAGCGTGCTCGGCGTGGCGCAGCCCGACGTGTCGCACCTGATGAATGGGCATTTCAGCCGCTTCACCACGGACAAGCTGCTCGATTTCCTAAAGCGGCTCGACCAGAAGGTGACGATCGAGGTCAGCCGCCATCACCGCGGCGAGCCCTATCAGGAAGTGACCTTCGCCCCGTAAGGTCGGGCCGCCCGGCCTACGGCTGCATCACGCGGTTGCCGGTGAAGTCGAAGCGGAAGCGGACCTCGCGCAGGCCGGCAGCCGCCATGGCCGAGCTGAGCCGCGCCTTGTCCTCGGTGTAGAACAGCAGGAACCCGCCGCCGCCGGCGCCGATCAGCTTGCCGCCGATGGCGCCATTGGCGCGCGCCAGTTCGTAGTAGCCGTCAATCTGGCGATTGCTCATGCCGGAGGAGCGGGCGCGCTTGCGCAGCCAGTGGCCATGCATCAGCTCGGCGAAGGCGCGCAGATCGCCCGCCTCCAGCGCGCTCTTGCTCTCGTAACCGAGCCTCTTGACGAAGTGCAGGTTCTCCATCATCTCCTGGTCCTTCTGTTTGCTGCGAGCGTCCTGGTCCTTGAGGATCTCCGACGCATTGCGGGTGTAGCCGGTGAAGAACAGCGCCAGGCCGTCCTCCAGCCGGTGCAGCGTGGAGGGCGCGAGGCGCAAGGGCTGGACGTCCACATAGCCGTCCGGCTGGAAGGTGAACGCGGTAATCCCGCCGTAAGCGGCGATGTACTGATCCTGCTTGCCGATCGGTTCGCCCAGAAGATCCATCTCAATGTGACACGCCTGTTCGGCCAGTTCCCGCTGCGAGACGTGATTCTTCGAGTAAGTGTGCAACGCGCAAAGTAGCGCCGTGGTGAAACTGCCCGAGGAGCCGAGGCCCGTGCCGGCGGGGATATCGGACATGCTGGCGATCTCGAGATGCGGATCTTCGATGGGTACCAGCCGCAGGGCCTCGCGCACGATGGGGTGCTGGATCTCGTCCGCCTTCGACACCACTTCCATCCTGGAGTAGCGGACGATGATCTCGGGCACGAAAGTTTCGTGGAGCGTGATGTAGACGTACTTGTCGATGGCGCCCGCGATCAGGAAGCCGCCGTGCTCGCGGTAGTAGGACGGCAGGTCGGTGCCGCCGCCGCCGAGCGAGATGCGCAACGGGCTGCGTGTGATGATCATAAGTCGACGTTGCCTCCAGGAGCCAGCCAGGCGATCAGACGTCTCCAATGCGTTCGCACGGGGGCGGGGAATCGGCCGCCCAGCGAGAGAACCCGGCTGACATCTTCCGGTTTCAGTGCCGCGGTCACGCGGAGCCCGAGAAACCAGAAGGCCGCGCCCACGGCAATCGAAGCGAACATGCCCGCGGCGCCGGGCAGCACGCGGGCCGTGGCCAACACGCCCAACGCCATGATCGCACCGCTTGCCGCAATGCGGCCGGAATCGCCGAGCTTGAGGTCCAGCGCGTCGGCTTTCCAGGCATAGATCCACATGCCCAGGCAGGCCAGCGTCTGCGCGGCGCCGTTGGCGATGGCGGCGCCGATGGCTCCGTGGTGCGGGATCAGAAGAATGTCCAGCCCCATGTCGACCGCCCCGCAGATGCAGCTCCATACGATGAGAAAGCCCTGTCTTTCGGTGGCCTGCAGCAACATGATGGGCGCATTCACCAGCGCCTTGGGAATAGCCAACACGGCGACGATGGCGAGGGGGGCGACCATGGGCCGGTACTTTTCTCCGTACAACATCGGGACCAACGGAGAGATGCATGCCGTCCCAAGCAACAGCGGTAACGAAATCAGAAGCGCGTAGCGGGCGCCATCCACCGTCATTTGTTTCAAACGCGCCTGCCCGCGGCCGAATTGGGCCATCATGGTGGCGGACAGCGACGCGCCGAACGACACGGGGATCATGAGAATTTTTTCCACCAGATTGAAGGCGATGGAAAAGAACGTAACCTGGGTCTTGTCGGCGTTCAGGAATTGCAGAAACAAAGTGTCGGACTTGTCCCACACGACGACATTGAGCAGCAGGAGAGCCAAGCCTTGGCCGGAGTAAGCGAACATGCGCTTCTTCAACTCCGGGGCGAACGCTCCCGGAGTGATGCCTCCCAGCCACAGCTCCACCGAACGCAGCTTCAAGCCGCACTCGAGATATGACCCCACGGCCACCGCCGCGGCCACACCCATGAGGTCCCAGTTATGTTGCGCGGCGCTCGCGTGGCCGCGGCATATCAGCAGGGCCAGGATGGTCATCACGGTGGTGACCACTCCGCCAATCAGCGCGGGCACGGTATTCCGCCGCATGGTCTCGGCGGCGTTGTTGGCCTGGGATGGAATGGTCCCGACGATGCGCGGAGCCATGGCTGCCACCAGAAACAACGATGCCGCCAGATAAGCCGGGGCGCCCCAACCGAGCACCCACACCAGGAGCACGGCGGAGACGCCCAGAGAGATCAGCACCTGGATCTTGAGGGTAGCCAGGTAGATGGCGCGCGCCACGCCGGCATCCCCGCGGTTCAGATACTCCGCCATATATTTCCGCGTGGTGATCGGCAAGCCGAATGCGCCCACGGTAATGGTGACGTTGGTAAGCAACACAACGATCGAGTAGTAGCTGAGCCGGATAGGCCCTACCACGCGTGCCACCGCCACCGAGGTCAGAAAGGCGGCGCCAAAGCTGAACACCAGTTCCAGACCGTACCAGAACGAGTTGCGCGCGACGGTCCCGGTGTTGTCCGGACGGCCGGAAGGCCCGGTATTGGCGTTATTCATGGGGTGCGCTGAAGGCGGCGGGCGATAGCCGGTACACCAAAAGTGTGGCTGGTTGCGGGCCAATCTGTCAAGCCGCCGGGCCGCCTTATCCCAATCCTCATCCCACGAAGTTCCGCTGCACGAATTTGCAGCCGGTCACCAGCTTGTCGCGGAAGTCCGCCAGGTCCCGGACCTTGCGAAGCTCCCTCCAGAGCGTGCGCGGATGCAGGTAGTGCCGGCGGTAAGCCCGCGAAACCAACTGCTCCAGCCGCTCTTTGGGCAGATGGGGATAGGAGATGATGGAGTTGCGCGCCGGGTCCACCGGGACGTAATCCCCGAAGGCCAGCCAGCCGTTGGCTTTGGCCGCGGCGTAGAAATCCGTGCCGGGAAACGGGTTGGCGATGCTGAATAGCACGTAGTCCACGTCCAGCCGCGCCAGTTCCCGCAGGGTTCTCGCGATGGTCTCTTCGGTTTCCTCGGGCGCGGCTCCGAAGAGGATATTCAGCTCCACCGCGATCCCGTGGCGCTTCAGAATCCGCACCGCCCGCTCGGTGGCTTCCGCCCGGATGTTCTTTCGGACGGCGTCCAACACCTTCTGGTTGAACGATTCCGTGCCCAGGTCCACATACGAGCAGCCGGCGGCGGCCAGGGCCTCGGCGGCCTTGTCGGTGACGCGGTCGCAACGGGCCAGGCAGCTCCACTCCAGCTTCAGATCCTTGATCCCGGCGCAGATCTCGATGGTTCGCCGCTCGTCCCACAGGAACTGGTCGTCAATCGCCGAGACCGAGCGGAATCCCAGTTCGGCCAGCTTGCGCATCTCCGCCACCACTCGCGCAGCCGAGTGCAATCGCACCGGAGGTTTGACGCCGTGGCGCCGCTTGTGCTCCAGTTCGCGGGCGTAGGAGAGCGAATTGGGGACGCAGTACCAGCACTGCGCGTAGCAGCCGCGCGAGGTCAGGATGGCGGCGTGCGGTTTGCCGTGCAGCTTGGGGTTCGAGTATGGCCGGTGATCGAGCAGCGTCCGGTCGGGAATCGGCAGCACGTCCAGGTCCTCGACGAAGGGCGCCGGCGGGTTGTGTACCGGGCCCAACGGCCCGCTATAAGAGACGCCATTCACCGTGCCGGGATCCGCGCCGGCAGCCAGGGCCTCCACGAGTTGCGGCACCACCAGGTCGGGCTCACCGCGCGCGACGTAGGTATCGGGCCGGTCCAGGAAGACCCCGGCATCCCAGGTGGGCTGCGGTCCGATAAACAGGAACCGCGCCGACGGCCGGGCGCTGCGCAGGATGTCGCGCGCCAGGCGGTCGGTCTGTTGCGAGAGGAAGACGGTGTAGAAACAATACAGGTCCGCATCGTCCGTGGCGGCGAACTCGCGAAACGCCTTCTCGCTTTTCCCTTGCGCCGCGAAATCGCGAATCGTCACGGCGTGGCCCCGCTGGCGGCAGATCGTGGCCGGATATAGCATGCCCAGCAGGGGCAGAAAATAGATGCCGTAGTTGCAGCCGAAGCAGCGGTCCACGTCGCGGGTGCCGTCTAGAACCGGCGGGATCAGGAAAGCGATCTTCATTACTTGCCATCCACCCGCTTCAGCGGGAAGCACAGTTCCCGCAGAAAACCGGCCGACCAGGAGGCCAGGAAGAGCCCCACCACCGGCGGCACGCAACACCCCGCGCGGAGCGAGCCGGTATGGCGCATCCCAACCAGCAACGCGGCCGCGCCGGCCAGCAATAGCGTGCCTGCCGCGAAGTCGCCGAATCCATGCGCCAACGCCAGGGCAAGCCCCCCCGCCAGCAGCGGGAGACTGGCGCCCGCCAGAATGTGCAACGGGCCTAGCAGGCTCAGCGACCTTCGGCCCACCTGCAGACGGCCGATGGCGAAGCGGTACATCTGGCGCGCAAAACTGGCGGGCCGGCTGCGCCGATGGTGCCAGAGAATCATGTTGTCGGCCAGCATGTGCCGGAAGCCGCGCCGGCGCAGCATCCAATTCAGCCAGACATCCTCCGCGG
>Ga0265316_10002397_pt1 | contig 19511 bp, 16 predicted proteins | sample 4522metaG_FD_202092 | JGI IMG/M metagenome (GOLD analysis project Ga0265316, IMG submission 202092) | Rhizosphere microbial communities from Carex aquatilis grown in University of Washington, Seatle, WA, United States - 4-5-22 metaG | ecosystem: Host-associated > Plants > Roots > Rhizosphere >... | reverse complement strand
TAAGGCAATGGTTATTTGGGCACGAAACGGAAAAGAAGCTGTAGATTATATAAAAAATAATGCTTCTTCGCGTAATATTCTGGTACTTATGGATATTAAAATGCCTATCATGGACGGCATTGAAGCTTTAAAAATGATAAGGAACATAAATAAAAATATCCCAATTATTGCAGTTACTGCTTATGCACACGAAACCGATAAATTTGAGATTCTTAAAAATGATTTTAACGACTATATCGTGAAACCTCTGAAATCGCAGAATTTATTAGAAACGATTCATAATTTTATTAAGCTCTCGTAAGTTCAAAAGGCTAACATTTTAACTTTCAAGCATTCGTATTCATGTCTGTCAGATAGGCTGAATCGTATCATTTTCCTTCTAACGCTCATCCCTCCGCAAACTGACGAATGATTTTGGGAAGTTGCACTAAAATGTCCAATTCAATTATGGACAGCTCGTCTCTAATCATAGGTACGCCAGCAATTTTTTCATTTCATAAAGTCACAATCCGCAATTTGTGTTAATGTATATTAACCGCTAATGTGAAAATATATTAAAATAACATATTTCAACTGATTGATTCATTCATGCTTAAAACCTTTTCTAACTCCTGTTGTTTAAAAAGAACCCAAACTATTTAAAATCATATTTATGAAAACTCAATCTGGCATAAGCGTAATTCTGATAAGTGTTGGTATAATTGCAGGCATATCCTTAAAAATTCCGGCCAAACCTTCTTCAACAATAAAAGAAGAAAATATATCTTTTAAAGTTGATACTTTGACCCTGAAAGGATTTGTAGCATACGATGAAAATATAAAAGGAAAACGTCCTACTGTTCTGGTAGTTCATGAATGGTGGGGACTTAATGATTACCCAAAAATGCGTGCAAGAAAGCTTGCAGAATTAGGTTACATAGCTATAGCAGTAGATTTATTTGGAAATGGTAAAATTGCTACCAATCCTAAAGAAGCCATGGAGCTGACCGGTCCGTTTTATTCAAACCCAAAACTGGGAGAAAGCCGTTTACAAGCCGCTATTGATAAAATAAAGGAATATCCGCAAACAGATAAGAATAATATAGCAGCAATTGGTTATTGTTTTGGCGGTGCAATAGTGCTGAATGCTGCAAAAATGGGAGCAGATTTAAAGGGTGTAGTAAGTTTTCACGGTGGTCTTTCTACAGCAATACCGGTGAATAAAAATAATTTGAAAGCCAAAATACTTATCTGCTATGGTGCTGCTGACAAATTTATATCACAAAAAGACGCTGATGCCTTTACCCATCAGTTGGACTCGTTGGGAGCTAAATATACATTTAAGTCATATCCGAATGCGACACATGCTTTCACAAATCCTGCCGCAACGGAAAATGGTAAAAAGTTCAACATGCCAACTGAATATAACCCTGAAGCTGATAAAAATTCATGGAACGACATGAAAATGTTCTTTGATGATTTATTTAAAAAATAAGATATAGAAAATTCTCTTTTTGCCTGAATAATTCAAATAATTGCAAAAAATCAAAATTAGTCCGCTTATTATTTTTTATAAAACAAAAACATGAAATAGTCTGTAAAGTAAAATATTATGTTTATTAAAAAATATTTATTGTGATAAAATAATTTACGGTAAAAAATAAAACTATCGAAAATCAAACTTCTAAATTGGTTCTATATCACTGTTATTTAGACAGCCACTGTTGCCATTGGCTATAACAATTTTTGACCAGTTGTCAACTTTATCTATTATACTTTTAACCCTTCATGAATTACAATCATATCTGTCCCATTTTCAACGGGAAGGTCGGCGGATCAATTCTTCCCCTTGCTACTCAATAAATAAGCCACTTTCAAAAATTTTCTGTAAAGTAGTTTATGAGCAATTAAATTCAACAATTACTTCAGTCCCCTTTCCGGGATTTGAGATTATGTCCATACTTCCATTAAATGTATTTACCCTGGAACGAATATTTCTTAAACCATTGCTCCTGGTTTCGTCAATCTGTGTGATGTCAAACCCTTTACCATTATCCTGAACTGTAAGATGTATCCGTTCTTCTTTCAGGATTAATTGCACCACAATCTCACTTGCTACTGCATGTTTCAATGAATTATTAATTAACTCCTGAGCAATCCTGTAAACGTTAGTTTCAATAGAGCTTTCAACTCGTTTTTCTTCTCCAAAAAACTGAAAATGAATCTTAACTTTTTTATCATTATCAATTTGGGAGCAAAAATCTTGTAAAGCGTCCTTTAACCCATATTTTACAAGCGATTCTGGCATCATGTTATGGGCAACCCTTCGTAATTCTCCAATAGAATTATCGAGCAAACCAAGGGCGTTGTCGAAACGGTTTACATATTCCTCCGGAAGTACATAGTTACCCTTCATATTTGTTAGTTTTAGTTTTACACCTGACAACAACCCGCCTAAACCATCGTGCAGATCACGTGCAATGCGTTGCCTTTCTGTTTCTTCCCCTTGTAATACAGCATGAGCAGCATTTATCTGGCGTTCTTTTTCCAATTCTTTCGTTTTTTGTCGTTCTATTTCCAAATCCTGCTCAACAATAATATGTTTATTACGAATATTCCGATATAGTAAAAATGACATGCCAATTAATAAAGCAATGGTAACAATAAGTGCATAAATAAATACATTCCTTCTTTTTATGGTAAGTTCACTTACTTGTTTCTCATTATGAAGATGGTTAATCTCCTTTTCTTTCTTTTCCGATTGGTATAGTGCTTCCAGATAATTGATCTGTCTCCGACTTTTGTCTTTAAAAACCGAATCTTTTAGTACAGTAGATTGCAGCAAATGCTCATACGCTGTTTTATATTCACCAAATTGGGCTTCAACTCGGGAAAGATTATTCAACGAATATTGTTCCATATCGATGAATTTAAATTTACGTGATATTTGGTATCCTTCCATAGCGATAATCTTAGCCTTTTCTAATTGTTTATCGTAAAAGTAAAATTCAAATACATTAAGAATATCTATTACCTCCTCAATATGATCGTCTATTAATTTCGATTGTTCAATTGCCTTATTTACATTAATAATGGCCAGTGCAAAATCATTTTTGCAATAACCATAATATTGCCCTAGGTTAGAATAACATGTAGACAGGAGGTAATGATCATTCATTTTTTCGGCTATTTTCTGTGCCTTGAAAATATGTGGAAGAACTTCCTCGAATTTTTCTTGTTGAATCAAGGTAGTTGCAATATATATGTTACCACTAGAAATATAATATGCATTGTTTATTTCTTCAGCAAGCTTAACACACTGTCTGGCATAATATTCAGCTTTATCATATTGTTGCAAATATGAATATAAGCTGGATAAGTTACCGTACAATTTAGGCAGATAAGTTTTTTCGTTTAAACTATCAAATATTTTTGATGATTTGATATAGAGCTGAATAGCTTCAAGATAATTTCCCAGATGGTGTTGCATGGCTCCACAGTTAAGAAGTACGGTGCCTAGACCTTCTGAATAACTTCTGCCTTTATAATTATGATATATGCTATCGGCTAATTGAAAATAACTCATCGCCATTTTTGTTTCATTTTTGCTCGCATAATAGGAGCCTTTAAGACAATAAGCGTTCGCTAGACCTAATGGGTAATTAATTTTTTTTGATAAAACAATGGCTTGCTGACAATAATCAAAAGCCTTATCTGGTAATATATCCAATTGGGCATTGCCGGTTTCAATAAGCAAATTTACTTTGGAAGTATCTCCTTTGAGGTGGTTCAATATTTTATCAATTGAATCGGGTTTACTTACCTGCGCCTTTATTGTTGCCAGACAAAAAATAAATAGTAAAGCAGTTAAATTTACTTTAGTTGTATTCATATTTATTTGCAAATTATTTACAAACAGTCAAATGTATAAGCCGTCCCACATAAAGTGGGATGGGGCTTATGCACTTTGCTACCTGCTGGCCATTATTATTCTTTATCTCAGTCAAATATACAATATCTTAGCAAATGTAATACTGCTCTTGTAAGGTACGGTTGGGCCGAAAGGGCAGAAAGGTCCTTTTAGTTTATTTAGTTAAGGCACCAGTTTACGGATAACGCAATTTACCTTCCTATGCAGTGACGCGTGCCACGGATATGCCCTGTTCTGCCTTTATAATTTGTATCGCACAATCCGGGAAATTGAAACTGACTATCGGGTTGTGTAGTGCTCAATTGGATCGAGCAGACTCCCTATTGGAAAACTCTACCAGGAATTAATCATCACATTTTTACATTATTTATAAGTGATGCTCTCAAGTTTCCTGTTAATTTCTTCAATTTGTTTTTTCAAATCCGAAACTTCTGTTTGCAACGTAACATTTTCTTTAGCATAATTTTCAATTGTTTTTTGCTGTTCCTGCATGGCTTTAGTAAGTACTGCAGTAATTTGACCATAAGACAAAGTCAAGTCACCTTCTTTACCATAAACCAATTCGGGTAATATTAATTTAACTTCCTGTGCTATAAAACCGATATCCTGGGTTCCCGTACCTTTCATTTTGTATGAAACAGGTCTTAATTTCAACACTTCTTTTAAGCCGTAATTAATTGGCTGTATATTATATTTCTTGGTACTATCTGAGGCATTTGTCCAAACCCCTCCTACTGTTAGGGTAGCTCCGTTTCCATTACTTGCAGATGAACCTACTTTAATAGCCGCAGCGCCAGGTACTACACCAAAGCCCCAACCAACCACACTTGAGTTTCCGAAAACCATATTATTGCTGGCATTTACTTGTGCATAATAGCCTATAGCAGTAGCATTTGTTAATGCTCCTGAAGAAACATCTGCATAAGTTCCTATGGCTGTATTGATGTTTCCTGTTGTGTTCGAATAAAGCGCTTCGTATCCGCAGGCAATATTAAAGTTTCCTGTTGTGTTATTATATAGTGATTGATAACCATTGGCGGTATTATAGCTACCTATTGTGTTGGACATAAGTGCACTTTCACCATTGGCGGTATTATAGTAACCTGTTGTGTTGGAATTAAGTGCACTTTCACCATTGGCGGTATTATTGGAGCCTGTTGTGTTGTATTTAAGTGCAGCGTTACCATTGGCGGTATTATAATTTCCTGTTGTATTGGAATAAAGTGCCTGATAACCACTGGCCGTAATATTACTACCTATTGTGTTGGAAAAGCCTGCCTGGTATCCGATAAATTGATTTCCGTTTGCATTATTATTATAACCTGCACTATCCCCAATAAATATATTTTGGCTGGTAGTTGTATTTTCATAACCGGCATGAGCACCAATGGCTATATTGCTAAATCCTATTATGTTGGAAAAAAGCGCATAAGAACCATTAGCAGTATTATTGTTACCCGTTGTGTTGGAAAAAAGGGCCCTAAAACCACCAATAGAAGTATTATTGCTACCTGTTGTATTATGATAAAGCGCTTGCCCACCATCGGCGGTATTATTGTAACCTGTTGTATTGTATAAAAGTGCACCACTACCATTGGCGGTATTATCGTAACCTATTGTGTTGTAAGCCAATGCTGCAGTACCATTGGCGGTATTCCAGCCACCTGTTGTGGTGTTTAAAAGCGCTTGATAACCATTGGCAGTATTTTGGGTACCTGTTGTATTTTTACTAAGTGCATTAGACCCATTGGCTGTATTTAAGCTTCCTGTTGTATTGGATGAAAGTGCAGAATATCCATTGGCGGTATTGTCGGTTCCTGTTGTGTTGGAATTAAGCGATTGATATCCATTAGCGGTATTATAGCTACCTGTTGTGTTGGAATGAAGTGCTCCGTTGCCAGTTGCAGAATTGGTAGAAATAGCGCCACTACCCTGGCCAACCGTTAGACCATTAACTACCAAATCATTGCTGAATGTTTTAGTGCCTGCTATGGTCTGATTGCCTGTAAGTAGTACTGAATATTTACTTATGCTATCGGCAATGGTTGGCTGGTTAGTAAGGGCATTGTAATTGCCATTAAAACCATATTTAGAAACAGTATCTTTTATGGATGGTTTATTGGTTAGGTCAGTATAATTGCCGCTAAAGTTGCTTTTGGAATTCCACTTTACAGTATCTGATGAATTAATTTTATTTGCTACTGAATTTGCAAAAACCGGATCAGTTTCGGTAATACTACCGGACGTTTTTGCATACAAAGCATACGGAACACTCAATAGCTGGCTCGTTCCTGTAATAGTGTAGCTTGTTCCACCTGAAGGATCAGTTTCAGTTTTAATATAATAAGGGCCAATTGACCAGTTAATAGAATTAAAACCTGCCCTGCCACCTATTTCTATACTTACAAGACCGTTGACATTGGTAGTTGGAGTTTGGGTTTCAGTGTACACTTGTGTGCCGGTTGTAGAACCCTGTAATATGCTAATCTTTATTCCTATAACATGAGTTGTAACAAGTTTGTTACTTGCATCACGGATTATTGCCTGATAGCTCATTTTTTGTGGTGCCTGAGTAAACGCATTTGCAGTTATCAATACTGCTATTAAAATGGCGTATATTTTTTTCATGATTATTTATTTTTTTATGATTTTAAATGTTTTTACTTCTTGTTGAGACGAAGCATTCTTCGTCTGTAGGACTTTTAAAAAATATGTTGCAGGAGCAAGATTGCTCATGTCAATGCTTGTTTCATTGCTTTCTATTTTTTTGTTTTCTAAAAGTTTCCCGGTAATGTCGTAAAGAGATGCAAAACATTGCGTCTGTACTTTGCCTTCGAATTTTAGTATCAGATAATCGGATGTTGGATTGGGATAAGCCATACATTGTAATGTAATGGCTTTGGCTTCCTCAAGTCCGGTTACAACAAAAATCTCGAACGGCTGCTGTACTCCTTGAGTCTCAGTGCCTCCTGTTCCTGTGTTAATTGTATAAACTACTTGTCCTAGAGTATAGCTTACCGAGCCTCCACCTCCAGAAGCATTGCCGCCAGTGGCAGGTAAGGCTTCTTGTGCTTGTAGTCCCGTTAGTCCTATGCCTAACAAGAGCACGGCGCTTAATTTTACTTTTTTGTGTCTCATTTTTTAGTTTATTTTTAATTAATCATTTGAACTATTACTTATTTTATTTTGTGACTATTTGTTGACTTTTAAAAAATCGTATTACTTCTTCTAAAAGCAGCCATTTTTCTTTTAAAACATGACTTTTGTTATTCTTTAAAAACTTTTTTAACCAATGTGCCGGTGTAAGTGGCAATAGTAGCTCCGCTCAAATCCAATACAGCCAATACCGGCATACTATCGCGCATGGTTACAAAATCCCTGGCATCAATAGTGCCGGTAAGGGTAAGGTTAGTAACCGTGTCTTTCTCATCAGAAGTTAAAGAATCGGATAAATGACCGGCAGTACATTCCAACGTTTTTAATACCTGGGCTTGCAGCATTATTGTAATGCACATGCTGAGAAAGAATAGGATTGCTTTTTTCATGATTAAATTTTTAATGCTATAATTAATACTGGATTGAATTAACAGGGACAAAACTACGATTGGAAATATTGACACATATCCCCTGAAAAGAGGATTTTTTAAAATGTTCCTTAATCTACCAATTGCAGGAACTTATAAATAATGAGATAATATACTCTTGTGCAGATGAATTGATTGTGCAAATGGTATAGGAGACAAAACGGTTCTGCTTAATTGTTCTAGATGATAGCAAAGGGTTAGATATAAATACTGTGTACAAGGAAAAGGGAATTGGGTTGAATGGTGTTAAAACCAGAATTGAATCGTTGAATGGAAGAATTGACATTTACTCTGAACCATCTAAAGGTGCAGAATCCATAATTGAATTTAATATATAGAAAAGATATATTTAACCTGGTTTAATAAATCTTTATCTGTTAAATTTGTTTCATATTTTTCTATATGGCAAATATTCTGATTGTTGAAGACCATCCGGTAGTAGTTGAAGGATTACAAAAGTTATTATGTAATCAGGGTATTACCGCAAAATGTGTAGTAGCTTATTCAGTGAAAGAATGTCTTAATATTTTAAAATCTTATACTCCTGATTTGATATTGTTGGATTATAATTTACCCGATGGTAATGGTATTGAATTGTGTAAAACTATTCTGAAGAAGGAACCCTCGATAAGAATTCTTGCCATCAGTTCATATAAAGAACAGAGTCTTGTAAAGCGAATGATAGATAGTGGCGCAATGGGGTATGTTCTAAAAAATGCTTCTGAGGATGAGATAATGGAAGCATTAATGACGGTTTTATCGGGCAAAAATTACATGAATGAAGAAACTCAGAATATTCTAGATGGCATAAACAATAATTCCTCAGTACTCACCAGGCGTGAAATTGAGGTACTTAAATATATTTCAGAAGGATTTACTAATCCTGAAATTGCAGATAAGCTCTTTATTAGTCCTCTCACTGTAGATAGCCACCGCAAGAACCTGATTCTTAAATTAAATGCTAAAAATACAGCTTCACTTATAAAAATAGCTTTCCAAAATGGTTATCTCTAAAAAAAGCTGCGATTAATTTTTTCTGATAGAACTTCAAAAACTTCTAAATTGGTTCTATATCACTGTTTTTTAGCCAGCCACTGTTGCCATCGGCTATTATTATTTTTGACCAGTTGTCAACTTTATCTATTACCCATACTTTTAACCCTTCATGAATTACAAACAAATCTGTCCCATTTTCATCGGGCGAACTTTTAATTGTAATTGAAGGTGTCATGACAATTGCACTCGTTTTAGCAAGACTTCTGCTTTTAAGTTGATAACTGTTAAAAAAACTCACGATTGAAATTGCTATTAATATCAGCACTAACCAAAATGACAATTTTTTTAGCCACAACCTGACGGTAAACAAATAAATAGTAGCTAAGATAAGAGCTACAATAAAAAATATTATACTGAGAATTCCCCAACCATCAGAAGAAAAAAATTCGGAAAGGTACCTCCACCAATGCTTTAAAAAGAACTCCGGTAAAGTGTTTATTTTATCAACAATCATGGTTTGGGCCAACTGCAAATTAAAACTAATGTTGTCATCGCCGGGTGCCAATTTATGAGCCCGTTCAAAGTTCAGAATGGCTCTGGCTATGTTTTTCTTTTTATAATAAGCATTACCCAAATTATAATACACTTCGGACGATTCAACGCCTGATTTCAAAATTGATTCATACAGGATAATTGAAGTATCATATTGCTCTTTCTTATAAAAATCATTGGCACGGTCAAAAATATTTATATAATTATTTCCAAATGCCATATTAGCAAAGAAGAAGCACATTCCAATTATCGAAAATAAGGTCTTTAATGAGTTCTTATTTCGAATTAAGTTTCTAAAAAAACAAATAATCATCGTTTTGCTTTTATAAAATAGTAGCATACTTATTATTTCATTTTTTGTTCAATCTGGCTAATTACAGTAATTGCATCTTTATAAACCGAATCCATTTGAGTGTTGTCCTGAATCGGCGCATAACGAGCATACTCACAGGTATCTAAAATTTCAAGAAATTTTTTAATGATGTCTGATTCAATCTTCTTATTACTGGTTTCTTCCAGTACTTTCTCTCTTGATAATTCAGCGACCGGAATACTTAGTTTGTCGCTCATATAACCCCACAAAGCTTTTAAGATATATTCATAGAAATTTTCTTTTTTATTTTCCGTCATATACAAGTGTGCATCCTTGAGTCGCATTCGGGCTATTTTATTAGCTCTTTTATTTCGTACCATCACAAGGTTGGCATTTTCGCGAATCCGTTTGCGCCACAAAAGAACAAGTATTATAAACAATAAAAAAGATATAATAAAATACAAGCAAAAGCCAAGGCTGCCAAACAGAAATTCACCAGTTCTTGTAAAAACAGGAACGCGGGTCATTATGAATTGTATGTCTTTGCCGAGAAATTTTACATCTTCTTTACCTACTCCAGAAATAACATTGGTAGTACCTTCATTTTCACTCTTCTCTACATTTATTTCTAATTCGCCAGAAGACAAGGTTTTATATTGTTTCGATTTAAGGTCAAAATAACTAAATTCGATTGATGGGATTTTAAAATTTCCCGAATGACGGGGAATAACTAAATATTCAAAAGTTTTACTTCCGCTGACACCAGCATTAGTTACATTCGTGTTAACAGATATTTTTGGATCATAGGTTTCAAAGTCTGTTGGAAATTTAATTTCCAATGGTCCTATCATTTTGATGTTCCCATTACCTGAAATAGATAATTTTAGATTTATTGCATCATTGGTTTTAACATTTTGCTTGTCTAGGGTTGTTTTAAATGTAAAATCACCCACAGCTTCTTTAAAAGAATTTGGACCATTAGCGGGAAGTGATTTTACATAAATTTTTACAGGAAGACTATAAATTTTCTTTTCCACTTCCTGTACCTGTGGACCAAAAAAATCATCAAACACACTTGGCCTTCTGTTTCGAACTGGCACTTGAACTTGAACTTTCATTGAAAAAGGATCGATAACAATTTCACCACTTTTTTGGGGAAACAAAACAAATTTTTGAATCACTGCTGTTAAATAAGCTTGTCCTTTTATATTCTCACGTTCACTTCTTATTTGGCCAATTTCGATATCCTGCCTGAAAAAATTGTCCAGATTCAAATTTTCCGGGCCCCCTAAATTTGAAATGCCCAGCTTTGAATACAACTTTATCGTAGCAATAAATCCTTCACCCTGGTATACCGAGTTTCTGTCAATTAATATCCTGGCAAAAATATCGCCACTCCCTAGATCAGCAGAAGCCTGGTTATTTTCTGAATTATTATTCGCGTTTGCATTACTGTTTGATTTTGGACTACCGCTTTTAAGTACTTCAATGGTAATTGTATTTGAAGAATATGATTTACCATTTACTGTAGCTAAAGCCGGATCCAAATTAATGGTCCCCATTTTATTGGCACTCAAATAGTATGTATAACTGTATGCTGAATTCTGAGTTACCTTTCCATTTATAATTTGAACATTACTGCTGGATGATGTGCTTGGGCCGCCTAAGAGATTCATGTTTTTAAATTCCGGAGGTCTAAAGCCGGATGGCTGATCGCTCAAGGTATATATCAATTCAAATTGTTCACCAACTTCAACAGACTTAGGAGCCGATGCGGTAAATTGAATATTTTGTGCAGTTAGCCAATTCGATAAAACTAAAAACAGAAGTATATTAATTAAAATCCTTCTCATATATTAACATTTTCAAATTTCCAGGTTCAATTTAAAATTATAACTATTTTAACATACTTTACCAATCCTGGTCATTTTTTACTTTCTTATTTAAATCTTTTTGTTTTTCTAATTTATCTTTTAAATTTTTTTCGTCATTTTGGATGGCCTCAAGCATTCGTTTTGCAGCATCTTTACCCAGCTTTCCTTCCTGTTGTTGTTGCTGTTGCTTTTGGTCTTCATTCTTGTTTTTTTGATCTTTATTTTGATCCTGCTTTTTGTCTTTTTTATCCTTGTCGTTCTTCTTATCCTTATCCTTTTGATCTTTATTATCCTGTTTGTTTTGTTGTTTTTGCTTCGGTTGATTCTTTAATAATCGTTGAGCAAATGCCAGATTGTACTTTGTTTCCAAATCTCCTGGATTATTCCTTAAAGCCTTTTTATATGCATCAATACTTTCTTCAATTTTTTGTGCCTGTAACAAAGAATTACCCATGTTATGATAAACCATTCCAAGCTGCTGTTTACTTAAGTTCTTATTATCGGTCAGTCGGGAATATTGATCAACTGCATCCTGCATTTTTTCCTGCTTGTACAAAGCATTACCCAAATTGTAAGAAGCAGAGATTGAATTGGACTGCTTTTCTAAAGCCTTTTTATAAGCGACTTCTGCATCGGAATATTTTTTATTATCATATAGCCTGTTACCCTGCCTTACAAGATTTTTATCTTTTTGAGCAGATAAATTTAATGTGACAAAGCTGAATATTAATATAGAAAAATACTTACACATTTTCTTTTTTCTTGATTTCAAATAATTTAAGGTTGCTCAACCATTTGCTTTTCTTTTCCACAATAAAAAATTCTACCAGCAATAGTATTAAAGCAAACCCAAAAAAGTATGGAAATTGCTCATTGTATTCAGAATAAATTTTAGATTCGTATTCCTTTTTATTTAATTTTTCAACTTTTTCAAAGAGTCTGTTTAGTCCGGCCTGAGTGTTATTGGCAGGAATATATTCTCCGCCGCCTGCAATTGCAATTTTCTGTAATGTTGCTTCATCCAGTTTACTTACAACTGTATTGCCGGATTTGTCCTTTTTATAATCGTTCGAGTTTTCTGCACCTTCCGGAATAGGCCCGCCCTCTGGTGTTCCCATACCCAAGGTATAAATAAGTATTCCCTTTTCATTAGCTGCTTTGGCTGATTCTTCCGGTGTACCTTCAAGGTTTTCGCCATCAGTTATTATAATAATGACTTTTTGCAATTCGCTGTTAGGAGGAAAAGAATTAGTTGCCAGTTCTAAAGCCTTTTGAATGTCGGTGCCTTGCATGGGAACCATACCGGTTGAGATTGAAGAAAGAAACATTTTAACTGAAACATAATCTGTAGTAATTGGAACTTGTGTATAAGCATCTCCTGCAAATACAATGAGTCCAATTTTATCATCGCTCAACCTGTCAACCAGCTTTGACATAACCTGTTTCGCCCTGATAAGCCTGCTTGGTTGAATATCTCTGGCATTCATGCTATTTGAGACATCAAGGGCAATCATTATCTCAATTCCTTTTCGTTTAACTTCCTGCAATTTAGAGCCCAATTGGGGTCGAGCCATCCCAATAATTATTAAAGTTAAGGCTACCAGGTAAAAATAAAACTTCCAGACAGGTCTACTGGGTGAAGCATCGGGCATCAGTAATTGCATCAGAGGCAAATCACCAAATTCCGAAATGTTCTTTTTCTTCAACATTCTGGTGATATAAAATAAAACCAAAATTAAAGGCAGAACCAATAAACAATATAATAAATATGGATTAGCAAAACGAAACATATTATTTCAATTCATTTATTTCTAATTTGTGTTGTCATCATTTTTCGAATATCCTATGGGATAGTCTTTAAAACTGTATTACGCAGAAAAACTTCGACAATCAATAATATTAAAACAACAAGGCCATAAATAAAAAATTCATCCGCGTGTTTTTTATATTCATGAACTTCAACCCGTGACTTCTCCAAATGATCTATTTCACCATATATTTCTCGTAATGTCTGTGTATTAGTTGCCCTAAAATATTGGCCTTTTGTCATCTGGGCTATTTGTTTTAGCATGGGTTCATCAATATTGACTTCCATGTCCTGGTAAATGATACCACGCGCTGTCTGAACCGGATATGGAGCTACTCCATTTGTACCTATTCCAATAGCATAAACTCTTATTCCATAAATTTTTGCAATTTCCGCAGCGGTTAAGGGTGAGATGGATCCTGTATTGTTAACTCCATCTGTCAGTAAAATAATAACTTTACTAACTGCCTTGCTCCCATTCAACCTGTTTACTGCATTTGCAAGACCTAAGCCAATGGCAGTACCATCATCAATCATACCAGTTTGGATCCCTTTAAAAAGGTTTAATAATACTGCATGGTCAGTTGTAATCGGACATTGCGTAAAACTTTCAGATGCAAATATTACCAGTCCTATTCTATCGTCTGGCCGGCCATTGATAAATTCAGCAGCAACATTTTTTGCAGCTTCAAGGCGGTTAGGACTAAAGTCTTCTGCTAACATACTGCCTGAAATATCAAGAGCTATAACTATATCTATACCTTCAGAAGTGGCGTTTTTAAGTTTGTTTGTAGATTGCGGTCTGGCTAATACTATAATAATAAATGCCATTGCCAGCACTCTTAATCCAAACAAAATATGCCTTAAAATATTTTTGTACGAAGGTTTCAGGTGCTCAAATGCGCGGGTATTGGAAAAAATAATTGTGGCATTGAATGAATTCAGTTTTAAAACATACCATACTATTACCGGTATAAGCAGCAGCAGTAAAAATAACATTCCGGGATTTGCAAATTCTATATGGTTCATTATCTAGATTCGGGTTATTTCTATTTCTATTTCTATTTTTATTTATGATATTCTAAATGTAATACTATTTGTTTAGTGAATCAGGCATTAGGCAATGGGCAATGGGCACTGAGCACTAAGAACTAGGCACTGCCTGAGAAACCCCAACTTCATCTTCAGTCCTTATATATGTTTTTTGAACAAAATCAAAAGCAATCTTCCATGAATTTTCATTCTCATCAGGAAGCGGATCTCCTTTAGCAAATTTAACAAGGTCAGATACGACCAGCATTTTTTTTAATTCTACCAATATTTCATCAGTAATCATTTCAGCGCCCTTCAAATCATTAATAATTTCATCTGAAGTACTTTCCAATGCCATAATGTTGTATCTATTTTCGATATATGTTCTAACAATTTCAGTTAGGCGGGTAAAATATTGTTTTACCAAATTTTGTTGCCAGAGTTTTTCATTTTTCAATTTTTCCAATTGACGAAATGCCCTAACGTGTGCAGGCTCTGGTGGCTTTTGAAAGAAAAAGATGGGCTTTTTTTGTTTAATTCTCAACACAATATAAATAACAAGCAGTGTAATTAAAATGCATCCCAATCCAATAAGAATATAGGGTAAAAATTCGTTAAATGTATATGGAACGGCAATCAGCTTTTTAATATCAAATATCTTTTTCGAATCTTTAATGGGTATTGTATTGACGGCAAGAACCAATGGATTGGTCAAGATTGAATCATGAAAAGTACCTGACTGAAATTCAAATTTCATAGCCGGAACCTGGTAAACCCCGCTATCGAAACTGGTAATAAGATATCTTTTAATCAGTTTTAAACGACCATTACCAACAAAACCAGTATCAGTTTTCGAGGCAGATAAAATTTCAACTTTACTTACTAATGAATCTGATAAATTTGGGAAAGTAATTTTTATAGCTTGTGGTTGATCGATAAAGATATTAAGATGAATCTGGTCGCCTATAAGAATTGCCGATGTGTCAAACTCAGCCTTTATTTGAATACCCTGCGCCACAGAATTTGTTGAAAAAAATATCTGAAATAAAAAAACAAGAACTACAAGCAGCTTTAAAATCGGAGTTTTATAATTATTAATTTTTGATATTATTTTCAATTTCATTCTATAATTATTATTAATACTAATTACTTCAGGCATATTACCTTTCTATCTCAATTCAAACATTTTCTTTAAAGGTTTTACAAAATCTTCACCGGTACTAAGAACAGCAGAATCTACTTTGCATTTCGAAAGAAGGTTTCTTAAATTATCCTGAAACTTCAACCACCATTCCGAATATTTCTTCCGTAATTCTCTGTCAGAAGTATCTATCCAAATTTCTTTGTTCGTTTCGGCATCTCTTAACTTAATAAGACCAACAGGAGGCAATGACGATTCACGCTTATCCGTAATCTGAAAAGCAACAACATCATGTTTGCGGTTGGCAATTCTAAGTGCATCCTTAAAATTAAACTTATCATCGCCAGACATATCAAAAAAGTCGGAGATTACAAAAGCTATGCATTTTTTCTTTATTGCATTGTTAAGGTATCTTAATGCTTCTGAAATGTTTGTATTCTGATGTTTAGGAGTATATTCCAACAATTCACGTATTATTCTAAGGGTATGCTGACGGCCTTTTTGAGGGGGAATAAATTTTTCAATCACGTCGCTAAACATGATCATTCCAATTTTGTCATTATTTTGTATTGCTGAAAAGGCCATCACTGCTGACACTTCAGCTATTAACGACATTTTAAGCTCTGTTTGCGTACCAAAATATCTTGAACCGCTCACATCAACAAGGAGCATAACGGTGAGTTCGCGTTCTTCTTCAAACACTTTGATAAAAGGATGATTAAACCTGGCAGTAACGTTCCAATCTATGCTCCTTATATCATCGCCATATTGATATTCACGGACCTCAGAAAACGCCATACCTTTTCCTTTAAACGCACTATGATATTCGCCTCCGAAAATATTCTTCGTCAGCTTTCGCGATTTTATTTCTATTTTTCTTACCCGTTTTATTAACTCAGTAGCTTCCACTGCTAATCAATCTTTCTTTTTAATTGTAATAGTAAAAAACCATTCTTCCTTTTTTAATTCAACAATGTATGTTATTCCTTTATTGATGAATATCCATTTATTCTCGCCGGCTGGTTTATATTCTTTATTAAGTTCATCTTTCCGGGTTTGAAGATTTGAAAAATCACTCATGAGTTTTGAGTGTGTACAAATATTTTCATCAGAAAGAAAAAACAGCCAGGTTTCCTCATTTTCTTTGTCTACATATTTTAAATATTTATAAGTATTATTGACAACTCCGTCATCGAGACTGAAACCCGGATTTTTTTCATTCATCATTTTAACAATTTCATCTTTTGATGAACCAATAAAGTTTTGGGTAAACGAGTTGACCCAAAAATGCATAAATATCAATAAGAATAACGACCTGAACATTATTTTAGTTATTGGTTATTAGCTATTGGCTGCTGGCCGTTAGCTGTTAGCTTTTTACATTTACCTGACCAAAAGCCAATAGCTTTATTCTATGGAACTTCAACTGTATTAAGTATCTCGGTAATGATGTCTTCGGTAGAAATATTTTCTGCTTCAGCTTCGTAAGTTAAGCCAATCCTGTGCCTCATTACATCATGACAAACTGCACGAACATCTTCCGGAATCACATAACCCCGGCGTTTAATAAACGCGTAAGCTTTTGAGGCCAACGCGAGGTTTATGCTGGCCCGGGGTGAACTACCATAGGAAATCATAGGTACAAACTTCTCACATTTATAGTCTGCGGGAAAACGTGTAGCAAAGACGATATCCAAAATATATTTCTCAATCTTTTCGTCCATATATACATCCTTAACTACTTCTTTTGCTCTTAATATTTCTTCCGGTTTCAGCACCTGGTTCGCTTTTGGAAAAGAATGAGCCAGATTTTGCCTGATTACAAGTCTTTCTTCTTCTTTTCTGGGATATGAAATTATAATTTTAAGCATGAACCTGTCCATTTGCGCTTCAGGTAAAGGATAAGTTCCTTCCTGTTCAATTGGATTTTGAGTGGCAAGAACCAAAAATGGTTGAGCAAGTTTATATGACTCAGAACCAATGGTCACTTGCTTTTCCTGCATGGCTTCTAATAGAGCACTCTGAACTTTCGCTGGTGAACGGTTTATTTCGTCGGCCAATACAAAGTTTGCAAAGATGGGTCCCTTTCTTACAACAAACTCTTCCTTTTTCTGACTGTATATCAAAGTACCTATAAGGTCAGCTGGCAGCAAATCCGGAGTAAATTGTATCCGGCTAAACTTAGCATCAATTGCTTGAGCTAAAGTATTAATAGCTAATGTTTTTGCCAAGCCTGGAACTCCCTCAAGCAAAATGTGTCCGTCAGATAAAAGTCCTATCATCAGGCTTTCGATTAAATGCTTCTGCCCTATAATTACCTTGTTGATTTCCATTGAAAGAATATCTACAAAAGCACTTTCATTTTGAATGCGTTCATTAATCTCTTTAATATTTACTGAAAAACTCATAGTTAAAAATTTATTAATTGAGTGAGCGAATTTAATTATTTATACTTTTTAAGCAATTGCAAAAATCACATTTTTTAATGCACTGAACTAATATTAGATATTTTTTTTTAGTTAAAAAATGTTAACCATCTATTTGCAAATGAGCCTATTTACTGAGCATCTGGCGTTTTTAGAAAACATATCATTTTTATCGTATTTTTGCACATTTCCTATTAATTTGAAAATGACTAAACGTGTCGTTGTTGGTTTATCCGGAGGGGTTGATTCAAGTGTAGCCGCCTATCTGCTCAAGCAGGAAGGATATGATGTAGTTGCTCTATTTATGATTAACTGGCATGATAAGACAGGTACTTTATACGGGGATTGCTCCTGGAAAGACGACATGATGTTTGCAGAATTGGTTGCCAGGAAAATTAATATTCCTTTCCATACCATCGATCTTAGTATTGATTACAAAAAACGTGTAGTTGATTATATGTTTTCGGAATATGAAAAAGGGCGAACTCCGAATCCTGATGTACTTTGCAACCGCGAAATTAAATTTGACTTATTTTATGAGGCTGCTCTAAAATATGGTGCTGATTATATTGCAACAGGTCATTATACCAGGAAAGAAATAATATCCACTGAAAACGGCACAATGAATAGGTTATTGGCTGGTCTTGATAAAAATAAGGACCAGAGTTATTTTCTGTGCCAGTTATCTCAAAAACAATTAACTCCGGCATTATTCCCTATCGGTGACCTGTTAAAGCCCGATGTAAGAAAAATTGCAGATTCTGTTGGTTTGGCAACTGCTAAAAGAAAAGATTCTCAGGGTATTTGTTTTGTTGGCAAAGTGGATCTTCCCTTATTTCTCCAGCAAAAATTAAGCACTCTGGAAGGTGATATTATTGAAATTCCTACCGATTGCGATTTATATAAGAACAAGAAAAAAAATACTTTTGAAGATGAACCGTTGTCGTTAACTGAACCTTTTGAATATAATCCTTCAATGGGTAAAATTATTGGTAAGCACAGCGGTGCACACTTTTTCACTCTTGGACAAAGAAAAGGTTTGAGAATCGGAGGTAAAGAAAAGCCTTTGTTTGTCATTGCTACCGATGTTGATCGCAACCTGGTATATGTTGGACAAGGCGAAAATCATCCGGGTTTGCTAAGACAAGCTCTTTACATTCGGGAAAATGAAATTCATTGGATTAGACCGGATTTGGCACTTGAACCAGGTGACACAGAACGTTTCAAGGTTAGAATTCGTTATCGCCAACCTTTACAAAATGCAACTGTCAATAAGCTTGACAATGGTTTGGTAGTGTTGTTTGAAAAAGAACAAAGAAGCATAACGCCCGGTCAATTTGCAGCATGGTATAAAGATGAGGAGCTTATTGGTTCCGGGGTAATAAATAAGTAGCCATACAGTGAAAACTTGATTAGATTAATTAGTAACCAACTGATCAATTTTAATTATTTAGAGACTGTATTTCAATTTCATTTGGTTAAGAAAATTTATTTAATAAAGGCTTCGACTCCGCTCAGCCTGACAGACAATCAGAATGTCACACTGAGCGGAGTCGAAGTGTTTTTGGCTTAACTAAATGACATTGGATTGTATTTTACGAACCAGCAATTGATTTAACCCAAATTGCTTATTAGAAATTAGCAATCGATTAAGAAATTGTAAATCAATCTAAAAATATAAGATTGAAACAATTTCTTAATCGGGGTTAACCCAACTAACGCAAGTAGTTCGCTCATTTCATTCGCTTCTATTACGTAATTTGGGTTTAATAATAAATTGGTGCTAGAAAATAAAAGGAATAAACATTTTACTTCGACTCATGTAATTTTTATATTTTTCTCCAAAATACTGAATGCATTCTTTTTCATCAAACTT
>Ga0265316_10002396_pt1 | contig 19512 bp, 17 predicted proteins | sample 4522metaG_FD_202092 | JGI IMG/M metagenome (GOLD analysis project Ga0265316, IMG submission 202092) | Rhizosphere microbial communities from Carex aquatilis grown in University of Washington, Seatle, WA, United States - 4-5-22 metaG | ecosystem: Host-associated > Plants > Roots > Rhizosphere >... | reverse complement strand
ATCAGTATGCTATTTTTTGCCATCTGTTCTTCCCTTTTCCTTATCAGATACCAGGCACTTATGCCAAGAACGAACATTGAAGCAAGAAGGAACCCGGAAGAAATTGTATGCAAAAATTTATCGACTTCGACCTGATTAAAGAGAACTGCCCAGAAATTAACCATTTCATTACGTGCCGTTTCAGGATTAAATATCATACCAACAGGGTGCTGCATCCACGCATTTGCAACCAGAATCCAGAGTGCTGAGAGACTGGCCCCGATAGCTACCAGCCATGTAGAAACCAGATGAAATTTTTTATTCACTTTATTCCAGCCGAAAAACATAACTGCAACGAACGTCGATTCGAGGAAGAATGCCAGAATACCTTCAACAGCAAGCGGTGCACCGAAAATATCACCGACGAACCACGAGTAATTTGACCAGTTTGTGCCAAACTCAAATTCAAGAATAATGCCTGTTGCAATGCCAATTGCAAAGTTGATTCCAAAAAGAGTCATCCAGAACCGGGTAATTCGTTTCCATTCTTCTTTACCCGTTTTAACATATATGGTCTCCATAATGGCCAGGATGAAGGACAACCCAAGCGTAAGGGGTACAAATAGCCAGTGGTAAACTGCTGTAAGGGCAAATTGAGCCCTTGACCAGTCTACAAGGCTCAAATCAACGTTGTCTATCATGCTTATCGGATGAATTAGTTAATTGATCAAGGACGTGTTCACTTCTCTCTTTGTCATTGTGCCAATTTTTATAAAGAAAATCCTGAAAGAAGAAGATCCTTAATATAGCAAACATAATAAAAAGTTTAATGATGATTATCACCCAGACTTTTCTCCCCCAACCTGACATGTTCCTGAATCCATCATAATAAAAATGGAATAGCCTGTTTAGCAGAGATGGTGTTTGCTTCATATAAAGGTCCTTTTCTCCTGAAATAATAATTTTAATCAGAGTTAATTAAAAATATTTTTAAAAAATTATTCTGCAGTGTGTTCATCATTCGAAATGAAAGACATCTTGGAATTGTTTCCAATATTTTCACCGGATAAACCTGAAGTAATCTTCTGTACTGCCTTAAAGTTATAAAAGAATTCACGAGCAAACACCCTCATTACAGTATAGGCTGGTATTCCTAATATCATGCCCGGTATTCCTGCAGCAAATCCTGCAGCGAGTACAACAATGAAGACTTCAAGAGGATGGGCTCTAACACTATTGGAGAATATAACCGGTTGGAATACAATATTATCAATTAAATGTGTTACAACTTCAACAATTATCATGTATGTCACAAGAGGTATTACAACAGTCGTAATATCCTGATTAATATGCGAAGCAACACCCATTGTTATTGCTATCGCCAATCCGATCCATGGTCCGGCATAAGGAATAACATTTAGTATTCCGATTATAAGTCCCATTACCAACGCCTGTTGAAAGTCGATACCGGCAATAGTCATTCCTATTGTAACAAGAATCATGATACATGTACTCTGGATTACAATTCCGATAAAATACCGTGTAAGAAGTTTTTTAATTGAATTAAGAGCCCTCGTTACATTATCTACATATTTATCAGGTACCCACATTAATATGGACTCAAAAAACAATTTCTGGTCTTTCAGGAAGAAAAAGGTAATAAATGTAATTGAGAATATTGCTATAATGACATTTCCAAGAATGCTTATAAGTGAACCGATAAAATTCTGTATCATGTTGATATTTAGAATTCCGGCAACCTTTTTTACAATGTAATCCTGAATAGTAATGTTTTGTGGTATATCCTTGTTTATTGCCCTGACCAGATGCTCAACTTTATTTATTGGTCCGGCAATAATCTGAACAATTTTTTCGCTGTCGATTGTTGAAAAATAATTTATCTGCCGGGTTACGAGAGGAACAAAAATGACAAAAAACAGAATAATTACTCCCCATATTGCTATAAGCGTTAAAAGTGCGCTTAAGGATCGTGGAAATGACCATCTCATAATTCTGATTTTACAAAAGAGATCTACAAGAGGCCTGCCCATAATAGAAAAAACCCCCGATACCAAAATGTAAACAACAATATTCCGGAAGAACCAGGCACAACCCAGCAGTAGTAAGATTCCAAAAAAAATAAGAATATTTCTTAACGTTGCTTTCATTGCTAAATGCCTTTCTTCCTACAAACCTAATCCAAATTTTTTGAATTCGCTAAAAATATTGGATACTCTCTCCCTATGGCTCTGCCATATTTAGAAGAAAATGGCCTCACCCTCTCCTGTCCCCCGCTCCCAGGAGAGCGGGGGATGTTTTAAGCCCCTCCCCCAGGAGGGAGGGGTTTGGGGAGAGGCATTCAACATGCCATTATGTCCGTATAAATTCTAATATCCATGCCATAATGTCATACTTATCAATCTGGAACGAAGTTTGAAAATATGCTGATACACGAATAAATTTTAAACTAAAATTATAGGAGGACAAAACAATGTTACCAACAATTACCACAAGAAGTTTCAGGCCATTTTACTTGCCGAATATTTTTAATGATGATTTTTTCCCTGTTCTCTCAAACAGTACCAGCTCAATGCCGGCCGTGAATATAAGGGAAGATGATAAAAATTATGTATTGGACCTTGCAGTTCCGGGGATTGATAAGAAAGATCTGAAGATAGATATTAATGAAGATGTTTTAACAATCTCATCGGAAACTAAAACCGAATCGGAAGAAAACAGAGACGGATACAAAAGAAGAGAATTCAGCTATTCAGAATTTTGCAGAAGTTTTTATATCCCTGAAAATGTAAACAGGGAAAAAATAGAAGCAAATTACAAAGATGGAGTTCTTTCAGTTTCACTTCCAAAGCAGGAAGAAGAAAAAAACAAGATCACAAGGAAGATTGAAATTTCATAATTGTTCAAAAAAAAATCCCGGAATTTAACCGGGATTTTTTGTATGACCACATTCCTGGATATATCTCTGACAATAATTTCTTCCAAATTCTCTTAAATATTCTTTTTTATTACCGTCAGCTGAAAATTTAAAAGCGGCGGTTTCTTCAAATATTTTCAGCTTAAGAAGACGAAGGTTTTCGAGAATTAAATTTGGCGACTCCCCGCTCCAACCATATGATCCGAAAGCTCCGCCCAATTTTCCCTTATCGCGTATAGGATTTATCAGAGCAAGTAATTTATATACCGGAAGTAATGTATTCTGATTGATTGTCGGGGAACCAATCAGCAAACCATCAGCCATTACTATTTTTGACTCCAGTTCTTCCAAAGAAATATTTTCAATATCCGTAATATCCACACTGATATCTTCGGTCTCGAGAATCCCTTCTGCAATAAAACGTGCTGCGTCTTTTGTATAACCATAAGCCGAAACATAAGCAATAAGAATATTCATTTTGCTTTTATCAGCCATAATCTTCATATACTGGTCAGCATACTTTTCAGAAAGCTCTATTGCTTTTTTCAGGTTTTTATTATGAATCGGCCCATGACCGGGGCAGATGAAATCAAGTTCAAGAGGTTTTATCTTTTCAATTGCCTTCAGCATAAACCTGCTGAATGGGCTCATGATGATATCAAAGTAGTATTTAAAAGATTTCGTATACTGTTCATCGAAGTTGCTGAACATTTCAGGAGAACAATAATGGGCTCCGAATACGTCGCATGTGAATAAAATTTTATCCTCCACAAGAAATGTTAACATAGAATCTGGCCAGTGCAGGTTTGGCGCCGATAAAAACCTGAGTGTTTTATTTCCGAGATCCAATGTATCACCATCTTTTACAATCAGTGATTTAAATGGTCTGTTAACAATATCCTCAAGGTATCTGATTGCATTTCCGCTGCCGACAACCGTGGCTGAAGGCGCCAGATCGAGAAGAAGCCGGAGGCTGCCTGAATGATCCGGTTCGGTATGATCGAGAATAATGTATTGAATCTCTTCAGGATCAGTAACTGATTTTAATTTGCGAAGATAATTTTCACTGAATTTTTCTTTTGCAACTTCAACTATTGCTTTCTTCTCAGCATTAATAAAATACGAATTATAGGTTGTCCCGAAGCCGGTGTGCATCACTATATCAAAGGTTCTGATGTCATAATCAAGTATTCCTATCCACGTGACATCATTGGTAACATCAATTATTTTATCGTCTATTCTGCTCATCTCATTAAACCTTATCAGATTTTTGCAATGATACTTTTATTTGCCTTCACCTGCTGGAGAATCGGAATTTCAACATCAGTACCGATCGGCAGGAAAAGATCGACCCTCGATCCAAACTTAATAAAACCGAGTTCATCTCCCTGGAGCACATCCACATTTTCCTTTGCATAAGTGACAATCCTCCGGGCTACAGCCCCGGCTATCTGCCTTATCATAACCTCTGTTCCCGAACTGGTTTTAATAACAATTGTGCTCCTCTCGTTAAGTTCAGAGGATTTAGGATGCCAGGCAACCATATTCTGACCCGGATGATAACAGACATATTGTATCTTTCCTGATACCGGATATCTGTTAGAATGCATATTAAAAGGGGACATGAAAATTGAAACCTGCAAACGGATATCTTTAAAATACTCATTTTCCATTGTCTCTTCAATAACCACAACTTTCCCATCAGCAGGAGCATAAATAAGTCCTGGATCAGTTTCGAATGAACGTGTGGGAAGTCTGAAGAAAAACAGCAGGAAAATATAGAGTATAAATGAGCAGATGAAAAATGCCCATTTCACAATTCCCTGATCTGCCCATATAATATTAACAATGATATTCAGAATCAGCAATGTTATCAAACTATAAGCTAAAATCTTATATCCTTCTTTATGAATATGAATCCTCATCTGTTTAAAATTTGCACAAAACTAATCAAGTCCTGCCAATCATCCAACAAGTGATATAAAAAGATATACTAACGGGAAAGATAATATTGCACTGTCGAACCTGTCGAGAAATCCACCATGACCCGGCATTATTGTTCCTGAGTCCTTTACCCCGGTGCTTCTTTTGAGCATCGATTCTACCAGGTCTCCATAGGTACCTGCCACTGAAATAATAATTGAGATAATTACCCAGTGTATTTTATTCACAACCCCCAACCAGTCAGAAAGAAACCAGGCTGCAAAAGAGGCAATAATTAAACCGCCAATAAACCCTTCCCATGTTTTTTTCGGAGAAATACGCTCCATCAGTTTATGAAGTCCCAAAGACATCCCGGTGAGATATGCTCCTGTATCATTTGCCCATATGAGAATAAAAAAACCAATAATTATTCCCGGTGAGAAAATTATATCATTATGAGGCAGTATTGAATTAAGACCTGTTCTCGAGAATGCAGCAAAGGGGAACATAGAAAATGGTATCGCAGTATAAAGTACCGGAAAAAATGTGTGCGCCAGTGAATCAAATGGTTTATCCTGTTTCCTGTACAACTCAATTACCATTATTATCAACATCATAGGTATTAGAACGAGGAATGATTTTCTTGGAATGACTCCCGAAGCAATTAATGTTGAAATAGCATACGCGGTAATCCCTGTAATAATCCCGGGTACCATCTGAGGTCTCACTCCCGTGTTCCTAATCATCAGGTAATACTCATACTGTGTTCCGATCAGCATTACCAGTCCCGTTAAAATGAATGAGAACGGATGAAGCCAGAACCCGCCCATTACGAATATTACGATCCATGCTCCGGTTAAAGTCCTTCTGAAAAAAGTATTCAAAACTTAAGTATATTATTCTTTACCTTTTGATCTGGCTTTTTTCACAGGTTTTTCCGGCACTACCGGATTTTCTGTGACAGTCTCTTTTTTCGCTGATCGTGTTTTTGTTTTCTCAGATGAAGATTTGGCTGTTCTTTTGCCCTTTTTAACTTCTTTGGTTTTATCCTTCCCATTTAGTAAAAGTGTGGCAGATTTGGCTTCAGCTTCCTTCTCATCCTTCAATAAGTCGGCTTTTCTCTTACCAAATATCCTTTCAAGGTCTTCGCTGAAAATTACCTCTTTTTCCAGAAGCAATTCTGCAAGCTCGGTAAGACCTTTCATATTGTTTTTAAGAACTTCCTTAGCCCTGAGATATGACTCTGCTATAATCTGGTTAACCTCCTGATCTATTAGCTCTGCCGTCTTCTCACTATATGGCTTTGTAAATCCAAAATCAGATTGACCCGATGAATCATAGAAACTTATATTACCAACTTTATCACTCATCCCGAAAAACGAAACCATAGCATAAGCCTGTTTTGTAATTTTTTCAAGATCATTAAGTGCACCTGTTGAAATTTTTCCGAAGATAATTTCCTCAGCTGCTCTTCCTCCAAGGGCATATGCCATTTCATCAAGGATCTGCTCCCGGGTAGTAAGCTGACGTTCTTCAGGAAGATACCATGCTGCTCCGAGAGCTCTGCCTCGTGGTATTATGGTCACCTTAAGAAGCGGACTAGCGTATTCAAGTAACCAGCTGACAGTAGCGTGTCCGGCTTCATGATATGCAATTGTTTTCTTCTCACCGGGTGAAATGATTTTGGTTTTTCTTTCCAGTCCGCCTACAATACGGTCTATCGCATCGAGGAAATCCTGCTTTTCAACAACAGTCTTGTTTTTCCTGGCAGCTATAAGGGCTGATTCGTTGCATACATTTGCTATATCAGCGCCTGAAAATCCCGGAGTCTGTTTAGCCATGAATCCTATATCAAAACTTTTTTCAAGTTTAATCGGACGAAGGTGAACTTTAAAGATTGCCTCCCTTTCGTTCAGGTCGGGAAGTTCGACATGGATCTGGCGGTCAAATCGTCCGGCACGCATAAGAGCCCTGTCAAGGATATCTGCTCTGTTCGTGGCAGCAAGGATTATCACTCCCATGTTTGTACCGAAACCATCCATCTCGGTGAGAAGTTGGTTCAGAGTGTTTTCTCTTTCGTCGTTCGATCCGAAATTTGCATTTCGTCCTCTGGCACGTCCCACCGCATCTATCTCATCAATGAAGACAATACAGGGTGCTTTTTCTTTCGCCTGTTTAAACAGATCCCTGACCCTCGAAGCGCCTACTCCAACAAACATTTCAACGAAATCTGAACCTGAAATGGAAAAGAAAGGAACATTAGCTTCTCCGGCAACAGCTTTTGCAAGCATAGTTTTTCCTGTTCCGGGAGGACCTATCAGTAATGCACCTTTTGGAATTTTACCTCCAAGGTTGGTATATTTCTTGGGGTTCTTGAGAAAATCAACAATTTCCATAACTTCCGTCTTGGCCTCTTCAAGTCCGGCTACATCATTGAAGTTCAGCTTGACATTTGTATCTTTATCGAATATCTGGGCACGTGATTTGCCAACACTGAAAATACCTCCTGCTCCTCCGGCTCCTCCACCCGACATCCGTTTCATCATAAACAGCCAGAAAGCAATTAACAGAACAGGCAATAACAGCCATGAAAGTATATCGCCAAACCAGTTTTTACGTGTCTGATAATCGGGATAAATAAGATCCTTATCTGCATAATCAGCATCCTTCTGAGCCTTTAGCAGGAATGGTTCAAAGCTGCTGATATCACCTATATTATATGTATAGTTTGGTTTAGGTAATGAAATACCAAAACCAGTTCCCGGTTTTTGCAGTTTAGGATATCTTCCTGATTCAAGAGCCTCCTTTTTAAGGTAAATTTCAGCTTGCTCCTTATTTACCACAACTATTTTTTCAATATCGTGGTTTGTGATCATACTCTTTATTTCACTAGTTGTTGTCGGTTGAACTGTTTTCCCGTTATTAAACAACGAAAACGCAATCAATGACACAGCCAGAACTGCAAAAATCCAGTTTGTATTGAAACGTGGTTTCCCATTTTTATCAGGGTTTTTTTCGGGTCCCTGATTATTATTTGTATTTTCTGCCATAAATCTAAAACTTACTATATTTTGTCTTCCAGGGATTCAATTTTTGCATCAGCCCAGAGGGACTCCAGACTGTAAAAATTTCTATACTCCTCAAGAAAAACATGAACTATTACATTGCCATAATCGAGAAGAACCCAGAAACAATTGTCCAGCCCTTCAATATGTAATGGCTTTTCACTAACTTCTTTTCTTACTGTATCATCAACAGAATCACATATTGCACTAACCTGTGTACCCGATGGGGCGTGACAAATCACAAAATAATCTGTAATCCTGTTCTCCAGTTTCCTTAAATCAATTTTCAGAACATTTTGCCCCTTTTTCTCAAAAATACCTTTTACAACACTCCCTAAAAGGACTTCAGCTCCGTCAGATTTTTTCTTCATCAATATTTATCGGTTTTATATTAAGTCGCAAAAGTACCACTTTAATCTGTATTTTTGTTACTGTATTGCTCTTTTGCAATTTCAATGCCAATTTTAAAGGTGCAGTAAAAACTTGTCAATAAAATGACCTGTCTTTAATTAAATCATTATTAATCATGATAATAGGCTCAAATTTAATGTTTTTTGAAAACCTGCCATCAACAAATACTCATGCATCTGACCTCCTGAAAAAGAACAACCTTCAGGAGGGCACAATTATTTACACCAATTATCAGACTGAAGGTAAAGGCTATTCAGGAAACAAGTGGGAAAGCGAAGATGGTAAAAATCTATTAATCAGCATTGTACTATTCCCTTCAATTATAAATCCTGAAGATCAGTTTAATATTTCAATGACTATCTCTCTTGGAATTTGTGATTTCCTAATAAGAAATATTCCTGATTGTTCTATAAAATGGCCTAATGACATTTATGTAAACAATGACAAAATAGCAGGTATTTTAATTGAGAGTTCTGTTCTAAGCAATCAGATTAAATTTACAATTGCGGGAATAGGTCTTAACATTAATCAGGAGAAGTTTAAAAGTACTGCGCCTAATCCGGTTTCTCTAAGTCTTTTAACAGGCAAAAGTTATGATCTTCCTGCATGCATAAATCAGCTGGTAACTGATCTTGATACAAGATATAAACAGTTAATTGCAGGAAATTCAGTACACATAAAGAAAGAGTATATTTCAAAACTCTACCGTCTGAAAGAGTGGTGCAAATTCAAAGATATAAAAGGAATCTTCACCGGTAGAATTTTGACTGTCGGGGAGTATGGCCGGTTAAAGATTGAGAATCAGAACGGGGAAATAAGAGAGTTTTCTTTTAAGGAGATAGAATTTATTCTTTAGTGTCTTTCCAGCCTCTGAAGTTTTCCATTTCATTAATAAGCATTTCCAGGAACTGGCCTATCGGTTTAATTGCCATCATCTTCATCATCGGGTTAAGGTCTGCACTCAGTTTAACCTTAACATCCGCTGTCTTATTAAGGTTACCTGAGATATCCAGTGTGAGAGAAAAATCATTTTTCTTTAGAGCATCTCCCATAAAAACAACTTTACTGTATTCTTCTTTTTCAATTAGCCTAACGGAAACCGTTCCAAGCATTGATACGCTGAAACTGCATGATTCCTTTTCAGCATTCCAGTTATTGATATTCCCTTTTGGTATAAATTGTTCGAAATTTCTGATATCGGACACAAAATCAAAAACCTCTTCAGCACTGCAGGTTAATTTCCCTGTCCTGCTTTCAAAATACGATAGATTAGACATAATAAAATACTGAATATGTGATAGATAATGTTTTGTTTAATTGATAAATTGCACTCCCTCTCCTCATTTTTTACCTCTCCCCAATGGGTCTGTTGAATAAGTCGAAATCCATTAACCACAGAGGTCACAAAGGTTCTACACAAAGATCACAAAGGTCTGAATTACATGGTTTTAACTTTGTGCCGTTTGTGCCTTCTTAGTGTGCTTTGTGGTTAAAAAGGACTTTTTCAACACCCCCATTTCTCCCTTGGAAGAAGGGTGCAGGGGGATGAGGTATCAAGATCATTTGCCTTCCCAGCCTGCCGGATCCAGTCTCCATTTTTTCAATGTTTCAACTTCTTCCTGTCCTATATAACCTGTTTTTAAAGCTGTCTCTACAAGTATGGAATAATTACTTAAGGTATTCAGGCTGCAATTTTCTCCGACAAAAGCATCTATGGCTTTTTTAAACTCATAAGTAAATATTGCGACCATACCCAGAACCTCACAATGTGATTCTCTGAGCGCATTTACGGCATTCAGGCTGCTGCCACCGGTGGAAATCAGGTCCTCGATGACTACTGCCTTTTGTCCTTCTGTAAAAAAACCTTCAATCTGATTTCCAAGTCCATGCTCCTTTGCTCCCGATCTTACATATATAAATGGTAATCCAAGTTTGTCTGCTACAAGTACCCCATGAGCAATTGCACCTGTTGCCACACCGGCAATCATTTCAGCCTGTGGATAGAGGTCTTTTATAATTGCAGCGAAAGAGTCACGGATATAAGACCGTACTTCCGGAAATGAAAGAGTTTTACGATTATCACAATAGATAGGTGATTTCCATCCTGAAGCCCATGTAAAAGGATTTGACGGTTGCAATTTTATTGCTTTAATTTGTAAAAGATATTCAGCTGTTATTTTTTCAAAATTCCCCATCGTATTATGTATAAAGTCCATTTCGAGAACAGATTCATAATGTTAAGCCCTGAACCTGACAGGTTACAAAAATACGGCTTATTCCATAAATTCTATGATACAAAAGAACTTTATAAGGTAATCGCTAATTTTCAATCAGATAAGAGCATAACTGCCATCAATGTTTATGGACCCGACATCAAACACATCTGGAAGATCTTCAGAATCTACTTTACTGAAGTTGGCGCTGCCGGCGGACTGGTGAAGCATACTTCCGGCCGATATCTTTTTATTGAAAAGAAAGGTAAGCTCGATCTGCCAAAAGGGCACATTGAGAAAGGGGAAGAACCCGAAACCTGTGCTTTAAGGGAAGTGTCTGAAGAATGCGGGATCACAGGCCATACAATTGTAAAGCCAATATGTCCGAGTTATCATACATATAGCTGGGAAGATATCTCATACCTAAAAAAAACAAGCTGGTTTCTGATGAAATATGAAGGGGAGATGATAATTGAACCTCAGAAATCCGAGGGTATAACAAAAGTTGAATGGCTTTTCCCCGATGAGTTGAATTCAATTAAAAGTAGTGCCTGGTTATCACTGATGGACCTCATCAACTGTTCTATTCTCAGGTGATTACACTTTAATCTTCGATCCCAGGATAATCTTTGAGATTTATTGCCGCAGGAACAAACTTGGAAGCGTCACCTCGGCTTCTGATTATATCCCTGACGATAGTGGAATTAATAAAAGAATGTTCGGGAACAGTAAGAAGGAAAACTGTTTCGATTTCAGGGGCCATTGATCTGTTTACCTGGCCAATTGCTCTTTCAAACTCAAAATCAGCGGACGTCCTGAGCCCACGAAGAAGATAACCTGCACCGTTCTTTTTACAAAAATCAACAGTAAGTCCCTCATAATTATCTACCCTTACTCTTGGTTCATCCTCAAAGACTTTGTTAATCATCTCTTTCCTTGTTTCGAGAGAATAGAAGTTTCTTTTCAAAGCATTCGCACCAACAGCAACAATAATTTCATCAAAAATGCTCATCGCCCTTCTTATGATTGCTTCATGTCCGATTGTGAAAGGATCGAATGATCCGGGGAAAACAGCTATTTTTTTCATTCGAAAGTTATTTTTTTAGGATTTTTTACCTTTTGTTGAAGCAGGGCAAGTTCAAGTACCCCCATGATTGTTTCAACATAATGGAATTTTAATCCCTTTATATATATTTCCTTAATGTTTTCCACATCTTTCCTGTTCTCTTCCGAAACGATTATCTCCTTTATGCTAGCACGTTTTGCCGCAAGAATTTTTTCCTTGATCCCCCCTACCGGAAGTACTTTCCCTCTCAAAGTTATTTCACCGGTCATTGCCAGGTATTTTTTTACTTTTCTCTGGGTGAATGCAGAAGCAATAGAAGTAGCCATGGTGATCCCGGCAGATGGTCCGTCTTTAGGAATTGCTCCTTCAGGTACGTGTATATGAATATTCCATTTTTCAGAAAAATTATCGGGAAGTTCCAGCAACTCTGCGTTTGACTTCAGGTATTCCAGAGCGATAATTGCTGATTCCTTCATAACCTCTCCCAGATTACCAGTAAGAGTCAGCTTTCCAGTACCTTTGCTCAGACTCGTTTCCACGAATAAAATCTCTCCGCCTGCTGCTGTCCATGCAAGTCCTGTAACAACGCCAGCCTGCTCATTTCCTGAATATAGATCACGAGTATATCTTGGAGGGCCGAGAATTTTACCCAGTGTTGCCTGGGAAAGTTCAGTGTCATATTTTGTATCGGAGGCTATATTCTTGGCTGTTACCCTGATTATTTTTGCCAGTCGTTTATCCAGTTCTCGAACACCTGATTCTCTTGTGTATTTTTCAATAAGCGTCTCCATTACTTTATCGTCAATAGTGATCTGATCTGGTTTTACGCCGTGATTTTCAAGCTGTTTAGGGAAAAGATGCCTTTTTGCAATCTCAAGTTTCTCCTCAACAAGATAACCGGTTATTTCAATCAGTTCCATTCTGTCTATCAGAGCCGGACTTATTGTAGCCAGATTATTAGCTGTTGCGATGAATAAGACTTTTGACAGATCATATTCCATTTCAAGGAAGTTATCGAAGAAGGTGCTGTTCTGTTCCGGATCAAGTACTTCCAGAAGGGCAGAAGAGGGGTCACCCCTGAAATCCTGTCCTACTTTATCAATTTCATCAAGAATAAAAACAGGATTTGACGAACCTGCTCGTTTAATATTATTGATTATTCTGCCTGGCATTGCTCCGATATAGGTTTTTCTATGGCCTCTTATCTCTGCTTCATCGTGCAATCCACCAAGTGACATTCTGACATACTTTCTGTCAAGTGCTTTGGCAACAGACCTGCCAAGAGAAGTCTTTCCGACACCCGGAGGACCATAAAGGCAAAGAATAGGTGATTTAAGATCACCTTTAAGTTTAAGGACTGCCAGATGTTCGAGGATCCTTTCTTTAACCTCATCGAGTCCAAAATGATCTGAATCAAGAACATGCCGGGCATTATTAAGATCGAGATTATCCTTAGTATAAAAATCCCATGGCAGATCAAGAAGGGTTTGTATATAATTTACCTGAACTGAATACTCAGCAGCTGCAGGATTAAGCCGATGCAGTTTATCGAGTTCTTTATCGAATACCTTTTTAACTTCAACATTCCATTTTTTAGTCTCAGCTTTTTTAACGTACTCCTCAATCTCTTTCTCAACAGGGTTCCCGCCAAGTTCGTTCTGGATGGTCTTCATCTGCTGATGAAGCAGAAACTCCCTTTGCTGCTGATCAATGTCGCTCTTTACCTTTGACTGCAACTCATTCTTAAGTTCCAGAACCTGGATCTCCTGAACGAGGAATTCCAGGAGCATAAATCCTCTGTCGCGCAAGCTGTTAATTTCCAGTAGCTTTTGCTTATCCTGGACCTTTATGTCGGTATTGGAACAGATGAAATTTATAAGGTATGTATTATTCTCAATGTTTTTTATAGCAAAGGAAGCTTCCGGGCTTATATTGGGGTTTATTTTAATAATCTTGAGCGATAAATCTTTCAGGGAACCAACAATAGCATCAAAATCTTTGTTAAGAACTTCCGGTTTCATTTCAGGTACTGTCTTCACCTTTGCAATAAAGTAGGGATCGTCGGAAACAAGCTCCTGCAAAACCATTCTCTTCCGTCCCTGGATAATTGCGGTAGTTGATCCATCGGGCATCTCAAGAAGCTTAACTATCTGACCAATAGTGCCTATAGAGTGGAGGTCATGATATTCGGGATTTTCAATATCAGGATCTTTTTGTGCTACTGTCCCTACTATCTTGTTGTTACGGTAGGCATCTTTAATTAACTGTATCGATTTTGGACGACCAATGGAAATAGGAAGAACCACACCGGGGAAAAGCACCGTATTCCTCAGCGACAGGATAGGAATAGCCTCCGGAACCTCTACATCCTCAAGTTCACCATCATCTCCGTCGGCAATAATAGGTATTATATCTCCGTCTCCATCAAGAATATCCGGAAGTAATATCTCATTGACAGGTTTCCTGAATTTCTTTTCCATCTGATATTGTACTCCTTACTTTTTGCTATTTTAAATTGTCGTCAACCCAAGCCTCATTCCCCCTTGTCGGTCCACCTCTCCTAAATCCCTCTCCCAAGGGAACGGGACTTAAAACCTGTTCATCAAATTATTGTTCACTTCTGTTCCCGCTTTGTTGTATTTCGTCATGGAGTTTATCCTGAAAGGCGGGGTTCCTTAATTTTTTGCTTTTGTCTTTTGTCTTTTATCTTTTGTTCTTCAAAGAAGTGCTAAAATTACATAATATTTTTACAACTGTGATGTAAAGTGGGCATTGCAATGATTGTGCCACAGATTATATAATAACAAAAAAATAGGGATATGCTCTGACATGTCCCTATTTTATACTTAAAACTTAAAGTTATTTCTTTTTCCCCATATGATCCTTATACCGGGTGTTAAATTTATCTACTCTACCAGCAGTATCAACAAGCTTCATTTTACCGGTATAGAATGGATGAGATGTATTTGAAATTTCAAGCTTGATAAGAGGATATTCATTCCCATCTTCCCATTTAATGTTCTCCCTTGATGGAGCAGTTGATTTACTAAGAAAAGAAGTTCCGTTTGACATATCCTGAAAAACTACGAACCTGTAGTTGCTTGGATGAATACCATTTTTCATTGCTCAATATTTTTAATCCTAATTAATCTTAAATAATTCCCCGATTAGGGCCTGCAAAATTAATTAACATTCTTTAAAATGCAATAAGAAATGCGAAATTATTGATTATATCATGAATTCTCCTGCTTAAATTATTGTCTATCAGCCATTTCATCTTTAAACCTGACAAATGGAAGTTTTGGGTTTATCATATAACGAAATGTAATATGAGTTTTAGCTTTCGTTGCGCCAAGGGCGTCATAAATAGCGAGCATCCTCGGATTATAATCTCCTACCCATGAGAGTTCCAGCTCCTTAAACCATGGTTTCTTCTTAAATACTTTGTAAAGCTGCAAAAAGATCGCAGATTCCACGCCGCTGTTCTGGTAGGTAGGATGGACACCTCCTACAACTGCCCTCATTCTGGTCATTTTATGAGTAGCTTTAAAATATATGAAGCGAATCATGTTCCATATATTCATTTTACCATCGAAATATTTAAGTATCTGGTTCAGATCGGGGAAAAGCACAAAAAAAGCGATCGGTTTATAATTGAAATAAGCAAACCAAATAAGCTTTTCATCGATGATTAACTTTGCTTTTTCAAGGGATTCTTCAAGAATTACAGGATCAAGAGGTGTAAAATCTTCTTTAAAAACCGACCATGTCGAATTATAAATTTCCACTATGTCTTTTACATACTTCTCTTTATTTCTGAATTCAAAATGGTGAAAAGAATAACCGGGTCTTTTTGAAAGCCAATCGGCGATCTTCATGATCCGCTCAGGAAACCGAACTATACTATTATCACGGTCCCTTACATCCCTGTGATAGGAATATTGTTCAAAATAATTTTTAAAACCAAAATCCTCAAAATAGGCTCTGTAATATTTTTTATTGTATGGCATTCCAAATCCCTGTTGTATGAATCCATCGACCAGCAAACCCCAGTTATTATCGTTTTCCCCAAAATTAATAGGACCATCCATAACCTCCATACCTTTTGAAGTATGCCATTCAAGAGCTGTTTTAAACAAAATGAATGCAGCTTCTTTGTTTTCAACAACTTCAAAAAAACCAATACCTCCTGTCGGCTTCCTGTTGGCAGATGATCTCACCTTATCGATAAAAGCTGCTATTCTCCCAATAGTATGATTGTCATCATCCTTAAGAATCCACCTGATTGCTTCTCCATGTTTAAAATTATGATTCTTTGACGGATCAAAAACAGATTCAATGCCTTTATCAAGCTGACAGACCCAACAGGGGTCTGTTTTATATAATTCTTTTGGAAAATCGACAAATTCCTTTTTATCTTGTTTTGTTATGACCTCAACTACCTTCATAAGATTTGTTATATGAGAACCTGATATCTTTTGATATACTCAATTAGTCTAACTCTACCAGGTACAAATATAAACAGATTTTCATGACATAAAAGGTGAACTATATAACCTTGTCGGCTTAGCTATTAACCAGATAAATGGGCCAGACTTATTCACAATAAATAAATATTTTATTATTAATTACAGATAAGAAATAGCTATATGACAGTCAGTTTAATAGTTTTTTTTGTGCTCCACATTCCTAATTCAGAGGTTTCAAGTGAAATTACAATTTTGTAATTGCCACTTCGGGCCGGTGCAATAAATTGAAAATTGTATTCACCATTATTTCTTTGTAGAAATAGATCAATTGGCAATGAGCAATATTCTTTATTCAACAAATTATCTTCTTTATACAAACCTGCATATAACCTGGTTGTGTATTTTCCGGCATCACGATAATTATCTGGCGAATTCGTCGTTAACAATATTACTTTTATGTCAAGTTTTTCGTTGGGGTTAACCTTCAATCTACTTAATGCAGTATTTATGAGAATGTCATTCATTACAGGTAATGAGTCAATAATTGTTACTTTATAATCTTTGTAATAAGGATTCTGGATTTTAACACCTTCCTCTAAATAATTATTAACGTAAGCCACTTTTTTAAAACGTAGCGAGTTGTCACTATGCCATATGTTAAATTGGTTCCGGCGACTATTAACATTAATACTTGGAGCAAATGTATTCGCATAAAATGATACTAACCCGGCTCTCTGATAACTATTGGTGATTATTGGCAATCCTTTGCATTTTTCAACAATTTCCTTTCCGAATTCCCTGTGCCCTCTGAAATCTTCAAGTCTGCTTATATTAAGGTTAAAGAGAGGATATACGATGTCAACCCGAAGAAAAATTATTAATATGATTACTGGTAAAGCTAAAAGTCTAAACCATCTCTCAAATGCAGGTTTTGTATAATCGGATTTCAGAAAGAAAATGAGCAACGGGATTATAATGGGTAATGTCCAATTCACTTCAACTCTTCCTTTTAATGTACTTACCAGGAAAAAGCCTAGAAATCCCCATAAATTCCATTTTAATGCTTTTTCAAATAAACCTGACTGCCTGAATTTAATTGCTGAAATAAACATGAATATTGCTGAAAAAGGGCCGTAGTATAGTAGTTGTCCAATAATATAGTTTGAAGTAAATGAACCCTTATAATTGAAGGCCGATCGTTCAAATAAATGATATTTAATACTAACGAAGTCATTATTAAATTGCCATACGATATAAGGTATAAATAGTAAGAATGCCAGTGTCAGTGAAATATAGAAATTCCTTGACCTTAAAATCTTCAGATTTGAAATGATCGTAAACATAATGATCAGTATTCCATGGTATTTACTATAAAGCATCGCAGCAATGGTCAGGCCAAGCAAGCAGGAATTTACCAGATTCTCCTTTACCAGAAACTTTTTATAAACCACGAAAAACAAAACTGTAAACAACAAAAGAGGACTATCAGGAATCGCTAAAAAACCTAAAACATTCAGTCCGAATATTGAAAGTATAGCTATAAGGAATAAAAGTGGCTTCTGAACTTCAGCTAACTTATATATAAGATACAGAGTTATAGTAATCGCAATGATTGAGAGAAGGCGGACCCCAAGTTCATTATTGAAGACCATAAGACCAATCCTGATAATCAATGCGATCATTGGAGGATGGTCAAAATAACCAATGTCTAAATGCTTTGCAAAAAGTGTATAATAAGCTTCATCAGAATAAAGCTGTGTAAAAATGGCAGAAGTTGTGTTTATTAAAAGCCATATAATAATTACATGCGATATTCTGATTCTTTCGTTGATATGATCAATAAGATATCTCATCTGCTTTTTATCTTATCGCAGCTTTCCAATGAATAAATAAACCATGCTCACCAATTCCGTTAAATGAATAGTCGAACCCCAATAGTTTATCATAGTATGTTATAATATCAATACCTATTCCTGCACTGTACATGAGTTTATTTACCAGCATATTGTCATATTGCTTATATATTCCAGTTTTATCATATACATACCCTGCATCAAAAAAAACATTTGTATATATCTCAACAGGAATTTTATTAAACTGATATGCCTTTCGGATTGGCCAGACATGTAAATTCAACACTTTCTTCGGCAACAATTCGAAATTAAACTGACTTTTAAAAAGTACTGATTTATCTCCATTAGCTACGTAATATTCATACCCTCTGACAAATTGCAAGTATCCCAAACCTGTCTGTGAATAAAATACATGATCATCATTTGAGGTTGAAGTGTACAATAGCCCTGAAGCAACATATAAGCGGTCGTTTAGTTTATGATAATCAAAATATTTGACTGAGATATCAACGCTATTGTATTCATCAGGCAAGAGCCCTAATCCTTTTTTGATTATACCGGCAACTAACAGGTATCCGGTTTTCGGATAAAAATGAGAATCACGCGTATCCCTTGTAAACTCATATCCAATGTCAAAATATCTCTGCCTGTGATTATTTAGTCCTAAGAAATAGGGATTCAGACTCAGTATTGTATCTGCTACCTTAAAATCCGAAAACCCTAAAGCCAGGGTATGAAAATTGAAATATTCTTTTCGGTATTTATAGCTTAATTCCAACACAGTGGATTTTAGTAATTTTCTGTCTGATTTCAGTGTCATTTGTGTGTTGGATTCAATTACCCATGGAACAATGCTTTCTTCAATAAAAGTAGTATGCAATGATAAAAAATGATGTTCGTTTTTATCAAGATGAATTCCAGCATATTCAAATTCATATCTGGTTAAACTGCCAATATGATATTTAATCTCAATAGATTCCCCTAACCCCCTGAAATTATTCACTTTAAGACCAATTCCATATTCAAGTTTGTTCAAATCTTTATAGCGCCACCACTCACTGAAATTTCTTTCTGTGTGATTTAAATATGCATTTGGCCATAAAAACCAGCGTTCGGTAAGTTTAACATTCACAATAAGTATTCCGGGGGAAATCTCAACTGTATAGATTTCAATGAAATTGAACAAAGTTGATTTAGTCAGATTATTAATGCTTGTCACTTTTATGTATTCAATATCATTTCTGTCGACATACTTGTTAATTTTAAAAACCAGTTCACGATAAATAAATTTTTTGCTTGTAATGGAGTTCCCTTCTATATTAATTTCCTGGACTTTAAGACTGTCTGAAGAAAATACTACCTGACCGCGGAGAGAATAGGGTAATAAATATAAGATAATGATCAGGATTAGATTTCTGTACATAAGGAGGCTTGATTATAGACCTAACCTTTTTTATATTTTCTCTTTATCGGCAGGCAGGTTAAAAATAAGATATAATAGTGATTGATACTCAGTATGGTTATTAATGAATATTTATCACCTTGTGGTCGATAAGAATAAAGAGTATTCCGATTAGAAAAGAATAGATTGCAAAGAT
>Ga0265316_10002395_pt1 | contig 19512 bp, 18 predicted proteins | sample 4522metaG_FD_202092 | JGI IMG/M metagenome (GOLD analysis project Ga0265316, IMG submission 202092) | Rhizosphere microbial communities from Carex aquatilis grown in University of Washington, Seatle, WA, United States - 4-5-22 metaG | ecosystem: Host-associated > Plants > Roots > Rhizosphere >... | reverse complement strand
GGCGCGAGCGGGAACGCGGGTAGCGGCGGGGCAGGCGGGAGCGCGAGCGGTGGTGCTAGCGGAAGTGCTGGTGGTGGCGGTAGCGCGAGTGGCGGCTTTGGCGGTAGCGCGAGTGGCGGCTTTGGCGGGAGCACGAGTGGCGGCTCTGGCGGGAGCGCGAGTGGCGGCTTTGGCGGTAGCGCGAGTGGCGGCTCTGGCGGTAGCGCGAGTGGCGGCTCTGGCGGAATTTCAAGCGGTGGCTCGGCAGGATCGGGCGGCTCGATTTTCGGTAGATCGGCGGGCGGTGGTGGCAGTGGCGGCCAGCCTGGCAGTACGACAAAGACCAGCACAGCGGCCGGCTGCGGCTGTACCGTGGGGGGCGCGACGCCACAGCATCGGTCGCTGCCTATCTTCCCCGGCCTGTTCGTCGCAGGCGTGTTTCTTTGCGTCCGCAAGCATGCCTTGGACAGGCCTTCCTCTTGCAGAGGTGTCAGTCGTGTCGTTTCAATCCGACAGGAAAACGGGATAGTCCCCATTTCCAATCAACCAGCCGGCCCAGGAACCGCCAAGGCACAAGGCCAAATACCATGCGTCTTCTCCTGACAGAAAGGTTCTTCAGGATCTTGTGGCGATAGATAGAACCATATCCTCGCAAATACCCTGGCCAGCAGACGTCAAATCCGGCCTGCACCAATCCACGGCGCATGGTCTCCGGCTCGTAGAGACTGATATGTATTTCCGGACGACTGTAGCTCCACGCGAGGATTCTCTTCCGGAACGGCTGAGCGTTTCCCGTGGTGTAGAAGAAGACGCCGGGGTTTTTGAGCAAACGGAATACTTCGCCCAGCGTTTCGGCAGGGTGCAACACATGCTCCAGTACGTCGAGCGCAGTGACGACGTCGAACTGCGAACTGAGCCGCGCGAGATCCTCACGGCCCAGGACGGAAATCCCGTTTCGAACTGCGCTTCGGGCGATGGCTCCCTCCTCGAACCCAACGATTTCACAGCCGACGCTCTCTCGGACATAGCGGATCAGATCGCCGTTTCCGCAGCCGAAATCGAGCCATCGGGTCTTCGGGTTAAGGTCCGTCAGGGAGCGGATGATCTCCACGATCCCGCGCCACTCGTACTCTCGGATGCTGCGTTTCGGATCCTTTGCTTCAAAACAGTAGTCGATCAGGGGATCGGCGCCGTTCCCCGCATAGTAATCGTCGTTGTAGATTTCAGAAAAGTCGCAATCGGGGTTCTCCACAAAGGCAAGAGAGCAATCCCCGCAGCGGCGATAGGTGTAGTCCTTCTTGCGCCAGAGGCCCGGTTTGGTTCCTATGACGGAACTGGGGCCGCCGCAGAGTGGACAACCCAGCATCTTGTCGGATTCCATGCGTTGTCTCTGCTGAGACGCCGGCGGCTAGCAGTGGTCTTTCTTTCGGCCGTGGCTAGATGAATTCGCAGATGTACGCGGCCGGCTGTTCAGCGCGAATGTCGAATCCGGTCTTGGCCGGAATCTCGAAAGCCGTGCCCACCGAATAGTGCTTCCATTCGCCGCCTGGCAGACGCGCGACGAGTTCGCCGCTGACCACGATCATCCGCTCTGCCCCGCCGGTGTCGAAGTGGAACTCACCCGGTTGCACCACGCCTGCGGTGGCGCGGCGCCCGTTGCGTTCGAAACCGAGACTTTGGACTTTGCCGTCGAAGTAGGTGTTGTGCTTGGTCATGGCCAGGAGATTACCTCATCGTTTGCGTGCCGGCTCGATCGACTAGCCGAATGCCCAGAAAAAGGGGGGGAGTGGCCGTGGCCTGGGCCGGGGTGATCACTGTCACACCGCCAGGGCCAAGGTCGCTCCGCTTGCCGCCAGACTTGCGATGCGCACTCGGCGATTGACCGGCGGAGTCCACGCCCCCTATCATCGGATCCTAGCCCCGAGCCATCCATGCCCTGCCTGCTTTCCATCGTGGTCCCCGTGTACAACGAGCAGCAAACGCTGCCGCGTTTCTTGGAAACAATTCGCGCGGCCTTGTTGCCGGTGACGCAGGACTACGAGATCATCTTCGCCGCCGACCCTTGCACTGACGGCACCATCGATCTGATACGGCAGGAGCACGCGCGCGATCCCAGGATCAAGCTGCTGCTGTTTTCGCGCCGCTTTGGCCAGCCCGCCTCGACCCTGGGCGGTTTGGCGTACTCCACCGGGCAGGCGGTGGTCGTGATCGACTGCGACTTGCAGGATCCGCCGCAGCTCATCGGGGACATGGTGCGGCTGTGGCGCGAGGGCTACAAGGTCGTGGTTCCGCAACGCCGCTCGCGCCAGGGCGAGACCATCATAAAGCGCATTATCGCGCACACCGGATACTGGGCGATCAATCGCATGTCCACGGTGCCCATCCCGCGCAACACCGGGGATTTTCGCCTGATGGACCGGTGCGTGGTCGAGGAGATCGTCAAGCTCAAGGAGAGTCACGGCTTTTTGCGCGGGCTCACCAGCATCGTCGGATTCAAGACCATCCTGCTGCCCTTCGATCGCGAGGCGCGCGTGGGCGGCCAGGGCAAGTACAATCGGCTCACCGGCAGTCTGCGCATCGGGTTCAACGGCATCATCGCGTTTTCAGATTCGCTACTCAGCCTGATGGTGGTGGCCGGATTGGCCATGTCCGTGCTGGCCCTGCTGGCTGTTCCCGTGGTGGCGTACCTCAAGGCCAAGGGGCTTTACATGTTTGCCCAGGGCCTGGCGACCACCTGCATTCTCATGCTGTTTCTCGGCGGGGTTCAGCTGATGAGCATGGGCGTGCTGGGCGCATACATCGGCCGCATCTACGACGAGGCCAAGCGGCGGCCCAAGTTCATCGTCGAGGAATCGCTCGGGCTGTCCCAGTCGGCGCCGCGACCCGGACAGGCTGGACCGCAGGACAGCAGAGACTTCTGATGAAATACGTTGTAACGGGTTGCGCGGGCTTCGTGGGCAGCAACCTTGCGGATCGACTGCTGGCCGACGGACACGAGGTGGTTGGCTATGACAACTTGTCGACGGGACGGATGGAATTCCTGTCGCAGGCGCGGGACCACAAGCGCTTCCGTTTGGTCCGCGGAGATGTGCTGGATCTGGAGAGTTTGAAGGCAGCCGTGGCTGGCGTGGATGTGGTGATGCACCTGGCGGCCAACGCTGACGTGCGTTTCGGAACCGAACATCCGCGCAAGGATCTGGAACAGAACACCATCGCGACTTGGAACGTGCTCGAGGCCATGCGCCAAGGTGGCGTGAAGCGCATCGCCTTTTCGTCGACCGGATCGGTGTATGGCGAGCCCGAGGTATTTCCCACGCCCGAGCACGCGCCCTTTCCTGTGCAGACGTCGCTCTACGGCGCGTCCAAGGCCGCGGGCGAAGCGTTGATTGCCGCCTACTGCGCCGGATTCGGCATGCGCGGCTGCATTTTCCGTTTCGTGTCGATCCTGGGCGAGCGCTACTCGCACGGACATGTTTTCGACTTCTACAAGCAACTGCGCGAGCACCCAGGGCAGTTGCGCGTGCTGGGCAACGGCCAGCAGCGCAAGTCCTATCTCTACGTGCAGGACTGCGTGGACGCCATTCTCCTGGCCATGGACAAGGCGAGCGGCCCGGTCGACGTCTTCAACCTGGGCACCAATGAATTCTGCCAGGTCAACGATTCGATCGGCTGGATCACCGGCCATCTCGGCTTGCGTCCCGTCTTGAGCTATTCGGGCGGCGAGCGCGGCTGGATCGGCGACAGTCCGTTCATCTTCCTCGATTGCGCCAAGATCCGAAAGCTGGGCTGGGCGCCCAAGCTCACCATCAAGCAAGGCATCGAGCGCACCCTGCAGTTTCTGCAGGACAATCCATGGGTGCTGGAGCGAGCCTAGCCGTGCGCTTGCGCGGACGACAGGCCCTGGTCACTGGCGGCACGCGCGGGCTGGGCCTGGAGATCGCCCGCCTTTTCTGGAGCGAAGGCGCGAACTTGATTGTGGTGGCGCGCGGGGCACAGGAACTCGACAGTCTGCGCGCGACGCTCGCGCCCCACGCGGCGCCAGCGCAGGTCTTCGATGCGGTCGTCGCCGATCTATGCAGCGATTCAGGTCTGCAAAACGTGATCGAGCAGATTCAACGTCGGGGCGGCGTCGAGATCCTGGTCAACAACGCCGCCATGCAAGGGCCCATCGGCAAGGTCTGGGAGTGCGACTGGCAGGCGTGGCAAGCGGTCATCAAGCTCGACCTCCTCGTGCCCGTGCAGTTGTGCCGGGCCGCAGTGCCCTCCATGCTCGTGCGTGGGAAGGGCAGCATCATCAACCTGTCGGGCGGAGGAGCCACCGGACCGCGCGAGAACTTTTCGGCCTATGCCAGCGCTAAGACCGCTCTCGTGCGTTTCACGGAAACCCTGGCCGCAGAGGTCAAGCCGAATCGGATCCGTGTAAACGCCCTGGCTCCGGGAGCCATGAACACCGCGATGATGCGCGAAACGGTGAGTGCCGGGCCTGCGCGCGCGGGTGCCGACTACCAGCGCGCCCTGGAGACCATACAGAAGGACAGCGCAGCCACCGCACAACGGGCTGCAGAACTTTGCCTCTTTCTCGCCAGCGACGAGAGCGCGGGACTGACGGGACGACTGCTAAGCGCAGTGTGGGATCCGTGGCAGAGCTTGCCTGAGCACATGCGCGAGATCGAAACCTCGGACGTGTACACGCTGAGGCGAATCGTGCCCGAGGACCGGGGCAAGGAGTGGGCGAAATGATGAACGTGGGCATCGTCGGCTGTGGGCTGATCGGGCGCAAGCGCGCCCGCGCCCTCGGCGATGGAAAACTGGTGGCCTGCTCGGATGCGGTTCCTGATCGAGCGCAGGCGCTGGCAGCCGAGCATGGCGCGCAGGCGGTCGCGGACTGGCGTGACATGGTCAAGCGGCCTGAGGTGCAAATGGTGATCGCGGCGACCACGCACGACTGGCTCGCGTCTGTCGCCCTGGCGGCGGTCGAGGCCGGCAAGCACGTATTGGTGGAGAAGCCAGCCGCGCGTCGCGCGGGCGAGCTGGAAGCTGTGGTGCAGGCGGCGCGAACCCGCGGCGTGCTGGTGCGCGTGGGATTCAACCATCGCTTTCATCCAGCCCTGCACAAGGCCCACCAGATGTTTGTCGACGGAGCGGTGGGGCCGCTGATGTATCTGCGCGCTCGCTACGGCCACGGTGGCCGCGTGGGCTACGACAAAGAATGGCGCGCGCGCCCTGAAGTTTCAGGCGGTGGCGAGCTGATCGATCAGGGCATGCACCTCATCGACTTGGCCCGCTGGTTTGCCGGCGAGTTCGTGCAGGTCGACGGGCTTGCGGGCCGCTGGTTCTGGAACATGCCGGTGGACGACAACGCCTTTCTGCTGTTGCGAACCGCAGACAAGAAGGTCGCCTTCATGCACTGTAGTTGCAGCGAGTGGAAGAACCTGTTCTCCTTCGAGGTATTCGGCCGGGACGGCAAGCTGGAAGTGCAGGGCCTGGGCGGCAGCTACGGCGTCGAGCGACTTATCCACTACCGCATGCTGCCGGAGATGGGACCGCCTGACACGGTTTCCTGGGACTATCCGCGCGGGGATGATTCCTGGGCGGCCGAGCTGGCGGAGTTCTATCAAGACATAGCTTTGGGGCGGCAACCGTCGCCGGGGCTGGCGGATGCCATGGCCGCGCTGCGGGTGGTGGAACGAATCTACGAGGTGTCGCAATCATGATCATCGTGAGAAGTCCGTTGCGTATCACCCTGGGAGGCGGGGGCACGGATCTGCCGTCCTACTATCGCAACCACGGCGGCGCTCTCATCTCAGCCGCCATCGACAAGTACGTCTATGTCTCGGTGATTCGCCCGTTTGTCCCCGGGATCTTCCTGAAGTACTCCCGTTTGGAACACGTAGATCGTGTGGACGACGTGCAACACCCCATCATGCGCGAGACCTTGCGTTCGATGGCGCCGGACCCCTGGCAGATCGAGATCACCACGCTCGCCGACATCCCATCAGGCACAGGACTGGGTTCCTCGGGGGCGTTCACCGCCGCGCTGGTCAAGGCCCTCAGTGCGTTTGAGAAAAAGCCCTTGGACACCGGCGAGATCGCTCGTCTGGCCTGCGAGATCGAGATCGACCGCCTGGCCTCTCCGGTGGGCAAGCAGGACCAGTACATCTCGGCCTACGGCGGGATCACCTGCTTCGAGTTCCGTCGCAACGACGAGGTGGGTGTGACCCCGCTCAAGTTGAGCCGCGAGACGCTTTACGATCTCGAGGACAACCTGGCGCTCTTTTTTACCGGGTTTGACCGCAGCGCCAGCGCCATCCTGCAGGACCAGGATTCGCGTACGCGCAAGGACGAAGCCGCGGTGATCGACAACCTGCACTTCGTCAAGGAGCTGGGGCTGCGCAGTCAGCGCGCGCTAGAGGCGGGGCGCTGTTCGGAACTCGGGGAGATTTTCCACGAGCACTGGGAGGTAAAGAAGCGCCGATCGGGCGCCATGTCGAACCCCAGGATCGACGCGTGGTACGCGCTGGCCCGCGCCAACGGTGCCATTGGCGGAAAGCTGGTAGGGGCCGGGGGTGGCGGTTTTCTCATGTTCTACGCGGAGAATCGTCGAAAACTGGGGCGGGCCATGGCCGAGGTGGGGCTCGAGGAACTGCGCTTCCACTTCGATTTTGACGGCACGCGGATCTTGCTCCAATGACGGTTGCGGAGCAGTCTTTCGGAGACGCACCGTCGGTAGTTTGAATGCGAGAACAAGACACACCGCCCTACGGCGCAGGCGCCAGCGCAGTCCCGAGCGAAGATCCTGATCGCGAGATCGAAATCTCCGCTCTCGATTTTCTGTCCGCCGAAGACCTCGAGCTGATGGCGGCGGCGGAGGTCACTCCGCCCCCGCAGGTTGTGCCGCCACGGCGCCGTCCGCTTCTGCACATGGGGCCGCGGGAATTCGGGACCCTGGCGCGGGCGATCTTCGTGCTCGCCCTGTGCGGGTTCTCGGTGGCCGCCTTTGTAGTGCAGTTGCTCCGCCACAAGTGGATTGTTGGTTTCGTGGGCGCGAATACCGCCACCACCCCTGAGCGCAATCGCATGCTCATCTGGATTGCCGCGGGCGCGGGGGCTGGCATCTTGCTGGCTTTGGCACTGTGGCCATGGGGCAGGGCCAAGGCGCGCACAGCGCGGGTGATGCGCACGGCGCGCCTGCTTTCGCCAGCCATCTTGCCGGGTTTTGCCTATCCGCTTCTGCGGGTTGGCGAATGGGATGTTTTCCCAAGAATCGCGGCGATTTCAGTGGTCGCAGTGGTGGCGGAGTTGTGCTTTCGCACGGCGGTTGCCGAGATCTTGGACGCGCGGCTGCTGGTCGCGCGATGGATGCGCGCATTGGGCGCGGCGTGGTCGCGCCTGCTCGACCGGGCGAGGCCCACTCTTTCGCCCGAGCTAATCCTGGTGCTGCTGGGGGCGCTGGGCTACGCGGTCTGGATGAGCGTCTACACCATCGTCAACCACCGTCACTTCACGACCATGGCGTTCGACCTCGGGGCGTACAACAACATGTTCTACAACACCCTGCACGGGCACCCCTTTCGTTGCACGGCGGTGCAGCGCCACGCCGGCAACTGGTCGATGCTGAGCAACCACGCCGAGTTCACCATGTTCGCGCTATTGCCCTTCTATGCCTTGCACCAGAACGCAGAGACGCTTCTCGTGCTGCAAGCCGTGGCCCTGGGCAGCGGCGCAATCCCCATCTATCGATTCGCAGCTCGGCGCATTCCGCGCAGCATGGCCTGGATGCTGGCGTTCGCCTACCTGTTCTACGCGCCCATGCACCAGGCGAACTTCTACGACGTTCACTTCCAGCCCTTTGGCGCGGTTTTCACCCTCTGGGCAGTGGATTTTCTCGACCTGCGCCGCTTCTGGTTGTTCTCGCTGTTTTTCGTACTGGCCTTGGGCTGCCGCGAGGACATCCCGATCGGGTTCGTCGCCATCGGTGCCTATCTCATCTTGGCCGGCGAGCGTCCGCGCATGGGAGCCTTGCTGTGCGTCCTGTCGGCCGCCTACTTCGTGGTCATCAAGTTCGTGGTCATGCCGCACTTCGGGCAGTGGTGGTTCAGCGACATGTACAAGGAACTCTACCCAGCGGGCGAGAATTCCTACGGGGGCGTGATGAAGACCTTCATCACCAATCCCATCTACGTGTTCAAGACGCTGATCACCACGGAGAAGATGACTTTCTTCCTGCAAACCGTTGCACCCCTGGCCTTTCTGCCGCTGCGCCGCCGCCTGCTGTGGATCAGCCTCATGCCGGGTGCCATGTTCACCCTGCTGACCACGGGCTACGCTCCCACTGTCGAGATCAGCTTTCAGTACGTCTGCTACAACATCCCGTTCTTGTTCCTGGCCGCGGCCGTCGCTTTGGCCATGATGGGTGAGGGCAAGGCGGCGCGCGCCAGGCAATGGGGAGCTGTCTGTGCGATGGCGGTTGCGACCTTGCTGGCCACCAACGTCTGGGGTGCCGCGCCTCCCAGCAGTAAGTTCAAGGGTGGCTTTGCCAACATCGGCGAGTTCAGGCCCATCACGCGTGAAGAGCGACAGAAGGCGCGAGATCTGCGCGAACTGGCCGCCATGGTGCCCAAGGATGGGGCACTGGCGGTCAGCGAGCAGGAACATCCGCACGTTTCGGCGCGAGCGAAGTGCTTCGACCTGCGCGATGGCTACGAGGGGGCCGACTACATCCTGTATGCGGAGAACTCGGGAGGCTTCGGCTCGGACCATGCCGGGCGCGCACTGTCGAGCGGCGAGTATGTGGAGATGGCGCGACGGCCAGCCTCCAAGTTGGTGCTGCTGCGCAAACGGGGGAAGTAGTCGCGTCGAGTAACCTGATCCCGTCGGGCGCTCTGCTACACTGGGATTGGCATGGTTCGTTGCGCGGTTCTGGTGGTTGCGGCCATTTTGGCCGCGAGTCTTCGCTCCGGCGCCGCGCTGCCGGCTGCGGACGCTGGCAGCACGCGGGATGCGCGGTCCGAGGCGGCAGACTCGCTGCTGGCCAGGGCGCGGGTTGCGCTGTCGGTCGCGCCGGTGGGAAATCCCGCCGCGGAAAAGCAGGCATTGGCCGAGGCGGAAAGCTGGCTGCGCCAGGCACTGGCGCAGCAGCCACAGGACGTCTCTGCGTTGGTCGCGCTGGGCGAGGTGCTTGTTCGTAGCGACCGCGCCAGCCAAGCGGTGACCATGCTTGAGCATGCGTGCGGCCTCGCTCGCGGAGTGAACGAGGTTTTTCCCTGCAGCTTGCAGCTTGCGGCTGCACGTGCGCAAGCGGGCCAGTTGCTCGAGGCCCTGCGCGAATACGATCGCCATCTGGAGATCGCGGATCCTCGTACCCTGCCCACGGTGCACACCAGGGCGGCGGAACTGCACATGGCCTTGGGCAAGCTGGACGAGGCGGCCGCTCGCTTCGGCAAGGCAATTGGCCTGCTGGAGCAGGGGCAGAGCCAGCCAGAGCGTGACAGCCAGCGGGCGCTTGCGCTCTATGGTTTGGCCGTGGCGCAAGACCGCACAGGCCGCGATCCCGATGCCCGCCAGGCCATGGAGCGCGCGCTCGGCTATGACCCCGGGTGCGTGTTGCTCGACGCCGCGGCCGATCCGTATTCAGGCAAGGCGCTGGTGCCCGCGGCCGAGGTCCACTACTACCGCGGGCTTGCGCTGGCGTTCTCCGGCAAGGGCGCCGAGGCGATGCAGGCCTTCCAGCGGTTCTTGGCGCTGCAGCCTGACAGCCGCTGGAGAAGGCAGGCCGAGAATCACTTGCTCGAACTGGCCGCCGCGGGCGCAGAGGAGCCACCGCGCCGGCCTCGTCGTGCTCGCGTGGTGGCAGCGGTCACGGTGCAGGCCGATGGGCCGTTGCCGGCCCCCTTGATCGATGCTGCCTGGCGCAGCCGTCCGCGTCTGATCGAGCCATGTATGGACGCAGTCCCAGACTCGGCGCCCAGCACGCTTCGCATGTCGCTGTCGCTCGAAATCGACGCACGGGGAATCATGCGCCAGGTGGCGGTTGAGCTGGGCAGCGACGTGGGCTTTGGAGTTTCGCCTGCCTGGCGTGGCTTTGAAGCCTGCGTTTCTCGACGGGTGAAGTCCGGACTACGCGTGGCGCGGCCGACCCGGCAGGCAGTTACTTCGGCTCGGCTGAAAATTGTGCTAGCGATAAGACGTCAGGACGCGGACCCGTGACCATGAAGCCACAGAACCGGCCACGTTACATCGCGGTGGAAGGCCCTATCGGCGTGGGCAAGAGCAGCCTGGCCGAGATCCTGGCCGAGAGCCTGGGCGCGCGCCTGGTGAGCGAAGATCCCGGCGGCAATCCCTTCCTGGCTTCTTTCTACCGAGACCCGAAGCGCTACGCTCTGTCGGCGCAACTCTTCTTTCTCCTGCAGCGCTACGGCCAGCAGGCCGACCTGGCCCAGGGCCACCTGTTCGAGCAGGGCGGACTGGTGGCCGACTATCTTTTCGCGAAGGATCGCCTCTTCGCCACCCTGACCCTGTCGCCCGACGAGCTTGCCCTGTACGACCGCGTGTACCAGGCGCTGCGGCCGCGAGTAGCAGCGCCTGACCTGGTGGTGTACCTGCAGGCGCGCGCCGAGGTTCTGTTGGAACGGGTCGAGAAGCGGGGACGGCCCGAGGAGAAACCCATCCGCCGGGAGTACCTGCGCGAGGTGGCCAAGGCCTACTCCGAGTTCTTCTTCGCCTACAACGACGGTCCGCTGCTCATCGTGGATGCCTCGGAGATCGACTTCGTGGGCAACGCCGAGGACCGCGCGGCTTTGTTGGAAGTCATCGCGCAGACACGTGCAGGGGTGAACCACTGGAGTCGGCGGTAACCGACGGGGCAGAATCGAGGCGCTGCAGGCACTTCGAGGTGTCGCCAAGCTGACCGCCGTCACCATCGTCACCGAGGTCGGGACCTTCAAGCGTTTCCGCCGGCCGACCGAGATGATGGGCTACACCGGCTTCGTCCCGTCCGAATATTCCAGCGGTGGACGCGAATCCAAGGGTCGTCTCACCCGCACCGGCAACGCGCACCTGCGCCACGTGCTTGGCGAAGCCGCTTGGCACGCTCGACATCGGCCCTGGCTGAATCTTCGAATGAAGAAGATTCTTCCGACGCTACCCGCTGGCGTGGCCGAGATTGCCTGGAAGGCCCAGGAGCGCCTGCATCGCAAATTCACCAAGATGACCTACTGTCGCAAGCCCGCAGGCAAGATAGCCGCAGCCGTCGCGCGCGAGTTGGTGGGCTTTATCTGGGCCATCGGGACGCTGGTGGAGTCCCGCCTGGACGACAACAGCAAAGCCCGAGCAGCGTAGCGAACTGGATCAATCAGCCATGAAGCGAAGACTGAACGGCCGAGGCAGCACGGAAAGGAGAATCCTCGCAAAAAGCGTTATGCGGTTTCAACCCGCGGTGCCTAGTCCGAGGCAGCTCCCGACGAATGAAAGACTGTGAGGTACGTCATCACGACAAACCCTCGAATATCAGCTTGATCACCGTCGACAAAGCTTGTCCTCGACCGCTCACTCTTCGCTTCATTCCAGCCACAAAGGAGGCAACAACAAGAAAAGATCCGGAGAGCTAATAATTGTGGCCACGGACCTCTTCATGATCGCCTTCGTGCCCATTAGGTCGATCCATGCCACATATTCGGTCGACGGCTCGCCGAGAGCTTTCGCGTTCAAGTAGATGTCCATGGCTCCTCCTGGGGCTGGTCTGCCCAACGCCTTGGCGTTCAGCGGCGCGGGCGCCGCACGAGCGGTTCGCTGATGTTACACCAATGTCCCTGCGGCGGGATCGTCCGCTGCAACGGCTTTATGGCGGCGGGTTCACGAGAGTGAAGCGAACTGCAACGCGTACCGAACGAGACCCTCGTTCGACGGAATCCCCCCAGGAACGAGAGCGACAACCTGGAAGGCATTCCCTCCACCGTATTCGTCGGTAAGGCCGAAGTTGGCGGCCGCCTGAAAACCGAAGCGAGCATAGTATGCAGGCCTACCGAGGACGGCGGCCCAGCAAAAGCCAGCGCTGTGACACTCGGCAAGACCTGCCCGTATGAGAGAGGCCGCAATACCCTGCCGACGGAATGACGGCAGTACCGCCACCGGAGCGAGGCCTGCTCCCACGCAGCCAGATGCCACCTGCACCGGACTGAAAGCAACGTGACCAACAGCCACTCCATTCACCTCAGCCACGAGCGAAACAGAAAGAGCTCCTGCTTCCCGAAGCAGATCCACCAGACGTGCCTCCGCATCCGTCGGGAAACTACCGGCATGAATGGCCCGAATCGCGGCGATGTCGGGAGGCTGTTCTGGGCGAAAACTGAGCATTGGGTAGTTGTACGGCAACCGCAGGTCGTCCGCCCAACGCCTTGCCGTTAAGCTGCGAGCGGCCGTCCGCGGCCGATCGACAGCTTCAACGGCTTGTTCGGCGGCGGCCTCCAGCAGGATCTGACGAATCATACAGATCAATCACGCGCATTTCACTCCTCCAAAGACAACTTCACGCGTTTCCTGCCACAGCACTGTGACGTGCTGGAAGCCCGCCGCCTTGATCCCCGAAAGATCACTCGCGAGCTCTTGAGGCTGATCATTGTCCTCCTCCTCAATCCTATCAAGAGAAGCGCGCGTCTTCATTTCGTTGCCAAAGCGCGGATCCTTTCCGGCAGCGCGGGCAACTATTCCACGCACGCGCATGCGCTGAATCAGTGCCTCGAGATGCTGATCGCGGCTGAGGACGAGGTCACCGCACAGGAACCAGCCGTCAGGTGCAAGCATCGAGAACGCAGTTCGCGCCAGCATGCTCTTTTCTTCGGCCGTCAAATGGTGCAGAGCTAATGTCGAGACCACAGCATCCGCAGACCGGACATCGGAACAGACGTCCGCAAGGCAACGAAAGTCGCACACACGAAAATCCACCCGCGCTGCGGCCTTCTTCAACCGAGCCTGGGCCAGAGCGGTCATCGACTGGGCTCCGTCCACAGCAATGGCTCGAAGCTCGGGAAATCGCGAGAGCAGTCCTTCAAGAAGAAATCCGGTTCCCGTACCAAGGTCGACAACAAGCTTCGGCTCGCGTGCTGAGGCACTCAGAACCTCGACAATGATCTCGGCCATGCGATGGCGATTAGGGTGCATGATTTCCATGTCTGCGTCGTACGACGCAACCCTTGCCTCGTTCTCATAGGCCGCAATGCTCCTCTCGCTGCTACTCATCAGTTCGATGAGTACCGGATCTACTCGAAAAGAGCAACGGCGCGTTCGTTGGGGATCCCGTCCGCCGAACTTTGTATTCGACTGCAGCTTCGCCCTGCGTGGCGTTTTTCGCAAGCATTGGCGGGCGGCGTGCAGTCACGGCGCCAAGCCGGTATCCCATCCGTAACCTCAAGCAATTTCGGGGCATTGCCGCTTGCGGACCGTTGCTTGCGCGAAATGCGCTGTCCCAGGTTGCTGTCTAATCCCTTAAGGGCAGCAAGACCGCAAGGCTGCGCATCGGCCACCGGGCGGGATGGGTTCGCGGGGACTGTGTGGTGCTGCCGGGCGAGGGGACCGGGGCGACCGCAGGTCGCCCCTACACGAGACGGTCAATGGCCCAGAGCCCACCGCCCCGGCGACGTTACCGCCACTGTCACCCGTCACCGCCACCCACACCTGCACCGCGCCTCGCTGCTCCGCACCCCAGCAGGCGACGGACGGCCGTGCAAGTTCGGCCGAGTCGTGGGAAGGTACCGGCAAATGGCAGCGCAAGGAAAGAAGATCACCGCAGTTTCACTGCGTGAACGCAAAGGACAAGGCGACAAGATCGTCGCGGTGACGGCCTACGATGTGGCCTTTGCCCGCCTGGCTGACCGTGCCGGCGTGGACATCGTGCTGGTGGGCGACAGTCTGGGCATGGTGGTGCAGGGGCAGCCGAGCACTCTGCCGGTCACCCTCGACGAAATGGTGTACCACAGTCGCGCCGCGGCCCAGGGCGTGTCGTCGGCCCACCTGGTTGTCGACATGCCATTCATGAGCTACCAGGCGAGCGTGGAAGACGGCATGCGTGCGGCGGGGCGCTTGTTGAAAGAGGGCGGCGCCGAGGCGGTGAAACTGGAAGGCGGCGAGGAAGTGGCCGAGCTGGTCCGTCGTCTGGTTTCCGTCGGCATTCCCGTCATGGGTCACGTGGGCATGACACCGCAGTCGGTGCACAAGTTTGGCGGCTTCAAGCTGCAGGGCCGCACTGAGGCGCAGGCGCGTACCATCGTGGCTGGCGCGCGCGCCATCGCCGACGCCGGCGTCTATGCCATGGTGCTGGAAAGCATTCCGGCTGCCTTGGCCGCTGAGATCACCGCGGCGGTTCCCGCTCTCACCATCGGCATTGGCGCCGGGCCTTCCTGCGACGGCCAAGTGTTGGTGATGCACGATCTGCTCGGGCTGGACCCCGATTGGTCGCCGCGCTTCGCCCGCCGCTACGCCGAATTGGGGCGCACGGCGGAAAAGGCATTCGCCGACTACGCTGCCGACGTGCGCGCCGGACGCTTTCCGTCGAAGAAAGAATCTTTCTCGTGAGCGACGTTCCCGTGATCGCGGATCTCGTGGCCGTGAGCGTTTGGTCCGAGGCGGCCCGCGCGCAGGGCGAGCGCATCGCCTTAGTGCCGACCATGGGCGCGCTTCACAGCGGGCACCTGTCTCTCTTGGCCGAAGGACGGCGCCGCGCCCAGAAGCTCGTGCTGTCTATCTTCGTCAATCCCATGCAATTCGGGCCGCAGGAAGACTTGGCCAAGTATCCGCGCGATCTGGCTGGCGATTTGGCCAAGGCCGCCAGCGTGGGCTGCGACCTGGCCTTTGTGCCCGAGGCCGCCAGCATGTACGGCCGGGGCTATCAGACCGCCATTGACGTGCGAGAGGTATCGCAGGGGCTGTGCGGCGCGCGCCGGCCAGGTCACTTCACGGGCGTGGCCACTGTGGTGTGCAAGTTCTTCAATATTGTGCGGCCGCATGTCGCGCTTTTCGGCGAAAAGGATTTTCAGCAACTCACGGTCATCCGGCGCATGGTGACCGACCTTAACCTGCCGGTCGAAATCGTCGGGCTGCCGACGGTGCGCGAACCGGACGGACTGGCCATGTCCTCACGCAATGCCTACCTGTCGCCGGCCGACCGCCAGCGGGCGACGGCGCTCTACGCAGGCTTGTCGACGGCCAAAGCGCTGGCCGACAGGGGCGAGCGTCGCGCATCGGTCCTGATCGAGGCCGCGACAGCCGAGATTGCCGGCCGGGTCGACCGCCTTGATTACCTAGAGCTTCGTGCAGCCGACGATCTGAAGCCGCTGCAAACCATCGACCGGACCGCGGTCATGCTGGTAGCCGCCTTCGTAGGCAAGACGCGCCTCATCGACAACCTGCGGCTGGGGTAGCTAGCTTTTTTTCACCACAGAGCGCACAGAGAACACAGAGGTCTGAAAGGAAGAAGGGGTTCGGACCGGACCGAATCCAACCCTTCCCTTTCCGATCCGGCTCTGTGGCCTCTGTGCTCTCTGTGGTGGAAACCGCTAACCATCCCAATGATGTCGCATGGTTAGCCGAAATCGCCACCTTTGCGCCGATGGTGGAGCCGGCTTTTTTCGTCCTCCGCCGTTGACTCTCGCCCGTCCGTGCATATCTTTGCGGCCTGGCAGTCGCGAGGGGTGACTGCTAACCAGCACCGGAGGCAAGAGACGATGAAAATTCGCCCAGTACAAGATCGCATCGTGGTTCGCCGCGTGGCCGAAGAAGAAAAGACCAAGGGCGGGATCATCATTCCCGACTCGGCCAAGGAAAAGCCCGCCGAGGGCGAGGTCGTGGCTGTGGGCCCTGGCAAAGCCAATGACAAGGGCGTGGTTCGTCCGCTGGAAGTGAAGAAGGGCGACCGCGTGCTGTTCGGCAAATATAGCGGCAACGAGATCAAACTCGAAGGTGTGGAGCACATCATCCTGCGTGAGGATGAAGTGCTGGGCATCATCGAGAAGTAACGACAACCGAGAGCTAAGGAAAAGGAGAACATCCAATGGCGGCGAAGGAAATCCTCTTCGACGAGAAGGGCCGTACGCAGATTTTGGCCGGCGTGAACATTCTGGCGGATGCCGTAAAGGCAACGCTGGGTCCGCGCGGTCGCAATGTTGTTATCGAGAAGTCCTGGGGCTCACCCACCATCACCAAGGATGGCGTTACCGTGGCCAAGGAAATCGAGCTGGAAGACAAGTTCCAGAACCTGGGCGCCCAGATGGTGCGCGAAGTGGCGTCCAAGACGTCCGACGTGGCGGGCGACGGCACCACCACAGCCACCGTGCTGGCCCAGGCAATCTTCCGCGAGGGCGCCAAGATGGTGGCCGCTGGCCACAGCCCGATGGAGCTCAAGCGGGGCATCGACCGCGCAGTCGAGAAGATCATCGACGCGCTCAAGAAGGCATCCAAGGCCACCAAGGGCCAGAAGGACATCGCCCAGGTCGGAACCATCAGCGCCAACGGCGACGAAGCCATCGGCAAGCTCCTGGCCGAGGCCATGGAGAAAGTGGGCAAGGAAGGCGTGATCACCATCGAGGAAGCCAAGTCGATGGACACCACTCTCGACGTGGTGGAAGGCATGCAGTTCGACCGCGGCTACCTTTCGCCCTACTTCGTCACCGATGCCGAGCGCATGGAAGTGAAGCTGGATGACCCGTTCATCCTCATTCACGAGAAGAAGCTGTCGAACATGAAGGAGCTGCTGCCGCTGCTCGAGCAAGTCGCGCGCGCAGGCAAGCCGTTGCTCATCATCGCCGAGGAGGTCGAGGGTGAGGCGCTGGCCACCCTGGTGGTCAACAAGCTGCGCGGCACCTTGCAGGTGTGTGCGGTAAAGGCGCCCGGGTTCGGCGATCGCCGCAAGGAAATGCTCAAGGACATCGCCGTGCTCACCGGCGGCCAAGCCATCACCGAGGACTTGGGGCTGAAGCTGGAAAGCATCGGCATCAAGGACATGGGCCGGGCCAAGCGGGTCAGCATCGACAAGGACAACACCACTATCGTGGATGGCGCCGGCAAGCGCGCCGAGATCGAGGGCCGGGTGAAGCAGATCCGGACCCAGATAGATGAAACCACCTCTGACTACGACCGTGAGAAGTTGCAGGAGCGGCTGGCCAAGTTGGTTGGCGGCGTCGCGGTCATCAAGGTGGGTGCGGCCACTGAAACTGAGATGAAGGAGAAGAAGGCGCGGGTCGAGGACGCCCTGCACGCGACGCGCGCGGCAGTGGAAGAGGGGATCGTGCCGGGTGGCGGAGTGGCGCTGATTCGCGCAGTGGCGGCCATGGAGAAGTTGGACAAGCTGGGCGAAGAGCAAGCGGTCGGCGTGGCCATCGTCACGCGCGCCTGCGAGGAGCCCTGCCGTCAGATCGCGGCCAACGCGGGCCAGGAAGGCTCGATCATCGTGCAGCGGATCAGGGAAGGCAAGGGTGCCTTCGGCTACAACGCCCAGACCGATACGTTCGAGGATCTGGTCGAAGCCGGCGTCATCGATCCCACGAAAGTCGTGCGCTCGGCTCTGCAGAACGCCGCCTCGGTGGCTGGCTTGCTCATAACCACGCAGGCGCTCATCGTCGAAGCGCCCAAGGAAGACCAGCCCGCGCCCGGTGGCCACGGCCACGGTGGTGGCGGCATGGGTGGCATGGGCGGCATGGGCGGCATGGGCGGCATGGGCGGTATGATGTAGTCAGCCTCCCAGCCATCGAAGTATCGAAGAAGCCCATCGCTTGTTGGCCCAAGGGTCAGCGGGCGGTGGGCTTCGCGTATTCTGGGGCGGCAAACTGGGCGATTTCGGTTCCGGCCGATGCCATCACACCATCGCGGCGCCTAATGGCAGGGGCCCGGAGGCCGCAGGCACTCCGGGCTGAGCCACGCGAGAGCGTTGTCCCAGTATGGCCCCGCGGCATAGCCAGCCCAGACATCGTCGTAGGTGATCCACTCGTCGCCCCACACATTCACGCGCGCCGGTGGATCGATGGGAATGCCGCCGCTGGTCTTGTTGAGAATCCTCGCAACACCGGAGTTGTAGGATTGAAGGGGTTTGACATAGGCGGAGAAGGTACTGGATTCAGTCAAGCCAGTGGACAGAACGCTATATCCGTGCCTGAGAAATAGCGTACTTACGCCTTGGGTGAGCGGCAAAGCCACTGGACAGGTTGTCTTCAAATCGGCGACATGAACTGTGGTCTGGCCAAAAGTGTCGTTCCCGGGTGTGTTGGGGTCGTACTGGATTCCGAAAGGTGCGAGCAGCTTGTTCACATTTGTAGGCTCGCCGTACGGACCGTTGGCGACCCCGATCGTTGTCATAAAGCCTTTCCCGCCGGCAGCGTACCAGTTCTGGAAGGCCGTCAACTCTGCGTCTGAAAGTAATCGTTGGTGCCCAATAGTGCCATAGGTGGAGCTCTGGCCCCCGTTCTTGGCCGCAAAGTAGGCCTGCACGTCAGTCTGGGTATGGAACAGGTCCAGAATTAGGATCACTTGGTACTGGTAAAGGGGAACTGTCGTCAGATCCTGGGTGGTGAGGTCAATGTTGGGGGCCACGCAATTGGTGGAATGCTGGTTGATCCATTTCTGCATTGTGCTGGCGCCCGTGTTCACCAAAGCTCCCGTGTTGGTTCCGTCGGTAATGCCCTTCCCGTCATAGCGGCTGAACTTGGCGTCGTAGACTCCAAAAATACCCATTGTGGCAATGGTCGGGCAGGTTTTGGGGGTAATGCACTCTTCGCTGCAGCAGATCTGTGCAGCCCCGCAGCTAATGGCGCAGGGGCCGCAGGCCGAGTTCGAGTCAGTCGTGTTGGTGGTCTGGCAGACACCGCTGCCACTGTTGGTGCAGCAGGTCTGAGAAGAGTCGCAGGCAATGGCGCAGGGGCCGCAGGAAGTGTTCGAGTTGGTCGCGCTGGGGGTGCGGCAGGCGCCACTGCAGCAGATCCTTCCAGACGGGCAGCCGGTGCCGCAGCCGCCGCCCGTGCCTCCTGCGCTGGACCCCGCCTGTCCGCCGCTGCCGTTGCCGCCGGTTCCCGTGGCAACCGGGCTGGTCCCGCCGCCCACGCCGCCGGTGCCGCTCGACCCTGCAGAGGCAGACTGACCAGCAGCGCCGCCTGTCGCGCCGCCAGCCCCGCCCGCGCCCGTGTCGGAGGCGCCGCCAACCGCGCCGCCCACCCCAGGCGGTGGTGGCGTTAGGCTGCCGCTCACGGTGAGGCCCTGTTGCACAGACGCATTGTCGTCGCAGCCCGCGGCGCCAGCCGGGCAGACCGTAGCGACCCCCACCTGCACCGGCGTAGCCGCCGAGTTGGGCGACATGGTGACTTCTAGGACAACCTTGGTGCGACTGTCAGATGCCACGCCCTCGGAGCGAATGACCACGATGCCGTTGGTGGCAGGTATCCCGCTCGGGTAGTTCTCCGTGGTGAACAGGCCTTGTCGACACTCGGCCAGATCTTGACGAATGAAAAGGGTGTACTGACCCATGAATGGAGTGAGCACGGGATTGTTGTTGTCGGGTGT
>Ga0265316_10002394_pt1 | contig 19520 bp, 19 predicted proteins | sample 4522metaG_FD_202092 | JGI IMG/M metagenome (GOLD analysis project Ga0265316, IMG submission 202092) | Rhizosphere microbial communities from Carex aquatilis grown in University of Washington, Seatle, WA, United States - 4-5-22 metaG | ecosystem: Host-associated > Plants > Roots > Rhizosphere >... | reverse complement strand
TTCGTGCGCGATATTCCAAAGGTCGGACGCAATGAGCCGTGTCCCTGCGGCTCAGGCAAGAAGTTCAAGCACTGTCACGGGGCGCTCGCCAGCACCCCATGACCGAGGTGCTGCGCGTGGTCGCGGCCGTGCTGTTCGACACGCAGCGACGCGTGCTGATCGCGCAGCGGCCGCCGGGCAAGCACCAGGCCGGATTCTGGGAGTTTCCTGGTGGCAAGATCGGCCCCGGGGAGAGCCCGGAGCAGGCGCTCGGACGCGAGCTGGCGGAGGAACTCGGCGTCGAGCTGCGACGCTGTCATTCGCTGCTGCAGTTGCGGCATGATTACGGGGATCGCAGCGTCGCGCTCGAGGTCTTCGTGGTTGATGAGTTTCGCGGCGAGCCGTCCGGGCGCGAGGCCCAGCCGCTGAAATGGGTGCCGACGGCACAGCTGCACGGCGAGGAACTGCTGGTCGCCGACCGGCCCGTGGTCGAGGCGCTGCTTGCGCTGACGGGCGTGTGATCCCTGATCTTACCCACCTGATCTGACCGAGGTGAAACGCGAATGGCCCAGGACATCGGACTGCCGGAAATTGAGATCGACAGCGCCAACCTGTATCGGGAGGACCTCTACACCGACCGGCGTGCCGGCACGATCCGCCGGCTGGTGCCGGTGCTGCCCGATGGCACTACCGACCCGGCCCGTACCGTGCTCTATTCCGGACAGACCCAGCTGCTGACCCCCAATGGCGTGCTGCCGCTCGGGTTCGAGATCGAGGCGCGCTCGCTCGAGGAGGCAATCCAGAAATTTCCCGCGGCGGTGCGGGAAGCGCTCGAGCAGGCGATCGACGAGGCACGCGAATTTCGTCGGGAGTCCGCCTCGCGCATCGTCGTCCCGGACGTGGCAGGCGGTCTGCCGGGTCCCGGACCGCTGCCGGGCGGCGGCAAGATCAAGCTGTAGGCACCGCACTCGCGCGTTTGCCCGGCACTCAAGGCTCCTCGCCGGAATCAGCGGCCGCCTGCGGCGGCTCGAGCACATCACTCGGCTCGCCGGGGATCGCATGCCGTTCGGCCAGCCATGCGCCCAGGTCGATGAGGCGGCAGCGCGCGCTGCAGAACGGGCGCTCCGGAAAAGCCTCCGACCATTCGAGCGCGCGCCGGCAGGTGGGACAGAGCAGCTGTGGTGCCATGCGGCTGGTGAGGCGGCCCTTCGACTCCGACTTCAGGGGCAGCAGATCAGCGTGAAGGGCACGTCCGCCTCGGTCTGGGTGGGGCGCTGTTCGATCCCGTGCCAGGTGAGGAAGCGCAGGCTGCAGCGGTAATGGCTGCCGCTGATCTCCGGATACAGCGGTGTGCTGGCCGGCAGACTGATGCGCAGCAGCTGGTACGGGGTGTCGCGATCGAAGTTCACGGTGAACACTCCGCCGACCGCCAGCTCCTCGCGCGGGCGGCCGTTCTGGCGCGTGAGCCAGAGCAGTTCGGCGATCGCGTCGCATAGCGGGCGCAGCAACGTCAGCCAGCGGCCGAAGGCCTCGATGCGCAGCGTCGAGGGCTGGTTGAGCCAGTAGAAGTAGTCTGGCAGGTCGAACTCGCAGGTGCCACCCGGGATCGCGCTGCGGTGCTTGATCGCCGCCAGGAACTCCGAATCGCGCAGCGGCTGCAGCCAGGAGGCGCCCACCGCTGCCAGTTCCGTGCGCAGGCGCACGAGGTTTGCCATCAGCGCGCGCAGGCGCGCCGTATCGATGCCGGCGCGGTGCTGGAAATCGTTGAGCAGCACGAGGTGGCGCTCGAGATCCTTGAGCACGTCGCCGCGCAGATCGCCGCGCGTCATGATGGCCAGGATGTCCAGCAGGCTGTCGACCGCCGCGCGGCTGCCCCAGGAGCTGGCCTTCTCGTTGTGGTAGACGGCCTGGCTGTACAGGAAGTCCAGTCGCAGAAACGTGCGCATGCGCTCGTTCAGCGGCTGCTCGAACACCGCCGACTCTGCCGCCGCCTCCGCGTTCGGTGCGGAGGGATCGGCAGGCATGCTGACGGGCTCGGACATCAGGCTATTGTGCTTGAGGCCCGGCGCCGCCGTAAACGCTTGAGATTGCCGCAGCCGCCAGGAGCAGGTATCGGGCATGCAGATTCGCGACCTGCGGCGCCAGCGCCTCGATGCTGCCTTCGTTGCGGATGAGGTCGTCGGCGGCCGCGAGGCGCGCCGCCCGCGGGGCCTGCGCGTCGAGCATGGCGTGTGCCAGCGCCGGCGTGATCCCGTCGCGTGCGAGTAACCGGGCGAGCTGCAGCGATGGCGGGCAATCCACCACCAGCACGCGGTCGTAGCGCGGACCGAGCCCGAATTCCACCAGCAGTGGCACGACGTGCAGCTGATAGGGTCCGGTCAGCTCGCCAGCGAGCTCCTGCGCGCGCGCAGCGATGGCCGGATGCAGCAACTGCTCGAGCTGGTGGCGGGTCGCACTGTCGGCGAACACCCGCGCGCGCAGCAGCGGCCGATCGAGGCTGCCATCCGGACGCGCAAGATCGGTGCCGAAGCGCGCGAACACTTCGTCGAGCAGCGGATTGCCCTCCACGAGCAGCGCGCGCGCGATGGCGTCGGAGTCGATGATGGGAACGCCATGGGACGCGAACAGCTGCGAAACGGCCGATTTGCCGCTCGCGATGCCGCCGGTCAGGCCCACGCGCATCGGTTCAGCGGTACAGGCCGAGATAGACGCGCACGATCCCCGGACCCCAAAGCATCGCAATCCACCCCGCGCCGGCCAGGAACGGTCCAAACGGAATCGGCGTGCCGTGCTGCGTCCGCCGCAGCGCGATCAGCGCGATGCCGACCAGAGCGCCGACCCCGGCGGAGAGCAGGACGACCGGCAGCAGCATCTGCCAGCCGAGCCAGGCGCCGAGCGCTGCGAGCAGCTTGAAGTCCCCGTGACCCATGCCTTCCTTGCCCGTCAGCAGCCTGAACGCATGATAGACGGCCCACAGACTCAAGTAGCCAACCGCGGCACCCGCGATGGCGCTGACCGGATCGACCGGCAGGCTCTGGCCGTTCGAGCGCAGTCCCGTGGCGCTCGCGACCAGTCCCAGCCACAGCAGCGGCAGTGTCAGCACATCAGGCAACAGCTGGTGGTCCAGGTCTATGCACGTCAACGCGATCAGGAACCAGGTGATCAGGATCGCGCAGGCAGCGGCCGCACCGAAACCGAAGCGCCACGCGACGGCCGCGCTCAGCAGTCCAGTGAACAGCTCCACGAGCGGGTAGCGCGCGGCGATTGGCGCCTTGCAGTGCGCGCAGCGGCCCCGAAGCAGGGCATAGCTCAGTAGCGGGATGTTCTGGTGGGCGCGGATAGGCGCCGCGCAGGCAGGGCAACTCGAGCCGGGCACGAGCAGGTTGAATCGCGCGGCCGGCACCGCCGGCGTGGCCGCAGTGGGGGCGGTGCCGGACGCATCAGCGAACTGCGCGCATTCGGCGCGCCACTGGCGCTCGAGCATGATCGGAACGCGATAGATCACGACGTTCAGGAAGCTGCCGACCAGCAGGCCCAGCAGCGCCGCGAGCGCGATGAACAGCGCCGGCGACTGCGCCAGCAGCGGCAGCAGGCCGGACACGCCTAGACGACGGAGCCGAGCTTGAAGATCGGCAGGTACATCGCAATCACCAGTCCGCCGACCAGTACGCCCAGGATGGCCATGATCAGTGGCTCGAGCAGGCTCGACATGCTGTCGACCGCGGCATCGACGTCCTCTTCGTAGAAGGTCGCAACCTTGCCCGACATCGTATCGAGCGAGCCGGATTCCTCGCCGACCGCGATCATCTGGATGACCATGTTCGGGAACAGGCCGGTGTTCTCCATGGCCCGCTGCAGCCGCTGACCGGTCGCGACCTCGTCGCGCATCTTGAGCACGCCGTCCTCGAACAGGATGTTACCGCATGCGCCGGCGACCGAATCGAGCGCTTCGACCAGCGGCACGCCGGCCGCGAACATGGTCGAGAGCGTGCGCGCGTAGCGCGCGATCGCGGCCTTGTTCAGGATCGGGCCGATGATCGGGAATTTGAGCATGATCCGATCGAGGAAGTGACGCATCTTGCGCGAACGTTGCTTGAAATAGATGAACGCATAGCCGCCGGCTCCGAGCACGATCGCGATGTAGATACCCTTCGACTGCACGAACTTGGAAAGGTTGATCACCATCTGCGTGAACGCCGGCAGGTCGGCACCGAAGCCCTTGAACAGACTCTCGAACTGCGGGATCACGAAGATCAGCAGCACGACCGTGACTATGACGGCGACCACCAGCACTGCGGCCGGATAGAACAGCGCCTTCTTGACCTTCTTCTTCAGCGACTCGCTCTTCTCCTTGTAGGTCGCGATCTTGTCCAGCAGCGTCTCGAGCGCGCCGGCCTGCTCGCCGGCCTCGACCAGATTCGTGAACAGGTCGTCGAAGTACAATGGATGCTTGGCCAAAGCCTCGTGCAGCGTCGTGCCACCCTCGATGTCGGCCTTGATCTCGAGCACGAGCTTTTGCATCGCCGGCTTGTCGTGGCCGTTGCCGATGATCTCGAAGGCCTGTACCAGCGGGATCCCCGCGGCCAGCATCGTGGAGAGCTGGCGACTGAAGATCGCGATGTCCTCGGCCTTGACCTTGCCGCCGGTTTTGAAGGTCTGCGCCTGCTTCTTGATGCGGGTCGCGACCACGCCCTGCCGGCGCAGCTCGGTCTTGAGCGCGGCCTCGTCTGGCGCGACGCTGCGTCCCTTGATGCGCTGGCCTTTCTTGTCCATGCCTTCCCACTGGAAGGCGACGTCGCGCTTGACGGTCCGGACGGCAGTTGTTGCTTGCGCCATGGTTCAGGTGTCCTGCTTGAGGTCACTCGAGGGTGACGCTGTTGATCTCTTCGAGGCTGGTCATGCCGGCCTTCACTTTCTCGAGGCCAGAGCGCCGGAGGTCCCAGACTCCTTCCTTCGCCGCCTGGTCGGCGATGTCGATCGCATTGCCGCCCGCCATGATGATGCGTCCGAGCGCATCGGAGACTTCCATGACCTGGTAGATGCCGACCCGGCCCTTGTAGCCCTCGGTGCAATTGCCGCAGCCCTTGGGGCCATACACCTTGATGCCTGCGGCGATGTCGCTCTCCTGGAAGCCTTCCTTGCGCAGTGCCTCGGCCGGTACGTCCAGCGGCTGCTTGCAGTGCGAGCACAGGCGGCGTGCGAGCCGCTGCGCGATGATCAGGCTCACCGAGGTCGCGATCGCATACGGCTTGACGCCCATGTCCACCAGACGCGTGAGGGTCTGGGGCGCATCGTTGGTGTGCAGCGTCGAGAGCACGAGGTGGCCGGTCTGCGCCGCCTTGATCGCAATCTCCGCGGTCTCGAGATCGCGCACCTCGCCGACCATGACCACGTCTGGGTCCTGGCGCAGGAACGCGCGCAGCGCGGCCGCGAAAGTCAGCCCGACCTTGTTGTTCACGTTGACCTGGTTGACGCCTGGCAGGTTGATTTCCGCCGGGTCCTCCGCGGTCGAGATGTTCGTATCCTCGCGATTGAGGATGTTCAGTCCGGTGTAGAGCGACACGGTCTTGCCGCTGCCGGTCGGTCCGGTCACGAGAATCATGCCCTGGGGTTTGGCCAGGTGCTTCATGTAGAGCTGCTTCTGGAGCGGCTCGTAGCCCAGCGCATCGATGCCGAGCATCGCCTGCGAGGGATCGAGGATTCGCAGTACGATCTTCTCGCCGTACAGCGTCGGGCAGGAACTGACGCGAAAGTCGATCGCGCGGGTCTTGGACAGGCGCATCTTGATGCGTCCGTCCTGCGGCACCCGGCGCTCCGCGATGTCCAGCCGCGCCATGACCTTCAGGCGCGCGGCGATCTTGCCGGTGAGCTGCACCGGCGGCTGCGTGATCTCGCGCAGCACGCCGTCCATCCGGAAGCGGACGCGGAAGATCTTCTCGTACGGTTCGAAATGGATGTCCGAGGCGCCACGGCGGATCGCGTCGAGCAGCACCTTGTTGACGAAGCGCACGATCGGCGCGTCTTCGACGTCATCGCGCGCGATGTCGCCGCCGATTTCCTCCTCGCCACCCGAGACTTCGAGGGCCTCGAGATCGACCCCCTCGTCGTCCCCGAGGTTGGGCATCGAGGTGTCGACCTGGTCGATCGCCTTGTCGAGCAGCTTCTGCAGCTTGTCGTCCTCGACGACGATCGCCTCGACCGACATGCCGCACTGGAACTTGATCTCATCGATGGCGTGCTGATTGGTCGGGTCGGCGACACCGACGAACAGGCGCTTGCCGCGGCGGAACAGCGGCAGCACGCGATGCTTGGCCAGCAGCTTCTCGGACACGCTGCGGACCGCGTCGAGGTCGATGGCGAGCGCATCGAGGTCAAACAGCGGTACACCGTACTCGGCCGCCGCGGCGATCGCGATGTCGCGCGCCCGGACGGTCCCGGCCTGCACCAGCTGGGTCACGAAGCTGGTCTTCTTCTCCGACGCGGCCTGCAGGGCGGCGTGCATTCCGGACTCATCGACCACGCCGTCCATGACCAGGCGCTGGGGCAGACCCCCCAGGTTCGACCGGGACGAGCTCATCGCCAAAGAAACGTTATCGTTCATGTACTTAGCGCTGTGCCCGGCCCCTAAATGCAAACGCAGTGAAACGAGCAGGCCTATCTAAGAGGCATGCTCCGGCAATGTCAAATGCCGTCCAATGGTTGCATATCGGCCCGCGAGTCTGCGTGATTGGCTTCCCAAAAGAAGAAGCCCCTCCGGAGAGGGGCTTCCGTGGATTTCCGGATCCTGAATATCGGGATCCGGAAGGGTCCGTCAGGCAGGCCTTACTTGCACTGCGTCGGGACGTACTTGGCGGGCATCGTGCCGGCGGTCGCGGTCAGACCGTTGGACGTCGCCGTCGCATGCGTCGCCGACGAACAGGCCCAGTCGATGTTACCGACCGCACCGGCCACGAGGGCGGCGCCGCCGATGTTCGGCTGGAACGTGATCGTGTAGGCCGCCGCAAGCTGCGGTATGCCACCCGCGCCGTTGTTGTAGGTGACCGTGATCAGACCCGTGTTCTGGGCGATCGTAATGGCGGTCACATACTTGGTCGCAGTGAAGTTCCAGGCGGTCGCCGCGGCATTCAGGCCCGCGATGTCACCCGACTGCCAGCCTTCCGAGACGGTCGTTTCGGCGGCCGCGGCGAGGTTGATACCTTCCGTGACCTTCGAACGCACCGTGTAGTCCTGATAGGCCGGGATCGCAATCGCGGCCAGGATGCCGATGATCGCGACGACGATCATCAACTCGATCAGCGTAAAACCTTTCTGAAGCTTCTTCATGGCGCAGGAGACTCCGTATGTTGAGGGGCTGCGGCCGTGCAGCCGCTGGACTAGAAGAAGCAATCGGCATGCCAGCATGCCGTGCCCGATCAAGTGTTTGATTTTATTCGGGACGCCAGCGGAAGAAACGGCGCCTTGACTTAAGCACTGGCCCCACCCGGCGACAGCGTGCCGCTTCGGGTCAGAATGTGACGCGTATCGTCAGCCGCGTAGCGAGCCCGCGCCGGCGCCTACTTGCATTGGGTCGGCACGTAATTGGCGAGCACCGGGTTGCCCGGTGGGTCGACGAACAGATTGTTGGAGGTTGCCGTCGCGTTGGTTGCCGACGCGCAGGCCCAGTCGATGTTGCCGACGGCGCCCGCGACGAGCTGCGCGCCGCCGATGCTCGGCGTCAAGGTGATCTGGTTGCCGCCCCCTCCGGCCAGCAATTGCGGGACAGCGCCCGCGGTGGTCCGGTAGGTAACGGTAATGTGGCCATCGGCCGGATCGATCTGGATGTTGTTGACGTACTTGGTGCGCACGAAGGTGAAGGATCCGGCGGCCGCTGCGAGCCCGGCGACATCACCGGATTGCCATCCTTCGGCGACCGTGGTCTCCGCCGCGCCCGCGAGATTGATGCCCTCCGTGACCTTGGAGCGCACGGTGTAGTCCTGGTAGGCGGGAATCGCGATCGCGGCCAGGATGCCGATGATCGCGACCACGATCATCAGCTCGATCAGCGTGAAGCCGTTCTGAGTTGCCTTCATTGGGTTCGAATCTCCGAGCGTGTTTCTTCTGATGCTCGCCGTGTCACACGGCCCGGGGGACGCACCCCACCACGGCGCCCGATCCAGGCATCGGTCTTTTCTGTGCGACATTCTAAACGCTCGCGCGGCAGTCGGTAAGACCTGCGCGCTTCGGAACATCCTTGTTTTCCAGCACTCCAAGCCTCATGTCAGTCGGTGCGCGCGGTGCCGCGTTATTGTCAAACTCTGCGGTGTCGCAACAGGAAGCGTTCATGCCAATCTCTCGTTCTCGAATCGCGCTCGCGCTCCTTGCGCTGGCAGGCGGCCTGTTTGGATCCGCGGCGCTGGTCCAGGCCCAGGGCTACGGTTCGTACGGTGGCGTACATTCTGATGTGGCCCAGTGGCATGTCGCGACGGGATTCAGCAATACCAGCGGGACCACCTCTGATTACCTCGACGGCGGCTGGCTCGTGGAGGGAGGGTTCAGCTACTTTCCGGACGCGGGGGCGCTCGGCGTGCGCGCTGACGTGAGCTACAGCGCCTACGCCGCCAATGGCAACTACGCCGGCAACGGTCTCGAACCCGGCACGGCCGGCTTTGGTCGCGGGGTAGGCACGGTGTCCTCAGGGGCGATTGGTGGCGTCATGCGCATCCCATGGACCGCACGCGCGCATCTCTACGCGCTCGGACAGGTCGGCTTCGCCTATGTGCGCTTGCATTCGGACCGCTATTTCGACGGTGGTTATGCCGGCGGCTGTGATCCGCATTACGGTTGCGGCTACGACTACGGTGACCTTTATGGTGCGACGCGCCTGTCCTGGAATGCCGGCGTCGGCATGGAGTTCCCGCTGTATTGGGCGCAGAGCTGGTTCATCGAGGCCCAGTACCGGCGGGTCGAGACGCCGACGCCGATCGAGTACTGGCCGCTGACGGTGGGCTTGCGCTTCTGAGCCGCTATTCGATCTTGAGCTTCTTGACCCGATAGCGCAGCGCGCGGAAGCTCATGCCGAGCAGCTTCGCCGCGGCAGTCTTGTTGTAGCGTGTCTGCTCGAGCGCTTTGATGATCGCCTCGCGCTCGATGGTTTCGAGATGCTCGCCGAGTGCTCCAGCCGCATCGGCGCCGGGAGTCGGCATGTGTGTGCTGATCGCCGCAGCAGGAGCCGCGTTGGCCGCCGGCGCTCCGGGCAAACTGCCGGCGCGCAGCTGCAGGTCCGCTTCCTCGATGATGCCCGATACCGACAGCGCCGTCGCCCGCTCCAGGATGTTCTCCAGCTCACGCACGTTGCCCGGGAATCCATAGCGCTCCAGCGCCGCTCGCGCCGGTGGGCTGATGCGCGGCGCCGCCAGTCCGAGCCGGCCAGAGAGGCGTTGCAGCATCGCCTCGGCCAGTTCCGGGATGTCTTCGCGGTGCTCGCGCAGCGCGGGCACGCGCAGCTCGATCACGTTGATCCGGTAGTAAAGGTCCTCGCGGAAGCGGCCCTGAGCCACCAGCTCGGCGAGATTCTTATGCGTCGCGGACAGTACGCGCACGTCCACCGGCACCTCGCGCTGCTCGCCCACGGGCCGCGCGGTCTTCTCCTGGATCAGACGCAGCAGTTTGACCTGCATGTGCAGCGGCAGGTCGGCGACTTCGTCCAGGAACAACGTGCCGCCCTCGGCGCTCTGCACGAGCCCTTTCTTGTCGGCGATCGCGCCGGTGAAGCTGCCGCGCTTGTGGCCGAACAGCTCACTCTCCATCAGCTCGGACGGGATCGCGCCGCAGTTCACCGGAACGAAGGAGTTGTCGTGCCGCGGACCGCTGGCGTGGACCAGCCGTGCCACCAGTTCCTTGCCGGTGCCCGACTCGCCGCTGATGTGCACGGGGGCCTGGCTGCGCGCAACGCGCGCGATCAACTCGCGCAGCGAACTCATGATCTGCGAGTGGCCCATCAGGCGCGGCCCCTGGGCCGGCAGGGCAGCTGCGGCCGCGGCTGCTTCGCTGGCGGAGTCGGTGCGCTCGACCAGCTTGATCGCGGTCGCGACCAGTTTGCGCAGCACGCCCAGGTCGAGTGGCTTGGAGACGAAATCAAAGGCGCCGGATTTCAGGGCTCGGACCGCCGATTCGACGTTGCCATGTGCGGTGATGACAGCCACCGGCAGGTCGGGGTGGTGTTCCTGGATGTAGGCGACCAGATCCAGGCCGTCCCCATCCGGCAGCCGCATGTCGGTCAGGCACAGGTCGAAGCGCCGGCTCGCAAGCTGGGCGCGCGCGCCCTCGAGGTTCGAGGCGGACGCGGTCTGCAGGCTCATGCGCCCGAGGGTCAGGGATACCAGCTCTATGAGGTCTGGCTCATCATCGACGATCAGTACGGTCGGCGCGGCTGTCATGCGCCGCAAGTATCTCAGGAATAGGCCCCGGTCCAACGGTCTGGGTCCGCAAATACGATACGGAAGATGCTGCCGCCGCCGTCGCGCGCCTCGTACAGCAGGGTGGCGCCGTTGGCCTGGGCCAGCTCACGCGCCAGGAACAGCCCGAGCCCCGTGCCGCCCGGAGCACGCGTGAAGAACGGCTCGAAGATGCGTTCGACGTCGGTGGTCGAAATACCCGGCCCCCGGTCGGCGACCTGCAGGAACGGGCGACCCACCCCACCGAGACGCCCGAAACGCAGCTCGATCGGCGTCTGGCCGGCATGTGGCAGCGCGTGCGCGACACTGTTCTGGCACAGGTTCCAGAAGATCTGATGCAGCTGGCTGCCGTCGATCCGCACCTCGACGTCCTCGGAGGCACCGTCCTGGACCAGGCAGTGGCCCGGAAGTTGAAGCGTCGCACAGAATTCCTCGCGGAAGCGCGTCACCCAGTCCGCGAGCATCAGCCGCTGCGGTCGCGGCGCTTCACGCCGCGAGAGCTGCAGTACGTTGTCGATGATGCCGCTCACGCGCGTGGAATTCGCCTGCATGATCTCGGTCAGCCGCCGGTCCTCGCGGCCGAGCACCGGAGACTCGGCCAGCAGCTGCGCCGCGTGGCTCATGGCCCCGACGGGGTTGCGGATCTCGTGCGCGATGCTCGCCGAGAGCCTGCCCAGTGCCGCGAGCTTGGTCTGCTGCACCTTGGCCGCGATCTCGCCCGTGTCCTCCAGGAACACGATGACCGGGGCGGGATCGCTGTTGCCGAGCGGCGCGAAGTGCGGCCGGATCACGCGCGCCCCGTCGGCGGAAACGAAGGTGCCGCCGGCGCTGCGCAGGATCGCGGTGTCATTCCCGCGCCAGGTCTCGAGCAGGTAGAGCAGCCGCGGCTCGACTTCGCCGATCAGCGCGCCTGGCACCGCCAGCGCGTCGCCGAGCAGCTGCGCGGCAGACTCGTTGATCAGGCGAATCCGGTCGGCCGCATCGAGTACCAGGATGCTCTCGCGCAGGTGCTGCACGATGTATTGCGAGAGCTGCGCGAGGTTGGCCAGATCCAGCTCGGCGCGGCGCACCTGGGCCTCGCTCTCGCGCAGCCGCTTCGATACCGGCCAGGCGGTCAGCGCGACCAGGAACACCACTGCGCCGAGGATGCCGGCGGCTGGATAGTCGCTGGCCGGCGCGCCTCCGGTAGCCACCGAGAGAATCTGCTGCCCGAGCAGGCCGAGCGCTGCGATGGCGGCCACCACGAGTGCGCCGACACCCTCGGCCAGCAGTGCCATCGAGCCGACCGGGATCACCAGCAGGATCCCCAGTCCGCTGCCGATGCCCCCGCTGCAATAGAGCAGGCCTGCGATCGCCGCCGTATCGAGCGTGGTGTCCACCAGCACGCGCAGCTGCACGGAGGTCCAGCGTCCGCGGGCGCCAAACGCCAGCAGGCCGCCGAATACCCAGTACATCACGCAGATGACGATGAACAGTCGCGGGTGCAGGCCCCCGAGGGTCGGGGCCGGGCTGGTTGCGAGCAGGATCGCATACAGTAGCGGCGGCAGCAGCAGACGGTACAGATTGGCCAGGCCAATGATGCGCCGGAACAGGTCGCTCTGCGCTGGCGGCCGCCCAAGCTCGCCCGACGGCGCGGGCGACAGCAGCGGCCCAGGCGGGCCGCCGTAGCTCCGGGACGCAGACTCGGGCGCGGACGACGCGGCGCGGTCATTCATGCGGAACATCGAGGTAGCATTGAAACTGTTGCCGATAGCCCCACTCTAACCTGTGGCGGGTACGTCAACCCTGGCCGAACTGGTGCGTTTCTGGGAGCCATTATGCGAAATCGCGAATTTTTTCGAGCGTCGTGGTTCCGAATGTCGACCGGAAGTCTCGCGCTGGTGTCGCTGCTGCTGGCCGCCTGCGTCACGGCTCCTCCAGAGCGCACCGTGGTGCAGACCCAGGTCGCGCCGCCGCGCATCATCCTGTACCCCGCGCAGGGACAGAGTCCCGAGCAGACGGAACGCGACCGTTACGAATGTCACGTCTGGGCGGTGCAGCAGTCCGGCTACGATCCGAGCCGACCGGGCGCCAGCACCAGCGAGCGGGTAGTCGTCCAGCCTGCCACGCCGCCGGGCGCGAATACAGCGATCGGAGCAATAGCCGGGGCGATCATCGGTTCGGTACTCGTTGGCCCGCGCGATGCGGGGTTCGGGGCAGTCGCTGGGGGTCTCACGGGCGCCGCGCTTGGTGCCTCCACGGACGCGCAGGCGCAGGCCCAGGCCGGTGCGGAACAGCGGGCCTACGATCGCGGCTACGACGCGAATGCGTCGGGCGGCTCGAATTACCGGCGCGCCATCGGCGCGTGTCTCGAGGCCCGCGGCTACAGGACCGGTTGAGCGCATCAGCCCTCAAGGAGCTACAGCCATGAACACCTTCAGCATGCGTACCGCTTTGTGGTCCGCTGTCGCGATCCTCGGCGCAGCGTCGGGGTTGGCCGGGATCGCCCATGCGCAGGACCGTGACCGGCACGACGAGCACGGACACGACGCAGGGCACGGGCGCGATGAAGGGCACGGAGGACGCGACTGGCACGGCGAACACCAGCCGTTTCAGCGCGACGGGCGCGGCTTCGTGCTCGACAACCGTTACGAGCATGGGCACTACTACCCGGCTCCGGGCACCGTCATTCGGACGCTGCCAGATGGCTATCGGGCCTACAGCTGGCACGACGGGCGGCGCTATTACTTCAGTGGTGGCGCCTGGTACGCGCCGGGCCCTGCAGGGTTCGTCGTGGCGCGGCCTCCGATAGGCCTGACCGTCTCGGTGCTGCCGCCGTTCTATTCGACGCTGTGGTTCGGTGGCGTGCCCTATTACTACGCGGACGATGTCTACTACGGCTGGCGTCCCGACCTGAACGGCTACGCCGTCGTCGATCCGCCGCCAGGGGCGGACGCTCCCGAAGCCGTGCCGCCGGGTGCGCCGCCTGCCGCGGCCGACGACTTCTACGTGTACCCGAGGAACGGCCAGAGCCAGACCCAGCAGGCCGCGGATCGCTACGAATGCCATAGCTGGTCGAAGGGCCAGACCGGCTACGATCCGACGCAGCCGGATGGAGCCGTCGGGCCCACCGAGAACGCCGAGCGCCGTGAACAGTACCGGCGAGCGATAACCGCCTGCCTGGAAGCACGCGGCTATAGCGTGAAATAGGCGGGCGCTGGTCCGTCGCCGGGGCCTTCTGGCCTCCCGCCTCGGTTTCCGCGACAATCCGGGACTTTTCCGTCGCCGGATGGTCGCCGATGAACCTGCACGAGTACCAGTCGAAGAAAATTCTCGCCGACTATGGGATCCCGGTACCGCACGGGCGTGTCGCCGACAGTGCGGCGGCCGCGGCCGATGCGGCACGCGCGCTCGGCGGCAAGCTCTGGGTCGTGAAGGCCCAGGTCCATGCGGGAGGGCGCGGCAAGGCCGGCGGCGTCAAGCTTGCCCACGACCCTGAAGCCGTGGCCGCGGCTGCCGCGGCGATGCTCGGCCAGCGGCTCGTGACCCGTCAGACCGGAGCGGCCGGCCTACCGATCGAGCGCGTCTACGTCGAGTCGGGTTCGGATATTGCGCGGGAGCTGTACCTGAGTCTCACGCTCAATCGCGACCGGGGCCGCATAGCAGTGATCGCCTCGAGCGCCGGCGGCATGGACATCGAGGAGGTCGCGGCAACGCACCCGGAGCAGATCCTGTCGGTGACCGTGCATCCGGCCGCCGGTTTGCAGCCCTTCCAGTGCAAGCAGCTCGCCTTTGGAATCGGCCTGAAGGGCAAAGAGGTCGAGCAGTTCCAGTCGATCCTGCTCGGACTGTACCGCCTGTATATCGAGAACGATGCGAGCCTGATCGAGATCAATCCGCTGATCGTGACCACGCGCGGCCGCCTGCTAGCGCTGGATGCCAAGCTCGACATCGAGGCGAATGCGCTGTTCCGTCACCCGAAGCTCGCGGCGCTGCGCGATCCGGGACAGGAGGATCCGATGGAACAGCGCGCCAGCGAGCACGACCTGAATTACGTTTCACTCGAGGGCAACATCGCCTGCATGGTCAATGGCGCCGGGCTCGCGATGGCAACCATGGACCTGATCAAGCTGCACGGCGGGCAGCCCGCGAACTTCCTCGACGTGGGCGGCGGAGCCACCGCGGCGCGCGTGACCGCCGCGTTCGAGCTGATCCTGAGCAACCCGAACGTGAAGGCGATCCTGGTGAATATCTTCGGCGGGATCGTGCGCTGCGATCTGATCGCCGATGGCATCATCAACGCGGTGCAGAACGTCGGTGTGAAGGTGCCGGTCGTCGTGCGCCTCGAAGGCACCAACGCGGAGCAGGCACGCGCTCAGCTCGGGCGCAGCGGCCTCGCGATCATCGCAGCGAGCGATCTGACGGACGCGGCGCGCAAGGTCGTCGCGGCGGCCCGTACAGCTCCCGAACCCGGCAGGAATCCACGACCATGAGCATCCTGGTCAATCAGCGTACGAAACTGCTCTGCCAGGGCTTCACCGGCAAGCAGGGCACATTCCATTCCGAGCAGTGCCTGGCGTATGGCACGCGGCTGGTGGGGGGCGTCACTCCCGGACGCGGCGGCGAACAGCATCTGGGGCTGCCGGTGTTCGACACGGTGCGCGACGCGGTACGCGCCACGGGCGCGACCGCCAGCATGATCTACGTACCGGCCGCGTACGCAGCCGACTCGATCCTCGAGGCGGTCGATGCCGGGATCGAGCTGGTCGTCTGCATCACCGAGGGTGTACCGGTCAATGACATGGTGCGCGTGAAGTCCGTGCTCGGCGGCTCAGCGACGCGGCTCATCGGTCCGAACTGCCCGGGCATCATCACGCCGGGGGAATGCAAGATCGGCATCATGCCCGGCTTCATTCACAAGAAGGGCTGCGTCGGCATCGTCTCGCGCTCCGGCACGCTGACCTACGAGACCGTGTTCCAGACTACCAACAACGGCTTGGGTCAGAGCACCTGCGTCGGCATCGGCGGGGATCCGGTGCGCGGCATGAGTTTCATCGACGTGATCGAGCTGTTCGAACGTGACCCCCAGACCGAGGGCATCATCATGGTCGGCGAGATCGGCGGCAGCGACGAGGAGGCGGCGGCCGAGCACATCCGTCGCTACGTCAGCAAGCCGGTCGTCGCTTATATCGCCGGGGTCACCGCTCCCGCCGGCAAGCGCATGGGACACGCCGGAGCCGTCATCGCCGGCGGCCAGGGCACCGCGGCGAACAAGTATCGCGCGCTGGAGGCGGCCGGTGTGCGCACGGTCCGCTCCCCCGCCGAACTCGGCAGCGCCATGGCCACGCTGCTCCGGCCAACGCTCAAGCCCAAGCCCAAGCCCAAGGCCAAGCCCAAGCCCAAGGCGAAGACCAAAGCCAAGCCCACGGCCAAGCCCAGGCGCAAGCCTCTGGCGCGCCGCAAGAGCGCCGCAAAGCGGCGCTGAGGCGTCGCGAGCTCGCCGTGGCGCACAAGGATCGGCTGCGGGTCGCGCTCGCGCAGCTCAACCTGCTGGTCGGAGACGTCCGCGGCAATCTGGAGCAGATCATCGCCGCGGCGCGGCGCGCCCGCGATGAACTGCACGCCGATCTGTTGCTCTGTCCCGAACTTGCACTCTGCGGCTATCCGCCCGAGGACCTGCTATTTCATCGCGGGTTGCGCCGGCAGATCGAGCAGGCTCTGGCTGAGCTGCAGTCCGCGGTTCCCGAGATCGGCGTGCTGGTCGGCTATCCCGAATATGCGCAGGGGCGCATCTACAACGCCGCCGCGCTGCTGCGCGGCGGACGCCTGATTGCGCAGCATCGCAAGGCCTGCCTGCCGAATTACAAAGTGTTTGACGAGAAGCGCTACTTCGCACCCGGGTCGAGCCCGACGCTGGTGGAATTCAACGGCTTTCGCCTCGGGGTGCTGATTTGCGAGGACATCTGGGAGCCCGAGCCCTGCGCCGGGCTGCGCACGCTCGGGGCCGAAGCGTTGCTGGTGATCAACGCCTCGCCATACGAGATCCACAAACAGCGCGAGCGCGAACAGGTACTCGGCGCGCGTGTGCGCGAGACCGGGCTGCCCGCGCTCTACGTGAACCTGCTCGGCGGCCAGGACGAACTCGTGTTCGACGGCAACTCGTTCGCGATGGACGCGCGGGGGCGAGTCGCGATGCGCGCGCCTGCCTTCGAGGCCGGGCTGTACCTCGCCGAGCTCGAACGCACGGGCGCCGGGGTCGAGGTGTCTGCAGCTCCCATCGCTCCGGAACTGCGCGACGAGGAGAGCGTGTATCGCGCGCTCGTGACCGGCGTGCGTGACTACGTGGGCAAGCACGGCTTTCCGGGCGCGGTGATCGGACTCTCAGGCGGAGTGGATTCGGCGCTCACGCTCGCGATCGCGGTGGATGCGCTCGGCGCTGCGCGCGTGCACGCGGTCATGATGCCTTCGCGCTATACCTCGCTGATGAGTCGCGAGGACGCCGCGCAGCAGGCCCGCGCGCTCGGGGTTTCATTGAGCTCGATCCCGATCGAGGACATGTTCGCCGCCACGCTCGCGGCCCTCGCCCAGGAATTCGCGGGCCGGCCGCCGGACGCGACCGAGGAGAACATCCAGGCCCGATGCCGCGGCGTGCTGCTGATGGCGATCTCGAACAAGACCGGGCGCATGCTGCTGACCACCGGCAACAAGAGCGAGATGGCCGTGGGCTATGCGACCCTCTATGGCGACATGGCAGGCGGGTTCGCGCCCATCAAGGATTGCAGCAAGCTGCTGGTGTACCGCCTGGCGCGCTACCGCAATGGCATCGGTCCGGCGATTCCTGAGCGCGTGCTCACGCGCGCACCCACCGCCGAGCTGCGTCCGGACCAGAAGGACACCGACTCGCTGCCGCCGTACGAGGTGCTCGATCCGATCCTGGAGGGCTTCATCGAGGAAGACCTGTCGGTGGAGGAAATCTGCGCGCGGGGCTTCGAACGCGACGTGGTTGCGCGCGTACTCGACATGGTCAAGCGCGCCGAATACAAACGCCGGCAGGCGCCGCCCGGCGTGCGAGTCAGCCGCCGCGCCTTCGGCCGCGACTGGCGCTACCCGATCACGAGCGGCTATCGACGCTGAGCGGCCCGCTCGCGAGCGCGATTCAGTTCCAGACCTTCCACCAGTGCCGGCCCGCAGCCGCGGCTGCCGTGGCCTGGTCGGCGGCGGCAAAGTTGGACTGGTAGACACGATCGATGTTGGCCTCGAGATCGGTGAAGCCGAGGTGCTGATAGCTCACGCGCAGCACTTCGAGCGCCGACTTTTCGGCCGGGGCGCCATCGTACTGCTCGATGACGCCCTGTGCGCGCTGGGCCGCGGCCAGGTAGGCGCCGCGCCTGACGTAGTAGTGGGCCACGTTTACCTCGTAATCGGCCAGACGGTTGCGCAGGTAGATCATGCGACGCAGCGCGTCGTGCGCGTAGACGCTCTTCGGATACTGCGTCACGACGGTGCTGAACGCGGTGATGGCCTTGAGTGCCGTGGTCGGCGGACGCTTGGCCATGTCAACGCCGAAGAACACTTCGATCACGTTGGGAGTGCGCTCGAAGTCGATCATCCCCTTCATGTACCACGCATAGTCCACGCGCGGATGCGTCGGATTCTCCCGCAGAAACTGGTCCGCTGCGTCGGTCGCAGACTCCTTCTCGCCCTTGCGGTAGTAGGTGTAGATCAGGTCGAGCCGCGCCTGGCGCGCCTGCGGCGTGAACGGGAAGCGCGAGGTCAGCGCCTCGTATTGCCGGATCGCGAACGTATAATCGTTGGCGAGCATGGCCCGGTGGGCGGCCGTGTACAGCGATTCTGGCGTGACGGCGCGGCGGTTCGAGGTCTTCTGTGGCCGTGTGTGGCAGCCGGCGAGCAGGGCCAGCAGCGCCAGCAGCGCGGCGCCGAGAATGCGGCCAGAAGGCGCTGCCGCACGCGCCGGACAGAGAGCTGAACTCAAGGGTTTGACCTGCACTGCTGTAGCCGGGGTGGCCGGCGTTTCCAAACGAAGAAGTATAGCTGACTACCGGATGCCGTCCGAGTTCCACACCCATCGGCTCGAACTGCCCGCCTCGGCGGCAGGCCAGCGCCTGGATCAGGCGCTGGCCGCGGCGTTGCCGCAGTATTCACGCGCCAGCTTACAGCGCTGGATCCGAAGTGGCGCGCTGCGCGTGCAAGGTTGCATGGTCCGGCCGCGAGACCGCGTGAGGGGTGGCGAACAGGTCGTACTGGAGGCCGAATTCACGCCCGCGACCGCGATCGCCGCCCAACCCCTGGCGCTGGATATCGTCTACCAGGACGAGGCCGTGGTGGTGCTGAACAAGCCACCCGGACTGGTCGTGCACCCGGGAGCCGGCAACCGCGATCACACGCTGCAGAACGCATTGCTGGCACACGAGCCCGCGTTGGCGCGGGTGCCCCGGGCCGGCATCGTGCACCGGCTCGACAAGGACACCAGCGGCCTGCTGATCATCGCGCGCACCCCCATTGCCCATACGCAGCTGGTCGCCGCGCTCGCGCGGCGCGAGATCACGCGCGAGTACCTCGCGCTGTGCTCAGGGACTCCCACCGGAGGCGGTCGCATTGATGAGCCGATCGGACGGCACCGCAGCGCGCGCACGCGCATGGCGGTGCGCGGCGACGGGCGGGCAGCGGTCACGCACTATCGCATCGAGGAGCGAATCGGCGCCCATACGCTGCTGCGCGTACGGCTCGAGACCGGACGCACCCACCAGATCCGCGTGCACCTCGCCCACATCGGGCTGCCGGTCGTGGGCGATCCGCTTTACGGTGGCCGTGCCCGCCAGGTGGCAGGGAGTGACAGCCGGCTGCGCGCGGCGCTGCAGGCGTTCCGCCGCCAGGCGCTGCACGCGCAGCTGCTGCAGTTGCGCCATCCGCTGCACGGCGGACCGCTGCGGCTGGAGGCCGCGCTGCCACCCGACCTGGAATCCCTGCTCGCCCTGCTGCGCACATCGGCTGCCCATGCGCGCTGACGCCGACGGTCTCGGCTGGATTGCGCCGGAGTGGGGCGCACCGCCGGGTGTGCGCGCGCTCTTCAGCCTGCGTCGCGGCGGCGTCAGCTCAGGCCCGTTCGAC
>Ga0265316_10002393_pt1 | contig 19533 bp, 17 predicted proteins | sample 4522metaG_FD_202092 | JGI IMG/M metagenome (GOLD analysis project Ga0265316, IMG submission 202092) | Rhizosphere microbial communities from Carex aquatilis grown in University of Washington, Seatle, WA, United States - 4-5-22 metaG | ecosystem: Host-associated > Plants > Roots > Rhizosphere >... | reverse complement strand
TGGCGCGGGCCATTTTTCGCGCCGCGCTTCAGGCGGCCGATCCGGTCGCCGCGGTGCGACGTCACCTGCGGCTGATCGGCCAGACGTTGGTGGCCGGGGGGCGGCAGTATTCGCTCCGCTCGTTCGACCGCATCTGGGTGGTGGGCGCCGGAAAAGCTTCGGCGGCCATGGCCTCCGCCGTAGAGGGCCTGCTCGGCAAGCGCATCGCCGGCGGCCTGGTGAACGTCAAGTACGGCCACACGGCGCGGCTGCGGCGCATCGAGCTCAACGAATGCGGCCATCCACTACCCGACGCGGCCGGCGTCCGCGGCGCCGCCCGGATCGCCGAGATCGTGCGACTGGCGGGCAGCCGCGACCTGATCCTCTGCGTGATTTCGGGTGGCGCTTCCGCGCTCCTGCCACTGCCGGCGCCCCCTATCCGGCTGGGAGAAAAGCAGACCGTGACCCAAATGCTGCTGGCCTCGGGCGCCAGCATCCAGGAGATCAACGCGGTTCGCAAACACCTTTCGGCCATCAAGGGCGGCCAACTCGCTCGATTGGCCCGGCCCGCCAGGGTGATCTCCCTGCTGCTTTCCGACGTGGTCGGCGACCAACTGGATGTGATCGGGTCGGGGCCAACGGCGCCCGACGCCTCCACGTTTGCGGACGCGTGGGCCGTCCTGGAGAAGTACGCCCTCAGTGAACAGGTGCCCGCCGCCGTGCGGGACCGCATCGCGGCCGGCGTCCGCGGCGATGTTCCGGAGACCCCCAAGGCGAACGACCCCGCCTTTCGCTGCACGCGGAATTTCATCGTCGGGAGCAACCGGCTGGCGGTGGACGCGGCCGAGGCCAAGGCGCGCCAGCTTGGGTTCGAGCCGATGGTCCTTTCGACGACTATGGTGGGAGAAACGCGGGAGGTGGCACGCGTTCACGCGGCCATCGCGCGCGAGATCGCCGCTTCGGGCCGCCCGGCCAAACGGCCCGCCTGCCTGATCTCCGGCGGCGAGACCACGGTCACGCTGCGCGGCTGCGGCCTGGGAGGACGGAACCAGGAGTTCGTGCTGGCCGCGGCCATCGAGCTGGCGGGCTGTCCCGGGGTACTCGTCCTGAGCGGCGGAACCGACGGCACCGACGGCCCGACCGACGCCGCGGGCGCCATCGCCGACGGGGGAACCGTGGCGGGGGCGGCCGGCAAGGGCCTGGACGCGCGCCGCTACCTGGACGAGAACGACTCCTACCACTTCTTCGAGGCGACCGGCGGCCTGCTCATCACCGGCCCCACGCGGACCAACGTGATGGACGTGCGCTTAGTGCTGGTGCTGTAGGGGCAGCATTCTCGGCGCCGGAAGCCACTCGGCTACCGTCAACCTCGCCCTGGAGGAGATCGTCCGCGTCAGAAGAGTCCAGAACCTCGCGCACTTCTTCGGGACGGGGGCTATGGCAGGGCAGCCTGCCGGCGATGCGTACGGATGGCGCCCTGGAGCAGCGCGGACACGTACAAATGCGGACAAACCACCTGCCTTGAATCCACGCTAATCCGCGCCCATCGGCGGCCAAATGTCTTGGCCGTGCGAGTCTTGCAGATGGCCAAGCACGAGATCACTGGGCGCCTTCATGCCACGATGACCGGGCAGGAAAGGCGGCGCTCACACCCGGAGCTAAAATGAATGCAGTACACCTCAGAGGAGGTCACCCGTGCCAGCCAACGCACAACCCGCAAGAGTCTTCGAGGTCGCCGGCGCCCTGCTGAACAGCTACGCGATCGACGACCGCATAAACCACTACCTGGTCCGCAACCTCGCTAACGAAGCCTGGAAGATGGCGCCGCCGGGAGGGCAGGGCCGGAGCATTTCGGCCATCTTCGCGCACGTACACAATGCGCGCCTGATGTGGCTGAAGGCCGCCGGCTACCAGGGCGCCATGCCCGAGAAACTGGAGGCGGATTGCTCCCAGGAGCGAGCGATCGCCGCCCTGGAAGCCAGTTGCGCCGCTTTGAGCACGCTCATCGGCGCCGCGCTTGCCGGCGATGGACGGATCAAGGGATTCAAGCCGGATGTGGCGGGGTTCCTCGGCTACCTGATCGCACACGATGCGCACCATCGCGGCCAGGCCTCCCTCCTGGCGCGCCAATTGGGTTTCCCGCTTTCAAAGAGCGCCAACTTCGGCATGTGGGAATGGGGCGTTCGTTAGCGGCGCTTGGCCATGCTGACTACCCTCGATGACCTGCGGCGCTTGGCCGTCGCCCACAGCCTGTTCACGCCTACCACGCTAAAGCGCGCCCTCCGCAGGCTGGGCTTTGTGCAGGCGGACCCGATCCGCGCGCCGGCCCGCGCCCAGGATTTGACGTTGCGGCATCGCGTCAAGGACTACCGCGCCGGCGACCTCGAACGCCGCTACGCCAAGCTCGGCATCGCGGAAGACGTCTTCATCAACTACGGCTTCGTGACCAGCTCCCTGCAGGCGCTGATGCATCCGCGCTCAAACTCCTGCGTCCCTGCCGGGAAGCAGGCACAGCTCCTGCTGGAGTTCGTGCGCGAACGCGGCGCCGTGCACCCGCGTGAAGTGGATGACCACTTCTCGCACGGCACGGTGACGAACTACTGGGGCGGTTCGTCGAACGCCACTACCCATCTGCTCGACGCCATGCATTACCGCGGCCTCCTCCGCGTGGTGCGGCGCGAGGCCGGCATCCGCATCTACGCCGCACACCAGCACGGGCCCGGACCGGCAGATACGGCCGGGTGCCGCGCGCGGCTCGACGCTCTGGTCGATGCGGCCGTCCGCATCTACGCGCCTCTGCCCGGTGCAAGTCTGTCGTTCCTCGTGCGCCGGCTGCGTTATGCCGCGCCGCAGTGGCAAGACGGGTTGAAGGGCGCCTTGCTGAGGGCCAGGCAGCGGCTCTCGCGGACGCGCGTCGACGCCATCGACTGGTATTGGCCGGCCGGCGAACGGTTGCCGGACCCCGCGCCGCAAGACGCGGTGCGCTTGCTGGCGCCCTTCGACCCGGTTGTATGGGACCGCGCCCGCTTCGAGCTGTTGTGGGGCTGGGTATACCGTTTCGAAGCCTATACGCCGCCGCCCAAGCGCAAGCGCGGCTATTACGCACTGCCGCTGCTGTGGCGCGATCGCGTGATTGGCTGGGGCAACCTCTCGGTGAAGAACGGCGATCTCGAGTCTGAGTTGGGCTATGTCGAATCGCCGCCGCGCGATCGGGCCTTCAAGCGTGAACTCGGGCTGGAGCTGGATCGCATCCGGGCCTTTCTCGGCCTCGAATCCTAGAACTTCTTCAGCTCGGCCACCAGCGAGGCCAGCCCCTTCTTGCGATAGAGGTCCGCCAGCCGCTGTTCTTCGGGCGAAGGTGCCAGGACGGCGCGGAAGCGTGGGGCGTCGAGCGCCGCGCGGCTGGGAATCCAGAGGGTGCCGTCGGCGAACTCGACCTGGGTGACGAAGGCCGTCATGCTCTCGATGTCCACCGGCTGGCCAGCGGCGCGCGAAAACCGCAGCGCTGCGCCTTCGGCCACCTCGTTGGTGGCGCCCGGCGCCAGCCGCAAACCGGATTCCGCCGCGGGCACCGAGCCGGCCAGAAATTCGCGCCCCTGGCGGTCCTTGACGATCCAGCCGATTTCGAAATAGCGGACCGGCCGGCTGGAGCGGTTCACCACCTCGATGCGCGGCGCGCGCGCCTCGCCTCCCACTACGCGAGCCAGGCCGCTAATCGGCTCGAGCGGGGCGTCGGGAAGGTGCAGGCAGACGAACTCGATCGGGCGTTCCTGGGCGCTCGCTACCGTGGTGGTCCGCCCGCGCGGAATCACCTGCACGTCGAGCTGCGGCCGGTCCGACAGTCGCGCCAGCGTGGCCAGCGCCTCCTGCCGCAAACCTTCGGTCCCGCGCGCATCGAGAATGGATTTGAAGTAGCGCCGGTCGCGTCGCGCCTCCATCTCCCACACCGTCATCGCGCGCCGCGAGTTCAACCGGTTTGGACCGTAAAAGGAGAGATCCTCGAACAGCACTCCATCGAGCGTGATCTCGGCCAGCGCGCCGCCGCCGAACATGGGACGCAGCAACCGCAGGTCAATGCGGATGGGGAAGGTGTCGCCCGGTCCGATGTCCATGCTCGGCACCGTCACCGACGCCTTGCCGCCGGGCGTGACTTCCTGCGCCTGAACCAGGAGGGTGACGCCACGGATGCGCGCCTGCCCCGTATTGCGCAGCGAAAGCAACGTATGCAGATCGAGCAAGAGCGCGCCGCCCCGCGCCTCGGTCCTCGATTCCCCCCAATCGGCGGAGACCAGCGCCACCGGCGAATCGTTCGGGAAGTTGACCTTCACCGAACTTGCGGGCTGCGGCGCCTGGCCCCAGGCCGCCGCGACGCCCAGCAGCGCCCATAGCGCACTATTCCGCGTACACATGGCTAATGGTCACCTGCCCCGTCTCGCCGTCTATATACCGTGAGCGGACGGAATCGCCTCGCACCGAGACCTCTACGCTTTCGGCCGCCGCCGGCCGCAACAACTGAAAGCCACGGCCATCCCGTTCCACACCGATTCCCGCCGGGCTGGCATCGAGCACCAGCGCGCCGCCGGTCCGGACCGGCGCCGGAGTGCGGTTCGCCGCTGGAGGAAGACTTTCGAGAATTACCCCGGCTACAATCAAAAGCAGAACCGGGAGCGCCAGCGCGGGACGCCACGGACTCCGTCTCGGCTCGGGCGGTTCGGCCACGCACTCGCCAGCGGCGATCCCCAGCCGGATGTTGGCCCGCATGGCGGCGGCGGCCTCGCTCCACTCCAGACCGGACGGGAGTTCTTCCCGTTCCGCCTGCAGCATCTCACACATCGTGTGGAACGTCTCCACCTGCCGCCGGCACGGGCCGCACTGCCGCACATGACGAGCGATTCCCAGCCGTGTCCACCAGCCGAGGTCCCCGCCTGCATAGAGCGAGAGCGCCGTTTCCGCCGGGTGTTTCACGCTTTCCTCCTGCTCAGGTAGCGGCGGAACTTCACCCGCGCATTGGCGATGTGCGACCGCACCGTGGCCTTGGAGCAGCCCAGGTGGCGGGCCACCTCTTCCGCCGGAAGCCCTTCCACGTCCCGCAGCAGCAGCGCCGCGCGCTCCCGCGCCGTGAGGGTTTCGAGGCCGCCCTCCAGGATGGCTTCGCGCTCGGCGCGCAGCACCCGCGCCTCCGGACTTTCCAGAGGCGAACTGCCCGCTCGCTCCGGCATGTCGTCCAGGTCGCAAAAGGCGACGCGCCCATGCCGCCGCAGGAAGTCGATGGCCGTGTTGGTGGCGATGCGCGAAAGCCAGTGCGCGGCCTTTTCCTCATCCTTAAGCTGGTCGCGGCGCTGCAAGGCCTTGACGAAGACCTCCTGGGTCAGGTCCTGCGCATCGGCCACGTTGCCGACCATCCGGTAGACCAGCAAGAAGATGCGGCGCAAGTTCCCGGAAATGAAGCGGTTCTGGCGCTCCAGCGAGTCCTCGAGTACGGGCTCGACCGCTTCGTTCATGATGGGCCACACCAAGCTGGACATGCGCCTACAACCTTATGACGCACAAGGGGGCTGGAGCGTGGAGGGCGGGCGGGGCAAAGAGCGGGTCCAGGGGGACCCGTCCGGACCTGGGGGTCCGCCCCACAACTTAGGCGCAAAGTTATCCCCAGCATTATGGCGCTATCCTGATTGTAGTATGAGACCAGTTGCACTCATCGGTCTCGGCAAAACCCCTTTTGGCGCCTTTCCGGATCGCGATCTGCGCTCGCTGGCTGTCGAGGCAGGGCAGAGGTGCCTCGAAAACGGGCACGTGCGGGCTTCGCAAGTCGAGGCGTTTCATCTGGGCAACTTTGCCGGGCCTGCCTTCGTCGGCCAGAATCACCTGGCGCCTTACATCGGACAGGGCCTGGGACTGGAGGGAATCCCGGCCACGCGCTTCGAGGCTGCCTGCGCCTCGGGTGGGACCGCGTTCTTCCACGCCTGGGCGGCGGTGGCGGCAGGCATTTACGAGATCGTCCTGGTCACCGGCGTCGAGAAGATGACTTCGCAGCCGACCCCGCGCGTGGCGGAGATCCTGGCTTCTGCGGGCGATGTCGCCGGCGAGATGAAGGCCGGAGCAACTTTCCCAGCGTTGTTCGCCATGATCGCGCGCCGCCACATGCACGACTTCGGAACGCGGCGCGAGGACCTGGCGGCGGTGGCCGTGAAGAACCACGCCAACGGCGCCCGGAACCCATACGCGCACATGCGCAAGGTGATCACGATCGAGCAGGCGCTGGCCGGCAAGAAGGTGGCCGATCCCCTGACCGTCTACGACTGCTCGCTGGTGAGCGACGGCGCCGCTGCCGTCCTGCTGGCTCCGCTCGAGCGCGCGGCCGAGTTCACCGCGAAGCCGGTGCGCATCGCCGCCGTGGCGCAGACCTCGGACCGCTTCGCGCTGGACGAAAAGGAAGACATCACGACTTTCCCGGCGGTGCGGCGCGCGGCCGAGCAGGCTTACAAGATGGCGGGCGTGGGCCCGCGCGAGATCGAGTTTGCCGAGCTGCACGACTGCTTCACCATCGCCGAGATCGTGGCCCTGGAGGACCTGGGCTTCGCACCTCGGGGCCAGGGTGGCTCCTACACCTCGGAAGGATGCACGCTGCCCTCTGGCCCGCTCCCGGTGAACGCCAGTGGCGGGCTCAAAGCCAAGGGGCATCCGGTGGGCGCGACGGGCGTGGGCCAGATCTGCGACGTGGCCCTGCAAATCCGCGGCGAGGCCGGCGAGATGCAGCTCACGCGGCACGAGCTGGGCCTGGCGGAGAACCTCGGCGGCTCCGGCGCAAGTGCCGTGGTGACGATACTGAGGGCGGCATGAGAGTCTACACCGAAACGGTCGTCTACTCGGCGCCGGAGGCCTACGTGAACGAGGCGCCCTATCAGATCGCGATCGTGGTTCGCGATGACGGCTCACGGGTCACCGGACGAATCCTGGGCGACCGCGTTTCCATCGACGACCATGTCGAACTGGCCGAGACGCGAAGCGGCGTACCGTATTTCAGGAAGGCGGGCAAATGAGGCAGGCGAAACGGATGGGCCGCATTGGGGTCGAAACGGCCTTCGATGTGCTGGTCAAGGCGCGCAAGCTCGAAGCTCAAGGGCGGGACATCGTTCACCTGGAGATCGGCGAGCCCGATTTCCCCACTCCCCACCACATCATCGAAGCGGCGCAAAAGGCGCTGGACGACGGTTGGACGCACTACGGCCCCACGCAGGGCTTCCTCGACGTGCGCGAGTCCATCGCGGCCTATGTTTCGCGGACGCGCGGTATTTCCGCCGGCCCCGAGAACGTGTGCGTGGTTCCCGGCGGCAAGCCGATCATCTTCTTCTCCATCCTGGCGCTGGTCGATCATGGCGATGAGGTGATTTATCCCAACCCGGGCTTTCCCATTTACGAGTCCATGATCCGTTTCGCGGGCGGTGTACCGGTGCCCATGCCGCTTATCGAAAGGCGCGGGTTCTCGTTCGATCTGGACCTGCTGCGGTCGAAAATCAACGCGCGCACCCGCCTGCTGATCCTCAATTCGCCGCAGAACCCAACCGGCGGCGTGATCCCACCGGAGGACGTTCGGGCCATTGCGGACCTGGTGCGCGGCCGCGACCTGATGGTTCTCTCCGACGAGATCTACGCGCGCATCTGGTACGAGGTGGCGCCCGTCTCGATCGCCAGCTTCCCCGAGATGAAGGAGCAGACCGTCATTCTCGATGGCTTCTCGAAGACCTACGCCATGACCGGCTGGCGCATGGGCTACGGCGTGATGCCGGAGTGGCTGGCGGAGTCGGTGAACAAGCTGATGGTGAACTCGAACTCCTGCACCGCCAGCTTTTCGCAGCGCGCGGCCGTCGCGGCGCTCGACGGACCGCAGGACGACATTGAGCGCATGATCGCCGAATTCCGGCGGCGCCGCGACGCCTTCTGCGCGGGCCTCAACTCGATCCCCGGCTTCCGTTGCGCGCTGCCGGGCGGCGCGTTCTACGCCTTCCCGAATATCACGGGGACGGGCCTGAGCTCGCGCGAGATGGCCGACCGGTTGTTGCAGGAGGCGGGCGTTGCCTGCCTCAGCGGCACGGCGTTCGGGGAGTACGGTGACGGATACGTGCGCTTCAGCTACGCGGCGTCGCACGAAAACCTGATGGAAGCGGTCCGACGAATCGGGGAGTTTGTCGGGCGGCTGCCGGCGCCGATCGCGCGGCAGGAAATGCCGGTCGGGTAGGGACAGAGGGTCAGAGAGGGTCGCTCTTGATAGGTTCTTCGCCCACAGCCGTGCTCAGCTTGCCTTTGGATTCAATGTCCGGTTCACGCGATCGGCATCACGGGCAATAACCGTCAGATAGGCCCGCGTGGGCTGGTCCGGTTCCGCGCGGCCCTGCTCCCAATCCCGCAGCGTACCAAGAGGGATGTGATAGCGAGCGGCAAATTCCTCTTGCGTCAGATCCAAGGCACGACGGATGATCTTCGCCCGCGGTGTTCGCCGCATCCGCCTGAGGTCGGTTTCGGTAAGCGGTTGTGCGTCGCGATCTGCGCGCGCGGACCGCTCAACGGCCTCTGGAGTCATCGGTCGGAGCGGACTAGCCGTTCTGTTGGAGGTAGTCGTCTTGCTCATTTTGCGTCGCTCTCCGCGCCGAGATAATGCGAATGCGGCCTTCGCGCTCGCTGAAGGCTACGAACAGCACCACGCCACCCGCAGCCATGCCGATGATGACAAACCGATCTTCGCCATAGTCTTGGCGATCATCGAGGCGCTCGATGGCAAAAGGTCTTTGAACACCGTCTTGGCCAAATCGAAGCCCACACCGTGAGCCTGCAAATTGGCCTCGGCTTTGGCGACGTGCCATTCAAATTCCAACTTCATCATACTACGGGATATCAGTACCTCTATCAAGGTGCCGCAGAAACCGCGACTCGCCGCCGGCGGAGTACGATCGCGCTTTTCGATCGGAGAACACGGAGCGGTTCTGAAGCTGCCGGTCGAAGTCGCGCGATGCGTTTTCCGTCTCGTGGTGAGCGGGCCGGGGTGGCTGGCTCCTGTATAGAGTTAGCTTTCACGAAGCGGTTGACGCCGGAGAGCATGGTGGGGTAGGGTGGGGGCGTAGCGGTAAGGGAAAGAGAACCAGCTCGGAGAGAGGCCCCATGACCATACAGATCACAAGGCCCGAAGTCGAGGCACTAATCAATCAGCGTCTGCGGAGCGGCGCGTTCCGAAATGCCGAGGATGTGATCCTTCAGGCGCTCCAGTCTTCTCCGCCAACGACGCCACAACCTGACGCGCCGCCCGAGAAAGACATCGGCGAACTCTTTGCGCCGTTGCGGGGCCTCAATCTGGATTTCGGCCGCAACCCGTCTACCGGACGACCAGTTGATCTGTGAACGGCTATCTGCTCGACACCAACGTCCCTTCGGAATTCAGCCGGGATCGTCCAGAGCCCCGCGTTGTGCAGTGGCTCAAGGCGCAACCCGTGGCGACGCTCTTCCTCAGCGCCGTGACGATCGGTGAAGTCCGCAAGGGGCTGGTCGTGCTTCCGCAAGGCCGTCGCCGCACCGAGTTGGAGACGTGGTTTCATATGGACCTGTTGAGTTGGTTTCGTGACCGCATCCTGCCCGTCACACACTCGATTGCCGATCGATGGGGCGTATTGGACGGTCAATGCCAGTTAAGAGGAACGCCTCTCAACACGGCAGACGGCATGATTGCCGCAACGGCCTTGGAGCACGATCTCACCATCGTGACGCGCAACGTGAAGGATTTCGCCGGTCTTGGCGTCACGGTCTTCAACCCCTGGGAAGCGCGTTGAGTTTTCAGGCAACGGCACAGCGGTCGGGTAGCGAGCATGAGCTGGCCGGACCCGGAGGTCCGACGCAGTCCTGGAGGACTGCCCCACGTTTCAGACCCTTTTAGTCTCCTCTTGCTTTCGCCCGCTCCCGCTGCCGTATAATTGCCGATCATGGGGGCTACGGTAACCAACTGGTTCGGAAATATTACGTCTCATCCCGCTGTCATTGTGGAAGCGGCTTCGGTCGATGACATCGTCGCGGTTCTGAAGAACCCCGCCCAGTACCCGTCGCCGGTACGCGCGGTCGGTTCGAATCACTCCACTTCGCCATGCGGCACTGCCGATGGCGGCACGCTGATCAAGATGTCGAAGATGAATACCATCCTCGAAATCTCGAGCGACACGGTCACGGCGCAGGCGGGCGCGATCTACATCGACGTCGCCCAGGAACTGGAGAAGCATCAGCTCCAGTTCTACGTGAACACCGAGATCGGCAGCCTCTCGGTGGGGAGCGCCGCATGTTGTGGCACCAAAGATGCTTCCATGCCGGGCGAATTTGGCCAGGTGAATTCGTATGTCACCGGCATCAAGATGGTGCTTCCTTCAGGCGATCTGCTGGAAGTGAAGGACGATCAGCCCGACCTCATGCAGATGGTGCGGTCGAGTTACGGGACGTTCGGGATCGTCTACGAGGCGACGTTCCGCGTCCGGCCGATCCTGCCGATGGCGGTGCACCACGAGAGCTTTACGCTCGAAGAGTTCACCGCACGGCTGCCCGACCTGAAGGCCCGCGGGGAATCGATGATGTTCTACATCTTCCCGTTCGACAACCGGATCACCATCGAGTTCCGGCACTACAACCCGGGAGCTTCGGGCGACCCGAACCGCATCGCGTGGCCGCTGCGCAACTACATGTGGGCCACGGCGGGCCCGGCCTTCTGCTCAGGAGTGGAACGCGACATCTCCAACAAGGATATCCGCTACGGTGTCATCAACGGCTTTTGCGCGATGTGGCGGTTCAAGCTGGAGCACCTGGTCAGCAGCGACTACACCATCGCCACAGATCAGATCATCCGCTACCCTGCCGTGGCCGATGCCAGCCGCTACACTTTCAGCTTGTCGGCATTCCCCGAAGCGACTTACGCGGCCGTGCTTAGTGACTACTTCGCATTCTGCAAGCAGTATTACCAGCAGCAGGGATACCGCACCAACATGTTGAACGTGGGTTACTGGATCGCTCAGGATCGCAACTCGCTGCTTTCTTACTCATACGACGGCGGCGTGATGACGATTGATCCAGTCTCGACCGGCAACCCGGGCTGGCCGGAGTTCCTCACCGCATACAACCAGTTCTGCTCGGCGCATGGCGGAATTCCGCTCTTCAACCAGACGGACGGAATCACGCGCGCCCAGGTGCAGAAAGCCCTGGGAGACCGCCTGACGGCCTTCGCCGCCGCGCGCAAGGTTCACGACCCCGCCGGCCGGCTGCTGAACGCCTACTTCAGAGACATGCTGGGCGAGGCGTAGAGCGGGTCGTCATTTGCGGGTGAACAGGGCCAGCGTGACTCCGGGTCGCAGGTCGTAGAAGCCAATGAACTGGTAGGCCGGCCCCAGCCGGTCTTTAAGGTCCCAGGCCTGGACTTTCGAGCTAATCACGACGGGCGCCTGGGTGTCGATGATGCGGCCCCAATAGCCGGCATCTTTGTAGTCGCGCAGGTACCAGGGCAACGGCCAGTATTCGGGCGCTACGATAGCGATCGCCATCCTGTTTCCGGAGTGCGTGCGCGCGGCCACGGCGTTGACTGCGTGCACCAGGTCGTTGATCTCGCGCGTCGTTTGCATGTACACGTAGGGCTCGGCTTCGTCGTCGTAGCGGACGAAGTTCAGGTGGATGGTCTGGTAGAGCAGCATGATCGCCAGGCCCAGTCCCAGGAGCCACAGGACACGCGTGCGTTCCCAGAGCCGCACGGCGCCGTATCCGCCGGCGATGGCCGCGGGAATGGTGAAGTTCATCGCCAGCCACGGCTCCTTGTACGGGATCAGCGTGTAGACCGCGAAGAGGCCGCCGGCCCAGATGCCGGCGAACGCCGCAAAGCCGCCGGGCTTGGTCCACACCGCGACGGCGGTCCCTACAAGCGCGGCCAGCAGCAGCGGCCATTCCTCCCGCCCGATCCACGTAAGATAGGCGTACTTCGGAAAGAACTCCATGCTGAATCCAGTTCTGGTCCAGATGGTGAGGCTATCGATGGCGTCGCGAATCCCTTTAGGATTGGTGAAGAACGACGAATAGAGCACCACGTATACGGCGCCGAACACAACCACGCTGAGGAGCACGTAGTTGGAGGCGCGCGGCCAGGGGGGAGGCGCCGCGGGCTGGGGGCCTCCCCGCAGACGCACCCAAACCCGTTGCGTCGCGACGGCCATCGCCAGCACCACCAGCGAAGCCAGTGCAGTCTCCTTGGTCGCGAAGAGGAACGCCGCCGCCAGCGCCCCGATGGGGAGGTACCCCGGATCGGATTGCTTCCAGGCCTGCCACCCGCAAACCGCCACCGCCAGCGTGAAGAAGACGAACAGCGTCTCGTGGATGAAGTAACGCGAGTAGAAGACCGCGCCGGGGGAAACGGCGATCAGGGCCGCCGCAACCAGCGCCTCGCGCGTACCGAGCAGCCGGCGCATCCACAGAACCAGCGCCACGGTGGCGATGCCGAAGATCACGGTGATGACCCGCACCGAGGCGTCGCTGAGGCCGTCGCCACGGAAAAGGCCGTTCACGCGGGCAACCAGGGCCGCCAGGTAGTACAGCGTGGGGCCGTGAAAGTTGGCGGGGTCGTAGCGGTAGGTTCCCTCGTGCAGCAGGCGCGCCAGGAAAAGCCCGTTCACGCCCTCGTCGTGGTGCAGCGGCTTCAGTCCCAGCGCGTACAGCCGTAAGAGGGCTGAACCCGCGAGGATGGCCGAAGCGGCAATCCGCCAGACGCGGTCCGGCAGCTCCGCGGGCGCCGCGGGTTCCTTCGCTGCTTTCTTGGCCGGTGTCGATTTCTGCGGGTACTGAGGCCGGCGTTTCGTAGCCTTCAACCCATCAATTCTAAGGGAATCTGGCTGCTCCCTGTGGTCGCGGCGCGGGAACCGCGTCTTACGCCGTCGCGCGGGTCGCGGGGTAGTCTTTCGGCATGGCGATCCAGGCGCCGATGTAGACGAGCACCACCAGGCCGCCCGTCAGCAGCGCCGCCACGATCCAGAGGATTCGCATCAGCGTGACGTCCATATTGAAGGATCGCGCGAAACCCGCGCAGACCCCGGCGAACATCTTCTGGTCGATGGGACGGCTTAGCGGTCTGCGCGGGATCCCCGCGGCAGGCTGTTCGGGTTTCGAGGACTTGCCGCACTTGGGGCAGAACTGGTGGGCATCCTCGAGTTCAAAGCCGCATTGTGTGCAGTACATGTTCCGTCCTCCTACTTAGAAGACGAGCGCGCCTTGGTGCTTGTTCCCGGTGTCATGTTGCCCAACACGACGGCCCGCCGGGCGCCGGTCGCGGAAGGCACGTTAGACGGATGCCCGTGCCAGGTCTGGAACGCCAGAATCGCGAACGCGATCGCCTCTTTCGCATCCACGTCGATATCGTAGTCGGCCGAGGTACACACGGCGACTCCCGGTAGAAATGCCGCCAGGTGCCTCCGGATCTCGGGGTTGTGCGCGCCCCCGCCCGAGACGATTAGCTCATCGACGGCCATCCGAGGCCGGACGAAGCGCGCGATGCCTTCTACTGCAGCGGCCGCTGTGAGCGCCGTGGCGGTAGCGATGAGGTCCTGCAACGGCAGCCCGGTCGAGACCAGGCGCTCGACAAACCCGGCGCCGTACTGCTCTCGTCCAGCCGACTTGGGCGGCTTGAGGCGGTAGTAGCGATCCGAGAGCAGTTCTTCGAGCAACGGGCGGTTCACCTTGGAGCAATGGGCGATCCAGCCGTTGCGGTCGTAGCGGCTGCGGCCTTTGGTGAACTTCTCGACCAGCGCATCGATGACCATGTTGCCGGGGCCGGTGTCGAAGGCGATCACATCCCTGGGCTTGGCGTTCGGCGGGATGGCGGTGATGTTGGCGATGCCGCCAATGTTGAGCGCCACGCGGCCCAACCGCAAATGCCGGTACAGGCGGTAGTCGACAATCGGCACCAGGGGCGCGCCCTGCCCGCCCGCCGCGATGTCGCGGGTGCGAAAATCCGAAACCACGGGAATACCCGTCCGCTCGGCGATCACCGCGGCCTCCCCGATCTGCAGCGTGCTGGCTACCGGATGCCGCAGGAAGCTCACGGGCGAGCCCTCGTGGAAGATCGTCTGGCCGTGGCAGCCGATCAGACCGATCGAATCGAGCGCGATCCGCTTGCGCTCGCAGAGTCGAATGACGGCTTCCGCATACAGCTCGCCCAGCAGGAAATTCAGGCGGGCGATGGCCGAGGTGTGGGTGTCGGCATTCGACACCCCGAGCAGGGCCTCGCGAACGCGAGGCGGGTAAGGCGTCGAGTGGAACGCCAGCAGTGTCAGTTTGTAGCGGCGCCCGATGTCCACGATGGCGACGTCGATGCCGTCGAGAGAGGTCCCACTCATGATGCCCGCGACTCGCATGGAAAGGCTTCCTGCCTCGTTGGAGTCTACACCATTGGCGGGAATTGTGCGCGCATCAATGCCGGCGCAGTTCGTCCTGGAGTTCGGCGAGGAGGCGCAGGGCCTCGACGGGACGCAGTTCGTCCACGTTCAGCTTGCGAATGCGGGAGGCGATCTCGTAGTTGACGGGTTCGAACAGGGAGATTTGCACCGGCTCCGGGCGCGCGCCGGGCGTCAGCTCGCCCGTGACCTCGTGCTCGGTCTTCTCGTGGAGAGCCAGCACCTGGCGGGCGCGCTCGATCACGCTGGAGGGCAGCGCCGCGAGCCGCGCCACTTCGATGCCGTAACTGCGGTCGGCCGCGCCGGGCTCGACCTTGCGCAGGAAAATGATCTGGTCCCCGGCCTCTTTGACCGACACGCGGAGGTTACGCACGCCTTCCATCTGCTCGGCCAGCTCGGTCAGCTCATGGTAATGCGTGGCGAACAGGGTCTTGGCGCGGATGACGTCGTGGATGTGCTCGATCACGGCCCAGGCCAGCGCCAGCCCGTCATAGGTGGCAGTGCCGCGTCCGATCTCGTCGAGGACGATGAGGCTGCGCGGCGTGGCCGTATTGAGAATCACCGCCGTCTCCGTCATCTCGACCATGAAGGTGGAGCGGCCGCGCGACAGATTGTCCGATGCGCCGATGCGCGTAAAGACACGATCGATCAGTGGCAGCAGTGCCTCGTCGGCCGGGACGAACGACCCCATCTGCGCCAGGATCGAGATGAGCGCGACCTGCCGCAGATAGGTCGATTTGCCGCCCATATTGGGGCCGGTGATGACAGCGATGAACTCGGAGGTGGAGTTGAGATAGAGGTCGTTGGGGATGAAGCGCCCGGCGTCGCGCTCGGCCAGCTTCTCGACCACGGGGTGGCGGCCGCCCGCTATGCGCATCTCCCCCGATTCGGAAAAACGCGGCCGGACGTAGCGGTGGCGCACGGCCACTTCGGCGAGCGCGGCGGTAACGTCAAGTTCGGCGATCGCGGCCGCGCTGTCCCGGATGTCGGTGGCGTGGGCGGCGGCAAACGAGCGCACCTCGGCGAAGATGGTCTTTTCCAGGTCCAGGATCCGCTCTTCGGCCGCGAGCACCTTGCTCTCTAGCTCCTTCAGCTCGGGCGTGGTGTAGCGCTCCGCGTTCACGAGCGTCTGTTTGCGCTCGTAGTCGGGCGGGGCGAGGTGCTGGTTGGCCTTCGAGATCTCGATGTAGTAGCCGAAGATGTTGTTGAATCGCACCTTGAGCGATGCGATGCCGGTGCGTGTGCGCTCGCGGGCTTCGATTTCGGCGATGTAGCGGCGGCTGTTGCGGCTGATATCGCGCAACTCGTCCAACGGGGCGCTAAAGCCGGCGCGGATGGTGCCGCCGTCGGCGAGATTCACCGGAGGTTCGGCGGAGATGGCGGTGAGGATCTTGTCGCGCACCTCCGCGACCTCGTCGAGGGCAAGGGCGATGACGCGCGAGCGCGGCGCCTCGGCCGCTAAGATGAACTCTTTCAGCCGGGGGACCTTGGCGAGCGAGCGGCCGAGAGAAAGCACTTCACGCGGCCCCGCGGTCCCGAGCGTCACCTTGGCGAGCAGGCGCTCGAGGTCCTGGATCTCTCCCAGCGTCCCCCGCAGCTCGTTGCGCAGGATGGTGGCGCGGGCGAGTTCCTCGACGGCGTCCAGGCGCGCCTCGATGGGCTGGAGGCTGCGGAAGGGGCGCAACAGGCGCGCGCGCAGCAGGCGGCCGCCCATGCCGGTAAGGGTCTGGTCGATGACGCCGGCGAGCGTCGCGTCGCGGGCGCTCCCGAGATCCGCGGCGAACAGCGGCTCGACCAGTTCGAGATTGCGGACCGTCACCGCGTCGAGGATCATGTCGTCGGTGCGTTCGAAGAAGAACGGCGGAGCAAGATGGCCGAGCGCGGATTTCTGAGTGTCCTTGAGGTAGTGCAGCACGGCGCCGGCCGCGCCCACGGCCAGCCGGCGGTGTGTGAGGCCGCAGCCGTCGAGAGCCTGGAGCTTGTAATGCTCCTTCAGGCTGCGCTCGGCGTGATCGAAGCCAAAGACCCAGGCCTCCACCTCGGTGCGCAGGTAAGAGCCGGCCGCGAGCGCCGTCTCCGCGGAGCACAGCACTTCGCGCGCGCCGAGTTGCTCGAGCGCGGCGGGAACCTCGGCGGCGTTCAACTCGGTGGCGCGGAACTCGCCGGTCGAGACATCGACGTAGGCCAGGCCGGCGCGCGGGCCGCTTTCGACGACGGCGGCCAGGTAGTTGTTCTCGTGCGAGCGCAGCAGCCCGGGCTCGGTTGCCGTGCCCGGCGTGACCACGCGCGTCAGCTCGCGCTTGACCAGCTTCTTGGCGAAGCGCGGATCTTCCATCTGGTCGCAGATCGCCACGCGGTAGCCGCGTTGCACCAGGCGCGCCAGGTAGGATTCGGCGGCGTGGTAGGGCACGCCGCACATGGGGATGGCCTGGCCTTTCTCCTTGTTGCGGGAGGTGAGCGTGATTTCGAGCTCGCGCGCCGCGGTGACGGCGTCTTCGTAAAACAGCTCGTAGAAATCGCCCAGACGGAACATCAGCAGAGCGCCGGGCACCTGCTGCTTGATCGAGTGGTACTGCCGCATGAGCGGCGTGGAAGCGTCAGAACTCAAAGGTCCGCTCCCTCACGGTCGCGGTTCGGTACGGGTGTGCACTCACGCGTAAATGCCCCGGAGCTTGATGGCGAAGGCCACGCGGTCGAGCGCCAGCATGTAGGCCGCGATGCGGTTGTTGACGCTGTGCTTCTCGGCGTAATCCACCACCCGGGCGAAGTTGTCCACCATGATTTCCTCGAGGCGCTGATTCACCAGGTCTTCGTTCCAGAAAAAGCCCTGGCGATCCTGCACCCATTCGAAATAGGACACGGTGACGCCGCCGGCGTTGGCCAGGATGTCCGGGATGACGAAGACGCCGTTGGCGGCGAGCATCTCGTCGGCGGTGGGAGTGGTGGGGCCGTTGGCGCCCTCGCACAGAATACGGGCGCGGATGTGGGAGGCATTCTGGGAGGTGACGACGTTCTCGCGAGCCGCCGGCATCAGTACATCGCAATCGAGGAACATTGCCTCGGCGGGGTCGATGGCTTCGGCGCCCGAGAAACCGACGACGGACCCGGTCTCCTTGCGGTGCTCCATCAGTGCGGCGATGTCGAGTCCGTGCGGATTGTAGACCGCGCCATCGAACTCGATGATGGACACGATCCTGTAGCCGGCGCGCGCCATGAGCTTGGCTGCCATTCCGCCGACGTTGCCGAAACCCTGAATGACCACGCGCGCCGCGGCCGGGTCGATACCGAGCCTCTTCAACGCCTCGCGGGCGACGATCATGCACCCGCGACCGGTGGCCTCGGGGCGCCCGCGCGAGCCGCCCAGGTCGAGCGGCTTGCCCGTCACCACGGCGGTCACCGTTCGACCGACGTGCATGGAGTAAGTGTCCATGATCCAGGCCATGGTCTGATCGTTGGTGTTTACGTCGGGGGCGGGCACGTCGCGCTCGGGCCCGATCAACGGCAGAATTTCGGCCGTGTACCTTCGCGTGATGCGCTCCAGCTCGAAATCGGAGAGCACTTTGGGATCGCAGATCACGCCGCCTTTGGCACCGCCGAACGGTATGTTCACCACCGCGCATTTCCAGGTCATCCAGGCCGCCAGGGCGCGGACCTCGTCGAGCGTCACATCCGGGGCAAAGCGGACTCCGCCCTTGGCGGGGCCGCGTGCGATCGAATGCTGGACGCGATAGCCGGTGAAGACTTCCAGGCGTCCGTCATCCAACGTTACCGGGATGTGAACGGTGAGTTCCTTGGCGGGTGTGCGCAAGACCTTGGCGAGGCCTTCGTCGAGGCCCAGCCGGTTGGCGGCCTCATCGAATCTGGCTTCGGCGGCCAGCCACGGATTCAGCTCCTGTTCGAGACTGTCCGTGATGGCGATGGTGGTAGTCGGCTCCATGCCTGCTCCTTCCTCCTGTACGGTGGCGCGGCCGCAATTCACGCGGTTTTGCCGGTGGGCGATTCCCGCGGCGGCAGCTCCCGAGGCCATTATGGCACCGGGGTGGCGGGGCGGGTGGGCGGGGGCTTGCCGGCCTCGCTCCAGACTCCAGCCTCGATCATCGGCGATTGCTTGTCTCGGCCTCCGGCCTTGCCGCCGCAGGGCCCGAAAAGCGCGCCGAAGTGTCCGAATATGGGATTGGCTTCGTTTGGTTTTTTTGCTTTGGCTGACTGTAATCGATTGATGCTGTGGAAGTTGTCTCGCACAGGATCGATTGTCAGCAGGGCGGAGCCGGCCGAACGGGTAGGGTTGTGGAAGCGCTGGAAGGGGTTGGAGATAGAGTTCGAGGCCGGTGGTGACTGAAAGGGGGGCTGTCTAGGCAGGCCGGGCTCGTGCAGATGCAGGCCCTGCTATACAGAGAGTGCATGTTTTGCCTGCGGCGCGCGGTGGCGCGCGCCCATCGGACGATTCGACAGCGGAATCTCATCCGGAGGAACTTGGTCCTTGACGTGCACCAGCGCTCAAAGGACAAAACACCGACATGACAGCAACCAAGACCGCAAGAGCGACGTTTCCGACTCGAATCGACCTGCCTGAGAATGATCGCCGCCCGCTCATCGAATTGATCAACGGGCGGCTCGCCGATACAGCAGACCTCTATTCGCAAGTCAAACAGGCACACTGGAACGTCAAAGGGCCGGCCTTCTTCCAGCTTCATCAGTTGTTTGACCTGCTGGCGGCGGAGGTGTTCCCCTTTATCGATCTCATCGCCGAGAGAGCAACCGCGCTGGGGGGAGTGGCTCTGGGAACCGCGCGAATGGCGGCGGCCGGGTCGACCCTGCCCGAGTATCCCGTCAAAGTCACGGACGGCCAGGAACACCTGAAAGCCTTGATCGACCGCTACGCCGTATTCACTACCAACATCCGAAAGGCAATCGACGTCGCAGACGAACACCACGACAAGGCCACCGCGGACGTGTTCACCGAGATTTCGCGAACGGCGGATAAGCAGTTGTGGTTCCTGGAAGCGCACGTTCAGCACTAGCCCGAGAGACTAAAGGAGCGAGTTCAATGCCATACGTTACCGTCGGGAAGGAAAACTCCGGCAACATCGATCTCTACTATGAGGAC
>Ga0265316_10002384_pt1 | contig 19559 bp, 17 predicted proteins | sample 4522metaG_FD_202092 | JGI IMG/M metagenome (GOLD analysis project Ga0265316, IMG submission 202092) | Rhizosphere microbial communities from Carex aquatilis grown in University of Washington, Seatle, WA, United States - 4-5-22 metaG | ecosystem: Host-associated > Plants > Roots > Rhizosphere >... | reverse complement strand
TAACGGGGTGCCCTCTGGGCCCGGCTCAGTTTCGAATGCCGCGTGTTTCGAGAAGCTTACAGAGCCGCGACCGTTAGGGAGCGGTCGCCGGGGACCGGATTCCCGAGTTTGTTTAAGCACCCACTCCACCCGCGGCGCGGCCGGCGCGGCGGTGCTCATGCACTCCACCCGCGGCGCGGCTGGCGCGGCCGCGCTCACCCACTCCACCCGCGGCGCGGCCGGCGCGGCCGCGCTCATGCACTCCACCCGCGGCGCGGCCGGCGCGGCGGTGCTGACGCACTCCATCCGCGGCGCCGCCGGCGCGGCGGTGCTCATGCACTCCACCCGCGGCGCGGCCGGCACTGCGGTGCTGACGCACTCCATCCGCGGCGCCGCCGGCGCTGAGGCGCCTAACGCCCTCATGCACCCGGAGGTGCCCCGGTGATCGTCATGAAGTTCGGCGGCACGTCGGTGGAATCCGCCGCCGCCATCGAGCGCGTCGCCCGGATCGTCCACCAGCGGCAGGACCGCCATCCCGTGGTGGTGGTCTCCGCCATGGGCAAGACCACCAACAAGCTGCTGGCCATCGCCGCGGCGGCTATCGAAGGCCAGCGCGCCGAATACATCCGCCTGCTCCACGACCTCCGCGACTACCACTCGCGCGAAGCCCGCCAGGTGGTGCCGCTCGAAGAGCGCGCGGCGCTCGACCGTTTCCTGGACGAGCATTTCCAGGAACTCACCGAACTCGTCAAAGGACTGGCCGTGCTCGGCGAGTTGACACCGCGCTCGGTGGACGCCATCTCGAGCTACGGCGAGCGGCTCTCCAGCTTCGTCGTCACGCAGGCCTTCCGCCATTACGGCATGCGCGCCGTGCATCTGGATTCGCGCGACGTCATCGTCACCGACAAGCGCCACACGCAGGCCGCGCCCGATTTCCCGGAGACTTACAGCCGCCTCGCCGAAACCGTGCCGCCGCTGGCCCGGGATGCCGTGGTGGTGATGGGCGGCTTCATCGGCGCATCGCGCGACGGCGTAACCACTACGCTCGGCCGCGGCGGCTCGGACTTCACCGCTTCCATCGTGGGCGCCGGCATCGGCGCCGAGGAAATCCAGATCTGGACCGACGTCGACGGCATGCTCACGGCCGACCCCACCATCCTGCCCGGCGGCCATCGCGTGAAAACCATCTCCTTCGCCGAAGCCGCCGAGCTGGCCTATTTCGGCGCCAAAGTCCTGCACCCGGCCACCGTGGTCCCGGCCATCGAGAAGAACATTCCGGTGCTCATTCTGAATTCCCGCCGGCCGGACGTGCCCGGCACGCGCATCACCGCCGAGAGCGTGCCCTCGAGCAACGCGGTCAAGTCTATCGCCTGCAAGCGCAAGATCACGGTGGTCAACATCCACTCCAACCGCATGCTGATGGCGCACGGCTTCCTGCGCCGCATCTTCGACGTTTTCGACCGCCTGGAAACGCCCGTGGACATGGTGGCCACGTCCGAGGTCAGCGTGTCGCTCACCATCGACAACGTCCGCAACGTGGACGCCATTCTGGCCGAGTTGCGGCAATTCGCCGAGGCCAGCGTGGAGCACGACCAGGTAATCGTCTGCCTGGTGGGCGACGATATTCGATACACTCCGGGAGTGGCCCGCCGCACCTTCAACTCGCTCGACGGCATCAATATCCGGATGATTTCGCAAGGCGCGTCCCTGCTCAACCTCAGCTTCGTTGTGAAAGAGGCGGATCTGCGCGCCGCGGTGGAGCGCCTCCACCGCGAGTTCTTCTCCCAGCTCGATGACAACGTCTTCGAGCGCCATGAGGTCGCCCATGTCTGAGCCCGGCACGTCTGCGCCCTCCGCACCCGAACCCGGCGCGCCCGCGCTCCGCGTGCCCCTCCCGCCCTCCGCACCCGAACCCGGCGCGCCCGCGCTCCGCGTGCCCCTCCCGCCCTCCGCGTCCACGCCGCGGCGCCTGGCCATCGCCGGCTATGGCAAGATGGGCCGGTTGGTGGAACAGCTCGCGCCGGAATACGGTTTTGCCGTGGCGCTGAAGCTGGATGAATTCAATAACGCCAACTTCGAGGGCATTACCGCGGAAAACTTCCGCGGCATCGACGTGGCCATCGATTTTTCCATTCCCGCCGCCGTGCGCCGCAACGTGGAAGCGATTGCGGCTTTGGGCGTCAACATGGTGGTGGGTACCACCGGCTGGCTGGAACACGCGGGCGCCGTCGAACAGGCCGTCGAACAGCACGGCATCGGCCTGGTCTGGAGCCCCAATTACTCGGTCGGAGTCAACGCCTTTTTCCGCCTGGTGCGGGAAGCCGCGCGGCTGCTGGAATCGCAGCCCGCGTACGGCGCGTGGGCTTGGGAGATCCACCACTCCACCAAGAAGGACGCGCCGTCGGGCACTCTTCTCAAGCTGGTGGACGAGATGAGGAAGGCCGGGTACGCGCGCCCCATCGACATGAGCTCGAACCGCGCCGGTGCGCACCCCGGCACGCACGAAATCGGTTTCGATTCTCCCGCCGACACCATCACTCTGCGCCACACCGCCCGAAGCCGCGAGGGTTTTGCCCGCGGCGCTCTGCATGCCGCGCAATGGGTGATTGGCAAGAAAGGTTTTCACGAGTTTGGAGAGATCTTATTTCAACGAGAGGAAGCCGTCAGCTCTTTAGCTGAAAGCTGACAGCTTCCCGGGAGGTGGTACATGTTTACAGGTTGCGGCACCGCGCTGGTAACTCCGTTCCGGCGCGACCAATCGCTGGATGAAGAGACGCTGCGCAGGCTGGTGCGCCGCCAGGTGGATGCCGGCATCAGTTTCCTGGTGCCCTGCGGGACCACGGGCGAAAGCCCCACCCTCACGCGCGCCGAGCACCTGCGGGTGGTGGAAATCGCCATCCGGGAGGCCCAGGGCAAGGTCCCGGTCCTCGCCGGCGCGGGCGGATACAACACCCGGGAAGTCATCGAGCTCGCCAAAGAGATCGAACAGCTTGGCGCCGATGCCATCCTGTCCGTGACTCCTTATTACAACAAGCCCACGCAGGAAGGACTGTACCAGCACTACCAGGCCATCGCCTCCGCCATACGCCTCCCCATCGTCGTCTATAGCGTCCAGGGACGCACCGGCGTGAACGTCGAGCCCGCGACCCTGGCGCGCCTGGCGCAGATCGAGAACATCGTCGGGGTGAAAGAGGCTTCCGGCAATATCGCGCAACTGGTCAACATCCTGCACGAAGTGCCGGCGCGCTTCACCGTGCTTTCGGGCGACGACGCCATCACCATCCCGCTGATGGCCCTGGGCGGACGCGGCGTCATCTCCGTGGTCTCAAACGAAATCCCCGGCGAGATGACCGAGTTGGCCGAGTGCTGCCTGCGCGGCGATTTCGAAGGCGCGCGCCAGATTCAGGCGCGTTATTTGCCGCTGATGAACGCCAACTTCGTCGAGTCGAACCCCATTCCGGTCAAGGCGGCGATGGGCCTGCTGGGCCTGCTCGATCCCGTGTACCGCCTGCCCATGTGCCCGCCCAGCGCGGCCAATCTGGCGAAAATCGAAAAGGCGCTGGAAGCCGTGGGCCTGGCGAGGAGTGTGCCGGTTGCAGGCTGAAATCGAAAGTCTCTTCGACCAAAAGCCGGCCTTCTACGAAGACCAACACTTCCGTCTCTTCGCCGATTTCAAAGCCGCGCTCAACGAAGGCCGTGTGCGCGCCGCCGAGACCGATGCCGGGACGCGCACCGGCTGGCGCGTCAATACCTGGGTCAAGAAGGGCATTCTGCTGGGATTCCGCATGGGCGGCATCATCGATATGTCGGTCGATTCCGTCCGCCAGCCGTTTTTCGACAAATCGACTTTCCCGGTGAAGCACTTCACCGCGCAGAGCGGCGTGCGCATCGTGCCCGGCGGATCCAGCATTCGCGACGGCTGCTACCTCGGCAAGGGCGTCACCTGCATGCCGCCCATGTACATCAACGTGGGCGCCTACGTGGACGACGGTACCATGGTGGATTCGCACGCGCTGGTGGGGAGCTGCGCGCAGGTCGGCCGGAATTGCCACATCTCCGCCGCCAGCCAGATCGGCGGCGTGTTGGAGCCGGTGGGCGCCATGCCGGTGGTGGTGGAAGACGAAGTGCTAGTGGGCGGCAATTGCGGCATCTACGAAGGCACCGTGGTGAAGCGCCGCGCCGTGCTGGGCACCGGAACCATTCTCAATCGCTCCACCCCGGTCTACGACCTGGTGCGCCACACCGTCCATCGCGCCGAGGGTGACGACCCGCTGGTCATCCCCGAAGAGGCCGTTATCGTAGCCGGCGCGCGCGCCATCACCAGCGGCCCGGGTAAGGACTGGGGAATCTCGGTCTACACGCCGGTGATCGTCAAGTACCGCGACGCTAAGACCGACACTAAGATACAGCTTGAAGACTTATTGAGGTAGAGTTAGATGGCCCGCATCCTGCTGGCGGACGACGATACTGCGCAGCTCAGCGTGCTGTCGAGCCTTCTGGAAACCCTGGGCTACCAGGTCGATATCGCGTTCTCTCCCTCCGAAGCGCTGCGGCAGCTTGCTCGGGCGGTGCCCGGCCTGATCGTCATGGACCTTCGTTTTCCCACCGCCGCCGAAGGTCTGGCGCTGATCCGCGCCATTCGCGCAGCGGGCTACCTGCGCCCGGTGATGGTACTCTCCGGCTGGCCTGACGACCTCTACGGCGCGCCCGAAGAGCGCATGGTTTCGCGCATCGTAGTGAAAGGCAGCGTGCGCGCCCTGCTCGAGGCCATCGCCGGCTTGCTGGCCGAGTAGCGCCCGCGGCCGGCGTCTGGTTCGGTGAGTTGACGAATCAGGCCTTCGCGGAAGGATCGCTCGTCACGCGATCGCGCAGCCACGGAACAAGCTTGTCGAAACTGAACTGGTTCGCATCGTATAGCGCGGTCACGAAAGCGCTGGTTTCGTCAGCGTCCGCCATAAGACGCGCGCCATTGATTGCGAGAAAAGTATAGGCAGCCGCGAAGGCCGTCCGCTTGTTCCCATCGATAAAAGGATGGTTCTGCGAAAGGCTCTCCCACAGCGCGGCGGCTTCCTCGATCAGGTCCGCATAATACCCGGTCTGCGGCCGGTAAACCGCAGCCTCCAGCAGGCCGTAATCCCGAACGCCTTCGCCGCCGCCATAGCGTGCGATCTGGTCGCGATGCATTGCCAGCACTTCGACCGTAGTGAGGTAGTCGGTCACTCAGCGAGCTTCTTGTAAACGGGGCCATATTCTCTGTGGCTGGCAAGATAGGCCTCGATGACGTGCGGGCGTGGAGTCGCGCGCTTACGCTTTTCGATAAGATCGGCGAGGGCCTCGTCCACAAGCGCCTGAAGCTGCCGGCCCTCCTTCTGCGCCAGGGTACGCACGGACACCAGGATTTCGGAATTGACCTGGGTGGCGAATTTCTCGCGGGTTTTGAGCATGACGTCCTCCACTAGCATTCTCAGCCTATCATGATACGTCATGATCTGTCAAGACGGCACTCCGGCGGTGCTCCCTACGCCGTGCCTCCCACGGTCATACGGTCGACCTTGATGGTGGGGATGCCCACGCCCACCGGCACGCTCTGGCCCTCTTTGCCGCAGACGCCGACGCCTTCGTCCAGCTTCAGGTCGTTGCCCACCATGCTGACGTATTTCAAGGCCTCGGGGCCGTTGCCGATCAGGGTGGCGTTGCGCACCGGGCGGGTGAGCTGGCCATCCTCGATCAGATAGCTCTCCGACGCCGAAAAGACGAAGTTGCCGCTGGTGATATCCACCTGGCCGCCGCCGAAGTTGGCGCAATACAAACCCTTGGGCACCGAGCGGATAATGTCCTGGGGCATGCTTTCGCCGGCCAGCATGAAGGTGTTGGTCATGCGCGGCATGGGGATGTGGGCGTAGCTCTCGCGCCGCCCGCTGCCGGTGGGCGCGGTGTGGAGCAGGGTGCTCGAGAGCTTGTCCTGCAGGTAGCCGCGCAACACCCCGTTTTCAATCAGCACGTTGCGCTGGGTGGCGTGGCCCTCGTCATCCACGTTGAGGGAGCCGCGGCGGCTGTGGATGGTGCCGTCGTCAACCACGGTGCACAGTTCGCTGGCCACCTTCTGCCCCAGGCGCCCGCTGAAGGCCGAGACGCCTTTGCGGTTGAAATCGGCTTCCAGGCCGTGGCCCACGGCTTCATGCAGCAGAATGCCCGGCCATCCGGGCCCCAGCACCACGGTCATCTCGCCCGCCGGCGCTTCCACGGAATCCAGCATGACGATGGCCTCGCGCGCGGCCTCGCGGGCGAAATGCTCGGGCGTTTTCTCCTGCAGGAAAAATTCCAGATCCACTCTTCCGCCGCCGCCCGAGTGGCCGCGCTGCGGCTGGCCGCCGTTCGCGCGCGCCAGGGCGGAAACGCTCAGCCGCGCCAGGGGCTGGCGGTCCAAGGTAAGCGAGCCCTCGCTGGTGGCCACCATCACGTGGCGCAGATTGTCGGCGTAGACGGCCTGCACCTGGAAGATGCGCGGATCGTAGGCGCGCGCCGCGCGGTCGGCCCGTTTCACCAGTTCGACGCGCACGGAGAAGGCAGTTTCGGTGGGCGCGGTCAGCACCGGGTAGAGGTTATGGCGGACTCCCTCGCTGAGATCGAACTTTTCGACTTTGCTGGGCCCGGAGGCGATGCAGGCGGCCACGCGCGCGGCCTTGCGGATCGACTCGGGCGAGAGATCGTCGCTATACGCGTAACCCGTGCGTTCCCCCGAGATGACGCGGACGCCCACGCCCATGGAGACGCCCTGGGCGGCGCTCTTGACCATGGACTCATCGATGCCGATGGAGCTCGTGAGCAAGTATTCGAAGTAGAGATCGGCGTAGTCGCCACCCTGCGAGAGTGCCTCCGCCAGGTACCCCTCCAAGTCCCCCCTAGTGATGTGGAAACGCGCCGCAAAGATCGACTCTGAAAAGTGCATAACCCTATTGTAATGGTTCGAGCGCGGGGGCTGGCACCTTGAGGCCGGGGGCGTCCTACGGCTTCGAGCCTTCCTGGGGCAGAAGGACGATGAGCTCGGCCTGCGGATTCTGAAAGTCGCCGGGCACGTAGGCGGCGATGTTGCGCGCGCGGCCGATGGCCTCCCACGCCACGCCCGACTGGTTCAGGCTGAAGTACTGGTGGTTGAGCTTGATGGGAATGGTGGTGGGCGGAGACATCACGTGCGTGAGCTGCACGCCGGGCAGCGCCTGGCGGATCAGGTGCTCGATGTGGGTGGCGGAGCAGATCTTGATGAGCTGCGGGGCCTTCTGAATCAGCTCGCCTTCGTCCATGTCCGCCTGGATGGCCAGGTAGAGCCGGGTGTTCTCGAGGAAGCGGTCCTCGAAAATCGCAGAGGCGTAGATCGAGGTCCGGATCAGCTTCAGCGGCAGAGAGACGAAGTTGCTCGGGATCACGGTTTCCAGCAGGTCGCGGAGCTTCTCGTCCAATTCTTCGAAGCAACCGCCCAGGCGGTCGTGGTCGTAAACCGGCAGATCGCGCGGCTGCAGCTTCAGGGAAAATGTGGTCAGCGTGGACGCCAGCGAGAGCATCAGCCGGAAAAGCTCCTCGGGATGTCCGTGCTTGGTCTCAAACAGGTGCCGCAGGTGCGGGAAGTGGAGGTTGATGGTATAGAGCAGCCAGAAATTGGCGATGTCGGCAGTGGTGAACTCCGCCAGGCTCTGGTTCTTCTGCCGGCGCATGCCCGCGAGCGAGCCGCTCTTGGCGGAGAGGATCTCGATGAGACGGCGGGCGATGGAGAGGATGAAATCGTTGGCGGCAAAATCGAGCAGCGGCGGAGCGTACTTGGGATCGAGCTGGAAGCTGTCGCCGGAAATGCGCAGGACGCGGGCCGCGGGCAAGGTCACCGCGCCGCCCTTCGGCTCGCCTTCCACCAGCAGGCGGAAATTCTTGCGGGCCAATTGCACGGGCTTCTCGGAAGCGCCGGAATTCTCGTCGCGGAAGGAGTACACCTCCGCCAGGTAGCGGGTGTCGATGCCGCGCTCACGCATGGACAGGTTGACGCCGCTCACCCGGAAATCGGGGATGGCCAGAGAGACGTCGATGGAGGTTTGGCCGGGGTCGAAGTAGGGCGCCAGCGGCTTCACGGGCGGGGCCGGGTCGGAGCCGGGGATGTCGAAGGGCAAGCCATCGGGGAAAATGCCCTCGGCTTCGTGGATGGCGAAGGTGCCGGAGGCGAGCGCCTCCTGGTTCACGCGGAGCCGGCTGAAACCCCACGGGCGAAACTGCAGGGCCTCCATGCGGAACTGGAGAATGCTTTCGACGAAGCGGTCCTGAACCTGCAAGTGCTGCGGGCTGAGGAAGGTGCCCTTCGCCCAGATAACTGGCTGCAGGATGCGCATGTTGAAACAACGTTACCAGATGGGGGGTGGGCGGAGCAATCACACGCGTTGGTGGCCTGGCACCAGAGGGCTACGGAGCGCGGGCCGGATCCGCTACCGCGTCGAGGTAGAGAACGGGTATGAACACCGGCGTGCGCCGGCTGGCTTGACCGCTCCACCGTGGACCCGGAAACTGGACACCCGCGGCCGCGGCGCGCAGGCCCGCAATCGGTCGAGGGGCAGTTCTGTTCTCGATTCGAGATCGTGGCGTACGCGGTTCACCGGGAGCCCGGTTTGCACCGCGCAGATGGGCCCGCAGGCCGCGCGAACGCGGGGTCGACCGAAAACGAGCTAACAGGCAGCCAGGCCCGGAAGCGGGAGCGAACAGGCGCCGCCGGACGCAGTGACCACGAGCCCGCCAGGTTGGGAACTAAAGGCCCATGTCGCGCATTTGTTTCCCGCCCGGGCTGTTGTCGCCCACGTTGTTGCCCGCGTCCCCTTTGGCCTTGTACATCCACTTGCCGTGTTTCCAGCCGTAGATCAGGAACTCGACGTATTGCGGGCACTCCCCGTCGGGAGTGTAGAGATTATTGTTCGGTCCCGCGTTTTTGAGCGAGGAACTGAACCAAAAATCTTTCATCTTGTCGGTGAGGTAACTGCCCGCCTTGAGCGCCCACCCGACTTCGGGGCCGATTTCCTTAAGTTTGTCCGTAACCTGGCCCACGGCCTTGTCCATGAGAAAATCGCGAACATCGACCGAGTCGAGCGGATGCGGCAAATGGAGTTGCTTGGTTAGTTCGCGAAATACGTTCTTGGTGACTTCGGTGCCGCTGCCGCCTTTCCATTGGTGCTTGGCCAAGTATCTGCCAAGGGACAGCAAATACGGCGTCATGTCGTTTGGGTCGCCCATGTCTTGTCTCCTCCTGCGCCGGCGCATTTGCCTGGGGCTTCCATGGATTCTATCATTCAAGGGCGCCAACGTCACGCCCATGGCCCGGCTAGCGGGCTGGAGGGATCGGCGATGGATTGCCAGCGGACCAGGAGGACGGAGTCGCTCGAGCGGGAAGAGGCCAGCGGCATCACACCCTGGTCCAGGATGCGTTCCGCAATGCGATCGGTGATGAGGGTTTCGGCCGGTGGCGTCATGCGGGGGTCGCCAGCCAGGCGGTAGCTGTGCACGGGCATGCCGTCGAGCCGGCTGTGCAGGCCGGGATGGAGGCGCCAGCCGCGCACATTGAAAGATTGGCCCAGCAGACAGGCGCAGGCCACGGCAGGGCTGCCCCAGAGATAGGCTTCGTGGGCGGGCGGCTGCGGCATCTCCTCGAAATCGAAAGACTCAGTCGGCGAGGTGGCGCGCCCGTAGGGAAGACGCAGCAGAAGACGCGGCATGGCCAGGCCGATCCAGCGGGCGTCGGGATGGTGGCGGAGGAGGCGCCACGCTGCGAGGCCGGCGGCGTCCAGCGGCTGCTTCCAATCGTCGGGATCGGGCGTGGCGGCCATGGATTCACAGCCCATCAGGCGGGGATGGATGCCGGCCAGCAGAGGACCGCCGGCCTGGCGGGCGATGCCGGCCAATCGCGCCAGCACGGCGCAATCGGCTTCCGACGGCGAGAAGGAATGGAGACAGGCGGCAACCGACCAGCCTTCGCGGCACGGGGTGAGGCCGGAGAGCGCGGATTCCACCAGTTCCTCCCGCGTGATGTCGACCAGGTTGAGCTTGAGTTCGACTCCGGTCTCCACTCGCTGGAGCAGAAAGTATGCCGAGCGCCAGGCCGCTTCAAGCGCCTGGAACTGGGGGTGACCCAGGATGGCGCGCATTACGGCGCTAGAGGCGGCGTCCACCTGCGCCACCAATTCATCCTGCCGCGGATCGGGCCGGGGCAGCAGATGCGGCTGGACGATGCGGCGGATGGCTTCGTCGAGGGAGGCTTGGCGATCGAGGGCCGGCGGCGGCGGCGCGGCGTCCGGAGTTTGTTCCACGATCTGGTCGAGGAGGCTGCCGGAGAAGGGCTTGGCCTGTACGGGAGGCGGCGCGGGGGCTGGCGGCGGAGCGGGCTGTAATCTGGCGGCGGCGGCGCGGAAAGTGGCGGGGTCGGCGAGTTGCGCGCGCGTCCGGCGCAGGGTTTGGAAGAGAGGCAGAGTGTCGTAGAGGTGGTCGGGATGGAAATCGTCCAGGCTGCGGAAGCGGATTGGCAGGGGAGCGCCGCCGGCGGACAACTCCAGGCCGGTTTCGAAACGCTCCATCACCTCTTCGAAGTTGTCGGGATCGAGGAGTAGGGGGTCGCGGAGAAGGCGCGGCTCGCGGCGGTTGGCGCGCCCTCCGAAATCGCCGAGCAGCGCGATGCGAAACGGGTCGCCGGAAGAAAGGGCGATGAGAGGCTCGGTCTCGGTGCCCAGACCGACATCGATGTGCACGGAGGATGACATAGTTCTGTTCATTATGCCTCACTATACGCCGCCGGGGGGCTGTTGCGCGGGGCGTGCGACACGTACCTCGTACTTACGGCCCAGCGGCTGGCGGTGGGGCGGACCCCCAGGGGGCACCCTTTGGGTCCGGGCGACCCCCGGTCGCCCTTTGGTTCGTCGCGCGTCCCGCGCTCGACCATCGATACTCACTGGCATCCCTTACGAGCCCCGCCCGCACAGGATTCCCCTCGATGTAGTTCCGGATATTTTCGAACTCCCGCTCGTGCCTTACCAGGTGGTCATAGCTCTCTGCCTGCCAAAAGGGCCTTCCCGTCGATCCCAACATCGCGTTGGCCCGCTTGGCGGTTATGCCTTTCAGTGACTTCATCAGTTGGGGCAATGCCACGGCTGGAGTGGCTAGCAAATGAACGTTGGTTCGGCATGACCACAAAGGCATGTAAGGCATAGTGCCCGAAAATATCGGCGTTCGATTGCAGAGCTTCCACGATCATGTCGGCAACGGCCGGTTGGCGAAGGTAGAATGCGCCGCTGCGGACTTCGTCCAGATCGATCCATGGCGTCAAATGCTTGCCCGGAGTCGAGCGCGGTCGTCGGGAAGGGCCGGTGCGGCGGCAAGCTGTCGTAAAGACGCCACGTAAGGAAAACTGGCTGCTCCACCTCATAGAGGTGTGGCAGTCGTCGCCGGTAGAACGCCATACCGGAGTATTCTCCAAACGCCGCGGAATTCTCGTCGAAAACCGGCCGAACCAGGGGGTCGGCGGACCCGGAGGGTGCCCCCCAGGGGTCCGCCCCACCGAATCTTCCATCTCTGGGCTTGGCTCGGAACGCCGGGGGGGTGACGGCGGCGGAGCGATGCCCTGGGCTGGCTCGGAATCGGCCGCGGCGGTTAGGGCACCACGCGGCCGGTGGCGGCGTTGACGTGCACGCCGAAGGCCTGGGTCAGAGTCGCGTAGAGATTTTTCGTGCCGTCCACTTCGAATAACTTCATGCCGGGACAGATAATGAGATACTTTTCACCGGCGTCGCCGAAGCGCACGGCTTCCAGCCGGTTGGTCACGGGATTCAACCACTGGGAGTTCATCTGCGCGCCATGCTGGTTGTAGTCCTTCGCGGCGCGGGAAAAAGCGTTCATGAGCTGTTGGTTCTCGGCACAGTCGTTGGCGTCCATGTTGAGCGACCAGCGGGGATCGGGCTTCCACTTACCGCCTTCGAAAACCAGGATCGCCTGGTTATCGACGTCGGAGATGAAGAACTTACTGTTCACCTGGATCTGGGCGCCGAACATTTCGCTGGAACCGGCAGAAGGTTTCAAAGTAATGCCGTGCTCGTGTTCCAGCTTGGTGATGTAGGCATGAAAGTCCTCGATTGCCTTTTCCGGCGAGATGCCCTTTTCGGCGGCATCGGCCAGAATCTTCTCCCTGCTGGGCACCACTACGGTGCCGGCGAAGGGTCCGCTCTTGGCGTTTTTCCATTTCAACCAGACCGGCTTGGGCCGGGCATTGGGGTGCAGGAAGAACTTGAGGGACTCGGGATTGCCCGCGCGGGCAACGATGACGCGCGGAGGCGAGACGGCGTTGCACATCTCCATGTAGCCTTCGGTGACGTGGCGGGGAAGGCCGAGCTTGGCCTGCGCCTCCACGGAGCCCCCGAGTTTAGTGGTGGCGTGGCAATGCTCGACGGAATCGATGACGCCGACAAACTGGTCGGCGGCTTTTCCCTCGCCGGAACGGCGCAGCAACTGCTCGTAGTTCTCGGCCTCTCTGGCCACCTGCTCGCTATTCATGAGAGCCCTGGCGTTGGAGTTGGAGAAGAACTTGCGAAGTCCGGACGCGACGCTGCCGGCGGCATGTCCGGCCTTTTGCATGCCGCAATCGACGATGAACTTAGCGATCACCTCGGCAAAGGCCCGGGCGCCCTCTTCCAACTGCGACTCGGTGACCGTCGGCTGGGTGGAAAGGTTGTAGAACTTAGTGATGCGGTCGTGATAATAGCGGATGTCGACGAGGGCGCAGACAAACCCGAGGCCGCGCAGGAAGACGACAATGGCGGCGGCAAGCTTGGCCCAGGGCGAAACCGCGGCGATGCCCGCGATGCCGAGAATGGCGCCCATGACAACCAGGCCTTGCAGGCTCAGAAGGGCTCCCATCTGCTCGGAGCCGGCGCCGGCGGCATGAAACTTGAGGCCGCGGTAGGCCATGTATTCGCGGCGGTCCGCGGGGCTCATGTCGGTAGGCGACCAGACGCGGAACCAAAAGGCCCAAAACGGCGGCACATTGGGCGAGGCCGCGTCGAAGCCGGTTTGCGCCACGCCAGTCATCTTCAACACGGCCGGCTTCTCGATGAAGATCATGACCGGGTCCATTCCGCCGAACCAGTAGGAATTGAGATTCACCACGGTCATCCCGGAATACATGAGCGGCAGGTCGGTGATGGGACTACTGGAGGGCCAGGTGCCGCCCGTGCCGCCGTAGACCTTCCGGAACTTTTCGGCGTTGGAGATGGCTTCCCAAGTGCCGTCGTGCTTGAGGCGGATGCGCGCTTTCTCCTGGTTGGCGAAATCCCGCGCATTGAAATTACTGGGCACGTATTGGGCGCGGTTCATGAGCTTCAGACCCACATCGATAAAGGTAACAGGCATAACCGAGACGCCTCACAATCGGGAAGAGTGATCCGATTATACACCGGCGGGGTAACTAACGCCGTCTTGGTGGGAGGAATACTGGGGGGGACTCTATCGTACTCTTTGTGCCAGGAATGCGGTACCATCTGGGGACCGGCTGTGCGGAAAAATGCGGTTGGTGCGACTGCGCACCTTTTCCGCAGTGGCATAGCGCCCTGGTTGAGCGGCCAGGGAAGGTGGCTGGCTGGAAGATTGGACCGGGCGGCTGAAGCCTGGCCTCGGCGGCGGCATCCAGGGGAGCGAGCGCCCCCGGGGGAGCCAATTGTGGGGCGGACCCCCTGGTCCGCGGCCGACGCCCTCGTCGGCCCTTCTCGATACGAGTTGACAAGCCCTGCTCTAGCGAGAAGCCGGCCAGGGGGCCGGCTGCGGACCAGGGGGTCCGCCCCACCAAAAGGTCCGCCTGTCGTCGCGCGGAGCGCGCCTTCGGCGCGACGACAGGCCGGGAGGCCTGTCCCACTCAACGGCAGGAGTGCGAAGCGCTGCGAAACGCGATTCACGGCGCTGACGGGGCGTGGCGGAGGCGCGGTGGCGGGCAAGGGGGAGGAAAAACCCTACCACCGCCAGGGAATATCCGAGGGCGAGGCGGGGCGGCTGCACACGGGCGGCCATTCAGATAGATAGCGGAAACGGGCTCCGAAATGCCTCATTTTAAAGCGGGATTTCAGCGGAAGGGGTTCTATAACCCATTTACTTGACAGCAAGTTGCGGCTGCTACATAATAGGACCCGAACTTACCTGGAGGCTGCCAATGGCACGCGAGAGCGTTCAAACCAAGTTGGAAAGAGTGCGCTCCCCGAGGGTCCATGTTACCTACAACGTGGAAATCGGTGGCGCTATCGAGCTCAAAGAGATCCCGTTCGTGATGGGAGTGTTGGCCGACTTGAGCGGCCAGCCTGCCGACCCACTGCCCAAGATCAAGGACAGACGGTTTGTCGAAATCACGCCGGACAACTTCGACTCGGTTTTGGAAAGCATGAAGCCGAGAGTGGCGTTCTCGGTGGAAAACAAACTCAGCGAGGATTCCAATGCCGGTAACATCGGTGTGGACCTCACGTTCAAAAGCATGGAGGACTTCGAGCCCGAGCAGGTGGCGCGAAGGGTTGCGCCGTTGAAGGAGCTGCTGGATCTGCGGACCAAGCTGTCCGACCTGGTGGGAACCTTGCAGGGCAACGAGAAACTGGACCGTCTGCTACAGGATGTCATCAGCAATACCGGCAAGCTGGAACAGGTGCGCGCCGAGATGGCACAGCAGAAACCCAAAGAAGGGGAACCCAATGGCAAAGCGTGAAGGGCAAGAGAAACCGGCGGCGGCGGCGGTGGCTGCTCAACCGGTCACGGTGGAAGCCCCGGCTCCCAGCCTGTTAGACCAGATTGTGACCGAAGGGCGCGTGGGCCGCGACGCCTCATCGCGGCAGTGGGGACGAAGCCTGGTGTCGGAGTTCGTCAAACAGGTACTGGAAGGGCAGATGACGGTCTCGCCGGACCTGGAGGCGATGATCAACCAGCGCATCGCGCAGATCGACCACCTGCTCTCGCTACAGCTCAACGAGATTCTGCACCACCCGAAATTCCAGCAACTGGAATCCACCTGGCGCGGCATCCACTACCTGATTGAGAACAGCGAGACCGGCGTCAACCTGAAGATCAAGATCTTCAACAGCACCAAGAAGGAGATTTTGCGCGACCTGCAGCGCGTGCCCGAATTCGACCAGAGCCAGATGTTCAAGAAGGTCTACGAGCAGGAGTTCGGGGTATTCGGCGGCGAGCCGTTCGCCGCCCTGCTGGGCGATTTCGAGTTCGGACGCCATCCGGAAGACATCGAGCTTCTGGAGCGGATATCGCAGGTTGCCGCGGCGGCGCACGCTCCGTTCATGGCGGCGGCGTCTTCGGACCTGCTGAACCTGGAGAGCTTCACGCAACTGGACGCGCCGCGCGACCTGGCCAAAGTATTCGACACCACCGAATACGCGCGATGGAAGGGCTTCCGCGCCTCGGAAGACTCGCGCTATGTCTGCCTGACGCTGCCCCACGTGCTGATGCGGATTCCCTACGGCGCGGCCACCAAGCCGGTGGATGGCTTCCACTACGAAGAGGGCGTCACGGGCGACGACCACTCGAAGTATCTGTGGGGCAACGCGGCCTGGGCGCTGGGCGCGCGCATCACCAACGCTTTCGCGCGCTATGGATGGTGCGCGGCGATCCGCGGCGTGGAGGGCGGCGGCCTGGTGGAAGGTCTGCCCAGCCACATTTTCACCACCGAGCACGGCGACGTGGCGCTGAAGTGCCCCACGGAGACGATCATCACGGACCGGCGGGAGAAAGAACTGGCCGACCTGGGGTTCGCCCCGCTGGTGCACTGCAAGGGCACGGACTATGCCGCGTTCTTCAGCGTGCAGACCTGCCAGAAGCCCAGGATGTACGACACCGACCAGGCCAACGCGAACGCGCGGCTCTCCGCGCAGTTGCCTTACATGCTGGCGGTTTCGCGTTTCGCGCACTACTTGAAATCGATGATGCGCGACAAGATCGGCAGCTTCACTTCGCGCAAAGAAGTTGAAACCTTCCTCAACCGTTGGATCGTCAATTATGTTACCCAGGACGACACGGCCTCGCACGCGGTCAAGGCGCAGTATCCGTTGCGGGAAGCCCGCGTAGACGTGATCGAGGACAAGTCCAAGCCGGGGGTTTTCAAAGCCGTGGCTTTCTTGCGGCCTCATTTTCAATTGGAGGAGCTTTCGGTTTCTCTGCGCCTGGTGGCGGAGCTGCCGAAGTCTACTCGATAGGCAGCCGGAATTTGGAAAGTTGCCGAGTGTAAGGTAAACGGCCGGCGTGGAGCCGGCATTTGGGAGGCGTTTTATATGGCAGACAGTCAAAAATATTTCTTCCTGAACATGCAACCGAATGTCAACGGAGGCAGCCCGAAGGCGAGTCACCTCAACTGGCTGGAGCTGGACAATTGGGATTTCAGCATGAACCAGACGGCCGACCCCAACGTAAAGGGTGGCCGTCCCTCTAAGACCTCGGCCACGGGCCGGTTCGGGTTCACCATCGTTCACAACGGCCCGCAGCTTTTCAATCTGTGCGCGAGCGGCCAATACATCAGCACTCCGATCACTTTCGAAGCCGAGCGGAGCGGGTTGGCCGGAGTGCCGGCAGCAGGCGCGAGCACGTCGAACGCGACCGCAACCGGCGCTTCGTCCACGGTGGTCTACTTACAACTGATCTTCACCAATACGGTGGTTTCGCACCGCAGTCTCTCGGGAGACGACGGCCAGAAGATGGAACATATCGAGCTGGTGTTTCAGAAAGTCCAGATGACTTACTGGCCGGTGGTCGCCGGCAATCTGGGATCGGCCAATACCAAGACCTACGACGCGAAATCGAACCTGATTGCCTAAGGACGGGGAGAAAAAGGAGATTAGATTATGTCGATGTTTTTGGACGTAACGGCTATTCAAGGCGAAAGCCAGAATCTGACGCCGACGGGGGCGGTCGGGGTGCAGAACTGGCACCAGAAGATTGACCAGCAGTCCATGGGTTATGACGTTTCCCAGAAAACTTCGCTCGAAGCCGGCAGCGGGCTGGTGTCGAGCGGGGCCGTCTTCAGCCCTATGCATGTCAGCAAGGTGATGGATATCAGCACGCCCTATCTTTGGGCTGCGTTATGCGCCGGCACGCCCATCACTACCGTGACCATCCGCATCAGCCGGCCTGGAGCCGACCCGCTGGGGCCGGCCGGCGGTCTCTTCGAGGCGGAAAACTACATCATGCAGAACGTCATTGTGACGTCCTACCATACTTCGGGCACGCCGGGTCCGGGCGGGCTGCCGATGGAATCCTGGTCGCTGGCCTTCACGGCCATCACCGAGAACTACCGCACGGTGGATCCGCTGGGCAACATCTCGCCCGTGCAAACCAACGGGTGGGATATCAACGGGAACCAGCCCGCCACCGGGACCCCGCCCATGGGTACGCCAAGCTAGGGTAGGCGGGCCGGTCGAAGGGAGCTGTTGGCTTCGGGGAGGCGCCTCGATTGAAGGTCGGGGGCCCCCCGGGCGAGTGCCTGGGCTCAAGGCGGAAGTGGGAAGAGGGAAGTCAGAAGCGGGAAGTCAGAGGCCGTCGCCCGGCGACGTGGTGGAAGTGGGCGGCGTGGTGGAAGTGGAGATCGAAGGCGTCGGAGTCCTTAGCGAACTTACATGGGACAAACTTCACGGGAACTCTTCGATGCCGGCAGATTGAACGATGCCATCGAGGCGCTGGGCGCGGAGTTGCGGAACAACCCCGCCGACCAGCAGCGCCGCATCTTTCTGTTCGAGATGCTCTGCTTTGCCGGCAATTGGGACCGCGCAGACAAGCAACTGGATATTCTGGCGGGCCAGGACAAGGATAAGCGTCTGGGTGCGTTACTGTACCGCGCGGCGCTCAACGCCGACCGTACGCGCCACGAGATGTTCCAGAAATTGGCCGCCGGGTCCGCTGGCGGATCGGCCGCCGCGGGCGGATTGGCCGCCGCGGGTGGATTGGCCGCCGGGTCCGCGGGCGGATTGGCCGCCGCGGGTGGATTGGCCGCCGCGGGTGGATTGGCCGCCGCGGGTGGATTGGCCGCCGAATCCGCGCCGATGGCCGCCGAATCCAAGGCTCCTCCCACGCAGGCGGGCGGGACGCTGAACGGCCAGGAGTTCGAATCCATCGAGGACAGCGACCCGCGGATTGGGGCGCGGCTGGAAGTGCTGGCCGGGGATAGCTACATGTGGATCCCGCTCGAGCACATCGCTTTGGTGGAGATGCAGCCGCCGAAGCGGTTGCGCGACCTGCTGTGGGCGCCGGCCGTCATCCACACCGGGCCGGCGTTTCAGGGGTCCGGCCTCGGCCGGGTGCTGTTGCCGGTGTTGTCGCCGTTCTCCTGGAAGAACGCCGACGATGCCGTGCGGTTGGGACGCAAAACGGTCTGGGAGGAAGAGCCCGGCGGCGGGGAAATCCCGTTCGGACAGAAGATGCTGCTGGTGGATGGCGAGGAAGTGCCGCTGCTCGAAGTGAGAAAACTGGAATTCAGGCAGCCGGCGGCCGGCTGATCCCCATGCCCATCAACATCGAAGCCCTGCTCCAGCCGATTCCCGGCGGCGATCCCTGCGGCGCCGATCTGCGGTATCAGCCCGTTACTCCACTCATCAAAGAGGCCCGGCGCGAGGAAGCCAATATCAGCCAGGGGGTCTGGAAGACCGACGTAAAGCTGGCCGATTTCTCCCTGGTGATCAAGCTCGCCAGGGAGGCCTTCACCAAGCAGGGTAAGGACCTGCAGGTGGCTGCCTGGCTGACCGAAGCGCTGGTGCGCATGGAGGGATTCGCCGGGCTGCGGCAAGGGCTGGAACTGATCCGGCGGCTGCTCGAAACCTATTGGGATGGCGTGCATCCGCGGATCGACGAGGATGGCGACATGGAAATGCGCGCCACGGCGCTGCGCTGGGTGGGCTCGCAACTCGACCACTCCATCCGGTTGGTTCCGGTGACCAAGGCAGGGCACAACTGGTACCAATACCGGGAATCGCGCAGCATCCCCACGGAAGACGCGGCGCGCGGCGATGGCGCCAGGATGGCGCAGCGCAACGAGGCCATCCAGGATGGCAAGGTCACCCCCGAGGAATTCGAAGGCGGCTTCGCAGCCACACCGGGACCCTGGTGCCTGGAGTTGTATAAATCCCTCGGCTCGCTGATGGAGCTGGTGACCTCGCTGGGCGCGTTTTGCGACGAAAAGTTCGGCGACGACGCTCCGGAATTCAGCTCGCTGCACAAGTCGATTGAGGAAGTCTATCAGACCGCCCGCATTCTGATGAAGCAGAAGGGCGTCGCGGAAGAAAAGGCGCCGGAAGAATCCGACGAGCCCGAGCCCGAACCGGCCGTCGCCCAACCGGTTGCACCCGCCTATAGCCAGCCGCAAACTCCCGTGCCCGTGCCCGCGCCCGCGCCCGCTCCCGCACCCGCGCCTGCGCCTGCGCCCGCACCTGCGCCCGCACCCGCGCCTGCTGCCGCTCCCCAGCCGGTACGCCAGGCTCCCGCGGCCACCGGGGCAGAGCCATCGAGCCGGGATGACGCGGTGGGGCGGATCCTGGCGGGCGCCCGCTATCTGC
>Ga0265316_10002381_pt1 | contig 19567 bp, 17 predicted proteins | sample 4522metaG_FD_202092 | JGI IMG/M metagenome (GOLD analysis project Ga0265316, IMG submission 202092) | Rhizosphere microbial communities from Carex aquatilis grown in University of Washington, Seatle, WA, United States - 4-5-22 metaG | ecosystem: Host-associated > Plants > Roots > Rhizosphere >... | reverse complement strand
ACCGGCCGCATCCGCCTGGCCGCCGCACAGTGGGAACTCTCGCTGGCGGAGTACGCCAAGTCGGCCGTAGCCGACGTGGAGCCCGGGGACGTAGCCAAAGTACAGCACAAGCTGGAAAGCGCTCGCGTCAAGCTCGCCAAACAGGAGAGCGCCGCCGGCCAGCCCAAGCCGGAGTAGGCTGTGTCGCCACAAATGCTCCGTGCTCTATCCTTGCGTCTTTTTCTGACGCAAGGGTTGGATATATTACGACTCTCATGCATCCTGAACAATCGTTCCCTGATGGTAGACAATCTTCCAGCCGTCCGACGTCTTCAGCCAGATGGTGGCCCGCCGGGTAAGCCGTGCTTTGTCCTGAAGCAGCGTGTAGGTCAGCAGATACGTATCCTCATCCAATCTGCGGCACTGAAAGTCTTTCGTCTCCCATGCATCGGTGTGGGGAACAGAAAATCGCTTCTCCAATTCATCCAGCAAACATTGCCTGGAATACCGGCGTCCTGAAGCTCCAGTCTCCCAGTAATCTTCTGCTGTCATCCTCTCGAAATCGGCCCTGGAGGTTCCGAATTCCGGGCGATGAAAGATGGGTTCGCGGCGGGAGAGTTCGGCAAGAACGTCTTTGAGCTCAGGAGGGGTGGTAAGTGTGGGCTCCATGTTTTGAAGCCACGATTCATGTGGGTTCATGCGAACTAGGTCGCCGGAATGGGCATCAATCACTTCATCCTTGACCAGATGTAGCCGAATGGACGTTAGGGGCGCGGGGGCATCCTGAAAATGCAGGGCCGCTGCTTCCCGCACGTTTTCGCGTAGCGCCTCCCAAGTCTCGGCCTTGGCAAAAATCGAGTGGCCCGGAGCCCGCGCCGTGTAGCCGCCCTCTTCCGACTCGCGTACTTCGAAGATCAGTTCCATGGCAAACAGCATAGCGCGGTCTTCTGCGCTTGTTGCAAGAAGCGCGAAAGGGACGGAATAACCGACCAAATTTGGCTGAAAAGGCTCAAAAAGTCGCAAAAGGAGACGAGATTTCTACTCGTGCGCCGTCATCATCGCCCGCAACGCCGCCTCGTAATGTTCCGGCAGCGGCTTCTTGTTCAGTTCGCCGTCGCAGACCACGTGTACTGTCTCGCCTTCAGCCAAGAGCTTCCGTTCCTCCGCCTCTGTAGCTTTGCGCCAAACCTGATAACCGAACTTGAGCACCGAGCCGCGTAGCATTGAGGGGTTGGTTTCAATCACGATCTCGTCGTCATAGCGAGCCGGGGCGCGATAGCGGCAAGTGGCCTCGATCACCGGCAGGATGCACTGGTGGTCGATCTCCAACTGGTTGTAGGTCAGGCCCAGCGCGCGCAGCAACTCCACGCGGCCAATCTCAAACCAGACCAGGTAGTTGGCATAGTAGACAATGCCCATCTGGTCGGTTTCAGCATAGCGCACCCTCACTTCGGTCGTTACTGGCATTTGGCGTACTCTCTGATCTCTGTCTATGGCTTCAGATGCGTAAAGATTGGCAGCTTGGTCACGTCGTTGAAGATGATGAAGGCGAAAAAGGCCATCAGCACTACAAAAGCCGCCTGGTAGATGCGCTCCTTCACGTTTACGCTGATGTCGCGGCGCAGCAGGCTTTCGATCAGCAGCAGCAGAATCATGCCGCCGTCGAGAATCGGAAACGGCAGCAGGTTCAGGATGCCCAGGTTGAGGCTGATCTCGCCGGCCAGCCCGAACTTCGGGTACCAGCCCTTCATCTCCGCCGCTTCTCCGGCCATCCGGGCAATTCCCACCGGGCCGGAGAGCTGAGAGACCGAAACCTTGTGCGTAAACAGCCGCTCAAGCACCTCAACGATGAGAAACGAGTTGTCGGCGCAGAAGGCGGTTGACTTGGAGAGCGCCTTATCCAAAGGGAGCGGGTCAGTGCGTAGCGGAATCGGAATCGTGGCAAACCCCAGCTTCCAGCCGGTGTCGAGCTTCTCAGGATGGGCCACAATGGGGGGGAGCGTGGCGCCGTTACGCAACACCACCAGCGAAACCGGCTTGCCCTGCCCGGCCTGCAAGTAGGCAAGCAGCGCGGGCACGGTATGAAAGGCATGGCCGTCAACAGACTCTATGGCGTCGCCGCCGCGCAGGCCGGCCCGGTCCGCGGGCGTGCCCGGCTGCACCTCCGCAACTCCAATGGGTCCGGGAAGGTACTGGGGCAGCATGCCCACTATATCGTCGTCCTTCATCTCCACGGGCAGACGAAGGGAGAGCGCGACTGTATTACCGCCGCGGTCCACAGTAACGGGAATCGTCTGGCGAAGATTCAGCGTGGCGCGGGTGTAAACCTGTTCCCAGGTAGGATTGTCTACGGTTTCAAAGCGGCGGATCACATCACCGGGCTGAAGGCCGGCCTGGGCCGCGGGCGAGTCGGCCTTCACCCACTCAATAGTCGTAGATTGGACCACGTACTTCGGGACTTCATTGAAGACGCCGAAGTAAAAAGTCATCAGCACAAAGGCCAGAATGAAGTTAGCAAACGGCCCGGCCAGGCCGATCAGCATCCGCTGCCAGCGGGGATGCGCGGTGAAGGAGCCAGGGTCGTCTGCCGGAACTTCAGCCTGTGTGCCAGGCACCTCAAGGTTTTGCTCCGGCGCCTCGCCGGTCATCTTCACAAAGCCGCCCAGGGGAAGCAGACAGACCTTGTAGTCGGTTTCGCCGTATTGGATGCCGAAGAGGCGCGGCCCAAAGCCCACCGAAAACGACTCGACGCGAACGCCAAAGTACTTGGCGACGGCGAAGTGGCCGAACTCATGGACCACAACCATGACGCCGACAAGGACGATAAAGGCGACAGCAGCAACGATAAATTCATGCATAAATGTGCGTTGATTCCCTCGATACGGCGTCAGTGCCCGGCTGGCGGCCTTAACTCATCAGGGCGCGAGCCATTTCGCGCGCTTCCCGGTCGCGGGTGAGCACCTCCGCGATGGTGCCGGGATGCGCCTCCGGTGTGGATGCGAGCACCTGTTCAATTGTACGCGGGATGCCCATAAACGGGATTTTGCGCTCCAGGAAGGCCTCGACGGCAACCTCGTCCGCCGCGTTCAGGGCGATCGAATGCGCTCCGCCCTTTTCCGCCGCCTCATAGGCCAATCGCAAACAAGGAAAGCGCTCGAAATCGGGCGGCTCGAAGTCCAGGTGACGCAACGAGGCCAGGTCGAAGGTCAGTGTCGAGACAGGCCGCTCGGGATAGGCCAGCGCGTACAGAATCGGCAGCCGCATGTCAGTGACAGAAATCTGCGCCAGAATCGACCCATCCACGTACTCCACCAGCGAGTGAACCGTGGACTGCGGATGCACCGTAACGCGAACTTGGCTTGGCGAGACGTCGAACAAGCGGCAAGCCTCGATAATCTCCAGCCCCTTGTTCAGCATGGTCGACGAGTCGATGGTGATCCGCCGGCCCATCACCCAGGTGGGATGCTTCAGGGCCTGTTCGGGTGTAATGGAGGCGAACTGGGCCAGAGGAAGTTCTCTGAACGGACCTCCGGAGGCCGTCAGCCAGATGGTCTTCACCTCTGCATGAGCGCCCACTCGCAGGCACTGGTGAACGGCGTTGTGCTCACTGTCGATGGGCAGGATGGGGACGTTGTGCTCGCGCGCGGCGCAGGTGAGTATCTCGCCGGCGGCCACCATGCACTCCTTATTGGCCAGGCCCACCGGTTTGCCGGCCACGATCGCTGCATGAGTAGCCTCAAGCCCCGCCACGCCCACAATGGCCGAGACCACAAAATCCGCCTCCGGCAAGGTCGAACAGGCAACTGTGCCCGCTGCGCCATGAACTACTTCAATCCCGGTAACGCCGGCCTGCGCCAGTCGCGCGGCCAGCTTCCCGGCCAGCTCTTCTGTGGCCAGCGAGACCACGCGCGGCCGCCAGCGAAGAGCCTGTGCATACACTTCGTCGAGGTTGCTCCCGGCAGCTAGCGCGGCGACCGTGTAACGCTCGGGAAACTGCTCGACGATGGAGAGGGTACTCCGCCCAATGGAGCCGGTGGAACCGAGTATGGCGAGTCGTTTCAAGGAATATTCAATGTCCTGGGTTTCTGATGGAACCCGTTTATCAAGCTCGATTCAAAGCAGCCGACCTGATCAAAGGCAATTAAAACACTAGAAACCGCTGATGAATAAGCTGAGCGTACCACATCACCGGAGCGGCCAGCAGCAGGGCGTCGATGCGGTCCAGGATGCCGCCGTGACCGGGCAGCAGATCTCCCGAATCCTTGACCCCGGCTGAGCGTTTGAGCGCAGATTCGGCCAAATCTCCCAACTGCGCCGCTACGTTCACCACCACGGCCAGCAATAGCCAATACCACCATACATCGTCGCTGTAGGAGAGTTTTGTCGAGTTCCAAATCTCCAGCAGCGCCGCCAGGCCCAGCAATACGCCTGCTACCAGCAGGCTGCCGGCCACCGAGCCCAGCGAGCCCTCCCAGGTCTTGTTGGGGCTGAGAACGGGCGCCAGCTTGTGCCGACCCCAGGCGCGGCCAACGTAAAGAGCAGTAATATCTCCAGCCCAGACCACGCACAACAGAAATATGACCAGCGACGGCCCGTTGCTCTCTGCGCGCAAGGCGGGTATGGCAGTCAGGGTGAGTCCCGCGTACACCAGGCTGAAGATCGACACCGAGGCTTCCGCCGTCACCTGATCAATGGGAATACTAAAGGTGCAATAGACCAGCAGACCCAGGGCCAAGATTCCGAAGATGGCCACGCTCTGGTCGGGGTATTCAAAGGTTCCCGCAAAGAGCGCCAGAACAGCCACCAGCACCGCAATACGCGGCGGTTTGGCTCCAACCCGCTCCGCCAGACCCATGAACTCCCAGCTGGCCAGCGCAGCCACCGCCGCCGTTACGGCAGTGAGCAGCCACTGCGGTCCCAGAAGCACCAGGGCCAACACGATGGGTATCAATACGAGAGCGGTAAATACGCGTTTCATGCCAAGGGTGAGAATACACCGCCGGGGGCTGGCTTGTGTTAGCGGCGCGTTACTGCCGCACCACCACGCCGCCTTTCATCACAAAGCTCACGCGCTGAAGTGCGGTTATATCTTCAAGCGGGTTGCCGGGGATGGCGACGATGTCGGCAAAATAACCGGGTTTCAACGCGCCGATCTGCCCTTCCCAGCCAAGCAGCTTCGCTCCATGAATTAGATCCGCTTGCAAAACCGCCAGCGGCTTCATCCCGTAGCGCACCATCAGCTCCATCTCAACGGCCTGCGTGCCATGCGGGAAGGGGCCCACGTCGGAGCCCACCGCAAACGGTATCCCCGCGGCAATCTGCTTTTTGAACTCGCGAATCTTGTAATCAAGCAATGCTTTTTCACGCGCTGCCGCCTCCGGTGAGGTAGCGTTACGGGCAAAGTACTCGAAGATGGCGAAGGTGGGCACCGCCGGAATCTGCTTCTCGCGCATCAGGCGCATGGTCTCGTCACTCAATTGGCTGGCGTGGTCGATGGAGGCAACGCCGGCGAGCGCGGCGTAGAGTGTGCCCGGCTCGCCCGTGGCGTGAACCGCGACTTGCATTCCCAGGCGGCAAGCCTCCTCAACCGCAGCGCTCAGTTGCGTCTCGGTGTATTGGTACGGAGTATGTGCAACACCGTCAATCATTTTGTCCGGCCCGGTCTCGTAGATCTTGGCGAAATCAGAGCCCTCCTTGTGCTGCCGGCGAATCACCTCGATCAACTGTTCGATGTTGTTGGCGTAGTCGGCGTTCGACGGAATGTGCAGCGCGGGATTGTAGTGGATGGCGTCCTCGTGGCCGCCCAGAATATCGATCGCGTTGCCGCTGATGCGCAGCCGCGGCCCCGGAATGAGGCCCTGGTCGATGGCGTCACGCACCGCAGTGTCTGCCGAGCCGGCCCCCTCGGTGCCCATATCGCGTTCGGCGGTGAATCCGGCCAGCAGGTCCGCTTTGGCCGCCTTAGCCGCTAGAATCGTCCGGTACGGAATCGACTCTTGCACCGTTTGCAGGCTCTCCGAGCCCGGATGCAGAAAGAGATGCACATGCGCGTCGATCATGCCGGGCAGCAGCGTGACGTCGCCCAGGTCGATGACCCTTGCGCCCTGCGGACGCTCCACCGACGCGCCCACCACGCGAATCCGCTCGCCCTCCACCAGAATCTCGCCCGGTTGGATCACGACACCGCTCTCCACATGGAGCAGGCGGGCCGCATGGAGCACGATTGGCATGGCGGGACTGGCCGCCGGTTGCTGCGCCGCAGCAACTCCCGCAACCAATGGGCAACAGGCGCACAGAGGAAAGAAACGAAGGCGTTCAAGGAACTTCGGCATGGGTAAGACTATGCCCCATTCGCTTCTGCCTTGTCGAGGCATAGCTTTACGGTAAGCGCGAGCCGCCATTCCTGAATCGGTCGACCAAAGAGGTACATGTCCGGCTCAGATGAAGTTCACGGCAGGTGATTAGCCTCACAGTATACTGTTCAATAACGCCTTTAAGGTGAACACGTCATGCATCTGCTCTGGCTCCGGGTTGCGGCAATTCTCTATGCGGCGGCGAGTGTCGCCGTCTTTCCGGCCGTGCTCTACGGCCTGGTGCGCTGGCGCAAGACCTGCGTTCATCTGGCCGGCCTCGGACTCTTCTTCCACTTCGTTTCGGTGGTCGAGATGCTGGTTCAGGCCCATCGCTGGATGCCAGTGGGCGCGCGCGAGATGGAGTCGATGCTGGGCCTCGCCGTGGTCAGCGTGTTTTTCATTGTCTGGTGGCTCTACGACGCGATTGCTCTTGGAATCTTCGTCCTGCCGATCACATTCTTCACGGTTTTTGTACCCGCTCTGGGCTCCGATCGCTACATCTTCCCCTCTGAAGGAGTGCGGCTCAGTTGGCTCTTTGCCCATATTGCCGCACTGATGACGGCATATGTCGCTCTTGGTTTCAGCCTGCTGGCCTCGGTGCTCTACCTCCTTCAGGAGCGCCGCATCAAGAGCAAACACAAACCCGGCGAGGACTCCTGGTGGCTCCCGCTGGACTGGCTTCCGCCGCTGGACACGCTGGAGCGAATCGCCCACGCTACGCTTGAATTCGGTTTTCCCTGCATCACCGTGGGCCTGGTCATCGGCTCGGTGCTGGCACAGGAGACGCCTCTGGGCGCGGCCTACTTCCTCGACCCCAAGGTCATAGCCTCCTTCGCCATGTGGTTCGTCTACGTCGCCCTGCTCTTTGTTCGTCGCAGCGCCGGGCTACGAGGGCGCAAGGCAGCTTATCTCTCCGGCGCAGTCTTCCTGGTGATGCTCGTCGTGCTCGCCGCCAATGTCATCAGCCGCGTCCACAGGTACGGTCCGTAATGACCCTGGTCCTCATCGGCGTCAACCACAAGACCGCGCCCATCGAGCTGCGCGAGCGCATCGCCATCTCCCACGAGGAGTTGCCCGCGACCACGCGCGCCCTGGCCGCCGTGCCCGGCGTCGCCGAGTGCATGATCGTCTCCACCTGCAATCGCGTGGAGTTGCTGGCCGCCGTTGACGCGTCGGATGCCGACTTGGCCGGCTTTCTCCACCGGCACTTCGGCCTCGACCCGGCTCTGCTCGGCCCGCATCTCTATGAACATCGCGACCGGGAGGTGGTGCGCCATCTCTTCCGCGTAGCCGCAAGCCTCGACTCCATGGTGGTGGGCGAGCCGCAGATTCTGGGCCAGGTCAAAGAAGCCTTTGCCGTGGCCCGTGCCGCGGGCACCGTGGCGGGCGAGTTGGAGCATCTGCTGCAAAGCACCTTTGCCGCCGCCAAAAAAGTTCGCGCGGAGACCGAGATCGGCTCCAACTCCGTCTCCATCGCCTCAGTAGCCGTTGACCTGGCGCGCAAGATCTTCGGCTCGCTGGCGGGCCGCACTGTCTTCCTTGTTGGCGCGGGCAAGATGAGCGAGTTGGCCGGTCGGCATCTGGTCCAGCAAGGGGCTGGCTCTATCCTGGTAACCAACCGCACCCACGAGCGCGCCCGCCGCATGGCTGATGAGTTTCAGGGCCGCGTGATTCCATTCGACCAGCTTTATGAGGCTGCCAGCGATGCCGACATCGTAATCACCTCCACGGGCGCGCCCCACCCCATCTTCCGCCGCGAGCATGGGCAGGCCTTTCTCCATCGGCGACGCAACCGGCCCATGTTCTTCATCGACATTGCCGTGCCGCGCGATGTGGACCCGGCGATGGGCAAGCTCGAAGGCATCTTCGTTTACGACATCGACGACTTGCAGCAGGTGGCCGCGGCCCACATGGCCGAGCGCAGCCGCGAGGCCGGAGACGCCGAGACCCTGATTGCCGCCGAGGTGGAGCGATTCCACCAGCGCCAGCGCACCGTCAACGTCGCCCCGGCCATCGTCGCCTTGCAGCGTCAGGCCGAAGAGATTCGCCAGGCCGAGTTGCGCCGCGTCCAGGCGCGCCTGGGTTCGCTCAGCGAGGAGCAGACTGCGGCCCTCGAGGCGCTCACCCGGGGAATGGTCAACAAGTTTCTTCATCCGCCCATGCAAGCCCTCAAGCAAGCCGCCCGCGACGAGGACCAGAGCCGCATCGACGCGCTTTGCGAGACCTGGTCGCTGCCCGACGGCAAGGAAGAGGAGAACCGCCGGTGAATCTTCGCATTGGCAGCCGCGGTTCCCAACTGGCCCTCTGGCAGGCCAACCACATTGCAGGACTGCTTCGCGCTCAGGGGCACACGGTTGAGATCAAGATCATCAAAACCACCGGTGATCGGTTGCAAGAGGTCGCGTTCGCCGATGTCGGTTCCAAGGGCATGTTCACCAAGGAGATTGAGGAGGCGCTGGCCGACGGTCGCATCGATCTGGCCGTGCATTCGCTCAAGGATCTGCCTACTGAGCTGCCGGAACCGTTCGTGTTAGCCGCCACGCCTCTGAGGGTGGACCCGCGAGACGCTTTCGTTTCAGTGAAGTTTACTAATCTGGCGTCTCTGCCGCAGAGCGCTCGCGTGGGCACCAGCAGTCAGCGGCGGCGGGCTCAATTGAAGGCCCTGCGGCCCGACATTGAAGCCATCGAGTTTCGCGGCAACGTGGATACGCGCCTGCGCAAGCTGGTTGAGGGGCAGGTAGATGCGATTCTGCTCGCCGCCGCGGGCCTGGACCGCCTGGAAAAGACCGAGTGGCTCCGCGAGCGCCTCGACCCAAGGGATTTTTGCCCCGCAGCCGGACAGGGCGCTCTGGGCATCGAGACGCGCAAAGACGATACCGCGACGATTGCCGCCGTTGCCTTCCTCGACGACGCGGAGACTCGCTTTGCCGTGACTACCGAGCGTGCGGCCTTGGCGGCACTCGGAGGAGGCTGCCAAGTTCCCATCGGCGTCCACTGCCGGCCTGCTCTGGAGAAGGCTGCTCGCGGGGCGGATCCATTGGATGAAGTCTTTGCCGTTGTTGCCAACCCGGAGACAGGCGCGGCCGTGCGCATCCATCATTGCGCGCCCCGGAGCAACTCCGATCCTGTCGCGCTGGGACATCAGATTGCGAAAAAAATGATTGAAGCTGGCGCAGGACCGCTCCTTCAAACCTTGGATGGAGCGCCAAAGTGACCTCGTTGCCGTTAGCCGGCCGCCGCGTTCTGGTGACGCGCGCCGCTCACCAGGCCGGAAAACTCACCGAAGGGCTGCGCGCCCTGGGGGCCGCTCCGGTTGAGGTCCCGGTGATGGAGATTCGTCCGCCGGCCAGCTTCGATGCGCTGGACCGAGCGCTTCGCCAGCTTGACCGCTACGATTGGCTCATCTTTACGAGTGCGAATACGGTTCAGGCGCTGGCCGAGCGGGCAGCGGCGTTAGGACTTCAACTCGCCCATCCGGCTGGCTTGAAGGTTGCCGCCGTTGGTCAAGCGACAGCGGATGCGGCGCGCAAGGCAGGCTTTCAAGTTGCGTTTGTGCCGGAAGCCTACGTGGCGGAGAGTCTGGTGGAAGGGTTGATCGATCAAGCCGCCGGGAAGAAAATCCTACTCGCCCGCGCCACCATAGCTCGCGACGTTATCCCTGATTCCCTTCGCGATGCCGGCGCTGTCGTCGATGTTGTAGAAACCTATCGGAACGTCCTGCCCGAGGCAGCGCCGGAGTTATTGCATATGGCCGTCGCCGAAGGCCTCGACGCCGCCACCTTTACCAGCTCCTCCAGCGCAATGCATCTGGCCGAGGCGGCTCGTGCAGCGGGGATTGCATTTCCGTTTGCCAGCGTGAAGGCGGTTTCCATCGGGCCCATTACCAGCCAGACACTGCGCGAACTGGGCTGGGAACCCGCCGCTGAGGCTGAAACTTCCGACATTCCAGGGCTAATTGCGGCTGTTTTGCGGGTTTTTCGTCGATAAATCGCCTGATTTAGGGTGCTTTTGGACGGGAAAAAGATGAGTTTGACCGGTTCCGATCACTGGGCTCTTTTTTGATCCTATTTAAATTCAATGATTTACATGAGAGTTATTGACTCAATAATTACCTGAACGTCTTTGAAAATAAAAATAGGGGGGTGGGGGTGCCTTCTCAGCGGACAGTGAATAGCGGACGGTGGTCAGTAACAGCCCGATCCTTCGTTCGTTGTTCATCTTTCTATTGTGCGCCTGCGGAGGGTAATTATCTGCAAACGAAGACAAAAAAGTCCAATGCACTTAGGACACCCACGTCTTATCCGTCGAGCGGCAGAGCTGTTCCAGGTTGCAGCGGTCGCATTTGGGCTTGCGGGCAACGCAGACTGCGCGTCCGTGATGGATGACCTGGTGGGAGAAGCCAATCCAGCGGCTTTGCGGCAGAATACGCATCAACTCCTGCTCCACTTTTTCCGGTGTCTCGCCTTTGGCTAGACCCAGGCGGCGGCTGATGCGGAAGACATGTGTATCCACGACAACGCCTTCGGCTTTTCCGAAGCAGACGCCGAGGACGACGTTAGCCGTCTTGCGCGCCACGCCGGGTAGAGTGATCAACTCCGCAAGGGTTTGCGGAACCTGACCATTGAAGTCAGAGATCACCTTGCGCGCCGCTCCCTGAATCGACTTGGCCTTGTTATGAAAAAATCCCGTTGTCCGGATGAGGGCTTCAAGTTCCGGCAGAGTCGCCTTGGCCATCTTCTGCGGAGTCGGAAAGCGGTGGAAAAGCTCGGGCGTGACTATGTTCACGCGCACGTCGGTGCATTGCGCGGAGAGAATCGTCGCCACCAGCAGCTCCCAGGGCGAATGGTGGGTCAGCGCGCATTCAGCGTTAAGATAGGCCTCGTCTAGGCTTTTGAGAAGGTCGGCGAGACGGTCTGGAGCGAACGAGCGGTTGACAACGCGGGATCCTGTTTTAAGTTTCGCGGCCATTAGCTCTTGCCCAGCTTTCCTTCCAGCCACCCGCCCAGCTTTTCCACCGGTAGCCGCACCCCGATGTAAAACTTGCCGAAGAGCGCGTAGATGGCGCTGACCTCGTCGAAGCGCATCTCGTAGATCAGCTTCTTGAAGACCACCGGGTCGTCGGCGAAGAGATCCACGCCCCACTCCCAGTCATCCATTCCGATTGACCCGGAGATGATCTGCTTGACTTGGTCTGCATATCGCCTACCGATCAGACCGTGCTCGTGCATCATGCGCTGGCGCTCGGAGAAGGGCACGGTGTACCAGTTGACAGCTTCACCGCGCTTGCGGTCCATGGGATAGAAGCAGAGGTATTTGGCCTCGGGGACGGAGGGGTAGAGGCGCGGAGCCATGGCTGCGGCCTGGCGCTTGAGCACTGCATCGACCTCGGCCTTCCACTCGGGCGAGTGCTGCTCCCGCTTGCCCGCCGCTTCGTAGGTCTTCCGCGTGGACTCGTAGAGGCCCAACTCGACCACCGAGACATACGAATGAGTAAGCGAGAGGTAGTCGTACAACTCCGTCTGGGCCAGGTCGAGTTCCACCTGATTCAGCGCTTCGAGCGAGTCGCGGAAGTGGATGAGAATTAAGTCGCCTTTATGGCCTAGCTGGGAGAAGAGCGCCGTTCGCACTGAAGCATCCGCACCAGCGCGTTCCAGGCGCTGAAGCGCTGCAGTCGCCTCCGCAACAATCCTCTGGCGTTCGCCGGCCGCACAGGCCCGCCACGCCTTCCAGTCGAAGCGGAAGAACTGATGCAGCAGACTGGAGCCTTCAAGAGTCAGGGGAACGGGAGGAAAATCGGCCAACAGAACCACCTTCTATCGCACACCCTCATCGTAACAAAACAAGGCCGAAAAGATGGCGCGACAGCTTCACATTCGGTTCGCTTCGCGCACTCTGGATCCAATCCGCCATCGCCCTATATACTGATTGCATTCATGAGCGAGAGAATCATCGCCCTCCTGGTGCAATTTGTCACCCATGTCATCGACGCCGGCGGTTACGCCGGAATTGTAGCGCTGATGAGCATCAACTCGGCTTGCATTCCGCTGCCCTCTGAAATAGTCATGCCGTTTTCCGGCTATCTGGTCTATCTGGGGCACTTCAATCTCTTCTGGGTGGCCACGGCTGGATGTTTGGGCTGCAATCTGGGCTCGGCGTTTGCATATTGGATCGGCGCCAAAGGCGGGCGCTCGCTGGTGGAGCGCTATGGCAAATGGGTCCTGATGAACCGCCATGATCTCGACCTCATGACCAGTTTTTTTGAAAAATACGGATCGATCACGGTGTTGCTGGCGCGGTTGTTGCCGGTGGTGCAGACATTCATCGCCTTCCCTGCGGGAATTGCCCGGATGCCTAGACTGCGCTTTCACATCTATACTTCTTTGGGTTCATGGGTGTGGTATCTCTGCCTGGCCTCGATCGGCATGAAGCTGGGCCAAGCGTGGCAAACGGACCCACGCGTGCACGAGTGGTTCCATCGCTTCCACATGGTCGTTGAAATCGCGCTTGTGGCGGGAATCGTGTGGTTTGTCTGGACGCACATCAGGCGTGGCAGAAGGGTGGATGCGGCATAGAACCCGGATTTGAGACCGAGGCTTCCGGCAAGGCGTAAACTGATGGGTCTGCCGGAAGATGTTTTAGTACGGTATTAAGCGGCAACAAGAAATGAACGATAGGAGAAGCAATGTCAATTGAACAAGCAGGCGGCCAGAAGTCCGCCGCATCCAAGATTGCGCCCGCCACGGGCAAGCTGGGCGTGATGGTGGTCGGATTGGGCGCCGTAGCCACAACGATGATAGCCGGAGTAGAAGCCGTACGGCGCGGGCTGGCCAAGCCGATCGGTTCGCTCACCCAGATGGGCACCATTCGCCTGGGCAAGCGCACTGAGAACAAATCCCCGCTGATCAAGGAGTTTGTGCCGCTGGCCGCACTCAACGACCTGGTTTTCACCGGCTGGGATATCTTTGAAGACAACGTTTACGAATCGGCCGCCCACGCCGCTGTTCTCGACAAGAAAACGCTGGCGCAGTTGAAGCCCTACTTGGAGACCATCAAGCCGCTGCCGGCGGTCTTCGACCAGTATTACGTGAAGCGCCTGAACGGCACCCACGTCAAGAAGGGAAAGAACAAGCGCGACCTGGCCGACCAAGTCAGGGCAGACATCCAGACCTTCAAGAAGACCGTGGATCGTGTGGTGATGATCTGGTGCGGGTCAACTGAGATTTTTTTGGAGCCCACCGCAGTGCATCAGTCCATTGAGGCCTTTGAGAAGGGGCTGGAAGCGGACGACATCGGTATAGCGCCCTCGCAGATTTACGCTTACGCGGCGCTCTCGGAGGGCGTGCCCTTCGCCAACGGCGCGCCCAACCTGACCGTGGACACACCGGCGCTAATCGAGCTGTCAAAGCGGAACGCGGCTCCCGTTTGCGGAAAGGACTTCAAGACCGGCCAGACCTTCATGAAGACCGTTCTGGCCCCGGCGCTCAAAGCGCGCATGATCGGCGTCAAAGGCTGGTTCTCCACCAATATCCTGGGCAATCGCGACGGCGAGGTTCTCGACGATCCGCAATCGTTCAAGACCAAGGAAGAGTCCAAGCTCGGCTCGCTGGACTACATCTTTCAGCCCGAGCTCTACCCCGATCTCTATAAGGACATCTACCACAAGATTCGCATCAACTACTATCCACCCCGCGGCGATGACAAAGAGGCCTGGGACAACATCGACATCTTCGGCTGGCTGGGCTACCCCATGCAGATCAAGGTGAACTTCCTCTGCCGCGATTCGATTCTGGCCGCGCCCATCGCGCTCGACCTGGTGCTGTTCCTGGACCTGGCCAAGCGCACGCCGGAGCTGCGCTCAATCGGCATTCAGGAGTGGCTGAGCTTCTATCTCAAGTCGCCGCAGACGGCCGCGGGCCTCTATCCCGAGCACGATTTATTTATTCAGTCTATGAAACTCAAGAACACTTTGCGCCACATCATGGGCCAGGGCCTGATCACCCACCTAGGCCTGGAATACTACGACTGAACCACCTGCGGTAGGGCAAACGCTCCCGTTGGTCGCAAAAGCAAAAGCCCCGTCCGCAAGGATGGGGCTTTTTTGCGCCTTCGCAGCAAACTGGTGTTATAGTGCTTCGTGATCGAAAAAATACCCTGAAGTACCGGCTCTAATTCACATTCCAGAGAGCCATACCGGCACTCTGTTGCGAGGGAGATCCATGAAGCGCACGGTTGGAATTATTTTTTCCGGTGTTCTGCTCCTGCTGGGAGCGCTCTTTCAGTTGCTGTTGGCCTTCTGCATGAGCTTCGCTGGTATCTTTCTGCATAAGCAGATTCATTCCGGCGGGCTTTCCAACGCGCCCGCCTCCCCGCCCATGCCCGGCTGGGTGCCGATTGCAATGTACTTGCTTTGCGCGATTTTTGTCGCTCTGTCAGTCTGGGAGATCCTGACCGCGATTGGTCTCTTCCGGGTCCGGCGCTGGGCGCGCTACTCCGTGCTGATTATTGGCAGTGCATTAGCGCTCATCAGCCTGTTTTCTCTGGTGGTTACACTGGCGCTGCTGATAGCGCCTCTGCCTGGCGCAGCCGGCATGGATGCATCCCATGTTCAACATATGCACTCGATTTCCAGAGTCGTTTTCGGTGTGATTGCGCTCTTTCACGCAATCCGATGCGCCATCGGCGTCTTCTGGCTGGTGTACTTCAATAAGAGTCGAGTGCGCGAGATTTTTGCAGGCCTGCCGGGTCAGGCTCCGGAGAGCCCCCGGCCATTCCTGATCTCCATATTTGCCGTTCTTATCCTGATCGGGGCAGTCAGTTGCCTGGTGATGATGTTTGTTCCGTTGCCCGGAGTATTTTTCGGGTTGATTCTGCACGGCTGGTGGAAAGCGGCCTTCTATCTGGTCCATGCTCTACTTCTGGCGGCGGCTGGGATAGGCCTCTGGAGGCTGAGGGAGTGGGGACGCCTGCTGACTATGGCTTTGCAGGTTATCGGAGTGGCTCAGCACGTTGTCTATCTCGTGCGTCCCTCGCTCTATCTGCGCTACACCGCGGAGGTGAACCAGATCATCAATCCCATGCAGCAGCCACCGTCGCCGCTGCAGATTCAGTCCCTGTTGCACAGCGTATCGTTTGGGATTGGGATTCTTTTCCTCGGCGCGATCATTGCGGTTCTTCACTACTATCGCGGGGCCTTTGCTGGAACGAACCAGCCTCCGCAGATTGAATCCACGGTGGGTTAATAGCTCAGCTCGATGGCGGCCGGGAATCCGGCCGTCGCGCCACTCACGCCGCCACCGCCTGCTCCAGTCGCCGCACGGTCACCACGGTGATATCGTCTTCCTGGCCGAACTCTTTGGCCGCGTCGGCGATGTAGAAGGCGGTCTGGTTGCTCAGGTTGTGGACGCGGTCGAAGCCAAAGAGCTCACCCGATGGCCGCCGGGCCTCGACCACGCCGTCGGAGAGCATCAGAATCCGGTCGCCGGGATGCAGGTAGAGCCGGACCTCTTCATGGCGCGACTCGGGCAGTACGCCCAGCGGCAATCCGCCGGGCAGCTTGACTTCCTGGCTGTTCAGGTAGGGCGGCAGGTGGCCGGCGTTGGCCAGCACCAACTCCCCGTCCGCGCTGAACCAAGCAGCCTGGCAGGTGGTAAAACTCTCGCTCCCTGTCAGCACGCGATTAAGCGACGCCAGAATCTTCGCCGGGCTGCGTTCAGGTGTCCGGCGCAGCGCTCCCATCAGCATAGAGACATTCATCGCCGCCTTCAGCCCCTTGCCGGTCACATCGCCGATTACCACTAGCAATCCTCCGTCGGCGGTCGGTTGCACATGGAAGAAGTCGCCGCCCACCTCTGTGGCCGGGTTGTAGATCGACTCCACCTCAAAGCCTGGAGTTTCTAGCTTCTCGCGAGGGATCATCAATTCCTGCACGCTGCGCGCCGCCTCCAGCTCACTTGCGGCGCGCTCCTGGTTCCGCTGAATGCGCAGGAAGCGGCCGAAGATGATGATGACAATCACGAGGATGCCGGTGAAATCGGCAATCGAGGCAAAGTGAATGGGAATGGGTCCGGCCTGCACGGTGAGCGGCGAGCGGTATTTGGCGCCGCCGAAGGAATCCATCATTCCTCCTGTGAGCATGGGCTCGATCCATCCCACCAGCGTCAGCAACAGTGGGATCAGCAGCAGCCCGGCTTCAAAGTTGCGCCGCACCGCAGCCGCAATCAGCGTGGAAAAGATAAAGATCAACCATGCCAGAATCCATAGAAGGGTAAATAAACCCACAAGCGCCAGAATGATAGCCAGTAGATTGGAATGCCCTACGGACAGCAGGCTGACGCCCAACGCGGCCATGATCGGAGCGGTATAGCGCAGCAGCCGGATATACCAGCGCCGGCGCAGCGAGAGGAAGGAAACAAGGAATTCGAAGTAGAGATACGCCGAGGCCACAAACAATTGAAGGATGGTGGCCGCGTACCAGAAAGTATCCAGCTGGGCCGAGGTTCCGGCCAATTCGACAAAGGCGATCGGGGCCTGAAGCAATTCATAGAGCGCCAGCCAGAGATACTCCGGGTGGCCCTTCTGCGTGAAAAAGAGCGCCAGCATGAATAGTGCGAGCACCGCCAGCATTGTGCCATTCACCAGCCGTGGAAGCCGCTCGAAGAGGCTATGAATGGACCAAATTTCGAGGCTTCGCGACAGGTCTTCCGGGTTGCCCAGCCGCAACTTGCGGTTGGCAAAGAAGTTGGTGTAAGCGCCCACTCCGAATGGGTAGTACGTGGTCCTCACCACCAGGGTCAGGGAGGTCTCCGTAGGCGCCAGATTCAGGTTGTAGATGCGGGAGATCTGCTCGTACTTTTCCGGGGCCTCCGGGTTGGGCCCCTCCGGCTGGATTGGCTTGCCATTGGCGAAGAGATCCAATCCCAGGGCGTGCGCGCTGGGGTCCAGAGAGGTGTTCTGCGAATACGGTATCTCGATAAGTAGGGAGATCGGCCCATGGTTGGGAGCCAGTTTGATATGCAGCCTGAACCACGCAAAAGGCCGCTGGTGTCCAGTGCGGGGGCCCGTTTTGCCCTCCGATTCCGAGGAGCCGGCAGGGCGATCCTCGTCGAGAACCTCGGCAAAGGCGTCCTTGGCGTCCCGGATTGCCCATTTGGAGTCGTCGAAATCGGCCGCCGCCGCTGCCGGATTGCCCGAAATCCCCACCCGCCAGCCCTTGTCGAGCGTTAAAGGAGACCCGATGCTAGTGGCGTCGAAGACCAATTCGGGAGTGCGCGGGGTATTGGGCGATGGCGCCTGCATATGGGCGCGCTGTCCCAGCACCTCCTTGAAAATGTTTGGAGGATGGGCTGGCTGGGCAATCAGTTGCATCGCCCCGCATACGGCCGTCAGGGTTACCTTTAGTAGCGTTCTGCGCAAGACTCCTCCCGCCGATTCCGCGTGTTCTCCACTGTAATTCAGACGGGTGCGTGCTCCAAGAGGAGCGCAGCCGCCTCCAGGCTAAAATCCTCGGATATTTGCGCCGCTGGAGGGCTGTTTCGGCCCTTTGACTGGAATATTCTTCCCTGTTGTTGCCTAATCGGCGGATACTAGCGTCTAAGGACATGGAGCGAAGCGGCGCAAGCCGCGGGACTGTCTTCGCGCCGGAGGTGAGGTCATGGGCGCAGGGTTCAGGGTTTTCAAAGCGGTGATGCAGACAGGATTGGCGCTGGCGTTGGCCACCGCGCTGTGGGCACAGTCCACTCCGTCGAGCACTCCCCCGGCCGGCGCTCCTGCGGCCCAACCGGCTCCCGGCACGACCCCTGTGGGCGGCGACACCCCCGCCGCCACTCCTACAAAAAAGCCCGCGCCCGGCACCACCCCGGTTGGAGGCGATGTCTCCGCCGCCTCCGTCGATCCCGATAAGGTGGTCGAGCCGGGCAGTCAGAAGATAAGTGTCAAGCCGGGCAGCGTGGACGATGTGGGCGCGGTGGGCAATCGCGACATCGGCGCGCGCGGCGTGGGCAACTGGTACTCCACCGATTCCGAGATCAAGATGGGCAAGATGTACGCCTCGGAGATCGAAAAGAGCACAAAGTTCATTACCGATCCGGTGGTGGTTGAATACGTGAACCGCATCGGCCAGAACCTCGTAAAGAACTCCGACTCCAAGGTTCCCTTCACCATCAAGGTCATCGATTCGGACGAGATCAACGCCATGGCGCTGCCGGGCGGCTTCTTCTACGTCAATTCCGGCCTGATTCTGAACGCCGATGAGGAAGCGGAACTGGCCGGTGTGATGGCCCATGAGATCGCGCACGTCGCCGCCCACCACGCCGCCCGCGAGATGACGCGCATGAACTATGCCCAGTTGGGCACCATTCCGCTGATCTTCATCGGCGGCTGGACGGGATACGGAATCTACGAGGCTGCCAATATCGCCGTGCCTATGACCTTCCTGCACTTCTCCCGCGATTTCGAGGCGCAGGCCGACTACCTGGGCGTGCAATATATGTACCGCGCCGGCTACGACCCCCAGGCCTTCATCAGCTTCTTTGAGAAGGTGCAGGCGCTGGAAAAACGCAAGCCAGGCATGGTCTCGAAGGCCTTCTCGGACCACCCGCAGACCCCGGACCGCATCCTCCACTCTCAGGAGGAGATTGCCCGCATCCTCCCGGCCCGTGACGAGTACACCGTGACCACCTCGGAGTTCGACGACATCAAGGCAAGGCTGGCGCGCATTGAAAACAAGCGCCGCCTGACCGACTCGAAGGACACCAAGAAGCCTTCGCTGCGCCGTCCCGGCACCAGCTCCGACCCCAACAGCCCGTCAAGCACCTCACCTGACAATTCTACGAGCGGCGACGACAAGCCCACGCTGCACCGGCGCGAGGACCAGAACTAAGGCCGTTGCTCGCTTGTCTCGTGTGCCGGCAGGGCTGAGAGCCGCCCCGAACCTTGTTTTAAGCGCCGCTCCGCTATACATTGGTTGCGGAGAGGCACTCTGCTCAACGCTCTTTTCTGCTGGGCGCTGCGCGCTAATATGCAGGAAAACCGCATGGGCGCACTCTCCCAGGACGCTCGCCCACCATGAAAAAGACGCTTCCGATGACTTTGCTCATCTTGGCTGTAATCCTCTTTTTTTGGAACCTGACCAAGATTGCCAACCAGGCCAAAACTGAATCGACTCCTGGAACGGCCTTCGCCCTGAAGGCCCAGCATGTGGTGCAGTGTTCTGCTGACGAGATCACCCTGGTGGATAA
>Ga0265316_10002380_pt1 | contig 19577 bp, 11 predicted proteins | sample 4522metaG_FD_202092 | JGI IMG/M metagenome (GOLD analysis project Ga0265316, IMG submission 202092) | Rhizosphere microbial communities from Carex aquatilis grown in University of Washington, Seatle, WA, United States - 4-5-22 metaG | ecosystem: Host-associated > Plants > Roots > Rhizosphere >... | reverse complement strand
GCGACGGCGCATGGGCTGGGGAGCGTGGCTCCCGACCAGCTTCTGATTCAGGCGGCGGAAGCCATCAACATCGTTCCCAACGTGCGGGTATTCCAGAACAATCGCAACGCGGAGGCGCGCGGGACCATCGTCCCGGTAGATACCGGGGCCAGCACGGCGGGCCTGACGGATATGCTGACCGACTCCGTGCGGCAGCGGCTCTACATCGCCAATCCGGGCATGAACCGAATTGAGATTTTCGACATGAAGAAGCAGCAGTTTCTGACGCCCATCGCAGTGGGCCAACTGCCGCAGTCGATCGCATTCGGCGGCGACACCAACACGCTGTACGTGGCCAACACCGGCAGCGAATACCTGAGTGTGGTGGATTTGACCAAAGCGACGGTCACGGGAAAAGTGCGCTTGCCGCCGATTCCCTTCAACGCCTCGTTTGCCTTGCTCACGCCCGCCTTGATTGCCTCCAGCCAGCGCGGGCCGCAGGTGATCATGTCGAACGGCACGCTCTGGATGGTGGTGGGATCGACGGTGGTGCCGCGCCCCCTCAATAGCGACGTTTTTGGAACCACCACCTCGATTCCGGCGCCTCAGACCATGGCCTCCAGCGCCGATGGCAGCTTCGTCCTGGTGCTGGCGGGCAACGGCTCGGGCTTTCTGTATAGCGCCAACGCCGACGATTTTGTGGCCGCGCGGCAGGTGATTCCGACTCCTATTCAAGGCTATTACGGCCCCATCGCCGCGGGACCGGGCGGGCAGTATTACGTGGTGAACAACCAGGTGCTCAACCAGGCGCTGACGCCCATCGGCACGGCGACGGCAGGCTCGCGGCCGGTTGCCGCCGTAGCCGCGGTGGATGCACTGAACTTCGTTCGCTTCTCCATGCCGGTGAGTGCCAGCGCCAGCGCGGTTTCCACCGACGCGGGGCTGGTCGAGGTGGTGAATGCCACCTCGCAACAAACCATCGCCGCGGCCAACGCGCTGGAAGGGCCGCCGGCCGCGGTGACCGGAACCGCACGCGTCAACGTCAATGGGCGCACCATGGCAATCGATCCGTCGGGCGCCAGCGTGTACGTACTGACCGCCTCCGGACTCCAGATCGTCCCGTACGATACCACGGGGACTCAGAACGTCCCGCTAGCGCCGGCCAATGGAGTGGTGAACACGGCCAACTACCTGCCCAGCCTGGCCGCGGGTGGGTTGATCTCGATCTTCGGACAGCGCCTGGTTTCCGCCGGCTCTGTCGGGGGCACCCCGCTGCCCACCGTGCTGGGTGGCACGTGCGTGACCCTCAACAATGCGCCGCTGCCGCTGCTGGCCGCCTTTCCCAACCAGATCAACGCCCAGTTGCCGCCCACGCTGGCCGCCGGCAGGTATCCGCTGGTGGTTCGTTCCATCGCCAACCACGCGGCCTCCGCCAGCGCCACCGTCACGGTTGCCAAGTACGCTCCGGCCATTTTTGTAGATGCGGACGGGCCGGCTATCTTCCACCAGGACGGCACGCGCCTGGATCGCTACCATCCCGGGCACCGGGATGAGCCGCTCACCATCTACGCCACCGGGCTGGGGCCAACCACCGGCGGCAGGGTGACGGCCGGGGTTCCCGCTCCTCTGAGTCCGCTGGCGGTGACCGGGCCGGTGCAGGTGTTTTTTGGCGATCCGACCATCTCGGACGCGCAGGAGATTGTAGACTGGAGCGGGCTGGCTCCGGGGTTGATCGGGGTCTACCAGATCAATTGCCGCATTCCAGGCACGCACCTGAAAGGCGACGCGTTGCCGGTGACCCTGCGAATCGGCGGCGTGGGCAGCTCCATCACGGGGCCGACCGCCCCCACCGTGTACGTAGAGTGATTTGCCCCCCGCGCCAGCTTCTCCCATCGATACTGGTACTGCTATAATGTCTCCGCAGGTCGTTTCCGGGCCTCGGCCATGGAATTTGGCGCTAAAGTATAAGAGAATCAGTCTGAGGAAGCTATGCGTTCCACACGTCTAGTCGCGATTATCATAACGGCGGTGCTAGCACTGGTGTCGTGCAGCCGCGACCCCAACGTCGCCAAGAGGCGTTATCTCGAAAGCGGAAACAAGTACTTCGACAAAGGCAAGTTCAAAGAAGCCCGCATCATGTACCTCAACGCCAAGTCCAAGGACCAGCGTTGGGGGCCGGCGTACTACAAGCTGGGCCTGACTGCGCTCAAGCTGGGTTCCCTCGCCGAGGCAGTGAACGCGTTCCGCCGGGCTGTCGAGTTGGTTCCCCCCAGCGAGGCCGATCACTGGGATGCCGTCGTCAAGCTGAGCGAGATCTACCTGGGCGTCACGCGCGATAAGGCCTACCTGGACGAAGTCGAGGGCTACTGCAAGAAGCTGCTCGACCGCGATCCGAATTCTTACGACGGTCACAGGCTCACTGGCGATCTGGACTTTGTGCGGGCCACCGAGCAGTTCAAGGTCGCCAATAAGGGGGCGGGGACGGCCTTGCTCGACCAGTCCATTGCCGAGTATCGCAAAGCCGAGGCGATCAAGCCTGGGCAGGCGGGAGTGGTGATGCAGTTGGCGCGCGCCTTGGAGGTCGAAACCCAGTACGCCGAGGCGGAAAAGCTGTACCGTGGCGTTATCGAAAAGGATAAGACGTATCAAAATGCGTACATCGAACTCTACCGGCTGCTGATGTTCCAGGCGAAGCCCGAAGACGCCGAGCAGGTGCTCAAGCTGGGCGCCCAGAACAATCCTAAACAGTTCGGATACCTGACCCTGCTCGCCATGCATTACTACACGCAGAAACGGCGTGAGGACATGGTGGGCATCCTGAATCAGATCAAGTCCCATGCCAAGGAACTCCCGCAGGCCTACCTCACGGTCGGCGATTTTTATCTGCGCATGGGAGAGGGAGACACCGCCGTCCGCGAGTACCGCGAGGGCATGACGAAGGATGCCCCCAGGAAGGCCACCTACGAGAAGCGCATCATCGAAGTGCTGATGCGGCAGGGCAAGCGGACCGAGGCGGCCGAGTTGAATGCCCAGATTCTGAAAGACGATGCCAACGACAACGACGCGCGCGGCCTGGCGGCCACCTTCATGTTGGACAAAGGCGAGGTCAGCAAGGCTCTGGCGGAGTTGCAGGCGGTGGCGGCGCACTCGCCGAACAACCCCGTGGCGCAGTACAACCTGGGCCGCGCCCACGCGGCGCGCGGCGAAGGGGAGCAGGCGCGCCAGAGTTTCCAGAAGGCCATCGATCTGAAGCCCGACTATGTGCGAGCGCGGCTGGCACTGGCGCAGTTGCAGTTGACCCAACGGGATTTCGACGCCGCCCTCAAGAGCGCCCAGGAGGTGCTGGCCAAATACGACCCGAACAGCGGCAACGCGCGGCTTATCGCGTCGGCGGCGCTCATGGGCCAGAAGAAGTTTAACGACTCGCGCCAACTACTGGACGCCATGCTGAAGGCCAACCCCAGTTCTCCGGACGTGCATTACCAGTTGGGCTGGGTCAACCTGGCGGAGAGCAAGTACAAGGAAGCCGCGGACGCCTTCCGGCGCTCCTACGAGCTCAACCCCGCCAACTCCCGTGGATTGATGGGCATGGTCGAGACCGAGATGGCCCAGAACCATACGGACCAAGCCTTGCAACTACTGCAAACCGAATCCGCCAAGGCGCCCAATAATACGGACTTGCTCATGGCCCTGGGCAATACCGCGGTCCGCGCCGGCAAGTATGACATGGCCATCTCCTATTTCGAAAAGTTGCAGGCGGCCACGCAGAAAGGCTCGAAAGTGCAGGGAGACATTTACCTGCGCATCGGCGAGACCTATCGCCGCAAGGGCGATCTGACGAACTCGATCATCGCGCTGCAAAAAGCCCGCGAGATTCTGCCGGACAATGGCATTGTGCTGAGCTCGCTGGCGCTGGTGCTGGAAGCCGCCGGGCGCTGGGCTGAAGCCAGGCAGGTGTATGAACTGGTGGTCAAGTTGGATCCCAGCAACGGCGTGGCGCTGAACAACCTGGCGTTTCTGCTCTGCGAGCACGGCGGCGATCTGGACGACGCCCTCACCAAAGCGCAGCGGGCCAAGCAGTTGCTACCCAACCTGTCGGAGGTTTCCGACACCCTGGGCTGGATCTACCTGAAGAAGAACCTCACCGACAACGCCATCGACATCTTCAAAGACCTGGTGAGCAAGGTGCCCGCGCAGGCGACTTTCCGGTATCACCTGGGTATGGCGTATTCGCAAAAGGGCGACAAAACGCGTGCGCTCAAGGAACTTCAAGACGCGCTGAAATACAATCCGACGAAGGACGACCGCGACAAGATCCAGCAGTTGATCGGCAGACTCGGGTAAGTAGGGCCGGCGGTTGTCTTTCGCCGCCGATGTTCTCACCGGGAGCCGTCCGCTAGTAGCTAGCCAATACGGTGGAATTGGACGATGGATCGCGGCGCTCCCGTGGAATCAGGCGCCCGCGGGTGCAACACTCGGTTCCCCGGATATCGCTTGAAGTCACCGACGTCGAAGGTGAGGATGCTGGTGATGGCGTGGACGTTCATAGCGGCAACCAGGCGCGCATCATGGACGCGTACGCCCGCTCTGAAGCCACCAGCCGGAGCCGGCGGGCAGCAGCGAGTTAAGGTTCGGTCATTCTGCCGCCCAAGTACAAAACCGGATACTGGGCGCCCTCGGGCGCCACGACACGCCCACCACCTGTCCGCTGGCGTTGATTCCAAAGGCATAGCTCACGGACCCGCCGAGAGTGCCGAGGTCGGTAATGGTGGCCGGCAGAGCGGGACGGACCAACGCATTTAGACAACAGACGATCACCGCCGAACCTGCGCAACGCAGGGTGAACGACCTATGGGACGCACGTTTCGAGAGGAACGTTGACATGTGTTTTGTGGGGTGATTTAGCGGGGCTGCTCCACCGCTCTCTCACGTTCGCGGCTCTGACGGTCAGCTGTCGCCCCAACCTCCTTTTGGTAAGCAGCAAAGGAGTATTGCGCGCCTTCTCCGCTACAGAGTCAAGATGAATCGGCCTGAAACAGGCTATTCCGCCCGCACGGCTCCCCAGACATCGCGAAAGAAGGGGGCGATGTCGGAGGCCTCTTGCGGACCGACTAACACCCTCCAGCCATCGCCTAGAGCGTCCTCTAGCTCGCCGGAGATGACTGACACATAGCCGGGGATGATCGCCGTCCGATGACTTACTCGCTCGGTGGCCTGCATCGCGCGGAGTGACTTGGCTACACGGTCGCCGGAGAACTTGCCGGCGGACCAGGCGGTGAGTACGCTCAAACCCTCGGCGTCCACTACCGCCAGATGACAAGCCAGTCCGGTGGCTTCCAGTTCCGTCGAGACAATGAAGTAAGTAAGTGAGAAGTTAGTGGTGATCAGCAGCGGTGAGCCGGCATCGGGCTCGCCGATGGAGTAGACGCCCGGTTGCATTTGCAAGGGCTTTTGCGGGTCGGTGTAGATATTCTGCCGAAGCGTCCAGAGCGGGAGCCAGGTCTCGCCGCCGTGATCCTCGATAGTCAGTAGCGATGCGAACTTAGTGATGCCGAGTACGGCCTTTTCGAACTCCCCGGCGGCGATGCGCAGAAAGACCGGGTGGCCCAGACCGGGGTGTATGCGGTCGAGCGCGGCGCGTCGAATACCGCTCAGGCTGTGATGGAGCCCGCGCAGATCCGCGCCCGGAGGCTCCAGCAGGATGTCGGCCACGCCGGCGCGAGTGGCATCCATGGCCGCGGTGGCAAGGCCGTTCAAATCTGCTCCTGAAACCACCAGCGGCACAGCGAGGCGCGCGGCCAGGCTCGCATACGCGCCCAGGTCCGCACCAGGCGGCGGGACGAGCAATGGGCGATGGTCCTTGATCCGTTCCGCCATGGCCGATGCGCCCTGGGGGGTGGCGGCCAACAACGCTACGGGGAAACCGCGCTCGGCGGCGGCAGCGGCGGCGTCCGGCGAACCGGGAGACTCCGGAATGGCCACGCCGTCCACTTGGAACGACTCTCCGGCCCGGTCAATGCGCAGACTGCGCCACGAATCCAACAGGGCATCGCGGTCGGACGCGGGGTTCAAAACGCGGAAGAGGCCGGGGCGCCGCACGAAAGTCTTTTCGTGGCGGAAGAAAACCGTCTCTTCGCCCACGGTGATCGCGCGCGGGCCGCGGCCGATGGTTACTCCGCGTATGGGAGGCGCGGAGGCTGCGCCCAGCGCCGCGCAGGCTTCCGGTGAGGCATACGGACACTTCTCGAGCGATTCCTTCCCCGCCGCCAGCTTCATGGCGAACGCCAGGCAGGTGGGGTACCCGCACTCGCGGCAATTGGTATTCGGAAGCAGCTTGAAGACTTGCAGGCCGGTCAGCGGCATGTGTCACCTCCGAACCAGCAGTCCACTTGCTTACGTAGCCGGGCCAGCGACTCGGGATGGCGCAGGACCAGCACCTCCGCGCCCGCCTCGATCAGCGCCAGCGCCGTGGCTACCTCCCAGTGGACGCCGCCGGTCATCTTGACTTCTTTGGCCTTCCAGGCTTCCTCGCCCACCAGGCAGATCATGGGAGAACTCAGCATGGCATCGCCGCCGAGGGCCGCCAGCCTGATCCGCTCCATCACCGAGTAGGTGTACTCCAGCCCGTAGCCAAGCCCGCCGGTGAGCGGGTCGATCAGGGTGCGGCGCATGTCCATGCTGGCATCCGCCAGCAGGATGTTGAGCTGCTTGGCGATGTTCATGTCGATGGGACTCTCGGCCACTAGCACATGACCATAGGCCACGGCGACGGCGGCCAGGGTCTTGTATTCTTCCTGGCAGGCCGAGTGGAGCGCCAGCCCCTCTCCCTGGCATTCCTCCGCCACGCGGGCCAGCACGTCGTTCTGCTTGGGACCCGCGCCCGGCCCCTTGACGATCAGCGGAACCGGCACGCTATCCAAAACCGCGCGGACGTCGGCGGCCGCATCTTCGGGCGAGCGATTCCCGCGGTCGGGGTGCGTGCCCGCAAGATGGAGCATCAGCAAGTCCGCGCCGAATTCCTCGACTGCGCGGCGTGCGGCGGCGGCTGGCTGGCCCAGCACTCCGTTCCAGGGCTGCCGAACGGTCTCGATCCATCGCGGCGGCGCCACATCGGTGATTTCCAGCGCGAGAACCGGGCGGTGCGGGAAGCTCGCTTCGAAGGTGTGGAGCGGCAGACCATTGCCGCCGCCCACGGTCACAGGCCGGCGGCTCCCAGCTCCGAGCGTCACCTCGCGGATGGCGCCGGCCCATTTCTTCGGTTTCAGTTCCAGACTCATCCGCGGGGTACCTCAGTGCTAGCCAGGAAATATGTGAAAGAATTATGGCCGCGGATGAACACGGATAAACACGGATAGGAAGACAAGATTCTTAAGATTCTTGTTTTGTTATCTGTGTTCATCCGTGTTCATCCGTGGCTAATCTGATCTTCCCTCAAATCATCTCACCCAGCGCCAGCGCGGGATGCTCGACGGCCGCCAGGTGGTCGATCAGCGGCTCCAGTTCGGTGCAAATGGTCTCATCCGCGATCTTGCCGTAGAGTTCCGGCTGCCCGATTTCTTCGCACCGCTGCCGCAGCTTGTCGCCCAGCTTCTGCTTGACCCGGGTGGTGGTCCAGACCAAGCGCGCCAGGCCCCCATCGGCGCTGATGAACTTCTTCGATAGTATATAGAGCGTGCCGATGCCGATGAATCCCGGCGTCTGTTGCCCGCCTCCGGTCATCTCCGCCAAAGAGGAGAAGGTCATCCCCACCGGCGTCTGCCCCGAGAATTCCCGGTCGACGATCATGATGCCGCCGGTGCCCGGAAGCACGCAGGCGATGCACTCGAAACAGCCGCAGGACGTCATGGGGTCGTCGATCATGGAGTATGCCGAAAACTTCACAAACGCGCCATTGGAAGCGTTCTGGATGAAGTCGTTAATGCCTTTCCACTGGCCGCGTACGGGGTCCACCACTTCCACTTTCTTCACCGGAAGGTTGCCTCCATGCGGATTCATCTCGTATGCGGCTTTCCCGTCCAGCCAGTTGTACGCCCCGCACAGACCCAGGCGCTCGGGCGTGATGATGCAGACGTGGTTGGGCGCGTAGCTCTGGCACAAGGCGCAGGAATAGAAAATGTCCACGCTCTCATCGGTCAGCGCCCCCATGCGCTCGTCGCGATGCTGGTAGGCGGCTGCGGCCTGCGGGTAGAGGCTCTCGACTTCGTCGGAATTAGTGAACAAAGTCACCTGCACTTTGTCGACGATGGCCGGAAAGTCGTTCCTGAGCTTGTGCAGCAGGACGGTTCCCAGGTGCTCGATGCGGAACCCGGCATCGCGGGCTTTTTTCGAGATGCGGAGCCAGACGGAATCGCGCTGGCCCAGGTGCATCACGCCCATCGGTTCCGATAGAAACGAATGAATGTGGCGCTCGAGGATGGATTCGAACTCGGGCTGCATCTTGCGGCCGGCCACCTCGGCGAAGATGGCCAGGGGCAGCCGCGCGCCCTCCGCCACGTCGGCGATCTCGGGACCCACCACGCGGATCAGCCCGTCTTGCACCTGTTCCATGGGACGGCTGGCCAGATACTCGTAACACCGCGTGTACTTGCCGCCGAACTCGATTGCGACATCCTCCTTGCGGACCCGCTCACCTTCGAAAGCGGGGCCGTGCCTGACCGGGATGGGGATCTCGACGGTTCGTATCTTCACGCCGCGCACCTCGACTGCGCGCGACGGCATGTCGCGATGCGACACATTGGCCACGACGTGCTCGTAGGTGCAAATCCCACTCGGCAGAATCTCCGGAATATCGGTGTCGGCGATGACGGGGAAGCCGAAATTGATGGCGCCCGCGGCGGTGGCGTACTTCTCGTCGTCCACCTCGCCCAGCGCCAGGACAAAGGCCATCACGCGGCGCTTGTTGTAGAGCAGAATCTCGCGCGTCTCCTTCAGCCCGCCCGGCCGCAGCCCGCCGAAGGTGAATGCGGCGCGGCAGGCGAAACCGAGGGCGTGAACGATGGATGACGTATCGGGTCCATAGGGAACCAGGAATGTCTCCCAGTTCATTTCGACGCCCCGGCGGTTCAGTTGCGCCGCCATGGTCTCGCCCGCGGTGTTGCCCCCCATGAAGACCAGGATGTTGCGCTCTTGCAGATCTCGCGCCAGTTGCTCGGCGATCTCGTCGTTGGGCGCGGCGCCCACGCACGCCGCGAAGCCGGGCATGCGCCCGTCCACCAGCTTGATGCCTTGTTCGCGCAGGATGCTGTCGGCGGTGGGGCCAAGCCAGAAATCAAAGGCCAGGGAATTGCTGCGTAACGGCTTCATGGCCTCGACGGCTTCATGCGCCACAAGGGTGGCAGCTCCGGCGTCGAGCGTCCCGCCAAGATAAGGGAGCCAGAGCTTCTGGGTGGGCGGCGCCGGAAGCCACCCGCGCGCCACCTGCAAAGCTTCTTCCAGGTCGCCCAGTTTCTCGACCCGCTTGCCCACCAGCGCCAGGATCACGGGCAGGGCATACGCGGTGTCGGGAAAGGCGATGCGGGTGGTGCGGCCATGACGCTCGATGGCCTCCGACAACATGGTCTCCGCCCGGTTCATACAAGCGTAGGCGCCGCGGATGGCCGCTTCTGCGATGATCTTGGACATTCCTTTAACTCACTCCTGGCTCTCTATACAGCCGATAGAAACTTCCCGCGCCCGAGATGTCGCCGTAGAGTAGCGCGCCGGCAAGGCGGCCCTGGTGGTGGACTAACTTGCGATACACTCCTTCGCGGTTCACCAGCACCTCCGCCGAGGCCCCTTCCAGCCGCTCCGGGCACACCTCTCCAATCGATATGATCGGCTCCCCGAAGAACCGCGAGGCGTTCATGCGGAGCGCGCCGGCGGACGGGCGTTCCACCCCCACGGCTGCGGCTCCGGCGGCACGGCCCATTTCGTATGCCACGGGCCAGATGCCGCTGACCGCCGAGCGGCCAGTGAGCGGGTCGATGGCCTCGGCGCAATCCCCGGCTGCGAAAACGCCGGGCACGCTGGTGTGGCCGTTGAGGTCCACTATGATTCCACGGTTCACGCGGAGGCCGCTGCCGCGCAGCCACTCCACGTTGGGCTTGATTCCCTTGCCCACAATCACGAGATCCGCGCCGATCAGCTCGCCGTTATCCAGGCGTACGCCCTCGACATGCCCCTCACCCACGATCTCGATGGCGTCGCGGCCGGTGCGGACGGTCAAGCCGTGGCGAATGAACAAATCGCCAATGCGCCGGCCGGCTTCCGCATCCACCATCTGCGAGAGTAGATGGGGAGAGGTCACGACCACCGTTACGGAGAGGCCACGGGTGAGGAGCGCCTCGCAAGTCTGGAGACCGACGTTGCCGCCACCTAACACGACTGCGCGGCGGCCGGGAGCGGCCAGCTTTTCGATCTGGTCGAGGTCTTCGAGATTGCGGAGGGCGTGGACACCCGCCAGGTCCGCGCCGGGAATGGAAAGCCTGGCGCCGCGCGCTCCCGTGGCTATGATGAGGCGGTCGAAGGTGAGCGCGGTTCCGTCGTCGAAAAGCAAAGATGGGCAAGCTAAAGCATACCCTACCTTGTGCAAGACGCGGACCTTCAAGTCGTGTTCGAGGTAGCCATTGGCGCGCCACTCGATGGCGGGGCGGCCGATTCGGCCGGCGAGGACATAGGAGAGAAGCGGGCGGGAGTATTGCGGGGAGGCGTCCGCTGTGACGAGCGTGATGGAGCAACCGGGGGCGTACTCGCGCGCGGCTTCGCAGGCGGCAATCCCGGCGGCGGAGGAGCCTACCACCACTATGTGCCCCTTGAATTCAACGGGCGCGGGGCGGCCTGGCGGCAGCTCGGTCGAGAGCGCGCCGGTGGGGCACGCGGCCACGCAGGCGGGCGTTTCGCGGCCGAGGCAGACGTCGCAGCGAACCACGTGGTCCGTCGCCGGGTCGGGACGTATGCCGTGCGGGCACACCATCATGCACATGAAACATCCCACGCAGCGGCTTTCCTCGAGTGCGATCCAGCCGCTGATGGGGTCGCGATGGAGCGCGCCGCTCTTGCAACTGAAAGCGCACAACGGCTCGGCGCATTGCTCGCATCGCAGCGCGTCGACTCCGTCCTTGCCGGCGGCGATGGTGACGCGGCGTTTGGGCGGAAGAGCTTCGGCGATGGCGGTTTCCAGTCGCTGGCTGCCGGAATGGGTCACCGAGCAGGCCAGCTCACAGGCGCGGCAGGCCAGGCAGCGTTCTTGATTGAAAATCAGAAGGGCGCGCACGTCAGGCCTCCGGAACCCTCTCCTGGCTGTGTTTCTGCGCGTGCCCGCATCCCAGAGACTTCAGCCCTGTCGCGGGCACATAGGTGGTCAACGGGCGCGGCGCCAGCTTGAGCGCCTTCCGCTTGGCGTCGATGTGCGCCAGGATTCCCTTAACCGCGTCCTCCATGTTGCCGGCGAACAGAAACTTGCCACCGGTTTCCTTTTCGACATCCTCCTCGAGATATTTGCGCACCACGCTGCTTCCCGCGATGCGCGGCGCCGGTGTGAACGCCGTGAAGATTCCGGAAGCCACGGCGTAGAGGCCGATAGCGATGGCTTTCTCGCTCATGGCCTCGGGCGCGGCCGCGGCGATGGGCAGCTCCGAAAGATCGCCGCCCATTCCGCCCTCGGCGACCAGGGCCACGCACACCGAGAGAATGCGCGAATTGTCGACGCAGCTCCCGACGTGCAAAACCGGCGGGATTCCCACCGCCGCGCACACTTCCTGGAGGCCCGGCCCGGCGTATTCCAGCGCCGCCTCCGGCCGCAGCAGGCCAAACTTGGCGCTCGCGATGGCGCTGCATCCGGTCTGCACCACCAGCACGTCCTGCGCCAACAGGCTGCGGACCAGGGCCAGATGGTTGATGTCCTGCGCCACGCGCGGATTGTTGCACCCCACCACTCCCACCACGCCGCGTATGCGCCCCGCGGCCACCGCGTCGATGAGCGGCCGGTACCCCGCGCGGAAACGCCCGCCCAGGTACTGCGGCAGGTTCTCATTGGTGAAGCCGGCCACCAGGTCCATCTTGTGGTGCGGAATTCTCACCTGCGCCGGGTCGCGCCGCGAGAACGCCTCGATGGCGCTCTTCACGATGGTCCGCGCGGTCTGCTTGGGGTTATGGGCATCGAGCGTCATCTGCTCCGCGGACGGCATGTGGGCCTTGGAGGAAGTGGTCACGATTTTGGTGTGATGACATGCGGCCACCTGGGGCAGGGAAGGCATGACGCATTGCACGTCCACCACCATCAGGTCCACGGCGCCGGTGAGCAGCGCCAGTTCCTGGTGCAGATAGTTGCCCGCCACGGGCATTCCCTGCCGCATCAGAATCTCGTTGGCGGTGCAACAAATGCCGGCGATGTTGACGCCCTCCGCGCCCGCCTGCCGCGCCAGGGCGAGCAGGTCTTCATCGCGGCTGGCGGCTACGATCATTTCGCTCAGGATCGGCTCATGCCCGTGCACCAGGATGTTGACCTGGCGCTCTTCGAGTACTCCCAGGTTGGCCTGGGAACGGATTGCCTGCGGTCCGCCGAAAAGCACGTCCTGCACATCGGTGGCGATCATGGAGCCGCCCCAGCCATCGGCCAGGGCGGCGCGCATGGCCGCTCGCAACAAGGCGATCGGATCGGATTCCACGCCGTGGTGGGTGCGGTGCAGCAGTTCCACGATCTCGCGGTCGATTCCGCGCGGCGTGATGCCCATCTTCTCCCATCGCCGGCGCTGTTCCTCGGGCGCGCGCAGCGCCGGGATGAGCGGCCCTTCCTGGGAGCCAAACTGGGATGCCATACGGTCGGCCAGAGAGCGCTGGTCCGCCGCGACTCCCCATTCCGCCGCCAGCGTCTTGAGTTTCTCGGGGTTGGCGATCACGGTCGCGTTGCGCAGGGCCTCCACCACCTCGCGCCCATGGTCGCTGTGCGCCGCGGCACCGCAGGCCACGGCGCGCGCCAGGTTGCGAGCCACAATCAAGTGGGCATCGGCGCCGCAGGCTCCTACCTGAGCGCGCTCTCCGAAAGGATCAATGCGGCACGGCCCCATGTAGCAGACATCGCAGCACAGCCCCAGGTCACCGAAGCCACACAGAGGTTGCATGTCGTCGTGGCGATCCCACACGGTCTTCGCGCCGATATCGTGCGCATACACCAGCATCTCCTGCGCCGCAGGGTCAACCGAGCGTCTGTCGAAACTCATAGGGCCTCCATGTGCGCGAGGGCGAGGCATGCCTCGCCCCTACAATGGCGCGGTGCGGTGTAGGCCACGCTCGGCCCGAACCGCCAACGGCGCGGTGTAGGGGCCGGGCATGCCCGGCCCGAGTCGGACGGTCGTGGCGCCAGGTGCGAGTGCCTACGCAGGTCAGGCGGCACCGCCTGCCCCACCAGTGTGTCAACTCCAGGTGTCGAGATGAGTCTGGGCATATTATTCCTTGAGCAGTTCGGCGATTCGCAGCATCTCTTTATAGAAGGCCCGTTCACGCGACACACTTCCCGCACGCGCCTCCCCCTCCAGTCCGCGGTCGAGCGGCAGCACCCCAACCAACTCCAACCCGCCGAGGTTTTCCCGCACGAAGCCCAGTTCGGCGTCCCCCGAGATCTTGTTGGCAACAGCGCAAACCTTCCGTATCCCCAAATCGCGGGCCAGTTCGGCCACACGAGCGGCGGTCTGGATGCTGGCCCAACCCGGCTCCACCACCACCAGCATGGTGTCCACTCCCTCGGCGGTGCCGCGGCCCAGGTGTTCCACGCCCGCTTCCATATCCACTACCACGTGTTCCTTGCTCCTCAGCATGAGGTGGTTCAGCACCTCGCGGAGCAGCACGTTCTCGGGGCACGCGCAGCCGCTCCGGCCGCGTTCGATGGTTCCCATCACCAACACCCGAATGCCATCCACCAGCACGCCGACCTCGCCGGGAATGTCATCCACGCGCGGATTCATCTTCAGGAATCCGCCCCAGCCCTCGCCGCCGCCGACACGCTCCTCGATCAACGCCTTCAGCTTGACCAGCGGGGTGATGTCCGGCCCGCGATAGCCCAGCGTTCCGGCCAGGTTAGCGTCCGGGTCGGCGTCCACGGCGACCACTTCATAACCCAGGTCCCGCCAGCATCGCGCCAGAAACGCGGAGATGGTGGTCTTGCCGACGCCGCCCTTTCCGGCAATCGCCACCTTCATTTCGAGACCTCCCATGCGGCGAGCGCGGCTATCGCGGGGCTGGTCGAGTTCAGCGTCAACAGGGATTCTCCCGCCGATTCGAGCGCCGCCACCTGCGGGTCCCGGGGGATGGCGACAATGCGGCTGAAGGGACCGCCGGCGAGGGCGATCATCCGGGCGGCCAGCGGCTCTCCCTCGTCGAATTGATTGAGCACCAGGTGAACGCGCGGTGGCAGCGCGCCGTGAATACTCAGAAACAGGTCGAGCGATCGCCGGATGGTCTCGGCGGCCATGCGGGTTCGGTTCACGACACAGATGAGCGCGTCCGGACGGCCGCTGGTGCGGCGGGAAAGGTGTTCCAGCCCCGCCTCGCAGTCCAGCAAGACATGGCGGTACCCGCGCCCCAGCCGGTCCAGGTGGTCGCGAATCAGGTTATTCACATAGCAGTAGCAGCCCTTGCCTTCGGGGCGCCCCATGGTCAGCAGGTCGAAGCCCGGATTCTCGACCAGCGCGTCTTCCGCGCGCAGTGCCAGCCATTCGGCGGACGACATGGAAGGAGGCCGGCTGTTATCCCGCAGCTCTTCGCGCATGTCGGCCAGCGTCTGGTCTACGCGCACTCCCAGCGAAGATCCCAAGCAGCTCGAAGGGTCGGCGTCGATGGCCAACACCGGAGTCTCGCCCGATTCCACCAGCCGCCGCAGCAGCAGGGAACTGACCGTGGTCTTCCCCACCCCGCCCTTTCCGATGACCGCGAGAATCACCGGCCGGTTTCCCGCTCTCTCACCAGGCTCGACAACTCGGCCAGAGCGTCCATCAGGCGGTCCGCGCTTTCCACAGTCTCCGTTCCGAGACCGCAGGAAGGCGTGAGCAGCGACTGCCGGTAGAATGCGCCGCGGTCCATGCCCTTGGCGGTAAGCTGTTGCACGCGCTGGTCCAGCGCGGCCAGCAGAGTATGCGGGTTGAGGTTGCCGTTGGCGTGAGCCGGGACTATGCCCCAGCTCAGCACGCCTCCCTTTCGCAGAAACGAACTCAGTTCCGCGGGGTAGAGCGACAGCCCCTGAAAGTATTCGTAGGCATCGAAGTTGACCACGTCCAGATCGGTCGAGAACACCACCGACCAGTCGGTGTTGCCGCAGCAGTGCAGCCCGGCCAGCGCCCCTTCCTTGTGGATGGCGGCCACCCCCGCGTCGATGGCCGCGATGACGTCGTTGCGCGGCACATTGACGAACGCGGAACCGAAAGCGCAGAGGTACGGTTCATCCAGCACCACCAGCGCGTTCTCCGCCACCTCACGGAGCTTTCGGGCCATCCAGCGGGCCTTCATCGCTATCCCTTGGACGGCCACTTCATACAGTTCGGGGTTGTAGGCCAGCGACCGCTTGTTCTCGTCAGTGACGGTCATGGCGAAGCTGAAGGGTCCGGTGACCTGCCCTTTGACCCATTTCAGCCGTTGCCCGCCCAGGCGCGGGATGCTCTCCAAGAAGATGTGCAACCCGAGCGCGTACTCCCGGGAAATGGCGAAGCGCTCGACATCCTCATCGAGCAGCGCCTGATAGAACGCCTCCAGTTCACTGGCTAACGCCTCGTCGCTACGGAAGTGGATGGTTTGTGCCGCGCCGTCGACCACGGCACCCGGCAACCCTTCCGAGTACTGAACGTACATACTCTCGCGCCAGTCCCGAACGGGCATCTGGGGCCATGCGGGCATGTCCGGGAAAAGGCTCAATATCCGGTCCAGGAGCCGTAGCGGCTCGGTATGCGGGAAGCTTCCTACGACGGTTGGTATGGCGGCGAAATCCGGGCACTTCATGGTGAGTTTTGAACGTTGCAGTCTGAAATTAGTATAGCTCGCGGCATTCTGTGATATAGGAGGCGCGGGTGTATGAACCAGCACTTCACGCGGCGGCGCTGCCTCCACCGTGGCCGCTCCGCCCAGCGAATGGGCCAAGGTGCCGGGCGGATGGTTGGTGGCTCTGGCCGGCTCAGGCTTGACGTTTTGCCCTGGACCCCAGGCATCGCCATTGCCCGCTTGCGGGCAATTTCTTCACAGGTTATTCCTTCCCGGAGATTCTCTCGATGGCCGCGTTGGCGGCGATCCTGGTGTGCTCATCGGGGGCCCCGGTTAATTTACGAAGGGCCGGCAGCGCCTCGCTGGCCGCCTCGCCCCAGCTTGCCAGAACGATCATGGCGTTCATCCGTGGGTCCGGGCTGGCATCGTCCAGCAGGTGCTTCATGGGCGGAACCACTTCGGAGGCCGGTGCGCGAATCCGGCCCAAAGTCAACGCCGCCGCCGCCCGCACTTCGGGCGCGGGGTCGGCGGCGCATTGGAGAATCCTCGGGATAGCGGGATGCGCCGCCGGCCCCAGTTCGGTGATGCGCTCCAGCGACTGCTGGCGCACGGCGGCGTTCGCGTGGTCGAGCGCCCGCAGCAGCAGGGGGAGCCCGCGCGATGCATCGCCGCTGATGTGGGCCAGCGCCGCCGCGCAGGCCAACTGCACAGCCAGAGGTGCGCGCGGCGCGATGGCTTCCAGGTCCGCCAGGGACTCTCGCGCCTCCGGGCCGATTTGAGAGAGGGCACTCACCGCGCTGGCCACCGTCTGCGGGTCAGAGAACTGCAACATCAGCCGCAGCGCGGGCACGGATGCGGGTCCGATCCGGGCGAGCGCAAAAGAGGCGACGGCCCTCAGGTCGTCTTCCGGGGCCGTGAGGCAGCGGCACAGGGGCCGCACGGCTGCCGCCGCCGGCGCGCCGATGTTAGCCAGCAGTGCCGCCACGACCATTCGGATCGTGTCCGGCTGCCCAGGATCCAACGCGCGGGCCAGATGCGCCACCGCGGGCGCGCCGATTCTGCCCAGTACCACTGCCGCCAGTTGGCGCACCGGTACTTCCGCATGATCCAGGCCCGACGCCACCTCCGTCAGGTACGGCGAAGGGTCAACATCGGCAGCCATCAGCTCCCCCAGGGCGGCCAGCCGGATATGTGCCTCATCCGGCATCAGATGAGGTTTCCTACGCCGGGCGAATAGGTAGCGGAAACCAGGGTGGTCGTCGTAATCGTGGGACACATCAGCGTCCCGGCAATGACGACGTTCCCGACGAGTTGGATGGCCGGGGCCTTGAGTTGGATACTCGACGCCTGGATGGTCACTAGATTCGCCCTCAAACTGTCTATACTGCCAACTTGCACCGTCCTGGCACCCGCAATCTTGCAAGATTCCGAACCGTCGACGATGACGGTTTCATCGGAGCCAATCGTGATTTCAACCGTGGTTCCAACCACCTCCTTTTTCGAGGAACCGATATTGATGCTCTGCTTGGCGCCGACGTTTTTCGACTCGTCGTTGCCCACCGTTACGTTGCGGTCGTGCTGAACCGTGCGCGTCTCGTCGTGCTCCACTTCGGTGGTCAGGTCCTTCTCCGCATGCATCAGGATTTCTTCGCTGCCCTTCTTGTCCTCGAAGCGCAGCTCGTTGTAATTGGCGGCGCCGCCACCCTTCGAACTGCGCGAACGAATGCCGCTCTGGGTCTTGTTGTCGGGCAAGGTGTAGGGCGGCGTTTTGACGGCGTTATATACGCTCCCCACTACAATCGGGCAGTCGGGGTCGGCTTCCAGAAAATCGACCACGACTTCCTGACCGATTCTCGGCAGGTGGATGGCTCCCCACCCCTGTCCGGCCCAGAAACTGGCCACGCGAATCCAGCAGGAGCTGGCGGCGTCGTTGTGGCCCTCCCGGTCCCAATGAAACTGTACTTTGATGCGCGCTTTGTCGTCGGTGTAGATCTCCTCGCCCGCTGGGCCCACCACCACGGCCGTCTGGCAGCCCCAGACGCGGGCCTTCATGGTGGTGCGCGCCGGGTGGTAGCGCAACGCCACCGGGAAACAGGTGAAGGTATTACTGTAGTGGCTCTCGACCGTCCTGTCGCCGGAGTGAAAATCGCCTTCCACGGCGGCATGGGTCACCGAGCCGAGCACATAGGTCCCATCCGCGTTGGGGTGCCTGGTAACCGCAAAACGATAGCCTGGAATCAGGCAATGCACGTTGCTTTGGCCGCGGATGGAAAACTGCGAGAGTTCCATTTGCTCCATGCCGGTCTTGGCCAAATTGGTTCCGGTGGACTTTTCTCCGACAGCCTGGAACGCCGTGCCATAACGGCCCGGGTAGTCATAGACCTCGAAATGATCGTTTCCCCCCACCTTTAGCTTGTGGCTGACTTTGCCCACCTGTACGCTCTCCATAATCGGCTGGGTGACCAGCATGTCGAGGGTGGGCTTGCCGTAGTTGTAGTCCTCCAACGTGTTCTTGCCGGAGCCGAGTTCCTGGGTCTTCATCCACCCCGTGATGCGAAAATCATCGCGCGTGCCGCCGGCCACTTCATCGTAGATCAGGCTCGCGTCGCCGGGGATGTCCTGGTGCGACACGGGGTCGTCGCCAATCACCAGCTTGTGCCCGCCGGCGGTATGCCGGAAGAAATAGAAGATGCCTTCTTCCTCCATCAGGCGCGAGATGAAATTGAAATCGGTTTCGCGATACTGTACACAGTACTCCCGCTTGGGATACGATTTGTGCAACTCCCAGGTGACATCGAAGCTCTGCAGTACTTTCTTCAGAATATCGGGAACGTCCTTGTCCTGAAAGATCCGCAGGTTTTGCGTCCGTGTCAGGACCCAGATCTTGGGCGACACCGTGGCGCGATAGCGGGAGAGGCGAAAGGTTCCCGGCAGTTGCGCGAAGGAGGTCACAATGCCGTTGATGTGCCTGGGCTCGCAGCCCTCCGGCCCGTTTACCCCAAACGAGATCCCCTGGCCCAGGATATCCTCGAACTTGATCGCGTCGTTTTCGCTCCACAACTCGAGTTGGAATGAGAAGAGGTGCGAGATGGCCTCCTCCCCCGTGAACGACTCGAGCAGCAATGCATCCGCCCCCAGGCTCGAATTGATGTAAAGGAAACGATTCTCTTCCAGATAGCGGTCCGCCATGTAAGACCTCCTTCAGGTCGACAGACGAAAGCGTCTGTCCCACAAGCCTGCCAACTCACGAATACACGAAATTTCCGTCGGCGCCGATGTCCACGCGGATCGATTCCAGCTTCTGCCCTTCCGCGATCCGGCTCAGCAACTGGCGCGAGATCTCCGGCAGCAATGTGTTGGTGAGAATGTTGTCCACATTGCGCGCCCCGCTTTCCACCTCGGTGCAGCGACGGGCGATTTCGTCGATGAGCGCGCTATCGCACACCAGCTGGATTTTATGGTTCTCATGGATGCGCTTCTGGATCTTGGCGAGCTTCAAGGTGATGATGTTCTTCAGGGCTTCGTCGCGCAACGGGTAATAAGGGATGACCACCAGGCGCCCCAGGAACGCCGGTTTGAAAATCTTGTTCAGCTCCGGCTTGATGGCCTTCACGATGCCTTCCGGAGTGGGCGTGGTTTCGGGATCGGCGCAGAGCTTC